>Ga0256405_10001935_pt1 | contig 51944 bp, 42 predicted proteins | sample RumenRJG_02DNA_FD_189096 | JGI IMG/M metagenome (GOLD analysis project Ga0256405, IMG submission 189096) | Bovine rumen microbial communities from Lethbridge, Alberta, Canada - RJG_02 | ecosystem: Host-associated > Mammals > Digestive system > Stomach > Rumen | place: Canada: Alberta...
CTGGAAGGAATCAACAATAAGATAAAGGTAATGAAGAGAAGAGCATATGGCTATAGAGATGATGAGTATTTCACACTGCTACTGCTCGGACTACATGACAAAACCAACGCAATTCGGGGATGAACCAAATTTTGGGCTGTTTTTGGAAGTTACAGTTTGTAAGTTTACTTATGTGCAGCAGCTCCCCTCCCTACTCATATAAGTAAGATCCGCTCACGATTGCTCAATAAAATGACAGGGAAAAGCAGAGGAAGTAGTGAATTCGACAAATATATTTCCTCATTATAGGGCTGAGCTTTGTTGCACTTTTTGTTAAAAAAGAATGTAATGCGTTGACCTTCAAGTTTTTAATGTGTCAACTTTTTGTCAACTTTTTCTCATGTTTTTATTTGCTCTTTCCCTTAATTATAGCTAATTTTGCAGGCAGGTAAACATAAAATGTCAACTATAAAACAAAAAAAGAAACGATTATGAAAAGAACAATTCTTACAATGACATTTGCAGCAGGCATGCTGCTGAGTGCTTCTGCACAGCATGATGTAATGGTGCAGGAAGGACGGAAGTGGATTAGTGAAGTAGAAATAATGAGTGAAGGTACATATATATGTACGGAAGAAATCAAAGGCGACACGCTGATAAATGACGTAAGCTACAAGAAGATGTACGAGGATGGCAAATATGAATGTGCCATAAGGCAGGAAGGCAAAAAGGTGTTTGCTCTTTTCCCTAACTTAGAAGAAATCCTTGTATATGACTTTGCCCTGAACGCTGGCGAAGAATATAATGTTTCAAATGACCAGCAGATTAAGGTTGTAGAGACAGACACAATAGATGTTTACGGAAAAAGATATAAAAGGCAGGCAATTGGTTATGAAGAATATATTGTAGAGGGAATTGGCTGTAAATACGGTCCTGTGAATATTCTTCAGCTTGATGTAATAAGTCCTCGCACTCAGAACGTGCGCGAATGCTATGACGGCGATGAGCTTATCTTCACCAACAAGGATTTTGGCAAGCCTTCAATCGCAGGCATAGATGAGGTTTCTTCATCATCAGCCATTGCATCTCCGAAGGTATATTCATCCGACGGCAAGGAGCTTGACGGACTGACGAAAGGTCTGAACATAGTCAAGTCGGCTGACGGAAAGACGGTGAAAGTTATCAGATAACGGGAACGATTTATGAGTTATGAGTGTTGAGTTATAAGTTTTTGTTTACTCGACAACGTTCCTTAATCATTAATCTTTCATCCTTAATCCAGCATAGTGTATAGCTATGCTGGATTAAGGATATAAACAGAAATCTGTCTTTATGCAGAAATAATTATAGAAATAAAGTTTTTTTAAAAAAAGTAGGCAGAAGCGTGCAACACATTTATAGTCCATACGGTGTATATAATAGAAGATGATGTTACTTACAGATACATTTTCTTTCGCTTAATAAATAATTAACAAACTATATTTTTTTGTATCATGAAAATAAAAAAAATCATATTGTTGGCTTTAGCCTTTCTTTTAAATCTGTCCATTGGCGTTGGTAACGATACAGCTGGTGATTGGACTTTTACGCCAGACAGCATTGCTACCGTTAGCCACTGTAAGGCGGATGAAGTGCTACAAATATTTGATTCATTTAAAGGAAATAAAGTGATCTATTCGTTGAATAACAAATATTATTTTGTAGTAATATATGACAGAAAAAAGAACAAATACAATGAATTTGTTGCATCTGCTGATGCAAATGGCAAACTGAATGGGGTAGATGAAATTACATGTATCGAAGGCAACAGAATAATTTATGGTGAACCACGGAATGCCAAGCACAGGAAGAAAGCATTAGACAGATTCTTTAGAGAGAAAAAATTCTCTTCAAATTATATAACTTGGGCTATGCTATCGGGGATATTTTTCTGTCAGACATCTTATCACTATTTATCCGTGATTGATAAAGACAAGAATCGAATCCTTGAATATTGCGTTCCGACAAACTCTATTAGTGACGCTTATAAACAAATTAATCCTTTCTTGTTTCTTTCAGACTTGAAGAATTAAAGCATTTCTATTCATTATAGTGTTAGATTAAGGAAACATGAAAAAACTAATCAGCTTAGCCATTATGGCAATGTTTGCGTCTGCCATTTCAGCGCAAGTAAAAGTAGTAGCAAACGGTAATGTGACAATGTCTAAGGACTTGATGGTTTCTGGTGTTACTAAAATAAAATTAGTAAACGAAAAAGATATGATGGCACGTCCACTTTCAATGGTAGGCACTCCAAGTAACAAGTTACTTCAACAAAATCGTTTGGAGATGTGTATTTTGAAAAAGGAAACATTGTGGCTTCTGCAAAAGAAATAACATTAGATGCAGGGACAAACATCGAATTAGGAACAGATGTTGAATTTAAAGCAACGGAGGAAAAATTATGAGGAAAAGATTATCTTTCATTTTTGTTTTGCTGTTATTATTGTCTTCAAAAGTATCAGCCCAGAGTGTCAATATGCTTGATAGTGATGCAGAATGGATATATCTTTCTGAGAAATCAAACGGGGATGGGCATAAAGACAAAGTTTTATACCGATTCTTCACTAAAGAACTGACACGTCAAATTGACAATAGCGTAAAGGCAGATATATATATGTCAAAGCATGTCGTAGATGATGATTCTATGTTAGAGAATATCGAAAATATTGAATTTGACAATGACAATTCCAAATTTATGCTCAGCTTTTTGGAAATAACTAATACGGGAATGGTAACAGTCGATATCTCAGAGTACATCAACTATATCAATAGTTCAGCGTATGGCCTCTTTGAAGATATTGAAATAACTTCTCCATTTATTTATACATCATTTACAGAACCTGGCTATGATATTAAGGATCTTTGTTTGTACGACTTTAATAACTATACTGTCGGAGAACCTGTTTGCAGTGGTTTGGGAGTGATTGATCCTAACGAAATACCATACATCACTGAGGTTTGTGATACTATAATTAACAATGGCATTTCAAGAAAGATGTATATTCTGGATAATGGTATGAAGCTTGTTGAAGGCATAGGCTGTATTAACTCTCCAGGAATGTTGCTGTCTTGGCTGAATTTCAAAGTTGGCGACAGCAATAATACTACCAATCTTCTGCTTTTTAGAAAGAAGGATACAACAAACATTGAGAATCTTCATTCAATTCAAGGAGTAGATAAAATCTTTGACATTCAAGGAAGGAAGCTTGACGGACTGACGAAAGGTCTGAACATAGTCAGGTCGGCTGACGGAAAGACGATGAAGGTTATCAGATAACCTCAACGGGAACGGGAACGTTAACTGTAACTTTAACCTTAACTTTAACTTTAACGAGAACTAACCAGCCTGCATGCTTATAGAACTAAAAAAAAGTGAGGACTCCAACAAGATGAAGAGTCTTCACTTTTTTTATTTGAAAAGGTATTATGGTAGTCTTGCTATTAGGCTTTAAGGGAAGCAATGCAATGCAAAACCTATTCTACCTTATAGCCTAAAAGGCTCATAGACTTAAATATTATCTTACGATATACTTCTTGCCGTTAATCATGTAGATACCCTTAGGCAATCCCTCTACAGTTGTAGCATTCTTGCGGACAATCTTTCCGTCAATGCTGTAGATGTCGGCAGGCTGACTATTGGCAAACACAACGGAATTGATAGCACTGACACCCGAAACGATAAGCGTTCCGTTCTCGCAGGTTATCTCATAGCAGTCGTCTGTGCCACAAGTGACGATTAGCTCGTAGGTTCCTTCAGGACTGTCGGCAACAGCAGTGCTTGTCACCACAGGCTGAGAGTCGAGCGAAGAAGCATCGTCGCTGAGCAGGAATCCTTCGTACTCGAATGTAAACTCTGGGTCGTCATCATACTGGCTGCGAGTATATTCTGAAGGATTGAGACGTATGGTGAGAGGCGCTTTTCTTACAATCAGATAGCCGTCAATATAGTCTACCACTTCGTTAGTTATCGTGCCAGGCTTAGCAACGATAGGATAGCGGCCTGCGGGCGAAGAAGGAGTTGCCTCGCATATAAGTTCAGGAACACCGTCAACCATGTCGCCTTGAATCTGATATCCAAAGTCTGGGTTTTCTTCTCCATAGTAACGAATAGCGTTGCGCACCTTGATGCTTGTGCCATACTCTATGATGTTTTCCTTGCGGAAGTCCTTCCACTGAGCTGCATGCTGATATTTTGTCTTTGAACCGCTTGGCACATAGAGCAAGCAAGATTCCTGACGGACTCCATCAAACACGCCTGCACCTGTGAGCTGAGGAACATCGCGCGAAGCAGTGCGCAGTTCTGACAAGCCGCTACATCCAGCAAAGCCACCGCGACCAATCTGCGTTACAGATGAAGGAAGCGACAACTTAGTGATGCGTGCGCATCCTGAGAAAGCATAGTCGTGAATAGTGCTAACGGTCTTGCCTATCTCTATCTCGCCGCTGTTCATAGGCCATGCTGCTATTATCTCTGTTCCGTCTTTCGACAAGATGAGATTGCCTTCAATCATAAAGTCCTGACTGCTGCTGGCTGGAAGCTCAACATTGTCGAGACGACTGCATCCGCCAAATGCGCCATAGCCGTAGTGAGTAATGGAAGCAGGAAGTTTCACCTTGCGCAGATTAGTACACTGATAGAAGGCTTTGTCAGGCAACTGGTTGGCAGTTGTAGTCATGCTGGCACCATTTTCGACAAGGTAAGGCTGGCCGCCAGCAACAATGTTAGCTTCAGACAGGTCGAGCTCTGTTAGTTTTCCTTCGGTCTTTTCGCCTCTATCGTCGCGTCCTGCAAGCATGCGTAGGTATCTTATGTCAGACGAATTGATGTCGCCAGTAACCTTCAGAATGCCGAGTGTTCCGATTTTTTCTTCAGGTATCTGCGACGAAAGCATGCCAGCCTGCGTGAGATTAACCGTCAGTTCCTCATATACCTTAGGCTCACCGATTATTCCGAGAATCATGTCTTGATGACGGCTGAACTCATAACCAATAGGGTCGAGCAGCGAGATGTCGTACCATCCGTCAGAGTCTCCCGACCATCCCCAGTTGACATACACCATTCCGTCTTCACGATAGCCATGAATAACAAAAGCATGTCCGCCAGGATTAAACCAACTGTTGTTGTCGCCTCCATAATAGAGCGGGCCTACTGTAGAGATTTCGTTGAACACCATGTCCATCCATTCGGCATCGCTGAAGTTGTCACGATGAACACAGCGGGCCTCAGAGAATCCGAAATACTGCCGCATACCTTCAGCAGCATCATCAGAATAGGCACCACTGCCTTCATTCGGTCCGCCATATTGCATTTTTGCAGCAACTCCACAGTCAAGCATGAGAGTTGCAACAGCAAGTGCTTCTGCATCGGAATAGTTAGAGACATATTCATCAAGCATATTGTCCCAATCGTAGTAATGCTCCCCGAAGTTAGCTGTAACAGGTGTGCCATTAGGGTCTCCAAGAGGGTAATAAATAGTACGCGAGCCGTAGCCATGTTCAGGTGTCTTATGATAGTTGAGCACCTGCGCAAGAGCTGTAGCCACACAACCAGTAAGGCAGCGTGTGCTGCCGCTAACTATAGGGCAAAGATTGTTGTAAGGTTCTTCCTGGTCCCATTTTGTTGTCATCAAAGGTTCTACACGTGTAGGATATTTTTCTGGGTCGGGAGTTATCACCTTCAGTTTTGTTCCCGTCTTGGCAGCGTTGCTTACTACTTCATCCATAGCATTGAGCCACCAACTCATGTTTGAGTTTGGCTTACCATTAAACACCGTAGTGGAAACACCAAGCACCTCTGGTGCCACATCGTCGGCAGAGACAACAGCATAGCCGCCTTCACGATAGCCCATGACTGATACGCCATCGGCAGACCACAACTGCACGACTTCGCCTTTAGCCTCCACTTTAGCCTGTATGCCTTTGCCTCTAAGAGCACGCTTTGCAGCATCCTTCATCTGGCTTATAGTTCTCGGTGCTGCATCTGAAACAGCCGCGAAAGCCAAAAGCATCAAAAACAATGATAATATTCTTTTGTTCATAATTATATATTTATATGATTTAGGTTTATATTAGATTATGAGGTTATAGTGTTGTTAGGTATCGGTATTTTACCGACAAAAACCTAAGACTGATTGTATCACACTTAATTCCAAATAACCTAAGAAGAAATAGATAAGTTTTTCTGTAGTTCTCTAAATTAATATCAAGTTTTTAAAAAAGCGAGGCTGCACCCCCATTATGATGGAGAATGCAGCCTCTTTCATAGATGTTAGAAGTTATTTTACAAATACTTTCTTATCGCCTACGACGTAGATACCAGGTTTGATTCCCTTAGTATCGGTTGCGTCTTTCTTGATAAGTACTCCGTCGAGAGTGTAGATGTCAACAGGCTTACCTTCGGCAAGGATTTCTTCTATTGCTGTAGCAGTTACGCTGATAGCCATAGACTCGCCTCCGTTATATACAGCCGATACGCTAAACAAGTGGGCTCCGTTAGAGAGAATGCCAGTTGTATAGTTGGTGTTGGCAGTATTGGTAACCTTTTCACGGTCAATGTAGACATTGTAGCCTGTAGGTGCATCAACCATACGCATACCGCTTGCAATCGTTGGGATGAATGTAAAGTCGTCGAGGAACAGTCCGAATACATCCACTGAGATATGGCGTATAGCGAAATATTTAGCACCCTCAGGAAGAGTTACAGAATATTCAAGCCAGTCTCCTACATTGCTTGCTGACACTTCGTCTAACTTGGTAAAACTTTGAGTATCAGTGTCTGTAGTTGAGTATAACACTTCAAACTTTTCATCTCCATATTGAGTAGTAATTATCTTATAGAAGAATGAGATGGTTTGTGTCATGCCTGGCAATTCTGGAGAAATAAGCCAATTGTCGGTAGGAACGACATTGTTTTCATCTGCAGAGCACATAGAGACAAGCATCCTGTCGCCAGAGCGTGGAGCAAGGTCGGGCGCATCAGCCTCACTAAATACATCGTAAGGCTTAAATACTTGATATGCCATGTATCCATAAGCATTAGGATATGTTACGTTATTCCAAGCGTATGTTGTATATCCGTCAGCATCGTAGAGAGTCCAATTGCCAAGTGTTCCATTGCGTGTTTCCTCGTCTATACCACCTACTGTGAAGTCTTCATACTTATCAGCATCGTCGAATCCTTCTGTTACAGCATCAGGTGTAGATGTGTCAGGTGCCATCCAGTTCATTGTTGCCACGTTCTCTTCGTTTACGCTTACTGTAAGGTCGCGTGGTGGACGATAAGATGGAGGAACAATTCTGGTTACCGCCTCGTTTGTATTGTCATCGAGGTCGAGGTCGAGATCGTAAATAACCTCTGCCTTCAATGTAATATCACCTGCTTCGTCGAAGATTGTCGGTGTGTACTGAGCATCAAGCACAAGTTTCTCCATTGAAGCGAGAGAAGCTACATCCTGAGAGAAAATCTCTTCGCCTGCGGCATAGAGTTTCACTGTGAAGTTCTGAGCAGTATTCTGTCCGAGATTCTGAACAGTGAGTTTAACGTCTGCTGTCGCACCCATGTTTACAGTATTTGAAACTTCAACATTGCTCATTACGAGGTTATAGTCAAGGAAGTCAAGTACATTGATGTCATCGAACCAGAAACTGCCTTCGCCTTCAAGGTCTGCATAGAATCTGAAGCGGATGTAACGCTCATTCTTGAACTGATTCAGATCTAATTTAACCATAGTGTACTCACTCGCATTGTCGAGTTTCTTCAGCAATACTTCTTCTCCATTAGGCTTAATAACGTAGATTGAAGCGATAGCCTTGTCAGTCTTATAGCTGAAGTATATGACTGGGTTAGTAGTTCCTGCTAATGAAATCTTACCACAGTCGCTATATCCCCAAGCTTCGCCTTCTCCACCATTTTCAAGACGGAGTGAATAACCATTGCCATCGGCATCGTCTTCAGACCAGTTTAGAACAACACTAGCATAAGTGCCCATGTAGTACCACAGATAGTTGAGTGTTCTGTTAGCACCGTTTTCAATCATTGGAAGTGTGTATGGAGCACCTACATATATAGGAATACCAAGAGCAGGAGATCTACCAATTGAGTTCATTGCCGACATTGCGTAGGTCTTCAGTTCCTGTTCGCCTTCGTCAGTATTGAGATTCAACTCGTAAGTGTTGCCCTTATCAGAATAAATTGTATCTGTTATGTAGTGTCCGTCGGTGTTCATAAGATTATAAATCACTTCGTCTGGGTCTACATATCCGCCATTCTGACCTACCTCACCTACCTTATCCCATTTGAAGAAGAGAGATGTCTGTCTGTCTTCAGTTGTAATGTTGGCTGGAGATGTTGGACTGTCTAAGCCGATGAATGCAGAAACCACATTAGACTTACCACCATTGCCGTCTGCATTGTGGCAAACAACGTAGTAGCTATGAACTCCAGAAGTCTCAATGTTGTCGTCAACTATTGTTGTCTCAGTGTTTACAGTGAGTCCGCTTGATACGGTTTTAACAAGTTGCTTGTCACGATAAACGTCAACCTTAGTGATTGATGTAAGGTTACCACCATTAACTGACTTACTTGGAGCTGTGAACTTCAGTTTCGCTTCCATAGCACCCTTTGTTCCAGGTGTTACTGTAAGGTCGGTTACGGCAGCAGGTGCTGTTGCAACAGGTCCGAATTCGATGCGGATATCGTCAACATAGAGATTGTACATATCGGCAGCACTCATCTTATGTACTGCAAGATAGTAATTGCCATCTGCAGGAACTACAACGTTGTCGTTAACAAACTCTGTCATTCCTGTAGTAATAACCGTTTCACCTATTACAGATATAGTCATAGCCTCTGGCGAAGCGGCATTGCCAAGCAACACTTCGAACTTCTCAGGATAACTTGATGCTGCTGCACCAATCATCATGCTAATCTCGTAAGCCCTGCCTGCTTGCATCTTAACTGGAGGAGAAATGAGCCAGTCGTCGCAGTCTGGAGCATCTGCAGCTGCATAAGTTGCATACATTCTGCCATTCTGCCACTGCCATGTCTTGCCGTCGCCGTCGTTGTCAAGAATAGTAAACAACGCACCTGACGCCTCATTATCGAATCCTTCATAATAAGGAACTTCAAAAGCATCACCTACAGCGCCATAGTTAGATGTAGCCATCTGACTTTCCTGTGTACCGTTTACAGCAACGATTCCGTAAGACACGCTCATCATTGCGCCAGCCGTTGGCAATGTCTCAGAGAATGTTGTGCCATATTGTTCTGACGAAACAAGAATTGGTTCACCAGAGTTTTCAATGCGATAAACATTATAAGTAAGTGTGCTGAGATAGCCATTATGCAGAGTTGCTGTTGGTGCAGTCCAAGAAACGTCTGCTTTTCCTGTTGCAGGATTGATTTCGAGTTTTATGTCAGTAGCAGGAGTTGGAACGTCGTAGCCTACCCATGTGCTAAACTTAGTGCGTGGAGATTCGCCTACGTTATTTGAAAGTGACACAGCAAATGTGCGCATTCCTTCTTCTGCACTGATGTCAACAGAAACGCTTGCGCCTGGAGTAGTATTGCCTGTAACTTCAGTTGTTCCACCAGTAATCTTATACTGTATAGAGCCTGTAAGCGGATTGCCGCTATAAGTCAGTGTAGGAACTTTAAACTTTGCTGTTCCCAGAGTGCTTGCAGCTACAAATTTAATAGTAAAGTCAGTTGCTTTGGCTGGTGCTCCATCTTCTGCAAGTTTAGGAGCCATAGTCATAGCCACAATCTCATCGTTATCAGGGAAGTCCCCAATCTTTGTTGCTGCACCCGTAGAAAGGTCAACAGTGTAAAGTGCAAAGTCGTCTGCTGACGGACTGACATAAGCCCAATAGAAAGTATTGTCGGATGGGTCAATCTCTCCACTCTGCTGATAAGCGCCATCATTGCCAGCAACAGTTAAGCCAGTAGCACCTACAAGAGTCTCCTCTGCCGTTGCCTTGTCAATCTTGTAGAGATTGCCATCGCTTGCAACGCCATACATCACTCCTTCAGAAGTAATACCAAGTGCAACATAGGTCTTGCTTATACTACCGATAGTTGTTCGGGTTCTTGCTTCATAGTCAACAATTCCAAGTTCTATACCTCCTAAGTCAGAAGTATAGAACATACCATAGATAGTTCCGTTTACATCTGTACATGTTTCTGTGGCAAGCAAAGAAGCATCATCTATATATTCATTCTTAACCTCGCCAGTTTCAATGTCAATGGCTGTGATATAAGGGAATACCATCCCCCAGAAAATAGAAGCTGTCATTCCATAGTAAATGCCATCTTGAATACCACCACCATAAGCCATGTCAACATTGCTCTCTGTAGGGAATAGCAATGAAGAACCAGCAGGATTGCTGACAGGATATTCCCAGATACCCTTCTCCTGGAAGTTCTGCGACCAAGTGCTGCGGTAGATAGTGTTGCCCCAGAAAGTAGCATTGCCTGCTTTAAGAATAGTCTTTCCACCATTGCGATCCACCTGTACTTTGCTACGCACAGGACCAAATTTCTGCCTCATAGGAGCAGAGAACTCAGAAACCTTCATAGGCTTCAAACCGAAGAACAAAGGATAAGCATCCTTCATCATCTGCAATTTGCGCGTGTCTTGCTTGTTGCCCTTCATCGCCTTCATCTGCGACAAGTCGGACTTCTTTCCAATCTGTGCAGTTGAGCTCAGTGGAAATGCAAACAAAATCATCAATGAGCAAAATGCAAAAAAGTAAAACTTCTTTCTCATAAACAATTTGTTTTTAATTAGGATTAATACAAAGGTTAATTAGTCAAACGTATGTAGTTTGTTCCGCAAATATAAGTTTCTTTTTTCTAATTTTCAAATAAATTACTGATTTACAGGTCATTATTTCAGGAAGTTTAAGCCAGGGAAAGGTTGAGAAACACAAAACCATGACTTTTGTCAAAAAAAACACGCTTAACAATACACGCCATCAGATTTTGACAAAAATCAAAAAAAAGACGAAAAGACTTTCTGAATTATTTTAGATTAGAGCATGGAAATATCTTTAAAGGAGAATTTGGTTCTTGTATAAGCAAGAGATTTTCTAACAAATGTATAAGCCATATAGACATATAGAAAAGAGAAATGCAGCCTTCTAAGACTGCATTTCTTGTTATTCGGGGGCAAACCCTAATATAATTGCCTTGATAATTATTTCAACTTAAAGGCACATGAAAACCACGCGTTATGCACCTTCAACTAATCTAACGCCATATACCTTATAATATTACTCCATAGCCATCTCCTTAGTAATGATGCTTTCAAGTTCTTCGGCAGAGAGCCGGAGCTTAAACTCTCCATTGATTGCAGCAGATATTCCTCCTGTTTCTTCTGATACAACAATGGCAAGCGCGTCGCTCTCTTGCGAGATGCCCAGTGCAGCACGATGGCGCAGTCCGAGAGCCTTTGGAATATCGGTGTCATGGGAAACGGGAAGGATACAGCCTGCGCTGACAATTCGTTTCTTCGAAATAACCATAGCACCGTCGTGCAGTGGTGAGTTCTTGAAAAATATGTTTTCGATGAGCCGCTGGTTGATGGCAGCATCAATCTTTTCGCCGCTGTTGATAATGTCGTGGAGAGGAGAATAACGCTCCATGACGATAAGTGCGCCAACCTTTCCACGCGCCATATTCATGCACGCCATGACTATAGGCATGATGGCTTGCTTGTCTACTTCTTTCTTCTGATGATTGCTTGTGAAGAAGCGCAGCAGCTTGTTGAATCGCTGATGTGCACCAAGATTGTTGAGAAACTTCCTTATTTCGTCTTGAAACAAGATGATGAGGGCAATGACTCCATAGCTTACGAGTTTGTCGAGGATGGAGCCAAGAAGTTTCATTTCGAGCACCTGACTGACGAGCAGCCACAAGATAATGAAGACAATGATGCCAGTAAAAACATTGATAGAACGCGACTCGCGCATGAGTCTGTAAACGTAGAACAACAGTGTTGCAACGAGGAAGATATCAATGAAATCTTTTATTCCGAAGTTAAGAAATGAAATCATGCTTTTTTTGTGAGTTATAAGTGTTTAGTTATGAGCTCTATTCAACTCGTCTACATTAATCTTTAATCCTTAATCTTTAATCCATAACAACTATGCACTATGAACTATGAACAACTAGAGCCGTTGCCTCAACAGCCTCTCTGACATCGTGAACACGCAGGATAGATGCTCCACGCATAAGTGCAATAGTATTCAAAACGGTTGTTCCGTTGAGGGCATGCAATGTGTCAATGCCGAGCAGACGAGTAATCATCGACTTTCTTGACAATCCTATCAGCAAAGGCAGATCTAAGACTTGCAGTTTTTCGAGTTGGCTCATTATCTTATAGTTGTCGTCGAGTGTCTTTCCAAATCCAAATCCAGGATCGAAGATGATATCCTTCACTCCAAGACTGCGGAGCATTAACACTTCTTCTGCCGCATTCTTCAGCATTGTCTGGATATTGCTCTGCACCGACATCAGTATATATGGCACATTAAGCCTTGCCACCATCTTGAAGATTTCTGGCACATCGCCCCGCACCTGCTGCAAAGCAACATTGGCAATTCCCGTTATTCCGCCTTCCGACACATCGTTGATAATGTCTGCGCCATATTCTTCTACGCACATCCTGGCAACATCTGGGCGGAATGTGTCTATGCTTACAACAGTCTCAGGCTGCTCATGCCTTACAACCTTCAGCGCTATGCGCAGCCTTTCCATCTCCTCCTTTTCGCTAACTTCTGCTGCACCTGGTCGTGTAGAGAACGCGCCAATGTCTATCATTGTGCCACCTTCTGCAATAATCTTGTTGGCTCTTTCTGCAATGTCATACTCAGTCTGCACCCTACTACCCTCATAGAATGAGTCGGGTGTGGCATTAAGGATACCCATGACCTGCGGTTTACTTAGGTCTATGAGTTGTCCTCGCACATTGATTGTCTTGATATTAGTCATCTTTCTTTAATTGATAATTAACTTTAACGGGAACGGGAACGGGAACGTTAACTTTAACCTTAACTTTAACGGGTCAACTATGCACTATGCATTATGAACTATGCACTATGACTGCTCGTCTACATTTTAATGTCTTGCAAAGATACATGAAGTTACGATATGTGCAAAATAAATTCCAAAAAAATCCTTATTTATTTTGCACTTCAAACAACTTAAAGTAAATTTGCAGCAAAATAAAACAACATTATCCAACATGACTGAAGTTAAAGTTGTAAACAAAGGTCACCAGCAACTGCCTGCTTATGCTACGGAACAAAGCGCAGGAATGGACCTCAGAGCCAATATAGACGAACCTATAACGCTCCATCCTCTGGAGAGAAGGCTGATTCCTACAGGACTTCACATTGCACTGCCCAAAGGAATGGAAGCACAGATAAGACCAAGAAGCGGACTTGCTCTGAAACATGGCATTACGGTTCTCAACTCACCAGGAACTATCGATGCCGACTATCGCGGCGAAGTGATGGTCTTGCTGATAAACTTTTCCGACAAAGACTTTGTCATTAATGACGGTGAGCGCATTGCTCAGATGGTCATAGCCCGCTATGAGCAGGTCGAGTTTAAGACTGTCGAAGAATTAGACGAGACTGAACGCGGCGAAGGTGGCTATGGTCACACTGGCGTGAAATAAATTTATAATGAAAGTATCTAAACTACGTTGCCTTTTTTTTATTGTTGTCGTCGGACTGATGACATCCGTTTCTTCGTGCAATTCGCTGAAAGGCATAAGGCAAGGTGTTGAAAACAAATTGCAGAGTAACGGCAAACAGAAGAAGAAAATCGTTGCCGACCATCTTGCTCCCGATGCAAGGATGCGCTTCAGAATGGCTTATTTTGAAGCAATTAAGTGTCAGGAGAACGGCGACTATTCGTCAGCTTTCGACCTTTTCCGCTATTGTCTTTCTCTCGACTCCCTTTCATCAGCAGTCTATTATACACTCTCCTCTTACTATTATGAGCTCAAAGCAGACTCCATTGCAACAGAATATGTAAAGAAGGCTGTAGACATAAGTCCTGACAACGATACCTATTTGGAGCGATATGGCCGTTCACTCATAGGACAGAAGAAATATAAAGAGGCATCAGAGGTATACGAGAAACTGGCAGACAATGCCCGCTCACGCACCGATGTGCTCGAAGTGCTGGTACAACTCTATGAAATCAACCGCGACTACGACGGCATTCTGCGCACTCTGGACAGGATGGAGATGATTGACGGAAGCAGCGAAGACATTACGCTTGCTAAGATGCACGTTTATTCTCAGCAGGGAAAGAAAGAGAAAGAACTGGCAGAACTGCAATCGCTTGCCGACAAACATCCATACGACATGAACTACAGGGTGATGATGGGCAACTGGCTATTGCAGAACAATCGCAAGCAGGAAGCCTACAACGAATATATGAACGTTCTGAAAAAGGAGCCTAACAACCTTGCAGCTCGCCTGTCACTGATAGACTATCATCAAGCCGACGGACAGGATTCCATTGCAAACCAGATGTCGCGCGAGATTATTTCCGACCGCCATTGCGACATTGACACCCGCCGACAACTGCTTAGACAGATTATAACCTACAGCGAGCAGCAGCATCGCGACTCAACTGAGATTCTAAATTATCTTGACACTCTCATCAAGAACGAACCCAACATAAATGATTTTGCTATTCTGAAGGCAGCATATATGACTCTGAAACAAATGCCTGCCGACAGCATCGATGCAGCCAACAGATACATACTCAGCATCTCACCCGATTACTCTCCTGCCCGCTTCAGGCTCGTTCAGTCGATGTGGGACAAAGGAAACTTCGATGAAGTGATAAACATAAGTCTTTCAGGCAACGACTATAATCCCGACGACATGACATTCTATTATTTTCTCGGAATGGCATATCTTCAGAAAGACGACATCGACCAGTCGCTTGATGCCTTCAGACGAGGAGTTAGCCAGATAAACAGCGAGAGCAATGCCGACCTCGTTTCCGACTTCTATGCAGTGATGGGCGACTTGCTCCACACAAAGGGACTTGACAAGGAAGCATTCGAGGCATACGACAGTTGTCTGCACTGGAATCCAGAACACACTGCCTGTCTTAACAACTATGCCTACTATCTGTCTGTCAATGGAGAACAACTTGACAAGGCAGAGAAGATGAGTGAGCAGACCATAAAGGCAGAACCCGACAATGCCACATACTTAGACACCTATGCCTGGGTACTGTTCATGAGAGGAAAATATGAAGAGGCAAAGGAGTATATTGACCGTATGCTTGCCACAGAAGAAGACCACAGCAACATTGTCATTGAACATGCTGGCGACATCTACGCTAAATGCGGACTTACCGACGAGGCTGTTGAATTCTGGAAAGAGGCTCTCAACGACAATCCCGACAATGCCCTGCTGCGCGAGAAGATAGAGAAACGCAAGTATATAAGTCATAGCAAGAAATAATAAAAACATAATAACGACTATAAACACAACAAGACCATGAAAAGAAACAAAATAAGAATCTGCGCACTATATAATATAATAGGTATATTCGCTGTACTGCTGTTGCTTAGTTCTTGTGGAACTCAACGACAGGCAGTAGCCGTAAACACCAACAAGCAAGGTTCTGCGCAGATGGAGAGTGAACTACATCGCCACCAACTGGCTTTCGTTCAGAAGGTAAGCGACAACGCAGTGTATGCCAAGAACATTTCCTCAAAGATTTCGTTCACACTACGCAAAGGCGGCAAAGACCTAAGTGTTGACGGACAGTTGCACATGCGCCGCAACGAAGTAATCAGAATCCAGCTTGCTCCATTAGGACTTGTAGAGGTGGGCCGCATAGAGTTCACTCCGCAACAGGTTTTAATCTTAATTCGTCCTACAAAGGAGTATATTCAGGCATCATACGATGAAATTGACTTCCTGCACAAGAACGGACTTAATTTCTATTCGCTCCAGGCTTTGTTCTGGAACCAGCTCTTCCTGCCAGGACAAGACCGCGTCAGCGAGCAACTGCTTGAGCGCTTTGTCGCTTCTATTGAAGGCAACTCTGCTTCAGTGCCTGTTTCGCTCAACGACGGGCAGATGACATACAAGTGGACTGCCGACCGCCAGACAGGAAGAATCACGCAGACCAATGCTGCCTACAACAGCAAGACCTACGGAACGTCTTCTCTCGTTTGGAAATATACCGACTTCCAGTCTATTGGCTCTAAGTCGTTCCCATGCAACCACAACTTCACGCTGACTACTCCAGCCGAAACGGGCAGCAACCAGTCGTTTGAAGTGACTCTGAAACTAAAGAAAATAGACACCGCAGGCTCTTTTGATGCAAAGACTACGGTATCGCCCAAATATAAGCAGATAACTGTTGAACAGGCCATTCGCCGAATAATGAACTTATAAAACTAAAGACTTTCGCCGACGAAACATGAAACACATCATAGCCATACTTCTCGCAACCTGCCTCGCATTGCCTGCCTTTGCGCAACAGAAAAAGACCACTCCTCAGAAGTCTACGCAGAAAAAAACTGTCACTACCAAGCAGACTACAACTGCAAAGAAGACTGCTGCTACTCCACAAAAAAGCAAAACCACACAGCAGAAGGGTAAGACTACGACTCAGAAAGGAAAAAAGACCACAAAGCAAAAGGGTAAAACAAATAAGGCTAAAGGCAACAATGCTGCAAAATACCAGACAAAGGAGATAAAAGGTTTGCAGTCGCAGAAGTCGCAGGTGCAGAAGAACATTAAGGAGCAGCAACGCAAGTTGCAGTCTAACAAGGCTGATGTGGCACAACGCTTGAAAAACCTTCTCTCTATCAATGGCGAGATTGACGCAAACAAGAAGGCTATTGCCGACTATCAGGCTGATGTTAACAGCATCAACAACAACATAAGCCTGTTGCAGGTTCAGTTGAAAAACCTCGAACAGCAGTTGCAAGAGCGCAAGCAACGCTATGTCAAGTCGGTGCGCTATGTGGCTAAGCACAGAAAACTGCAAGACCGCCTGATGTTCATATTCAGTGCTAAGAATCTTGCTCAGAGTTATCGCCGTATGCGCTTTGTCAGGGAATATGCAGCCTACCAACGCGCACAAGGAGAGATAATCAAGGCAAAGCAAGCCGAGATTGACCAGAAACACGCTCAGTTGGCTGATGCACGCCGACAGAAGAACAATCTGATAGCCAAAGGGCAAAAGGCTCATGCCGATCTTGTAGTCAAGCAAAACGAGCAGCAAAGCATGGTGAAGTCGTTGCAGCAACAGCAAAAGACTATTCAGCAGGTTATAGCAGACCAGCAGAAGAAGCAAGCAGAACTGAACGCACAAATTGACAGGCTTGTTGCTATAGAGGTGGAAAAGGCAAGAAAGCGTGCTGCAGAAGAAGCCCGCAAGAAGGCAGAGGCAGAAGCCGCAAAGAAGCGTGCTGCTGAGATTGCCCGCAAGAAGGCAGAAGCCGAGAAGGCAGCCCGCGAGGCAGAGCGACGCATTGCAGAGGCTAAGGAGCGAGAGAATGCAGCAAAGAAGCGTGCTGCCGAAGCCGCCAAGCGCAAAGACGAGCAGGCTAAGGCTCGTGCTCAGCAGGAGGCTCGCGAGGCTGAGGCAGACCGACAGGCAGCAGAGCGCAAGGCTAAGGCTGACTCAGAGAGGCACAAGAAGGAAATGGCTGAGGCCAAGAAAGCCAACTCGTCGGTTGGAAAGGTTAGCTCTGCCGACCGCCAACTCAACGGAACATTTGAGCATAACAGGGGCAGGCTGCCTATGCCTATAACTGGTTCGTATAAGATTGTTACTCGCTTCGGACAGTATAACGTTGAAGGACTGAAAGGAGTGAAACTCGAAAACAGAGGAATCAACATTCAGGGAACAAGCGGATGTCAGGCGCGTGCCATCTTCAACGGTGAGGTTACTGGCGTGTTCAATGCTGCTGGCCAGTGGGGTGTACTTGTAAGACACGGCAGTTACCTGTCGGTTTATGTCAACCTCCGCTCTGTAAGCGTAAGCAAAGGTCAGAAGGTTTCTACTCGTCAGGTGTTAGGCACAGTTGCAGCCGACAACATCCTGCAATTCCAACTCCGACGCGAATCCACACTTCTTAATCCTGAAGCATGGCTTGCGAGATAACGATTCGGTTCTTAGCTTTAGCAGTGCATAGTTAAAGTTAACGTTAAAGTTAAAGTTAACGTTAAAGTTAAAGTTAAAGTTAAAGTTAAAGTTCCCGTTATCGTTAAAGTTCTCACAACAACTAAACAACAAAAGTACAGATGGATGGAAAAGAGAAAAACATGATGGATTTAGCAAAGAACTCTCCTCACAGTGTTGACATAACAATAGACTATTGTGATGAGGATGTCTTGATGATTGACAGCGTTAAGATGCTGGCAGAGCCAACTCCTACGCGGTTGCAGATGAATATGGTTGCATTCTGCTACAAAGGCAAGGTGCAGTTTGAACTGAACGGCAAACCGCTTCTATTTGGCGAGAATCAGATGCTGCTCTGTCCTTCTAACGTCTCGTTCTCCAATTTCATGATGAGTCCCGACTTTGAGTTTAAAGCCATTTTTGTAACCAACCGCATCTTGCAGAGTTTTCTGAGGGAGAAAATGAACATCTGGACCGAACTGCTCTACATACACAAGATGCACGTCATTACTATCAACCCCGACGAAATAAGTTTCCTTGTGAGGTTCTACGAACTGCTCGGCATGTGCATCTCCGACAACAAAGACAATATATACAAAGTGGAGATTGTGCAGTCGCTGCTGCGTGCTGCTTTCTTAGGAATGTGCGGAGCGTTGAAGTCGCTGCTGCCAGAGAAGAGTGACGACAAGACCAATGCAAGACAAACCGAAAACCTCTTCATGCAGTTTCTCGAACTGCTGAATACCAGCCACGTCAAGCACCGACCCGTAGAATACTACGCAAGCGAGCTATGCATCAGTCCGAAATACCTCTCCGTAATCTGCAAGAACAATTCGGGAAAGACTGCCAACGAGTGGATTCGCGAACATGTGCTTGAGGACATACGCTACTATCTGCGCAACACCGACTACAGCATTAAGGAGATTTGCAACCAACTCGGATTTCCTAATCCTTCCTTCTTCGGCAAATACGTGAAAGAACACTTCGGAGTGACTCCTGCTCAGTTCAGAAGAGGTGCCTGAAATGTGCCAAGTGCAATCTGAAATAAGCCTAAAAATCTTTTAAGTTTATTTCTGCCTACCATAAATAATTGATATTTTTTTGTACTTTTGCAACCGAAAAATAAGAAAAGCGGTCTTGTTTTTCTTCAAATCAAGTACAGGTAATCCTAAAGAATATGATTGAAATAGGAATGAAACATACGAGCCGACTGACCGTAAGCGAGAGCGTTACGGCTGTCAGAATTGGCTCTGGCGACATGGCTGTTCTTGCCACTCCTGCCATGCTTGCCCTGATGGAAAATGCGGCGATGATGGCTGTCGGTGGCGAACTGGAGGAAGGACAGACAACCGTAGGCGGACATATCGCGTCGTCGCATCTGAAACCTTCAAAGATTGGCGACACCATTGAAGCCACTGCTGAGGTAACAGTCGTCGACGGAAAGAAGATAGAATTCAAGGTTTCTGCTTACTGTGGCGAAACTCTTCTGGGCGAAGGCACTCACCTGCGCTTCGTCGTCGACAGAGAGAAGTTTCTCAGCCGCCTCTGATTCCGTCTGCCGCTCTCTGCTGAAAACCGCCTGTTCTCATTCGTGAAGAATAAGACAAAGACCGCCATACAAAAATACACACAAAGGGCAACAACGCCATTATAACGAGTTTTGAGACTGAACGCCAGCCTCATGTAAGTCCAGTTATGAACAAGAATGGCACTTTTTTTTAATATCGTTCATAACAAAAGTAATCTGAAATGAAAACAGTTTCGCGCCGAGTGACATCGACTATACTCTCCATGTCGCTCCTTACGGTGATGGCAGGTGCAGCCATTGCGCCTGCTCTGGGTATCATCAGAGAGCATTTTGCCTCTTCTCCTCACTTGCTGGTACAACTCATAGTCAGCATTCCAGCATTGTTCATCATTCTCACCAACATCTTTTTCCTGCAAATAAGCCGCCGCTTGCGCACGCGCTCCATTGCTATCGTCGGGCTGCTGCTCTATGTTGTGAGCGGGGCGGGATGTTTCTTTGCCAGCAACATATATGCCATTCTTGCCCTCCGCGCCCTGCTCGGCATCAGCGTCGGACTGGTAATGCCTCTGTCTACAGGTCTGCTGGCTTACTATTTTCCTCCCGAAGAACAGGCAAGGCTGATGGGGCTCTCTGCGGCAATGAACCAGATGGGTGGTGTCATAGCCACGCTGCTGGCAGGACTGCTTGCCACGATAGAGTGGCGCTATGCCTTTCTTGTCTATCTCTCAGGGCTGATAGCGTTGCTTATGGTTGCTGCATGGCTGCCCGACGAGCAACTGGGGTCGGAAAACAAACGGGGAAAAGCATTCGAGCCGCGCCAGTTGCTCAAGTTCCATCCCTCGGTCTTGGGAATGTTTCTGCTAATGATGATATTCTTCATCTTCCCGACCAACTTTGCCATAGTGGCAGAGCAACAGGCTGGACTCGGCACAACCGCCATAACGCTCGTCATGGTTGGGCTCGACGTTGTAGCCTTCTTCGTTGGTCTTGTGTTCGGCAACATGATGCACCCCTTCCGCGTTCAGATGAAATATTTTGCTCCCCTGTTTTTCCTTGCGGGCTATCTCTGCTACACGTTTGCAAGCGGAGCTGTGCTGATAGTCTCAGGCTCAGCGTTCATAGGCATAGCCAATGGCGTGGGAGTGCCCTATCTCAACACCATAGCCTCGATAAAGGGAGGAAGAAACTCTGCCACCACCGTCATGCCACTGCTTTCTGCCGCGCTCTATCTCGGACAGTTCCTGTCGCCCCTTGTCGTAATGCCAGCGTCGCGCTTGCTGTTTGGCGAGACCGACATAGTGGGTCCTTATAAGGTGGGCATCATCATTTGCATCGTGTTCTTCTTTCAGGTCTGGTCTACTCGCCACTTCCAAAGCCTGCCCCCAGAGAAACAATAACCTATCGAAAGAAATAGAAATCACAGAACAGAGCGAGGCATAACGGCAATGCGCAAGCAACGCCTCCCCCGACTTCCGTTTTCATCAAAAACTGCTTTCAGACTGAAAGCAGTTTTCTTTTTTATGCCTTTGATATGAGAAAAAACTGCATTTTTCAGAGCTGAGTTGGGTAAAAAATTGATTAACTAACCACGCTGATAACTTAAAATTTTACGACCGAGAAAAATAAAGTTGCAAAATATGCGAGTATTTGGCAGTTTCTCGCTGTTTTTAGTAAATCGTTCAATATCAAGACATTATACGTTTTGTCTCAGAACTCATAAGTGTTAAAAAAGTCAAAGGGCATCTTTCGCAGTGTGAAAGGGCACCTTTGGCACTGCAATATGCCACATATCGCACTGCGATATGCCACGTTTCGCATCGCGAAAGGACACCTTTCACTTTTTCGTTCCTTGTGCTTGTTTACATAGTTTAAGCCGATTGATTAACTATTAAACGCTTTTTAGCATTCAGCCTCGTGCCAAACGGAAAATCTTTCTCTAGAATTAAAATTCCGTTTGTCAAGATTTTTTACTTTTTTCGTCAAGAAATCGAACCGATTTTGGAAGTTACAGTTTGTAAGTTTGTAAGCAGACGAGCAACTTAAATAAAAAAATGTTGAGCCTATTTAACAGAAAAAACACACATACTTATGTAACAAAATATGTATTTTTGCGTCATTGATAGTAAGTGAGGCTCAAAAGGGCTGAGCTGAAAGGGAAAATATAAACTAAAAACTTAAACAAAAAAGACGATGAGAAGACTGAAAAGCATCTTTATTGTGGCTGTCATGCTGATTGCGGTACAAAACATTATGGCACAAAAGGCTCTGAAAATGATGGAGAAAATTGCAAAAATGCCTAAAGTTGAATGTGACAGAACGAACCTTGACAACAAAAACTTACAAAATGTCAGTATCGAAGACATACCACTCCGAAAAGGCATGAGCAAGCAGGAGTTTATTGACCTGCTCATAGAAAACAGTAACGAAATGTCGACGGATGATCCTGAATTTAACCAAGAAGAGTACGTAAGGGGTATTCAGGGGATGAGCGACGAGGACTTTCAGCAGACACTGGATTTCATGGTGGACGCTATAGTGCCTATTATAGACATGCAAAAGGGGATAGAATACCAAATGCTGTTAGACCTTTCGGCTTGCAGCGAAAAGGACAGGACTAAGATAAAAAAGAAGATAATGAGTCTGACGAAGAATGGGTTTAGTTCACTTGACAGCTATGCAAGCGACGAGGAAAAGATAACAGCTATAGGACGAGGCGAAGATGACGTTTTTGATGAAATTATTTTTCTAACAGAAGACAATGCCACTTCAAGCCTATATTATGCTTCTGGCAAAATAGATTTAAAAAGCCTTACAGAGTACTTCATGAGTAAATCAAGATATGAAGATATCGAGATTGAAGATATCGAGGTAGGGGATAGTGAAGAGGAATACTAAAAATTAAAAAAAGAGAAGACGATGAGAAGACTGAAAAGCATCTTTATTGTGGCTGCTATGCTGATTGCAGCACAAAACATTATGGCACAAAAGGCTCTGAAAATGATGGAGAAAATTGCAAAAATGCCTAAAGTTGAATATGCCAGCATGGACATTGACTATAGAAACAAACAAAATGTCAGTGCTGAAGACATTCCATATCGAAAGGATATGACCAAGCAGGAGTTTATTGACGTATTCACAGAAAGCGGAGACAATATGTCGACGGTTATTCCTGGATTTAACCTAGAGGAGTTCGTAAGTAGTGTTCAGGAGATGAGCGACGAGGACTTTAGGGAGATGCTGGATTTCATGGTGGACGCTATAGTGCCTATTTTAGACATGCAAAAGGGAATAGAATACCAAATGCTGTTAGACCTTTCGGCTTGCAGCGAAAAGGGCAGGACTAAGATAAAAAAGAAGATAATGAGTCTGACGAAGGATGGGTTTAGTTCACTTGACAGCTATGTAAGCGACGCGGTAAAGATAACAGCTATAGGACGAGGCGAAGATGACGTTTTTGATGAAATTATTTTTCTAACAGAAGACAATAACACTTCAAGGCTATGTTATGCTTCTGGCAAAATAGATTTAAAAAGCCTTACAGAGTACTTCATGAGTAAATCAAGATATGAAGATATCGAGGTAGAGGATGGTGAAGAGGAATACTAAAAATTAAAAAAAGAGAAGACGATGAGAAGACTGAAAAGCATCTTTATTGTGGCTGCTATGCTGATTGCGGCACAAAACATTATGGCACAAAAGGCTCTGAAAATGATGGAGAAAATTGCAAAAATGCCTAAAGTTGAGCAAAGCTTCATAATTTTTAATGGCGCAAACGAGGAACAAGATTTCAATGATAATCCTTTCAAAGCAGACATGACAAGGGAGGAAGTTATCAGTGCCATGAATGATGCATTTGACAAAATATTGCCAGGCGACACTATTACGAAAAAAGAACTGGCAAATTTCATCAATAATGCTGGTAATGAGGAATTTGAAGTGGTTCAGGCATTTATCGGTGGAATTGCAGCACCTATGTTCGACATATTCTGCAACATTGACAAGATTCACATAATTGAACTTACGGGGTGTGATGACAAAATAAAGAATAAGGCAAAAAATATGTTCCACAAGCTTACATCAAAGGGCTATCACTATGTTGAGAAGATAGAGGGAATTGAAGACCATGACATTATTGAAAGAACTGAAAAGCAAAAGATAAAAGAACTGGTGTTCTTGACTGACAGCGACAACGAGATGAATATTATCTACGCGTCAGGCGATATGGACTTCGGCGATATGGAGCATTATATAAAAGAGGTATTGGATATGGCTGCGCAAACTGAAAAAGTTGATTACCCTATAACGATTGACATGAGCGATGAAGATGATGAAGAATCACCAATATTATAACCAAAAATATAACAATATATGAAAAAGTTTCTACTAATAGCTGTAGCACTGATGGTTACTGTATGCGTGAATGCTCAAGTAAAGGGCGGCACGAACAAGAACAAGCTGTATCTGGAAGGAGAGATAAGTACAGGCACACGCTATAAGGGTCTGCAACAGGCGGTTAACGGGGCTATAGACTTAGGACTGATGTCTAAGAAAATATATCCGTACATACGATACGAAAGCAGCCTGATGCTCTATAAGCACGACGGGCAAAAGACCTACGGCAACACTTACAATCTGGGCGGAGGCTTTGGCATAGTTTTATCTGATGTAACATTCCCTGTTAATAATGCCCAAAGGAGGGCTACAAGTGAATTTACGATGAACCTGACTTCGAGTATTGGCGGCCACGACTATAAGAACACTTCGCTGTATGCAGGATTACGCATTCGTACTCAAGGCTGTTTCGTTGGCCTGGGCTATCGGCACATGCGCTCACGCCACACTCCTATACACGACTATCGTGGATTTATCGTAAACATAGGTCTGACTCTATAGACGAGGCTAACTGGATTAAAGAATAAGGATTAAAGAAAAAGATGGATGCCCGACAGTTCAAGAGCCTGATGCTGCCACTAAGCCGCGAAATGTTTGCGACTGCCGTCAGCCTCACTCATAACGTGAGGACTGCCGAAGACCTGGTGCAGGATGCTTATGAACGCTTGTGGATTCATCGCAACGAACTCGACCGAGTTGACTCTTTAGGCAAATATGCCAATGCTACTGTAAGACATCTGTATATAGACAACAGGCGCAAGGGAAAGGGTCTGCACATAGACTTGCATCAAGAAATGCTGTTTGCCGACAGCAGTGCCGACACCGAGAGGCAGACAGAAGCAAGCGAAGACACACGGACTGTGTTCCGGCTGATAGAACTTCTGCCTCAACAGCAGCAACGGATTATCACACTGCGCGACATAGAGGGAAGAGAATATGACGAAATAGAAAAACTCACTGGACTATCACAGATAGCCATAAGGGTGAATCTGAGCAGGGCTCGGAAAACTGTTAGACTACAATTCAAAGAATATTACAGAAATGAGCGAAAATAAAGACAAATTGAGCGTTCTGCTCTCGCGTTTCTACGAGGCTCAGACTTCGGAACAAGAGGAGGAGAGACTGAAGCAAATGATTGCTGACAGCAGTGCTTCAGACGAGGAACTGACTGCCGAAGAAAAGGAGTTCTTCAGCCAGATGTTTCCCCCCGAAGGCTTTGAGCAGCGCATGGCAGAACACATTGACAGTCTGACTAAGGAGAGAAAGCGGAAGGCTCGCATCGTAGACATGAGACGGGGCAAATGGATTGCTGGCATTGCTGCCTCTGTAGCCATAGTGGTTTCAGTGGGACTATACCTTAACCGACAGGACAGCGAAAGCATCTATACCGACACTTACAACTCGCCCGAAGAGGCTTATCAGGAAACTAAGTATGCACTGAGCATGTTCTCGAACACTCTGAACAAAGGATATGCGAAACTGGAAGAAATAAATAGAGAATAGAAAACGACATGAAACACATTATCATCTTAATACTTATGGTTCTTGTCTCATCTGAAATCAGCGCACAAGAAGCCACATTCAAGAAATATTCAGGCACAAAAGGCGTGTCTACAGTGTTCATATCTAAAGGCATGCTGAGCATGATTCCCATAGAAAAGGGCAAGCATGATGCTTACGCAAGAGTGGCAAGGAAACTTGACTACATAAGGATTCTGAACTGCGACAAGCCTGCACTGGCTGCACAGATAAAGCAGCACAGCCGCGAAAGCATAAAGAAGACAAGATATGAAGTGGTGATGCAGATGAGCGAAGACGGCGAAAGCACCACTATCTACAGGCGAAAAATAAAGAACGGACGATATGAATATATTCTCATAGAAGAAGAAAAGAACGAAATAAACATAATCATGACAATGGGCAACGTGAGCTTAGACGAACTGAAAAACCTCACGAAGAACTGACAGCATGACACATATTTACTATTAAACAAAAATAATAACCAAACAAAAGAAACAAAAAAATGAAAAAGACAGTATTAACATTGGCACTCCTGCTTACATGCCTTGCAGGATTTGCACAGACAGCAAAAGACTTTGTAGAAAAGATGAAAGACATTAAAGGTGTCGAGGTGATGACTATTCCAAAGTCGATGATGAGCATGGCTATGTCGCAGGTTGATGATGAAAACGCAAAGAAAGTGTTGAAGAACATCGACGAAGTGACTATAATGCAACTTAACAAACCTTCTGCCGAGACATTAGAAACTTTCAGAAAAGGCATAAGCGAACTTACAGGCAATGGCTACGAAGCAATGATGCAGGCAAATGAAGAAGACGAATCTGTTAACATCATCGCAAAGAAAAACGGCGACGAGTTGGTTGAAGTAGTTATATCTGTGGAAGAAAAAAAAGAAATTGCATTCATAATCATAAAAGGCAAATTCAAAGAGGAAGACTTGAAAGTGCTGCAAGATAACATGGTAGAGTAGGCAACGAAAAGAGTCCAAGAGCAGCAAAAACAGGCTGTAACACTTAGTGAGCAAGAAATGAATATTAGTTAAATATGTCATTCTATTGCAAGGAATTGATGAAAAATACTTATTTTTGCCATCAGAATATAAACTTTAAAAACAAATCGATATGAAAAAGTTTAATTTAAAAGTTGCAGCCATTCTGCTCTCAGGAACAATCCTGTTCAGTTCGTGTGTTGGTTCTTTCAGTCTGTTCAACACATACGCACGTTGGCAAACTCACATGACTGACAATAAGTATGTCAACGGAATTGTAGGTATCATCCTGTTGCCTATTGTCGGTTCTGTAACATTGCTCGCTGATGCTGTTGTACTAAACACAATAGAATTCTGGAGCGGAACGAATCCTCTACATGCTGGCACTAAAACCATTAAGGGACAAGACGGACGTCTCTATGCTGTGAAGACAATGAAGAACGGATATGAGATTAAGTCGCCTGACGGAGAGATTTCTTATTTCATCCACGACAAGAAGAACGACTCTTGGTCGCTGAAACAGAACGGAGAAGTAAGAGAGATATTCCGATTCAACGAAGACGGAACTATCAAGGCCCGACTGATGAGCGGTCAGACCATCGACGTTACTAACGACGAGGCTGGACTGAACCAGGTTCGTGAAGCTGCAATGGGCGACCAGCTCTACTATGCTTTCAACTAAACAGGAATTTGATTTATAAACAATAAGGCAGCCAACTGATTTCTCTTAGTTGGCTGCCTTATTGTTGTTATACTCACAGAGGTGTCGAAAGCCATCAACTTCAGGCGTTCTGCGCTTTAAGGTTAATATACAATTATATTGCCTTATTTCATCTATTGGTATCATTCCAATAACCTTATTGTCTCAGAAGTATCGCACTTACAAGTGCCTGTATCAAATAAGATTCCTTCTACCAGTCTTCGTCTTCATTGCCCACAATGCCATTCTTCAAAGCCTCTTCCACCTTATCCATTATTGCATTAGAATAAGCGTGTGTCATAACAAGGGCTTTAGCACATGTGCGTTTCTGCGGATCTTTCTCAACAAAAGGATAGTGATGGGCTATTTCCCACTGCTCGTCGTAGAGATAGGCATTGGTCTTGTCATCCTTCTTGCGCTTTGAGTCGCCGTATTTCCTTTCGTCATAGTCGCGAAATCCAATCCATCCAGCATTAGCATCAGTAAGAATGTCATAACTCTGCACAGTATAAGTAACTCTTACTCTACCATCCTTTATGTCAAGTCGGATAAGAGGAGTGATGCTGACTGAGTATTTGTTTATTGTTCCTGTATGCTCTACTATCGCAGGAATTGTAGACGAAATGATGATGCATCCTGCTTCCTTGTCGTTCAGTGTGATGGCATGATTGTCTTTAAATGTCGCCGTTGCCCAATAGTTCAGTGCCAGATAGAGTTGTTCGCGGGTCTTACCTTCAACTTCAATAACCTGCTGATATGTCAGACTCTCATTCTTGTCGAGAACAAGTCCTTCTGAAAGATTCTTTGCAGCATCGAGCCATTTGTCGCCATAGCGTTCCTTAGCATATTTCTCCAAGTCGCTTGCCTTCATCACTTGTGCCTGAGCGCACATTGCAGTCATCATGGCGACCGATAAAATCAATAATAGTTTCTTCATCGTTAGTTTATTTATTGTTTATCACTATGATGTCTTGTCGCTGAAAGTTATGGTGCCAGATGTTGCAGTTTCTGCCTTAATATTATATGTGCAGACCAAAGGATAATCATACCATTTGCCGTCGTTGACCGACCTGCCGAGCAGATTGACGATTGTTTCTTGTGGAATGTCAATCAAAGCAGCATCAAAATCATCACTAAGCAGTCCTTTGCCTTCATAAATCCACTGCCCTATAGGCATCTTAAACTCTTCAACTTCATCATCATCGCCACACGAAGTGAACAAAAAAGCACCGCATAATGTAATCATTGCGGATAACATCAACAACTTAAATTGTTTCATTTTCTTATTTACTTTCATACCTATATATAAAGAAAAAACAACCCATTGCGTCAATGGATTGTTTCTTAAACGGTTAACATTCTTCTAAACTGTGTTGAGGCGACCTTTGGCTCAGAGACATTCGTCACTAAATCAAACAAAAGCCACACAAACTCAACTTAACATAAGTCGGGATGAGGCGATTCGAACGCCCGACCCCTACGTCCCGAACGTAGTGCGCTACCAACTGCGCTACATCCCGATTACTTTCCTGTCGCCCTGAAACATCAATGAAATGGGCAGAAAAGCGATGCAAAGGTAACCCATTTATCGCAGTTGAACAAATTTTTTTAAAATTTTCTTCGTGGAATTTGTTGTATTTAATAAAAAATTATTACCTTTGCACCGCTTTTGAAGATTAAAGCAAAAATAATGGTGCCTTAGCTCAGTTGGTAGAGCATCGGACTGAAAATCCGTGTGTCCCCGGTTCGATTCCTGGAGGTACCACATAAACAACAAAGAAAGCCCTGCAATGGAAATCCATTGCAGGGCTTTTTCTTTTGTCTGCTTTTAGGTTGACTGCCGCATTAAGTTGCTAACGCTTTTTAGTCTGATTAAACAGCCAGTCGCGCACAGCTGCAAGTTTATAGGCATAGTCAAACGATGCCATGTGCTCCATTCCGCGCCCCGATTCGGGCAGCACAGAACCAGTTTCCCACTTTATGAAATTGACATTACCGCCTTTGTCTATGAGCTGTTCAGCCAAGCGTTCTTGTTCCTCCTTTGGCAGTTTTGCGCTCCATGAGGCAGAGTCAATCCTTGCTTTCTGCAGCTCAAGCACACTTGTCAGCGACTTCATTCCGCCATAGGCTTTCTGGTCGCCTCCTGCTACAATATAGAAGAAACGCTTATTGCCGAAATCATTCATCTTAGTGGTGTCCCACTGGCTGCTTACAAACAGCGATGCAGCAAAGAGGTCGGGATGGGTGATGTTGAAGTAGAACGACATCATGCCGCCCATTGACTGCCCTGTTGTGTAGAGTCTGTCGGTGTCGATGTTGTATTGCTCAATTACAGACTTTAGCAGGCGTATGGTCATCTCCACTTCGTAGCTCGTGCTCCAGTCGTCTTTCACAGCCCACGAGGTGTACTGCGGAACTAATATAAAACAAGGGTGTTTGCTCTGGTCTCTGTCTGAAGCAAACTCAAGCGCGCCATAACCCTGTGTCAGCGGAGCTGTAACTTCCTTGCCAACGGTGCTTGCATCTGCCATGAACAGCAACAGCGGCATGCTTTTCTTTCCGTCGTAGCCTTCAGGAACAAGCAGGTTATACTCCATTGTCTTGCCAGTAACGTCGTCGTTGAAAGTCAACTGACTGAACTTCCCCAGCGTTTCTTTCTTCAATGCAACGAAAACGCTGTCAGATTCTTTACTAATGCCACTGCCTTGTCGTGGCGTTCTCTGGTTGCCCATCGGGCTTTGTGCACAGTTAGTAAGGCACATAGCCAATGCTGCCATCAGGAAAAACTTTCTTGTTGTTTTCATAATCGTCATGGAGTTCTTTCTTGGAAAAGAAAGTCTTTTCCCGTAGGCTCTACCAAGCCTTTTTCTGTTAAGCTTATCGCGGCATGAGGTTAAGCAAGGTTATAAGGTTTAAGGGGGTTATGATTATGGGATAATTAATTGTTTTTCGCCTAACCACATCAAGACCCTCATAGCCAAATAACCTCACATTCTCAGACTACAGCTTCATTACTCGCTTCATCTCCAGATTCTCATAACCTTCTGGACAATGGGTTGAAAGATAGACGGTAGGATTGTTGGCAACAAACTCGCGCACACGGTCGAGGGTCTCGCGGGCTGCATCAATGTCTTCAAACACAATGCTCAGCTTGTTAGCCTTCAGGGCTGCATCACAATAGGTAACATCGCCGTGCATCATGTAGTAGAGTCCATCGGCTTCAGCAATAACGATGCTGTTGCCCTTAGTATGTCCCTTTGCTTCAATAAGCCACACGCCATCGGCTATCTTCTCAGCCTTAGGGAAGTTGTGGTAGGCACCGTCTTTATAAGCAACACGAACAATGTTGTCGCCTGTAAGTTTCTGCGCGTCAGCATCCTCTGGCGAAACATAGACTTTAGCATTAGGGAAATACTCCAACGCTCCTGAGTGGTCGGGATGTTTGTGGGTGAGCAATATCTTTGTCACTTGTTCAGGACGATAGCCTAATGCCTCAAACGATGCCATATAGTCGGCTATCTTCTCTCCCATATAGAGCGGACCGCCCAGTTTCTTTGGAGGAACAGGTGCACCGTTCTTAAAACCTGTGTCTACGAGTATCACTTCATCGCCCATGTCGATGAGGAAGTTCTGCAAACTGCTGCGATAGATTATTTGCTCATCAAACTTTTCTTTGCCTTCTTCTCCTCCGAAGGCGAATGGCTGGTTCATGAAACCGCCATCAAACATTCTTATTGCTTTTATCTCCATAATGTCGTTTGTGTTTTTGTTTAATTAGTAAACAAGCTTATTATAGTGCAAAGTGCATAGTGCTATAGTTATTCTTGATTAACGGGAACGGGAACGATAACGGGAAGTTTAACTTTAACGTTAACTTTAACAGGAACCTTAACTTTTGAGCTATGAACTATTCTATTATGTATGCATCTACAATCTCGGCATAGTAGGCTATGTGGTCGTCGGTCTCAACGGTGTAGAAACGCTTTTTCAGTTCTTCGCTCAACTCGCCATCTTCTTGTTTCTGACGATAGAGCAAACGACACTCAAGGGTGAGCGGAAACTCTTTTATTCCTGGCACAGAAATCTTTTCAGGTTCAACAAGAGTAAGCCCAGCCGCCTCTATCTTGTCCATGTCTCTGCCGCTCTTTCCTCCGCAGATACCGAGTATCTTCTTGTTGAAATCGCCTACAGGCACGTTGATGGTGAACTCAGGATTCTCGTCGAGCATCTGACGCGTATATCGGCAGTTGCGCACGTATGCGACAAAGACAGGCTTCTCCCAGATGATGCCGAGTGTGCCCCATCCTATAACCATTGAGTTTACTTTCTCGCCTACTTTCGTTGTAAACAGAATACCAGGACGCATTGCCGAAATCACTTGTCCTGCATAGTCACGATAGTCTATTTTCTTCTTTTCCATATTCATATATCTCCTTTTTTCATTTACAAAGGTAGTAAAAAAATACCACATTACAAAAATTGTGTTTGTGTATTTTTTAGTTAATAATTACAACTATGCACTGATATTATGGATTAAGGATGAAAGAGGGAACGGGAACGTTAACGGGAACTTTAACTTTAACGTTAACCTTAACGGGAACGTTAACTGAACAACTATGAACTATGAACTAAATTACCTCCTCAGTCACTTCGTGACAGCTCCCCTAACTTAGGAGAGCTACCCTACTTTCAAACTGTAACTTCCAAAATCATCCTGATTTTTTGACGAAAAAAGTAAAAAATCTTGACAAACGGAATTTTAATTCTAGAGAAAGATTTTCCGTTTGGCACGAGGCTGAATGCAAAAATGTGTTTAATTGTTAATCAATCGGCTTAAACTATGTAAACGGTCGTGCGGAATGAAAAAGTGAAAGGTGTCCTTTCGCGATGCGAAACGTGGCATATCGCAGTGCGATATGTGGCATATTGCAGTGTCAAACGTGCCCTTTCGCACTGCGAAAGATGCCCTTTGACTTTTTTAACACTTATGAGTCTTGAGGCGAAACGTATAATGTCTTGATTACTAACATTTTACTAAAAACGACAAGAAACCGCAAAATACTCGCATATTTTGCAGCTTCTTTTTTCTCGGTCCAGAATTTTTAAGTTATTTGCGAGGTTAGTTAATCAATTTTTTACCCAACTAGCCTCTGAAAATTGCAGTTTTTTCGCTCGGCAACGGCAAGAAACGGAAAACTGGTTTCAGATTGAAAGAACTTTAACGGGAACGGGAACTTTATCGTTAACGTTAAAGTTAAAGTCACCCCATCCCTACAATAGCATAAGAATTGGCAATAAGCTCCTTCATCACAGCATCAGGACAGTCCTTAGCACGAATGCCAATCCAGTATTTCGGACTCATATTAAACGGATCGCAGATATAATCACACGACTCTCGCAAATCCGCAATTCTTGCAGGCTGACACTTTACCGTCACCACATCAAACTTATCAAAGTCGAAATAGCAGAATATATGTCCGCCAACATAGAAAGCAAGCACACTCTCTGCTCCATGAAATTTCACAAACGGAGTCTTCTCTACAACATCCGTTCCCACCGTCAGGCAATATTCCCTAATTTCCTCTACGTTCATAAATTAAACCTTTAAACTATGCAAAGATAACGCTTTTCCACAAATCACACAACAAACTCCCACACTATCCACATCATAACAGCCTACATACTGATAAGTGACAACAGCAGAACAACTCCCCCCACCCTAATGTTTTGTCAGTTAATAATTTATTCCTAACTTTGTACCGAGAGATTTATCTTCAAGAGGAACCTTTCAAACTAAGAAAATCAATCATCAGTAAAAGAAATGAAGAAAGCATCATTTATCATCGTCATGCTTCTTTCTGCCATTTGTCTGAAAGCACAGAGCATAAGCCACATCGAGAAAACAAAGTCATGGTACTACATCTACGACCAAAACGGGAAAAAGATAAAGACTCTAAGCACCTGTCAAGGAGAGTTGAAGGGCTACAGTTCCACGTTCTACATAATCAAGCAAGGCTCAGGTTTCTATATCACATACGATGTAAGCGGAAAGAGGCTCCACACATTTAGCATCTCCACCGTAGGAGAGATAGTCAGCGTTGCAGGAGACACCTTCACCAGCCGCAAAGGCGCATGGATATACACATGGACCAAAGCAGGCAAGAAAATAAAAACAAGATCAGCACATAAATGAAAAAGCAAGAACAAAATTCCACAAACTTATATTTTGCTATTTAATTATTTATTCTTAACTTTGCGGATTAAGTAAAGAGAATCCTCATCAAATGAAGAAAGAAGAAATACTGGCTCTATTTAAGAGTTATGAAGATGCAGTTTGCATGATTGACAAAACTGAATGCTGGAGTGCACGTGATTTGTGTACACTATTTGGCTATCAACAATGGCGTAATTTCTGTAATGTCATTGACAAAGCCAAAGAGGCATGTAGTAATGCAGGACAATCTGTTTCTGATCATTTTGCTGACGTCAGCAAAATGATAGACATTGCAAAAGGTGCTCAGCGAGAAGTGGATGACATTATGCTTACCCGCTATGCTTGCTATCTGGTCGCACAGAATGGCGACCCAAGAAAGCCGCAGATTGCTTTTGCACAGACTTATTTTGCAGTTCAAACCCGTCGTGCAGAACTGATAGAGCAACGACTTTTGGAAGTTGAGCGAGTTAAAGCACGAGCCAAATTGCAGGAGACAAAACGAAAACTTTCAGGCATCTTGTATGAACGTGGAGTAAATGACCAGACTTTCGCTGTTATCCGTTCCAAAGGGGATCAGGCACTCTTCCGTTTGAGCACAAACATGATGAAACGTAAGTTGGGGATGCCACAAGGCCGTCCTCTTGCCGACTTCCTTCCTACTATAAGCATCAAGGCAAAAGAGGAGCTGATTCTAGGATGGCATCAAATGAAGATATGGAGGAACTTATTGATATTTTTTATAAGTGGTCAGAAACACCTCATGATTTGTTTGGATTAGCCAACATTTTATTAAAAAGGAACAAGGAGTTAAAATACATTCCAGAAGATAGAACATTACAAGATTACGTATAAAATATCAAAGAGTTGTGTAATACAATGAACAAACAGCAACTAGCAGCCAAAATATGGGCATCGGCTAATAAGATGCGCTCTAAGATTGAGGCCAATGAGTATAAAGACTATATTTTGGGCTTTATATTCTATAAGTTTTTGTCAGATAAAGAGGTAGGTCATTTGAAAAACAACGGAATATCTGATGAAGAACTCAAAACCATAACAGAAGACAATACTGAAGCGGTTGATTTCATACAGCAAGAGATTGGATATTTTATCTCGTATGAAAATCTGTTTTCCACCTGGCTTGAAATGAAAAAGGAGTTCAGTGTGGCAAACGTACGTGATGCGCTTTCAGCTTTCAACCGCAAAGTTAGTCCTAATCACAAAAAACTGTTTGATAAAATCTTCGACACACTCGAAACAGGACTGAGTAAACTTGGTGCTTCAACTGCGGAACAGAACGCAGCCGTACGCGATCTTGTTTCGCTGATCCGTGAAATTCCGACGGATGGACGACAAGATTATGATGTACTCGGATTTGTCTATGAATATCTGATTAGCAACTTTGCTGCTAATGCAGGTAAGAAAGCTGGGGAGTTTTACACTCCTCACCAGGTATCGGTGATGATGTCGGACATTATCGCTCACCATTTGCGTGATAACGAAGAGATACGCATCTACGACCCGACCAGTGGCTCAGGTTCGCTGCTTATCAATATAGGAAAGTCTGTCGCTCGGCATATCAGCGACAAAAACAACATTAAGTATTACGCACAGGAGTTGAAGCAAAACACCTTCAACCTGACACGTATGAACTTAATCATGCGTGGCATCTCTCCTTCAAACATCGAGTGTCGGAATGGCGATACATTGGCAATGGACTGGCCAATGTTTGACGAAAGTGACCCTCAGGGAACATATGACCCGCTTTATGTTGATGCGGTGGTTAGCAACCCTCCATACTCTCAGGAATGGGATCCTACAGACCAGGAGAATGATCCTCGATACGCCCCCTTTGGTGTAGCACCTAAGGGATGCGCTGATTATGCATTCCTTCTGCATGACCTATACCACGTCAAGCCTTCCGGTATCATGACCATTGTGCTTCCACATGGTGTTCTCTATCGTGGAGGGTCTGAATACCAAATCAGAAAGCAGCTTGTTGAGTACAACCATATTGATGCAATTATTGGATTGCCGGAAAAAGTTTTCTACGGAACGGGCATATCTACAATTGTCATGGTGCTGAAGCGTAAGACACGCGTCGATGACAAAATCTTATTCGTAGATGCTTCCGCCGGTTTTGAAAAAGATGGCAAGAACAACCGACTGCGGGCGTGCGACATTAAAAAGGTAGTCGATGCTGTAACTACTCGTACGGAAACACCCGACTTTGCCCAACTTGTCAGCCGCGACATCATCCGCCAGAATGACTATAACCTCAACATATCTCGGTATGTGGACAGCAGTCCAAAAGCAGAGAAGTATGACATATACGCTACGATGTTCGGAGGCATCCCTGCTGTGGATCTGGCTGCACTAAACAACTTTTGGCAGGCATTCCCATCACTCAAACAGCAGTTGTTTTCGGTAAACAGTGAGGGATATAGCCATATTGCCACTGATAATATTCAGCAGACAATCAGCGACAATGAAGATGTAAAGCATTTTACACAGCAGTACAATAGTGCTTTCGACAGTTTCGAATCTTTCATTGAATCGAATCTCATTGAACCGATGATGTCGCTCAATGTTCAAAAAACACAGACAACCATCAGTGACGACCTTTTCCGTCGTTTAGAGAATTTCCCTTTGGTGGACAGATACCAGGCATTCCAATTCTTAAGTTATGATTGGGATAAGATTGCCGCTGACCTTGAAATTCTACAAACGGAAGGCTTTCAGGCAGTGAAGCAAATTGACCCACGCATGGTTGAGAAGAACAAGGAGGAAGTACAAGACGGATGGATGGGGCATGTGCTGCCGTTTGAATTGGTGCAGGAAATGTTGTTGCAAGACGATGTGCAGGTTATCCGTGACATGGAGATGCGCATGGAAGAACTCACTAGTCAATTCAATGAAATCATTGACTCGATGACTCCTGAGGAGAAAGACAAGCCAATACTCTCAGATGACAATTCTCACTTTGTGGCAACGGAGGTGAAGAAAGAACTGAAACGTATTCTTGCGAAAATCTCTACTCCTGAGATAGAACTGCTTCGGTCTTTCCCGTCTAAGAAAAATGAAAAAGAACAATTTATAGTAAACCACCCAGAATTGGCATGGAACGCTGTGGAGCCAGACAAGAATGGCAAATATGGTAAGACACAGGTTAATGCAATGATACGCTACTACCAAGAAAACTTTGCTTTCGACGAGGATAGTCTCGAAGCTAAAGTAAAAGTGGTAGCTGCAATGCTTGAAGAAGAGAAAAATCTGCTTGCTGATGCTGCTCAGAAACGACGTGAACTGGTGGATAAAACGATTGCTACCATCCAATCACTTGATGATGATACCGCTATCGAACTGTTACGTTGCAAATGGGTGCGTCCGCTGTTGGCTTCGCTCCAGAAAATGCCAAGCGAAGTGATGACCACTCTTGCGGACAAGGTTCAACATTTGGTAGCGAAATATGCTACCACCTATCAGGATATTGCACAGCGTATCAGTAATGCGGAATCGCAGCTGTTTACTCTGATAGGAGAACTGGAAGGGAACAAAGCCGACAACATGGGGCTGTCTGAATTCAAGAAAACACTTAACGTAAAATAGTATGGCTGAGAAGAAACCAAATATAAGATTCAAAGGGTTTGAAGAAGAGTGGCAGACAAAGCCACTTGGAGAATTAGGTGAGTTCAAATCTAATGGGGTTGATAAAAAGATAAGTCCAGAAGAAATACCTGTTAACCTTCTCAATTATTTGGATGTTTACAATAAGATCAATGTAACACCAGATAATTGTGATGAGCTAATGCAGGTAACTGCAAAGCCACAACAATTAAAAGAAAATGATGTGAGAGCTGGAGATATATTTTTTACTCCTACTTCTGAGACTCCTGATGATATTGGACATGTCAAAGTTATTGATGAAGATTTGCCCAACACGGTATATTCTTATCACCTAATGAGATTTAGAAGGAGTGATAACACATTAGAGAAAAAGTATCCAGAATATGCTTTAGAAACTGATTTTGTACGTAAACAAATGTTTCTTGCTGCCCAAGGTGCACAACGATTTGTCATAAACAAACCTGCATTTGAACAAATCTTGATTAGATTCCCAGAGTATGCCGAGCAGCGGAAAATCGGTGAGTTTTTTAAGCAGTTGGATGAATTGATTGGAGCGAAAGAGCAGGAATTGGAGAAGCTACGTCAGATAAAGCTGGCATTGCTCGACAAGATGTTCCCAAGCGACAACCAAGAAAACATAAATGGGGGGGGTAAATCGTTGATTTACAAGATGTTACAAAACAGCTCACAATTAGTGGTATCCTCGCCTGCACCGAACACTCCCACTATTCGCTTTCGTGGCTTTACAGAGCCATGGGTGAAAAAGAAATTATGTTCTATTATAGAACTTAATGGTGGTATTGACTACAAAAAACTATCGCCAGGTAATATACCTGTATATGGAACAGGTGGTTATATGTTAAGTGTAAATAAAGCATTATCGTATGAAAAAGATGCAATAGGTATTGGAAGAAAAGGAACAATAGACAAACCTTTTATTTTGCATGCTCCATTTTGGACAGTTGATACTTTATTTTATGCTATCCCAAGAGAAAGGCAAGATCTTAATTTCTGCTTTTGCCTTTTCCAAATAGTAGATTGGAAAAAGCATGATGAGTCTACGGGGGTGCCTAGCCTTTCTAAATCTGTTATAAACTCAATAGAGGTGCTTGTTTCCTCTAATTACGATGAGCAGTGCAAGATAGGTGATTTCTTCCGCTCGCAGGATGAAGCCATTGCCAATTCACAGCTGCAAATCAACAAACTGAAAACAATTAAGCAAGCCTGCTTGTCGCAGATGTTTGCTTGAACAAAATAGTATTATCGCTTATGCCATTCAACAGAGAAGAAGATTTTGAGAACGCATTGATAGAAATGTTATCGAAAAAAGGATGGGAGAAAAATGTAATCCGCCATCCTTCTGAGAAGGATTTGCTCCAAAACTGGGCTGATATCCTCTTCGATAACAATAACACCATCGACCGTCTGAATGGGGCAAGGCTGACTGAGGATGAAATGCGTCAGCTTGTTGACCAAATTTCTACTTTGCGGACACCTCAGATGCTTAACGGCTTCATTAACGGGCGTACGGTGAGTATCAGGCGTGAAAACCCTGCTGACATCTTGCACTACGGCAAGGAGATTTCTTTGAAAATCTTCGACCCTCATGAAATTGCAGCTGGACAAAGTCGTTACCAAATTGTTAAGCAACCGCATTTCAAGGCTCCCTCAAATATATTTCCTCAACGTCGGGGCGACCTCTTGCTGCTTATCAATGGTATGCCTGTGATACACATCGAACTGAAGAAGAGTGGCATTCCTGTAAGTCAAGCCTATAACCAGATAGAGAAATACTCACGGGAAGGAATCTTCTCTGGTATCTTCCAACTCATTCAGATCTTCGTGGCGATGAATCCCGAAGAGACTGTTTACTTTGCTAATCCTGGACCTGATGGGCGTTTCAATAAAGATTTTTATTTCCACTGGGCTGACTTTAACAACGTGCCACAAAATGACTGGAAGGATATTGCTACCTATCTCTTGTCGATACCAATGGCACACCAGCTTATCGGCTATTATACCATTGCAGACCGTACAGATGGCGTTCTTAAAGTGCTTCGCTCTTATCAATACTTTGCAGTACGGGCTATCTACGACAAGGTTACGAAACGGCAAGATTGGAAAAGCACCGACCATCAATTAGGGGGGTATATATGGCATACAACTGGTTCTGGTAAAACCATGTCGAGTTTTAAGGCTGCTCAGTTGATTGCTGACAGCGGAAAAGCGGACAAAGTGATTTTCGTCATCGACCGTATAGAACTCGGCACGCAGTCTGCACGCGAATACCGTAATTTTTCTGCCGAGGATGAAGCTATTCAGGAGACTGAGAACACAGATGCACTCGTTGGAAAGATGAAGTCACCAGACGTCGCAGATACGTTGATTGTTTCTTCTATCCAAAAGCTTGGCATTATGGCGGAAGAGGGCAACATACGGCCTGTGGACTTGAAGAAAATCAATCAGAAACGTATCGTGTTCATTGTGGATGAATGTCACCGCTCTACGTTTGGTGAGACATTCCAACAAATCAAACAAACATTCCCAACAGCAATGTTCTTTGGATTTACAGGTACACCTATTCAGGATGAAAACCAACGTCACCAAAGTACCACCACTGATATTTTTGGCGATGAATTGCATCGCTACAGTATCGCCGATGGAATACGCGACGGCAACGTATTGGGCTTTGACCCATACAAAGTAATGACTTATAAGGACAAAGAACTCCGTCAGAAGGTGGCTCTTGATTCTGTTGATGCTTCAAGTGTGGAAGAGGTGATGAACGACCCAGAAAAGGAACGTGTCTTCAACAAAGTCTTGGCTATGCCTATGGCAGGACATCGAAAGGACGATGGATCCTGGGAGCCTGGCATTGAAGACCTGTTACCAAAAACGCAGTACCTTACTGAGGAACACATGAATGCGGTGGTAGATGACATCGTGGATGGCTGGCTTGTGTTGAGCAAGAATCATAAGTTTCATGCTATATTTACTGTGCCAAGCATACCACAAGCAATCAAATATTATCGTATCTTCAAAGAGAAAACACCACAACTGAAAGTGACCGCTCTTTTTGACCCCTCACTGCCTAACGACAACCCCGACAAGACCATCTTCAAGGAGAATGCTCTTGCGGAAATTATTACAGACTACAAAGACATGTTTGGACAAAGTTATACAATTGCCGAACATGCTAAATTCAAGAAAGACCTCTCCAACCGTCTTGCTCATAAGAAACCATACATCGGATTGGAGCAGCCTGCACAGCGCGACAAACGGCTTGACCTGCTTATTGTCGTATCACAGATGCTGACTGGCTTTGACTCTAAATGGGTGAATACGCTTTATATTGACAAAGTCATGTACTATGAAGAGTTGATACAAGCCTTTTCACGTACTAACCGCCTTTATAGCCATGATGAAAAGCCCTTCGGTGTCATCAAGTATTATAGCTATCCGCATACGATGGAATATAACATTCAAGAAGCTGTTAAGTTATATTCCGGAAACAAACCACTTGGCTTGTTCGTAAGTAAACTTGATGTCAACCTTTCTGGCATGAATCAGAAGTTCCGTGAGATAGAGCAGCTTTTTGTTTCTGCCCACATAGAGAACTTCAATAAATTGCCAGATGCTACTGCTTTACGTGGACGCTTTGCTGTTCTTTTCAGAGAATATAATGTGTATCTCGATGCAGCAAAGGTGCAAGGTTTTAATTGGAAGAAATTGACCTATCGCTGCCCGAATGGTGAAGAAATAACGGTAAATCACGATGAAATCACCTACAATACCCTTGTGCAGCGATACAAGGAGTTGTTCAATTCTACTGGTGGCAATGGAGGTGGACAGCCTGGTGAAGATTTACCTTATGACCTCGACCCACATCTTTCCGAAATTGACACGGGCAAGATAGATGCCGACTACATGAATCATAATTTCGAGCGGTACATCAAAGCCCTTGAACAGCCAAATGTTTCAAAGGAAGAGTTGAATACTATACTTAATGACCTGTCGGCATCGTTTGCGTCACTCCCTCAAGAAGAACAAGCCTTTGCCGAAATATTCCTTCATGATGTGCAAAGTGCCAACATCACATTAGAGCCTGGTAAGACATTCCGCGACTACATCACAGACTATATGACGACAGAAAAAGATCGTCAAGTAGACTGCCTTGTTCACACATTTGGACTTAATCGACAGTTGCTGAGACAAATGCTTAATCTTAGTATTACAGAACAAAACATAAATGAATTCAATCGTTTCACTCGCTTAAAAGAATCTGTAGATAAGACCAAAGCTAAAGCCTATTTCGAATCTAAGTATGGTCAAACCATTAGTCTCCTAAAAGTTAATATCGAAATCAACAATCTGTTGAAACGCTTCATATTAGAAGGTGTATTTGACATAGATACAGATATCTCTAATCCTCCTAAGGTGACACAGATGTATACTCAAATTGGAGAGGAAGAGGATTTGATGATGGCAGCAGAGCCATTTGAGTGCTACAAATGGAGTCGCTTTGACCAAGACATTATTGATTTCTTTGGTGGAGATAAGACTATAATTGTTGGGTGTACCAAGAACAAGAAGCAGAAAGAATGGATTCTCTCGCACAATATATATAATGTAAGGTTAGGTAAGACTAAGGGGTCAATGGAAAAGCACAAAGAGATGTTTGGAAGAACGTCTCTGTTAGTCCTTTATGAATTCGGTAAAACTAATAACCTTTCAGCCTATACGGTTACAGGACATAAGGAGATGGGTAAGGAAGAACTGATGGCAATGGACTATCCCAGCAAAAATCCACGCAAGAGTTATATGACTTTCTCTATAGAACCGCTTGAAATAGATTTAAGCTTTTTGGCTAATCATCGTCTGATCGAGAAGCTGATAGACATAAATCCTGACAATGAAAAAGGAACACCTATATTTATAGAACCGTGATATAGTTAATTGTTTTATGACCATACAAGAAATAACAACCCGGAAGGAAGACCAAACATTTGACTGCAAGAGCATTCAAATAGAGCCGAAGGCATTGGCTGTACCCATCGTGGCGTTTGCCAATGCAGATGGTGGCGTAATAGCCATAGGCGTGTCGGATAAGACTCGGAAGATTGATGGGATTGACCAACATACGGAGAAGTTGAACGAACTGCTGCGTGTGCCGTTTGATTTCTGCAATCCATCGGTTCCCGTGACTTGTTCGTACCTGCCTTGCACGGATAAGGAGGGGAACGAGAACCGTATCTTGTTGATGGAGATTCCTGCCAGTTCGAGCCTGCATACCAATCAGGCTGATGAAGCCTTTATGCGTGTTGGCGATAAGAGCCGGAAACTGTCCTTTGACGAGCGTGTGCAACTGATGTACGACAAAGGGGAACGCTACTACGAAGATACAGCAGTGTATGGCGCAACCATCGATGACATCGACATGGATGCTGTTGCCGACTATGCCAAATTGGTCGGCTATGGGAAAAGTCCCTTGCAATACTTGCGCGAGAACAATGGTTTTGTGAGGACCAACAAGAAGGCTGCGATTAAGCGAGAGCAGAGCGATGCTCGCATCAGCTCTGCCGAGCGTGAGCAGGCTCGACCGGAGGTCAATGGTGAAGAGGATGTGAGCACGGCATGTATTCTTCTCTTTGGCAAGTATCCCCAGAAGTTCTTCCCCCGGGCCCGCACTCGTTTCATCAGATACGAAGGTGTTGACGAGAAGGTGGGTGCAGAAATGAACGTTATCAAGGATGTTACCTTTGAGGGAACCATCTTGAACCAGATCAAGAAAACGATTGAGTTTATCGAGACTCAGGTTCGTGAGCATACGTTCCTGGGACAACATGCTCAGTTCGTAACAAAGCGTGATTACCCTGAATTCGTCATTCAAGAGATGACGGTCAACGCTTGCTGCCACCGAGCCTACAACATCAAGGGTACGGAAATACAAATCAAGATGTTTGATGACCGGTTGGTGTTCGAGTCTCCGGGCAAACTCCCAGGACAAGTCAAGCCTAACAACATCCGGCATACCCACTTCTCTCGTAATCCCAAGATAGCAGCCTTCCTCAAAGCATATCACTTTGTCAAGGAGTTTGGCGAGGGCTTTGACCGTATCTGTCGTGAACAGGAGGCTAATGGTGCCAACGTCCCATCCTTCAGGACCGACGAGTTCATCCTAAAGATTACGGTACCAAAGGTAGCAGAAAACGTACAGAAGCTAACTGGAAACGTAACAGAAAACGGTAGAAAAGTAGCAGAAAACCACAATAGGGTAGCAGAAAAGGTAGCAGAAAATCATAGCAAGGTCACAGAAAAGTTGAAAGAAAAGGCTGCGGCATTAGGAGATACATTAACAGTTAATAAAATCAAGATACTTGAACTGATGATTGAAGATCCGTACATATCGAGAGCTGACTTGGCCAATAATGTCGGAATTAGTGAAACTTCGATTTACCGCAATATTGAAGCTATGCGCGGAAAGTATCTCCGCCGTGTAGGTCCCGATAAAGGCGGTTTCTGGGAGGTAATAGTTTAAGTTTTGATGTGCAAGCATATATTTTGGAAAGTAAGCCAAAAAGAGCCCTCAAAAGTGTGGAGGCGGCTGTAATATTACACCAGTAAATAAAAATAGGCTGAAAATCAACCGATTAACAGCCTATTTTTGTACCCAGAGCCGCATTTGAAAATACTAAAATCGATTAAAGGGGATAAAATTAAAAATTATCTAATATTGTTTATGTAATATTGATTTTCAATCATTTACGCATCATTCTATAATTTAATCGCATTTAGTCATTTTGCAAGATATTTAGCAGATGTGGGGAAAATGTGGGGAAAATCTTTGGTGGTACCCAGAAAAAGTATTACCTTTGTCCCCAGTTTTCCCCACCACAATGTAAAAGTATGAAAGTTACGTTCATTATCAAGAAGTCAGCAAAGCGTTATGACACGGAATCGACAGCCACCATATACCTGCGTCTAAGGGATGGCAGGCGATTAGATTCCGTTGCTCAAACTGGACTCTCCATTAACCCTAACTTATGGGATGAAAAGAATGAATGCGTCAAGTCAAAGGCTGTTTGTGACCCTAAACTTCGCTCTGAGACCAATGAGGAACTGCGTAAACTCAAAGGTTTCATTGAGAAGGAATACAACCGGGACAAGGATAATCTGGATAAGGACTGGCTGAAGGCAGCCCTTGTCAGATACTATAATCCCGATAAGTATACTCCTGAAGGAGAAAAGAAACAGACCTTTGAACAACTTTTTGATGAGTTTCTGGAGAAACACCGCCTTTCTGACGTTCGTAAAAAGAATTTCAAGGTTGTCAAACGCTCCCTGCTTCGGTACGAGCTTTATGTCAGAAAGGTTAAGCGGAACAAAAAGGACTTTGTGCTTGATGTGAATGATGTTACCAAAGAAACGCTGGCTGACATGTGGGACTTCTTTGAGAACGAATACAAGTACTTTGAGAAATATCCTCAGATTTATGAAGACATTCCTGAAAAGCGAACACCACAACCCAGAGGCAAGAATACACTGATAGATTGCTTCTCACGAATCAGAACATTCTTCTTATGGTGTTATGAGAATGATAAAACCACCAATCGCCCATTTGACAAGTTCCCCATTGAGGAGTGTAAGTATGGTACACCTATTTATATATCATTAGAAGAAAGGGAACAAATATGGAATGCAGACTTGTCGGCCCGGCCACAACTTGCCATCCAACGTGACATTTTCATCTTTCAGTCGCTCATTGGTTGTCGTGTGAGCGACCTATATAGAATGACTAAGCAGAATGTTGTTAATGGTGCTATCGAGTATATACCAAAAAAGACGAAAGAAGGGCGTCCTTTAACGGTTCGTGTTCCACTAAACGAAAAAGCCAAGGAAATCCTCAAACGGTATAAGAATTATGAAGGGCCCAAACTTCTTCCATTTATTTCAGAACAGAAATACAATACTGCCATCAAAGAATTTTTCAAACTTGCAGGCATTGATAGGATTGTCACCACGTTAGACCCTCTGACACGAGAAGAGGTGAAACGCCCCATACACGAAGTTGCCAGTAGCCACATGGCACGAAGGACTTTCATCGGTAACATTTATAGAAAGGTAAAGGACCCCAATCTCGTTTCAGCCCTGTCTGGTCATAAGGAAGGCAGCAAGGCATTCCAGAGATATAGAGATATTGATGAGGAAATGAAAAAAGACCTGGTTAAATTATTGGATTAGACTATGGCTAAGCAAGATTTTGAGCAATTCAAGCAGGAAATAAAGAACTGGCTTGACGACCATCTCGATGAATACGATGCCTTCGTGGAAGACATCAACAGCAAGTCATACCAGAGTATTCAACAGATTTATACCTTGGGAATGCGATTGGCACCCAAGCTGATGAAAAAGGCAAGGAGTGAGTTTCATGGCGACATAACTCCCCAAGAGAAAGACTTTGAAACGTTTGTTGCAGATGAAAACACAGCGTCTCTGTTAGTCGATGAGTTCCATCATGTGGAGTCCTTATCCATTGTTCCCTGCCTATTAGCATGGCTTTATTATGGAAAGTGCTATGAAACGATGGTGGAACGATTGGAAGCAGAAATCGCTGACCCTAAATGTGGTAAGGCAGAGCAATGGATATACAAGGTTATGATTAAGTTCGTCATCAAAGGAAGTATCAGGAACAAGATGCGAACCAAGGAAGACTGGGTCCTCTTTAAGGCAGACAAAGAAGCTATGAGAAATGGAAATGTGGCTGATAATGTTATCGAGGAAGTGAAGAGTACACGCCCATTAGTCGAGAAGGCAGATATGGCAACACCAAAGGCCTCATTCGAGGATTACCTTCTATGTTCAAACAAGGAAGAGGTGATAGAGCGCATTAAAGCCATACTCGATTTCAGGCATACTGCCCCAGATATGTCATATCTCTATGCTGCATTGCAGGAACTCGGATTCCTTGATAGATGTAATGCTACAACCTTCCACAAATTACTTCAGGAACTTGTCCCAACAATAGACTTGAAGGGAACGAGGAATTTCCAGATAGCATTTCGCAAAATCTTTGATGAGGCAGGGGACTTACTATTGCCGACAAACCTTGAACGGAAGTACATTGATGACTTCAAAAAGAAGCTGCAATCAACGGATAATTCTGCTCAATAATCCGATTATTTGAGCATGTCTTCAATGTTTTTCAGCCCAAATCGATTTCTTGTATTTCGTTTCCTATTTCGCCGAAATACAAGAAACGTAAATCATTGAAAATCAATTATTTTTAGCTATACTTTTGTACCATCGTTCCAAGTGGAGCGGTGGCTTTTTCATCTATAATGCCACCAAGATGAGAGGGTCAAAAATCTGGTGGCGCATGTATAGCTATGACAGATTTAATGTCTATTCTTTCGACAGGTAATGCTAACATCAAGTTAGAGATTACCGGTGAGGACTTGCGCAACTTCTCAGAGGAACTGATAAGTCGCGCTGTCAATGAGGTTGCGATGGTCATGCAAGACAACAAGGAAGATTGCCTGCTAACCAAAGAAGAAACAAAGAAACGCCTCGGTGTTTGCGATGCCACCCTCTGGCATTGGGACAAGAAAGGGTACCTGAAGCCTGTTAAGGTTGGTTCCAAGGTAAAGTATCGTGAATCGGATGTAAAGAAGATTCTCGGAGTTCAGAACAAATCATTTGGCAACTATGGAAAAGATTGAGAACAACAGCCAAGGTATTCTGGCTCTTACCAACAGAATCCGTATGGAAGCCGAAGACGTTAAACGCATCGGTCTCCCCCTCGATGCCTTCCCTCAGAAGCTGCAGGACATCATCTTTGAGGTGGCCCGCATAGAGCAGTTCGATCTGGAGTATCTGACTATGAGTATGCTGTCGGCTGCTGCTACAGCTATCGGTAACAGCTGTCACATTCGCATCCGTGGCTCATGGAAGAGCAGTCCGGCCCTGTATGTCATCCTGATAGGAAGACCAGGACAGGGCAAAACTCCGCCACTTGACTATGCGTTCCGTCCACTCCAAGAACATGACTTTCTTCTGGTCAGCAAGTTCATTGAAGAGAACAAATGCTATGCAGAACTGAATGCAGGAAACAAAGGCAACGCCATTGATTCCGGCAAACCAGTTCTCGTGCAGACCATTCTCTCCGACCTCACACAGGAGGCCATGATGAGGATCCATAATGACAACCAGCGTGGAGTCGTCATTCTCGTGGATGAAATCATGGGGTTCTTCAACAGTATCTATCGATACAATGACAGTCCCTTACTAACCCAGCTATTGACAGCCTATAGTGGTAAGCCCTTGAAGGTGTCCCGTTGCAACAATCCTGTTCCCATCATCATTCCGCATCCCTGCATCAACATTATCGGTACTACCCAGACACAGCGCATTGGGGAACTCTTCACGAAAGAGAATGTATCAAGTGGACTGATAGACCGCATCTTGTTCCTCCATCCCAAGAATCGTGAGATTCCAAAGATGGAGGAAAACCAGAATGCCGTTTCCCAAGGAAACGACAGGGCAGAGAGTGTCTATCGGAAGTGGAAAGCGATTATCGATAAGTTGCTTTCACTGGAACCAGATTACGATGAGAAAGGTATCATCATGCCCAAGGTGTTAGACATGAATGAAGATGCCTACAGGTGCTTTGCCAAATGGAAAAACACTCTTGTCGAGAAGGCCAACAGCGTTGAGGATGAAAGACTCATAGACAGTCGTATGATGAAGGCTGATTCCAATGTGGCCCGACTTGCCTTAATCTTTCAACTCATGGGTTGGGCTTGTGATGAGAGTCACATGCAGCACATAGATGTCCGCTCTGTCCATGCAGCCATCCGCATGTATGATTATTTGGAATTGTCGTATCAGAGCATCAAGTCACACATCCAAACAGACTCCATGCCTCCTTTGAAGAAAGCCTTTCTTGATTTGGTGCAACCAGATTTCACTACAGCTGATGCTATCAAAGCAGGAGCAGAAATTGGAATTTGTGAGAGTACTGTCAAAAAGAATCTCGCAAAGATGTGTGAAGAACAGATTCTTCAGAAAACGGCACATGGTGTTTACAAAAAACTACTCTGATGCACCCGATACATTTTACACTTTACATTTTCCCAAAGTGTAAAAGTGTAAAGTTCCGTCGTGTAAAGAGCCTTATTCAAGAACTCAAAAAGGATTAGAATTATGAATGAATACCGATTTCATCTCCAGAAATACGTAGCCGGACGGACTCCCAAACAAACCTGTCCACAATGCGGCAGAAAGCGATGCTTTGTCAGATATGTTGACGAGGAAGGTAAGATTGAGTTCCCCGACCATGTGGGACGATGCGACCATGAGGATTCGTGTGGCTACCATTATACGCCTAAAGATTTCTTCAAGGACAACCCAGAATTGAAGCCTAACAACTTTGAGAATGAAACATGGAGATATGATAAGGCGAATAAGCCTGTCACGCCAAGCAAGGCTAAGCCAGTACCAATGCTTCCGTCTTTCATATCAGCTGACATGATGCGAAAGACACTCTCGCATTACGACATCAACCCCTTATACCTGTTCCTATCCAAGACTATCGGCAAGGATGCTGCCAACAGACAATTCGAACGCTACAAGGTAGGAACTTCCAAGAAATGGGGAGGGGCCACCGTCTTTTGGCAGATTGATAAAGATTGCAACGTCCGTTCAGGAAAACTGATGGGGTACAATCCCAAGGACGGACACCGTATCAAAGAGCCGATACCACAAGTCTGCTGGGTACACTCGGAACTGAAACTGCCAGACTTCCATCTGAAGCAATGCCTGTTCGGAGAACATCTACTTGCCACATCTTCTGCCACTGTCATGTTGGTGGAAAGTGAGAAGACTTGCCTGATAGCATCCCACTTCATGTCGGATTTCCTATGGCTCGCCACAGGTGGCAAGGACGGATGCTTCAATGAAGAAACCATGCAGGTGCTCCATGACAGGGATGTGATTCTGATGCCAGACTTGGGGGCGACAGAAAAGTGGGCCAAGAAGTCCACCATTCTCACTCCCATCTGCAAGAGCGTAACCGTTTCAACTGTCTTGGAACAAATGGCGACTGATGAACAGCGTGAAGCGGGACTTGACATATCCGACTTCCTCCTGATGCAGGAAACAAAGCAGATGATTCTCCAGCGAATGATTGAACGCAATCCTGCATTGCAGGTACTCATCGACAAGCTGCAACTGGAATTAGTCGATTAAACAAGAGCTTGCTCTCTTGGACTGAGAATAAAAGTCCATAACACAATAAGGACTTTTTGCCTGTCAGCAATAAAGTCCCATCAGGTATCTGGCAAGCACCAGCCCCACTGTTACGAGCAAGCTCAATCAACAACCTTTATAAAACATCGGAAACATTATGAGAACAGATATCAAACAAGCCATGCACATGGATGCAGCGAAGTCCTTCAGCACGGCAGAAGCAAACGAGAACGAGCGTCGTTGGAACGAGGAACGGTTTGACCAAAAGAACCAGGATCCAACCAATCACTATGACAAAACCCGGCAGCATCTCAACTTTGAGATTGACCCAGACGGGAAGATTCACCCACTTGGCTATCAAGAGAAATCTTTGGAGGTGCGTCTGGCAGAGAGACTGGAGCAACTTGGCTGGCATAGCTTCAAGGAGGGAAGCAAGAACCAACCAAACATGTGTGCCAAGTTCGTCTTCGGTGGGAACCATGACCGTACACTCCAAATGGCATTTGGTGACCAGACTGTTTGTACAGATAGAGGGGCAGACAACAGCCACTTGCATCGCTGCCCAGAGATTGAACTATGGGCGATTGATGTATATGACTGGTGCGTACGTCGCTATGGACGGGAAAACATCATCGGCTTTCAGGTCCACTTGGATGAGACTTCACCACACATCCACGCCTTGATAGTTCCTGTCGGTAGTAGAAAGAGAGGCCGGGAATGCGTCATGTGGTCGGCCAAGTTCGGAAAGAACAAGTATGAATATGGCCAGATTCTGAAGGAAATGCATACGTCTCTATATGAGGAGGTCGGCAGTAAGTATGGCCTTGACCGTGGTGACAGCATAGACGGGCGGTATGTGCAACACCTTGGCAAGCGTGACTACATCCGTAAGCTCAACAAGGACATACACCAGTCGGAGAAAGCCATCAAGGGACTCAAAACTATGCTGGCGAATCTACAGGTTCAGATAGAGGAACGTCAAAAACAACTGGAAGACCTCGATGGGAAGTTGCGAAGTGGCAAGATACACCTGCAAGACTATGAGGACGAGAGGAAAAGCTTGCAGCGTCAGATTGTTGACTTACATAATAAGGTCTATGACAAGATGGCTGCCATCGGCAAGAAGGAAAGCGAGTTGGCGAAACTGACCAAGGAGGTGGATACTGTCAGTAGCGTCATACAGCCATTTCGCAACCACAAGATTGAGTTTGACCCGCCAAGGATTACAGAGAAACCGCCGTTGTTCGGCGTTGACAAATGGCTTGACAAACAGAACGACCAGATTGCCAAACGCTTCACGTCTATTGTCAGAAAGATAGAATCCCTTTACATGCAGGATGCCGAACGTCAAGTGAAGACCGCACAGAAGAACGTGCTGGCAGACTACCGGGAGTTAAATCAATTGCGTGGTGACTACGAATCCCTAACGGACAGCAACCATCAGCAAGATTCCGCATTTCGCCAGTTGCTTGATCAGCTGAGCATACCATCCATGCGAGTCCAAGTGCTGGCTATTGCCGATGCTCTTATTGGCGGCAGGCCAATCCCGTCTTCTGGCGGAGGTGGAGGTACGACATCCGATTTGAGATGGGACGGGCGCAACCCAGATGAAGAGGAAGATGTCTATAGAAGAAGATGTCTGTTGCAAGCATCGAAGATGGTAAGTAGTAATGGCGTAAAAAGGAAGAGGTAGAATTATCTCTTCCGATACGCCCCATTATGAGAAAGTTCCGTTTGAAGTGCCAGAAGGATGGGGTTGGTGTAAGCTAATAGATGTTTGTCATATCTTTGGCAGAATTGGTTTTCGCGGATATACGAAAGACGATCTTGTATCTGATGATGGTGCAATTACATTAAGCCCTTCTAATATCATTGATGGACAGATGAATTATGATAATTGCACCTACATATCGTGGAACAAATACGAAGAATCACCTGAAATACAAATAGCAAATGGAGACATCCTTCTGGTGAAAACAGGGTCTTCTTTCGGGAAGTGTGCTTATGTTTGCAATCTACCTCAGAAAGCTACTATTAATCCTCAGTTTGTTGTACTTAAACATATATTATGTAACCCTCGTTTCCTTACATATATACTACAAAGTGGATATGCAAGGAGAAACTATGATGAGTTTGTGTTGGGTACTGCTATTCCGACATTTACACAGGTAGTTCTCGGTGACATGTATATTCCATTGCCATCCTTACAAGAACAACAACGCATAGTTAATGTTATCGGGCAATGGTTTAAGTTGATAGATGACTTGGAGAAAGAGCAGAATGGTTTGCAAAGAATACTTCAACAGACAAAATCAAAAATCCTTGAACTTGCTATTCATGGAAAACTCGTTCCACAAGAACCAACCGATGAACCAGCTATAAACCTTTTAAAGCGCATCAATCCCAAGTTTACTCCTTGTGATAACGCGCATTACCCGTTTGATGTACCAAACAACTGGATTTGGGCTAAGGGATTGGACATATTCAAGCCAATGAAAACAACATTTCCTTCAGGAGACACATTCA
>Ga0256405_10001936_pt1 | contig 51883 bp, 41 predicted proteins | sample RumenRJG_02DNA_FD_189096 | JGI IMG/M metagenome (GOLD analysis project Ga0256405, IMG submission 189096) | Bovine rumen microbial communities from Lethbridge, Alberta, Canada - RJG_02 | ecosystem: Host-associated > Mammals > Digestive system > Stomach > Rumen | place: Canada: Alberta...
TTGTCGCCCCTGTCATTGCGGTGGTGATGCTTGTCCTGCCCGTCGTCTTGCTGGCTTTCAGGGCCGCGCGTCCGACAGGCAAGCGGATGCTTGCTGCTTCGATTTGCGCACTGCCAATCGGCTTCGTGCTTTACGTTGTGATCCTCGTCCTTATTCTCCTTGCCGACATTGGGCATACAGAGATCGCGCGTGAGAATATTGAGCGGAAGAAAGAGGCGGAGCGCTTAGGGAAGAAAACATACGAGAGAAAGAAGATTCCCCATCTGCGTCGGATGATGTGGACGTTCGCCAACGGCCACTACAGAATATCTCGTGAGGGCGGCGATAAGGGACCAGAATACTACCAGCTCGCCGACGAATGGGCGAATTACGACTTTTGGTCGCATCGTTTTGATGGCCGCGTCTTGTTGGATGACGTGGCGCGCTGGGATGAAGGCAAGGACAGACTGTATTTAGAGACGCTTAAGGGCAAGCGCTATGAGCTGGAGTTTGCGACGGGAAAGCTTATAGAGCGAAAGACAAGGAAAAAAGAGGAGGCTGGGAAATGAAGGTTCTTGTGATAGAGGACGACAGGATGTCGGCTGAGCACGCTGCCGCAGCCGTTGGGATGTGCGGGTTTGAATGCGACTTCGCCCGCAACGGGAGAGAAGGCCTGTCGCTGTTGCTGAAAGGCGACTACGACATTGCGCTTGTGGACATCGAAATGCCGGGACTTGGCGGCCTTGACGTGATACGGACGGCGAGGAATCACGGCGCCAGGACTTATCTTGCCGTCCTCAGCTCGCATGCGAGCGACGCCGAGCGCATCGCCGGGCTCAAGATGGGCGCCGACGACTATCTCGTCAAGCCGATATCCATCGACGAGCTTTCGCTGCGTCTGCAGGCGATTGCGCGGCGGCTTGTGCCCGATTCCGAGCCAGAGGTGCTGTCGGCGAAGGGACTTGTCGTCAACATTAGCACACATACTGTGAGGCGCTACGGACAGCCGATAGACCTATCTCCGCGCGAGATGAAGCTCCTTGTGCTCCTGATGCGCAACAAGGGCAGATGCCTCACCTACGACACGATTGCCGACCACGTGTGGGGGCCCATCGACTCCGTCGGCAGCGTAGTTTCCGCGAATGTCAGCCGCCTCCGCAAGAAGCTCGCCGCGGGCGGGGCGGAAGAGGTGATTCACACAGTAAGGGACGTTGGCTATGTCTTCAAGTAGAAAGCAAAGCATCCGCCGGATGATCAACGCGGCGGGTGTGCCGCTTCTTCTCGCGGCAATGGCGCTCTCCTCGGGCGTGGCGCTCTGCCTTGGCGCGGGTCTGCTCCTGCGGCGCACCGGCGTTGAGGGCTACATGTGCGTCATTGCGGAATACGTCTGGATAACGCTGTGGGTCGTCATGTCGTTTGCGGTCTTTGCCGTGGTCGGCGTGGTAGTATTCAGGATGGTGTCGAGGCGGCTCACGCGCCCGATAGAGAAGTTTGCGAGAGACGTCGACGCGCTCGTGCGCTGCGACAAGTCGGATCCCGTGGACGCCGACACGCGAATCGCCGAGATCGACGCCCTGGCCGCTGCGTTCAATCGCCTCCAGTCTGTCCGCGCTCGCCAGTCCGACGAGATACGCAACCTTGCAAGGAACGTGCTGCACGACTTGCGCGCGCCGATAACGAACATCTACAACGAGGCGGACCGGCTCTCCCATTCGCTCGTCGGCGCAGACGAGGCGTCCGCCGCGATAATGTCCGCGAGCCGCTCGGTGCTGCGCGTCATCGACACGAACGCGGAGATCTCGCGCAACTACAGCGGATGTGCAGATGCGCCCGCGTCCTCGCAGGACATGTCGGCTATCGTCCGCGACGCGGTTGACGTGTATGCGGCGGTGGCGGAGGAGAAGGGCGTCTGCCTCAAGGTGGAGATGCCGGACGAGGCGGTTTTCATGATGGGACATGCCGACAAGCTGCAGCGGCTTGTGGGCAATCTTGTCGACAACGCGATAAAGTTCACGCCCGTCGGCGGCTCCATTTGCGTCGGGCTTTCCGCCGCCGCCGATGGCATCCGGCTTTCCGTTTCCGACACAGGGATCGGCATCCCCGAAAATGAAATCAGCAGCATCTACGAGCGCTTCTACCGCTGCGCCGAGGCGCGTACGCTGCCCGGCACCGGTCTCGGGCTTTCGATGGTTCGCTCGATCGTCGAGTTCTACAACGGCACAATCGACTGCCGCTCCACCCCCAACGCCGGCACCACCTTCGACATCCTTTTCCCGCCCTCGCCGCAATCCAGTGTCGTTTCATGATTGGCAGGTGGAATAGTTTGAATAATATGCGTGTGAAAAGGCGTGACGTGTTGGTTTGCCTGACATCGTGCGGCCACGGTTCGGGTAACCGTGCTCGCCTTGCGACGTGTCTCACCGCGCATCCGACGAACCGCGTCGCCGCATGTCGCTCAGTTCGGCACTCGCCCCCTCGTCCCTTGCCTCACCTTCCCATAGGCGCGTTTTTCTTCGTAGCATCTGCGGCGGCGCGGCAAATCCGCCGCGCCGCCTTGGTAGGGGCGCATCTCCGAGGCGCCCGCTTTCCCGCGTATCCCCCGGAGCGAAGCGGAGTCGCCGAAGGCGAGCTCAATGCGGGGTGCAAATCCGCCGCCGCGCAATCCACCGTTACTTCATGACGTATCAACGATATAGCATAGGGATTTTTGATATAATATCAATATCTAATTGAGGGCTGAGATGTCAAAGATATTCGACAACATTGAGACGAAGTTTGAAGAGGGGCTGCATGCGATCCCTGGATCGGGGGATCGCACTGGGCTTCTCCCGGTTGGGGACATGTCCTTCAAGTCGCCGAAGAAGGCGGGCGAACTGGCGGTTTGCGGGTCTGTTTATGTGCAACCCACAATGGGTAAATTATGATAAAATACATGAAATAGACTGCGACAGGGTTTGAAAGGGAATTCAATGTTTCACGAAATGATAAAGCACAAGCGTGACGCGTGGATCGCGAGGCCGGATTGTCCGGTGCGCGAGACAATCCAATACATGCTTGAGCGGTCGAAATCAGGGGCGGGATTGCGTGAGATTCAGGTTGATGCCATTAAGACCTATTTGTTCCTTAAAATTGCGTGTGGCAACAGGCCATTAGCGAAGTTGTTTTCCGAGGGGGCGTTTAGTTCTTTGGACTTGAATGCAGTACCGCTTTCATCTACAACGCGAACCTATCTTGCGACGCATCCCGCATCTGCGGCGCTTTTGGAATTCGCCCTGCAGAAGGAAGAGGATGCCAAGGATGTTCTTGCGCCGGAACTGGCGAAGGTTCTGAAGGAGTCGCCCGAGAAGATTAATGCGGAGGATGTATTCGATCAAATCTTCTATCGCGTTTCCTATCCAGACTATTTGTTTTCGTTGCCGATGGGAGCTGGCAAGACCTATCTGATGGCGGCGTTTATGTATCTTGATTTGATGTATGTGCAACAGGAACCGGAGAATCCCGCCTTCGCGCACAACTTCATCGTGCTGGCGCCGTCCGGGACAAAATCATCCATTGTTCCGAGCTTGCGTACGATTGAGGCGTTTAATCCGGCGTGGGTGATTCCCGAGCCGTTGGCGTCGAACCTGAAGCAACTCATCAAGTTTGAGATTCTTGATTCCGAGACGACTTCATCCAAGTCCAATCAGGTGCGGAATCCGAATGTGCAGAAGATTGCGCGGTTTCAGCCTTATCAGGAGATGTTTGGCGTTGTCTTGGTCACCAATGCCGAAAAGGTCATCCTTGACAGGGTGGCATTGGATGAGAGCGGCATGCTCCTTCGTCTGACGGACGATGAAAAAGCGGAGCGGGCCAATGAACTGCGGGCCACGATTGGAAAGATTCCGTCGCTTGCCATTTTGATTGACGAGGCGCATCATACTGCGTCTCAAACTGACAAGTCGGACGAGGTGAAGTTACGGGCGGTGGTCAACAACTGGGCGGCTGGTGGAGTTGGTATCAATTCCGTCTTGGGTTTTTCGGGTACGCCTTATCTTGACAAGGCCGAAAAGGTGGAATTGGGCGCAGGCATTGCGTTTAAGACGGAGGAGATCGCCAGCACTGTCTACTATTATCCGTTGGTGCGTGGTGTCGGTGATTTCCTCAAGAAGCCGACTGTGACTGTGGTGAGCGGGGCCACCCAGCCACTTTCCATTGTGCGTCGTGGCGTCAAGGAGTTCTTTGAGAAGTTCGGTCGCAAGAAATATGCGAACGGCTGTTTCGCCAAGCTGGCCATTTACTGCGGAGGGGTGGATCGGCTGGAGGAAGAGGTCTATCCCGAGGTCGCGAAGATCGTCAAGGGTTGCGGACTCGATCCGGTGACTGCAATCCTCAAATATCACAGGGGCAATGCCAAGTATAAGGAACCCGAGGGCGCACAGCTTGAATTCGAGCAACTTGACTTTGCGTTTTCGAAGAAGCGCGTCGTGTTGCTTGTGCAGATCGGCAAGGAAGGCTGGGATTGCCGTAGTCTCGCTGGGGTCATTCTTTCACAGGACGGCGATTGTCCGCGCAAGATGGTCTTGCAAACGTCCTGCCGATGCATGCGAGAGGTTGAGAATGCAGCGGAAGAGTCGGCCTCAATTTATCTGAACGCCTCCAACGGAAAGCATCTTGAAGACCAGCTGGCGCAACAGCAGCACACGACCCTTCAGGCTTTCCAGTCTGGCGTGACGGACGGTATTCTCATCAAGCGCTATGACCGCACGGCGAAACTCGCTCTGCCCACATTGCCGTTCTACCAGCTGAAGGTCAGCTATGGGGATGATGTGGTCGTGGAGAAGGTTCCGGTTGTAGAACGTCTCAAGGCCCTGAAGCGCAAGTTGAAGGATTTTCGCACTACGGAAACCATCACCACCGGCGATTTCAAGGACACGAAAAAGGACATTTCCACGACACATGGCTCTTATGCTGATCGTTCGTTCGCCATGTCCTATTCGGCTTGGCTTTCGGAGATCAGCAAGGAGAGCTTCGGCGTACTTAAGCTTGCGGAATTAAAAGCCGAGGACAAGATTCTCCGTGAGATATTCAAATTGATTTCGGTCAAGGATTCGGATGGTGATAGCGTCCTTTCCGCATCCTATCGCCAAGACGAAATTCGGTCGGCAATTCGCCGCGCCTATTGGCCGAGCCGCAAGCTGACGGTCAACGAGGAGGAGATTCCGACTGATGCGAAACTGTTGGATGTGCAGTATTTGAATGAGCACCGCGAGGAGCTTGTCGTCGACGAAAAAGCCTATATCCCCAACCAAAGGGAATGTGCGCAGATCATTCGAGATGACGAGAAGGGCATCTCCACGGCCACGACGAATCCGAATGTCGAGAAGTGGCGTCAGCGACTGGAAGAGGCCATTGCAGAGGAAGACGAGGATGCAGCAGCGCTTTACAGGGAGAAGATTGCTCGTGCAGAGTCCGGCGCAAACGCCAAGGATTATTCTTACCACTATCTGCCCTACAAGACCGACAGCGGCTTTGAGCGAGATTTCTTCAAGCGGGCGGTTGCCACGGCCGAGCTGAAGTCAAAGCATCTTGAGATTTACTACAACGGCGATGCGCCGTTTACAGAGTTCCGCATCCGCTGTTATCGCAAGATCGGCGGCATCCAGCAGTCCGTCGGACAGTATACGCCTGACTTCCTGATCATCCAGCGAGACAAGGCGCGTAAGAAGATCGTCAAGTGCTTGATAGTCGAAACCAAGGGCGAACTTTACGCCAATGATCCCGCATTCAAGTCACGCAAGGCATTTATGCAGACGACCTTCCTTGCGCAGAACAAGGGCGGCAAAGGATTTCCTGAATACGATTACCTCTATCTGCAGGAAGATAAGGGTGGTCAGTGGCAGGGATTGCTGGTGGATGAGATCAACAAGTTCTTCAAGGAGTAAGTTATGAGCGCGAAATTCATACCTTTTACACCCGATCCGGTCAAGGGACAGGCGATTCTCAATTTCACACGGACATTACGCTATTACGGCGATGACAAGGTCACGGACCGTCTTCGTCGCGGGATGCCGCGCTATGAGATGGAGCTGAAGGAGCAGGTCGGTACGGATGCCAAGACCGACAATCTTGTGATCCGCGGCGAATGCCTGAGCGCATGCGCCTACCTGAAGGATAAGGGGGTCAAGGTTGACCTTGTTTACATTGATCCGCCGTTTGCGTCCGGCGCGGACTACGCAAAGAAAGTATATCTCCGGCGTAATCCCCTTAAGGGCAAGTCGAGCAAGGTCGAAGAGGGCGAGCAGATCGATGACGACCGCCTCTCCGCCTTTGAGGAAAAGATGTACGGCGACGTGTGGGAGAAGGAGAAGTATCTCAACTGGATGTATGAAAATCTCTGCGCCATTAAGTCGGTGATGAGCGATAATGCATCTATCTATGTTCATCTTGATTGGCATGTTGGGCATTATGTTAAGGTGCTGTTGGATGAAATTTTTGGCGAAGAAAATTTTGTAAATGATATTGTGTGGTATTATTACAACAAAATGCCGGATATGAGAAAGCCGTTGTTCACCAGGTCTCATGATAGAATTTTGGTGTACGCGAAGGACAAGACTTCGGCCGGGCGTGTGTTCAATTTGCAAAAAGAAAAACGAGACTCGGTTGTCAAACAGCTTGCGCGCACTAAAGTGGATGGCAAAATGGTGAATGCGCGAGATGAGAATGGTAATGTGATTTATAAAGAATCGACCGAGCGAATTGTTGATGATGTGTGGCGCATTCCGATGTTGCAGCCAGCTGACAAGGAGGAACCGGTTGATTATGCCACCCAGAAGCCTGAAGCTTTGCTGGAGCGAATAATCAACGCGTCTTCTGATGTGGGCATGATTGTCGCAGACTTCTTTGGCGGGAGTGGTACGGCGGCAGCAGTCGCGGCGAAATTGGGGCGGCGGTTCATCCATGCTGATGTGGGTCTCAACTCGGTACAGACGACGCGTGATCGGTTGTGCGCCATTGATGGTACTTCGTTCAAATGCCTTGACGTGCAAGACGGAGTTCAGCTCTATCGCAATCCAGTTCAGACGATGGATAAGATCAAGTCGCTGATTCCCGGGTTGCGCAATGAGGATGCGCTTGATTCGTTCTGGGAAGGAGCGATTCATGATTCCAAGTTGGGGATGATTCCTGTTTATGTTCCGAACTTGATGGATTCAACCACGCGCGTGTTGGATGCTCCGCTCATGTTCCGGATTTTGCATGAGGCGATGCCTGATTTGCCGTCTGGCACGAAAAAGGTCATTGTCTATTACATCGAGATCGATCGGGAAGAGGTCAACAAGATCATCAAGGAAGATGACACGTCGCTGATCAAGGTGGAGTTGCGCGACCTCAAATCCGTGCTGGGCGATGTGGTTGTCAACGACACGGTTGAATACTCCATCGGCGACAACAAGGACGATTTGATCAACAAGTATCTCATCACGATTGAGAAGTTTGATTCGGACCGTGTCCGCGGTAAAATCGCCGAGTTCAACGAGCGCTGCTTCCTGAATCAAAAGCCCGGCAAGAAGTTCAAGGAGATCAAGGTCTCCGAGACGGGACTGGAGATGATCGAGTCCATTTCGGTTGATTGCACTCGCAAGACCGGAGCATGGCATTCCGACACGGAGATCCTGATCGACAAGTTCGGACTCGTCCGGCTCAATGGAGCCAAGACCAACAAATACTGGAACGGCACCATCGCTTGTTCCAAGAAGCCCCTCCGCATCCGCCTCCGCAACATCTGCGGCGACGAGACGATGGTTTTTGTGTGAGATAAAGGGCGAGGAATTTATAGCTATGAATAAAACGGATAAGAATAACGAGAATCGCAGAAGCTATTTTGTTACGACGACGGGTCACAAGCTTATAATTGAAAAGATGCATCTGTGCTCGTGGCTGTTTTATGATGCAAAAGAGTGTCTTGAGGTTGGGCTACAGATTAAGTTTGAGCGGGGTTTGATGCCTCCTAATAGTAATATTGATTTAACATTATGGATGCCTTGGGTTAAGAAAGATGGTGACAATAAAACTGAGGTAAATGATTTATATGATGCATTGGCAGATCGAGAGAATTGTCAATTTATTTTCAACGAAGAAGCGCAAGGGGTCGAAAATTTTGAAGGGCTAAAAGATGGCGATGGAAAATTGGTGCGTTTTTTTAATGATGAGACATTGTGCGTGTTGAAGGCTAATGCTCATGTCGAAGATATGCGTGTAAACTTGTCACTGAGGATTCCAGATGATCATGGTAAGACCAAAATAGGCGATCACCTTTATGCGCGAATTTTAATGGAGGTCCCAAGCTCGTGTTTTTCGTTGCGCCAAAAAGGTATATCAAAGACAATTTATTCGTATGATGTAAAGGTGAATGAGCCTAGGAATCTACCGGATTCAGGTGATTTTCACCCTAATCAGATATGCCCTATCGCAAAGTTGTTTTGTATCCATATTGTACCTAGCGACTTCTGCCTTTCTTTTCTTGACCATAATGCATTTAAAAATGTCCGCATCCTAGAGAAGACAAGTTATGAAAAATATGTCCAAAAAGCGGGATCTGTTTTGCCAGCCAATGTGAAGAAAGGTTCGCTCCTCGTTGTATTCAATAAGAGAAAGGTAAATAAAGTCATAGACGAAAAAGGAAATTATTTGCCGATTGAAAATATACAAATAGAACCAGGCTCCTCATTTTCCGTGTTTGAAGTTGATTCTATTGGGTATTCTCAGGTTGTTCTCGCTATTGTCTTGAATTTTGCCTGTAGTTTGTTCTTTTATCTTATTTCTTTAAGGCCCGATAATAAGGTTTTTACATGGCCCTTAAGCAGGGTCAGTTATGCGTTCCTTGGAATTGTAATTGTCCTGTCATTAGCGAGTTGGGCATTAGTACGACAGCAGATTAAGTGGTGGATTTTCTTACTATATTTGTTCGTGGTCGTTGGCGGATTGGGCATTTTAGCTAAGTGGGTGATCGCATGAAGGCGTTGATGTCAATAAAACCCGAATTTGTAAATCGGATTTTCTCGGGAGAGAAGAAGTACGAGTTCCGGAAACGGGGTTTTAGTCGGACGATTGAGTCTGTAGTCGTGTATTCATCTTCGCCCGAAAAGTGTATAAGGGGTGAGTTTCGCGTTTCTGCGATTCGAAAAGGGAATCCAAAATACATTTGGCGGCAGTGCCGCCGATTTGCAGGCATCGACAGGGTGCGTTTCTTTGAGTACTTTAGGGATTGTGATATCGCATATGCCATAGAAATCGGCGAGACGCTCGAATTCGCGAATCCCAAGGATCTTCGGTCAGAATATGCCTGTCCGCCCCCGCAGTCGTATCGCTATATTGAATGGTGATTGAATTGAAGGTTTTGCTTGATACAAATGTTTTGATTCGCATCACCGATGTTAGAACGGAGATGCCAAATCAGTACGCGGAAATGATGCGATTGATTCAACAGTTGCATTATGATGTTGTCTATCATCCTGCACAACTCGAGGATTTTGGACGGGATACGGATGTTAATCGCAGGCAAATCAACTTGTCGCGAATTAAGCAATATGTTCAGATTGAAAATCCACCAGCGGTTTTGGCTTCGGATGAAATGCGTTATAGCTGGAGTGCAAATAATGCGAATCAAAAGGTTGATAATGCGTTACTGTTTTCCGTGTTACGTGGATATGCAAACATTTTAATCACGGAAGACCAGGGGATACATGCGAAAGCCCGTCGGGCGGATTTGTCTGATGTAGTATGGAGTGTCGGTTCCTTTTTGGAATATCTCCGGCCGAAATTACAGGTTGAACAGGATATTCAAATCCCGTCGGCTAAGATAAACACAGAATTTATCCGCGACATAGATTTACGACTGCCTTTTTTTGACTCCTTGCGTAATGGCTATCCTGAGTTTGATACGTGGTATAGGACGTCTGCGGCGAATGGGCGTAAGGCATGGGTCGTTTATGGTGAGCAAAAAGAAATTCTCGCGTTGTGTATCTATAAAATAGAGAGGGATGAACCTATTAGTGACGATGGATATGTTTTGGATGGTAAGGTGCTGAAGTTGTGTACATTTAAAGTTGCTGGTACGGGCGAAAAACTCGGTGAAAGATTGCTTGACGCGGCGTTTAAATATGCGCTTATGTCCCAGTGCCGATATGCCTATGTGCAAGTGCGCAAAGGTGAACATGATAGTCTTGTGAAATTGTTGACCACGTTTGGATTTCACGACAAAGGGATGCATAACTTAGACGTATCTTATGTGAAGCGAATGTTTAAGCCAAGCGATGTGTATCACTCGATGTCTTCGCAAACGAACTTGGATAATGACATCGAAATGTTTCCCCATGTTTTAGATGGGGGGTGTATTAAAAAATTTTTAGTGCCAATTCGACCTTTGTATCATAGCATGTTGTTCCCAGATAGTTTGGCGCAGGATCTACTTTTTTCACAAGAGGGAATTAAATTTACGGGAGAGTCTAATGCGATTCGTAAGGCGTATATCTGTAAAAGTAAAACAGCCAAGATTAGCCCTGCCGACATGCTGTTTTTCTATCGTACTGAGGACCGTCAAAATGTTGATTGTGTCGGAATTGTTGAAAAAGCGAAGCGAATTGTTGATCCCGATCAGATGATTGCCATAGTGTCTAAGCGTTCTGTTTATCGTGACGATACAATACGTGAAATGGTGGCAGGGGGAGGTGCACTTGTTGTTATGTTTCGGCTTATTTGTTATCTCTGTAAACCAGTGAATCGAGTTGCATTAGAGCAGAATGGGTTGAAGGGCGAGATTCAAAGTATCCGAGAACTGCCGTACCCCATCTATCGGGATTTATTTCGTCCGCAATTAGCAGACTTAGTGGTTCGGAACGAATGGCACATCTGAAAGGACGATATGAAGGGCAAAGAGACAAGGTTGAAACTGCGGGGACCCCAAGAAAGCCTGATTTTTCAGTGCTTTCCTGATGTCGATCCAGTTGACACCCCTTGTTTGGGCATCCTTTGCCGGCTTTCCGCCAGGTGGCGACCCCTGAACGAGCCAACAGGCAGGGGCGCCATAGTAAAATGAACTTGTCAAGCAGGTTTATAGCTTATTTTCTGAAAATTTAATGCCCCATTTTGTCGCAGTTCTGCGATTTATTGACAGTTATCCCCCATTTCCTACAAAATTGTAGGAATTTTGTAGGAAATTTGTAGGAAATCTTTTCTATACTCCTGCGCGTGACAGCGTGTGCGGTCGCAACATAATCGTGGCATGTAAAGGAGATGCGATGGTATATGACAGTCTTGGGCACGGCGTTCGCCTCACTTGCCGCGCACGCGGCGGCGATGAGTGTTGTGCAGTCGTCTGTTCCGGTGCAGAGGAGCCGTTTCGCCTTGGAATGACAGCGAGATCGTAATGCCAAGGGCGATGATATGCGAGATGCACACTTTGCGGATATGTCATCATCAAACCTTGGCATCGAATCCATGGTCAATCCGATGGAGTGATTTGCCACGAACGCATAAACGAGATTCAAAAATTGAAAGGATGGGAGTATAGCATGGTTCCAACAGTATTCATTAGCTCAACGATAGAAGATTTGCATCATGTACGTGATGCTGTCAGAGAAACAGTGTCTGAACTTAACTATCAGCCAATTATGAGCGAACATGGCGGTGTCGGATATATGAACGAGACTGCCGCAGATGTCGCTTGCTATCAATCTGTCAAAGAATGTCAGTTGATGATCCTAATTATCGGGAAGCGATATGGGTCAAAGACACAAGGTTCAGGCATGGTTAGCGTCACTGAACATGAGTATGATACTTGTATGGAACACAAGCCGAGATTGATTACATTTGTTGACGGAGAGGTGCTTAATTATAAACGTGTATTTGACGGAAGTCCTAAGGCTGCGAATGTGAATTATCCCGGAATGGATAATGCGAATGCTACATTCTCATTTATAAATAAGGTTATGCATGCACCGGTACGCAATGCAATTATCCCATTCTCATCGGTCTCAGATGTTAGATTGCAACTCAAGCAACAATTGGCTACGCTATTTCATGATTTACTCGATGAGCATGCAAATCCAGCACAGTCTGCATTAGACGAGATAATGGTTGAAGTTATGACAATTCGAGACGCATTGTCTAAGAAGTCTACTCCTGATATGCGCTTCCTTACGGTGTTTAAGTTTTTACTAGATGATCAGAATCAAGATTTTAGACGATTCTTAAAGGCAGTTATAGCGGATATTGAGAATGTAATACCTCGAATATACGAGGCAGGTGACTTTGATGCCTTTGCGAGTAAGGCAAATATAGTCATAGAGATTGTTGATGCACAAGATTGCTTTGTTGCATTTAAAGACAAACGAAATTTGACGCAGGGGGCGTCATTCTTTCCCGTTCGATTCTTCCTCGGCACAAGAAATGAAAAGCCGCTTCCGTGTAGTTATGCGATAGATAGCGACGGCAATGTTTTTATGAACACGCAGACTCATGAATTCTTTGTTAAGGTTTATGCAGACTTGAAAAAGCGCTTGTCCAGGATAGTTGACAATGTAATCTTGGAAAAATGACTATGGATGTATGGCTCCCGGTGCTACGCCAAATGCGGTATCGCCAAGCCTTAGGAGGAGTTCATCGAATCCCTCATCAAGCCGATGGAGTGAAGGAAGATGAGCGAAACGAAATCGAAAGAACAATGCGGTCAATGGATGATTGACAACGTTGTGTTGGCGGAATGAAAAGTGATTCAGTAGAAGGGATGAAATGAATAAACGCAAGGGTAGATATTATCTTGGCCGAGTCGTGAAGAGCGGATATTTGGATCAGGAAAAACTTTTGGCAGCGATAGGAGATCCTGTCGTCATTGAACGTGGACAATATAGATGGACAATAGTTGGTATTGAAGAGGGCGATGTAAATGGGTCACCGTTTGTGTTTGGCAATCTGGCAAAATATCAAGATACAGGTGCTGTTCAGGTAGTGAAGGAGTCAGAGCGTAGACAGCGAGAATTATCTGTTCAAGGTCTTCTTGTCGCAAAAAGTCCTTTTGTTTATTTCCGCGCGTTTTCAGGGATTGCCTACTTACATGTTTGGAATGCAATCGAAGAATTGGCATTTCGGAGAAGATTTTCAAAAATTGTGCGTGAGAAATACAATGATTTTTTTGTTGATTGTGCAATAGAAGCGATATCGGATATTAGATCATTCGTTAGTAAGGTGACTAGTCTTGAGACTATTTTGGAGATTAAGGCGCAGGTGCATCCGCCTAATCCTTTGTTTGGCATATGTTGGAAGCATCTTAATGATTACATTGCACAAAGACGGGCAGATACCGTAAGTGTAAGAGAAGAAAGTTCATCTGAAAAGGGTGGCCTGCGATCGGAAATTCAAGAATTAATCCGTCGGATATTGGCAAAGCAACCGAAACTTGAAATCCAGCCCTCGTTGACAGATGCGGCGTTACTGATGGCAACGGATGGGTATGGGAAGGGCCAGATTATTGGTGTGGACGAAACAAAGACACAAGTTGTAATAAGGACTTCAGACACACAAAAAAGTTTTCTTTTTTCGAAAGAGCCGGAAGTACAGTCTTTTGCTGAAAGGGCATATGAAATGTTCCAAGGGATATCTGAAGAGAGGAAGATGATGCATGCGAACCATTAAGATATTTTTATTCATATTACGCTCAGTATTTATTTCCGTCGAATTTCTTTGTGTAATAGTTGGCGCATTTATTCATTGGGCATTACCTGAAGTCGAACGCATGCTTCCTGACATTTCAACAAGTGCCGATGGATTTAAATATGTTTGCTTTCTCCCCCCTGCATTTGCGGTTTATGCGGCAAAAATTGTCAACGATATATTGACACCAAACCATGAATTACGTAGCTGTTTATGCAGTTGGAAAGATCGTTACATATTGACGATATACGCATATGTGGCTCTCGGCTATTCCTTGGTTAGTGCTGCATGTGCTATATGCGTTTATGCTCTGAAGGATTCGTGTGGTGGGCAGCCGTTGGTGATTGTTTTGTCGATTGTGATAGGGTTTGTCGCAATGGCATCTGCATATATGGCAAGACATAAATTAATTGCTTCTTTAGACAAGATGAAAGAGGGGTGACTTATGGGTGATAAGTTGAGGATCTCAAGAATTGAAACGAAGTTGAGAGAGTTGCTGGGCGACAAGGTTGACATGACGGATCTCCGCCTCGACCCTATGACTCAAAAAGACGCATATAACGATCATTTTTGTTCTCGGGCGTTAGCGGCACTAACAATTCAGATTTGCTCTGGCGTGGATGCGACTACAGCGGCAAATTGCATCACGGATGGGTTTAATGATCTCGGTATTGACGGTGTGTATAAAGACGAAGAGCAGAAAAAGTTAGTATTAGTTCAAAGTAAATGGCGAAAGTCAGCTACGGGAGGAATTTCTCAAGAAGAAATGTATACCTTGTCTCAGGGCGCGAGTCGTGCTGTAAGTATGGATTTGACAGGAGCCAATGCAAAATTACGGGCTAAGGCTGGGGAAATCGAGAGTTCAATCAAAGATTTTTCGTATACTGTTGAGGTGGTGTTTTGCCATACGGGTGATCAAAAGTGTCGGCCATATCCAATGCGCCCAATGAAAGAGTTCCTTGATAGTTTCTCGGATCAGTCGGGCGAAACAGTTTCATTCAAGGAGTTTGCATTAAATGATATCTACGATTTCTTATCCAAAGGGCAATGTGGTCCAGACATTTCTATAGAGAATGTTGAAATTATGAACTGGGGAGTTGTTGACGCGCCCTTCAAGGCTTATTATGGAATCGTGTCAGCAGCGACAATTGGCCAATGGTATGCTGCGCATGGTAATAAGCTTTTTAATAAAAATATTCGATTCTATAAAGGCGACACAGAAGTAAATCAGGGCATGTGTGATGTGTTGAATGCGGATCCTGAAAGTTTCTTCTATTACAACAATGGGGTAAAGTTGTTGTGTAAGAAAATTACGCGGAAGATTGCAGGCGGAACTTCGAATAAGGTTGGAATGTTTCGGCTGGATGGTGTTTCGCTCGTTAATGGTGCTCAAACGTCCGGCTCGATAGGGCGAATATATGGACAAAACCCAAATTCGGTCGAAAGGGCCTTAGTCTTGATACAAATGATTGAATTGGGAAATGGAGGTGAAACTAAGGCTACGCAAATCACAAGGTTGACTAATACACAGAACCGTATTGAGGGCAGAGATTTTGTTGCCTTGGATCCACAACAGGAAAGGATACGTGAAGATTTACGATTTGATAATGTTGAGTATTTATACAAATCTGGTGCGATTGTCGTTGACCCGACGAAACAGATTGGCCTTGACGAAGCAATTGTGGCGCAGGCATGTGCGTCGTCTGAGTATTCTTATGTGTATTTGGCGAAACAAAGAGTTGGTGCACTAACAGAAGATATTGAGAAAGCACCATATAAAGTTTTGTTTAATGGGGCGACAAGAAGCCGTGAGTTAGTTAATAATGTACGAGTGATGAGGATGGTAGATGATTATGTCCAACGATGCCAAAAACAAGAGGATGTAGAACGAAAAAATTGTCTTATTCATGGTAACCGAGTTATCTTGCATTGGGTTTTGAATACTGTGAAAAAGCGGAAGCCAACTTACGAAAGTCAAATTATTGATAATAACATTGAGACTAAAACACTCGTCGAATCTCTTTGTGCGGAATGCTTAGAAAAAATTGTTGGCTTTATCCATACGAAATACGAGTCTGTGCCGATTATGATGATTTTTAAGACGCCGTCAAAAAACAAAGCAGTCATTATGTCAATTGATGGTGGCGTAGGGGCTTCGGGGCTCGTCCAGGGACAGTTGGATTTTGAATCGGAAGCGAATAAATGTTAATGATGAAAGGAGTTTTCAGACGGGTCGTGTAAATGTTCCACAAAAGACTTTGAAAATATTGTTCGCGCGGTCTTGCAATCAGAAAACTGCTGGGACAGACCCCGAGAAAGCCTGATTTTTCAGTGCTTTCCTGATGTCGGCCCAGTTGACACCATTTGTTTGGGCATCCTTTGCCGGCTTTCCGCCAGGTGGCTACCCCTGAACGAGCCAACAGGCAGGGGTGCCATAGTAAAATGAACTTGTCAAGCCGGTTTATTGCTTATTTTCCGAAAATTTAATGCCTCATTTTGTCGCAGTTCTGCGATTTATTGACAGTTATCCCCCATTTCCTACAAAATTGTAGGAATTTTGTAGGAAATTTGTAGGAAATCTTTTCTATACTCCTGCGCGTGACTGCGGAGTGCAGATGGATTGTCAAAGTCTGCAATGCGCAATGTGTAAAGAGGATAATGCCAATCGGCAAGTGATATTCAAATAAGGCTGAATCAGAATGGCAAAAAGTCTGACACTGCTCAACATGCGCGACATGCTCGCCCTCATCACTGATGCGGGGTTGCAGCGCAAGTTCATAAGACTGTACGCACCAGTTGCTGATGATGACATCGACTGGAACGGGCTTGAAAGTCTTGCTGACATTCCAAGAGCAGAGATGATAGAGGCCGCTCTTAATAAGCTAAATTCCTCTGTTGAGCGGAAGAAACAATATGATGAGTTGTTTGCACAACTTAGGCCCATTTCGTTCGCCAACGCAGATGACGACAACTTCGCGACTATTCTAGAAAGCATTGCCGACTATCCTGAATTGAATTGCTGGTACAAAACCAAATCCAATGAATTCAAGGAGGTCAATGCTGCGATGCTGGCGGTCATTGTGAATCTCGCGGCACGAGGCGCATTTGAGGACATGCCGAGAGACGCCATCCTGCAAGCCGAGGCACTTTGGAAGATTATTGTGTGTCGTTCCGATGACGAACATAAGAATCTGAAAATCTCACAGGCCGTGCAGTTCGTCCAGAAAGAAATCTCGACTGAAAGGCTGAAGTCTGGCCTAGAAGAATTCAAAAGATATCTCAAGCTACACATCCGCGACCATTTCAAGCAGAGTGACTTCTATGTTGGCATTGATGTCGTTCCGACAGAATACTATACGCGCTATGTCATCTCGACAAGTCCACTCCCACACAAGGTGAATGTGGTCAATGATACCAAGACGGACACCGACCTGAAAGACGACACCCATACCAAGACATTTGAAGTTGTGGTTGACAATCTACACAACCGTATCCATGTCACCCAAACCACGTTGATTGGCTGGAATCTGCTTATTGAAATGTTCCTCAGGATTGTCCTTGACACGAAACAGTGTTCTAGACAGAGCCTCTCCTACAAGAAATGTCTACAGGTTTTTCGTGGCAAGAATGCGCTTGCGAACCTCGCTTTACCAGAAAACGCCGTAACTGCTGGTGCGAAATGCTGGATAGATAGCCTCGAACTTCGTCTTAACGAAAAACTTCTTCCGGTGAAGTTTCATGGCAGTGAGCTGATGGACGTATATGACCAGATTGCAAAGCAGATAAAGGAAGATCGTTTCCCCTCGGCAAAATGGGTCGTGACCGGAGCAGACCTAAAAGTACGCCTGCCTGTTACAAATCACAGAACAGGAGAGCTGGGCGACGCATCGCAAGGAGCCGAAGAAAAAACATTCACCGTAAAGGTGCGCGAAGGATCGTATTCCATTCCTGGCATAAACAAAGTCAGAGACCAGAATCAGTTGTCAATTCTTAATTCGCTGCAAGATCGTTGGGGGTTTCAAGGGCTTAACAAGGGGCAGGCTGCACTTGGAACGGTTCAGGGTGACTTTATGTCTGGCTTAGCTGAAAAAACGGAGGGTGGAGCACTATGATCGGTGTGCACTGCATCTGCCCACAATACAAGTCAGGCGTTTGCCGCGAAAGTGGTTGCGATGGCTATATCCCGCATTTGGTTGCGGCTGGCTATGATAGCTATTCGTGTGAACAGCTATACAACGGTTTTTGCACGCTCAATGGTATAGAGCGCTTCAAGGGTTTGCGGGCAGAGAAGTCGTCGTCGCCTGAAAAAGAGGATAAAACACTTCTTCGTGTCGAGCTTGCTGGGAAATCAGGTAAAGTAATTGCCGAGGCCGTGCACGTGAAACCTGCCGAGAAGGACTTCTTCTCGGACAAGAATCTGCGGCTTCTTTTCGAAGTTGGCGTAAATACTCCTGCGAATTGGCGCAAGGGGAAGTCTCCGCCGGATGGTTTCACGGATGCTTTCATGAAAAAAGATGCTGAGGCGATGCGAAAGTGCGCTGAGCGCTACAAGGCAAATCGCGCCAATGGGGATGCCATGAATTCAAAGCATATGAAAAGAGGAATCTCGGAAGAGCAGATATACCGTGAGTCGTTGTGACAAGCCCACAACGAACCCACAATGAATAAAATTTTCTAGGAATATTTTCATGCCAGGACAACCGGCGGATTCCATAGGAATTCCGCCGGTTTTGATTGCTTTTCTTGATCTCCACTCGAGCCCGCAACTGTTTTCGTTGTGGGTTTTCGTGTGTTTAGCGGCACAATCCACCCCACTGTCAGAACTCCGAAAGGAATCTGACAATGGAAACAAACAACGCTAAAACCGCATTCGGCGGCGATACAGTCGAGCAAATCAAGGCGCGCTTCGCCGCGCTAAAAAGACAACATCCACATCTCGGCGACAGAGGCATATATTGCCTCATTGCTCGTGAACTCAAGAAGAGAGGCACGTCTCTCCGTCTCGGCTTCGATGAAGGGGAGGTGGCATGATGGCGGAGAAAGTTATCAACAGTCCTCGCGCGTGTGTGCGCGGTCTAGACGTAGACGGTAGTATAAATACTGGTAACAGTAGCCCTCTTAGACCGCGCGTACGCGAGGGCGAAAAGATGCTCTGCACGTGGAGGGAGGCTTGCAAGGCCGCCGACTACGTTCTGGAGCACTTCGGCGACAAATGCCGCGATCGCGGCATTTGGGTCTGGTACTGCCGCCGTATCGGGCTCGACATTTTTCTCGACATCGCCGACGAGGTGATCAGCTCCGCTCGGCAGGGAGAGCTACGCTGGCCAGTCCGTGCATTGCAGCGCCATCTTCAGGAGGCGTTGCCGAAGGGCTCGCCCTCCGAAGCGCATAGCGCGAAGGGGGGTGCGGCATGAGGTACGGCAGTGTTGCTACGATGGTCGCTTGGCTCGACCGTGAGGAGGTCGCGAAGGCGCGCGAGCGCAGGATGCGCAAGATCATGCGGAAACTTCCGCCGTCTCAGAGGAAGTTTGCGCTTGCCCTAAAGCATGTCTTGGAGGCCGTTCCCGGCCCTCAAGATTTACAACGTGAAAAAATCATGAAACACCTGAAAATAGGGCGTGCGATGTACTTTCGGATGCTCGGTAAAGTAGACAAAACCCTCGTTTGAGGGGCTATGGGTGGAGGGGGTGCGCGATTCGGGAACGGTTCCCGAGCGATAACGCCCCCTCCGCCTTAAGCCAACTAACGGAGGAAACCAAATGAAACTTACGAAGGTGCAGATCAAGGAGAAGCAGACCGAGCTGGTCGAGGTGCTTCTCAAGATTGACGAGTTCACGAAGCTCAAGAAGTCGCTCGTAGCGATTCTCGATGAGGACATTGTCGGGAACGAGGAGAAGTACCGCAACGGCATCGTCACTCCGAAGGGGATCCTCGTGCGCAAGCCAAAGTGGAACTTCGAGGCTAAGCCGATGGTTGAGGTCGCGTGATGAAGAGGGTTTTCGCCGCCGCTGCGACTGCCGTCGCGCTTTGTGCGCTTTCGGGCTGCTACATCGGCAAGGCAGAGTTTCGGGGCGAGGACATGAAGATGTACCCGTTCTTCGGAACGTCCGCCGTGCCGATTGAGTAGGGTACACCCCCGGGGGGGCAAGGGGCCTGAGACCCCTGGGGGTAAGGGGTTCATACCCCTAGGGGTAAGCACCTCATACCCCTAGGGGTAAGGGCATGTTACCCCTAGGGGTAGCAGACCGTCTACCCCCGGGGGTCCAGATTTCAACAAGCTGCCGCGCATCGCCTCGTGCGCGGCGGCTTCATTCAACTGAGAGGCACAAAAAAACGAAAGGGAAAAAACCATGGCAGACAAGCCGACAGTAAAGTACGAGGTTCGCGCCCAGCGCGACCCGGTCAACAACGTCACGATCTACGTCCCGGCGATCGTCGACAGGAACGCCGCGAAGAGCCTCGCGACGGTCATCGAGAACGCGATCGACCGCGGGCTCATCGTGGGCGTGAAGCCGTCCGCGGCGAACGGAATCGCGACGGGGCTCTGCGAGCAGCTGTTTAAGGAGTTCAGGGACGGCAACGCCGTCAACTTCGACGGCTACTTCTACGGACGCCTCTACCTCGACGGCACCGTGAACCCCGACGGGCGCATCACGGGCGCCAACTCGATCAACATCCGCCTCGTCAAGGGCTCGAAGTGGGCGCTCGCGACGAACGACTTCTCGTTCACGAACATCGCGGACGACAAGACCCCGAACGTCGAGTTCCTCATCTCCGCCTGCACCGGCGCGGTGCGCGGCAAGCTCGTCAAGGAGCAGACGATCCTCGTCAACGGCTCCACCTTCGGCGACGACGCCGCGCATGTCTCGGCGAAGTTCGTCTTCGCGGACGGAACCGAAGTCACCGGAACGGTGACGAGCTGCGGCGAGAACCTGATCACGGTCGCGTGGCCTGGCGCCATGAGCGGCGTCGAGGACGGGACCGAGGTCTCGCTCACCGTCACCCGCGTCGAGGACGGGATGGAGTATGTCTCCATGCCCAGGACGGCGGTTGTCGTCAGCGCGGCGTAAACGCCGCGGCGGTGGGACGGCGGACATTCGCTCCGCCGTCCCGTCGCTGCAGCCATCGAAAGGAACAGAACATGTTGAAACTCGTATTCAATGTCGCGGCGAATCCGCCGCCGGCGCGCAGGATAACGCTCGTGCAGCAGGCTGGCTATCCCGACGACGTGATAGACTTCGGCGGCCCGATCGTGGCCGGGGGAGAGAACCTGCAGATGGGCGAGGGCGACACGCTGAAGCTCGAGCTGTACGAGGACGGTGAACCCGTCTCCGTGCTTGACCAGCTTCAGTCAATCGTGTCGACGCCGACGGCAATCTCGTTCGACAACAGGGTGAACACCTCCAGCCGACCCGACGGCGACTGGTGGGGGAAGCAGGTTTTGCTGACCGCCACCATCGGCGGAGAAGAGGTTTGTCATTGGGTGCGCTTCTACGACCCATACGCATAGCGGTGTGGCTGCCGACCACGCGGTTATGCAAAAAGCGGAGGGCGCGGCGGATTTGCCGCGCCCCCTCTGACTAATCCAAAATGGCAGTTGTCAATGCCATTTATTGCGATTTATAGAAAAATTTTCGCGTCATTTTTCGCGGCAGTTCCGCGTATTTTGTCCACTTATCCCCCATTTCCTACAAAACTGTAGGAATTTTGTAGGAAATTTGTAGGAAATCTTTTCTATACTCCTGCGCGTGACTGCGAGTGCGGCCACTGAAGCGATCCGTAATACCAACGTACACAATAAGGAGAAATCAAAATGATAAACATAGAATTAAACTTTGACAAGAGATTTGCATCGGGAGTACCTGATACCGCTAAGTATAGTGGTATCTATGTTGTGTATGCATACAACAGTCAATCAGGATCTTGGAAATTGTTGGACATTGGGCAGGCGGTGAATATGTATGAGCGGCATTTAAAGCATGAACGCAAGTCACAGTGGGAAAAGGTTGCCAAGGAAACGAAGTCTGATATTTATATCTATACTGCCGAGATAAGCAATGAACACAGCCATCGAGATGTTGCAGAGGCAGCGTTGCTGTACAAATTCAAGCCTCTATGTGCGACGGATGGAAAGCAAGGATATCATCATGGCGATGTGAAGATTGTGGTCAAAGGAATGTTGGCGAAAGCTTTTGGGGTGTTCACGGTCTGTAATGAGGGATAAATCACTACAGTTTCTAACTTTGGTTCATGCTCTTTCTCGGTGCTGCTGGTTTTGCGCTTAAGCGCAAATATGGGGAATCCAGATTAGCTGCGCTAAACAAGAGGCGCGGAATCCGAGCCTCTTGTTTTGTGAATTTCGCTTTTATGACACAAAATAAAACACAGACGCGATAAGTGGCAAACAGAACACGAGGCATTCGTGTGTCAGCCCCATGTGATGCGGATTGAATTGAGACGTGTATTTTATCACGGCATGTTTGCCGCGGAGGTTGAGACGAATTTGCAGTGAAGATTAGCAGGCATGGTTGAGGCGTTTCAGAATGGCGTAATGCGGCTGGCGATGTGCGGGCTTGGCGTGTCGCTGGCGGCGATGGCGCTGCGCTCGCGGCCGGTTCGCGTTGCCTTCGCGCGGATGCTCGCGATCTGGCGCGGGCTTACGGCGTTCGGACGCTTAGCGGTCTGCTCGTTCCTGCTCGTCGGAATTCTCGTCGGCGGCGACAAGACTAACAGCGTCGGCAGTCTCCCGCCGCAGCAGATTGTGCCTCCGGTGGAGCGGCAGGGGAGCGACCCCCGCTTGACAGGGTTGCCGGCGAATGGTAATCTTGCCGATGAAATGCATCTCGTTCAGCCACAGACAACTCGCACAGAACGAAGATTCGCCAACTGGAGCGCTCGCGGAGCCTGGCAGGACTCGTTCTGGCTGCCGTTCGCGGAGGGCTGGGTCTTCCCGCACGGCTCAAACCACCTCTCCGGCGTCGAGATCGTTTCCTTCGGGCAGCTCTGGACGGTGCCGTTCGGCTCGGGCGTCGTTGCGTCGATAGGCGAGCCAGTTTCCATTGTGCCAGGACTGTCGTCGTTCGCCTACGAGCTAACGCCGTCCAACTCCTACCGCTTTGTTTGGACGGATGCGGCGATCACCCGCGACACAAACAATCTCGTCTCTGCCGCGCTTGAGCTTTTCCGCAACGGCGATGTCTCGGTTTCGACAAACGGCGTCGCATATCCCCCGAGCGAAGCGAGCGCCGAAGGCGGCTCAATGCGGGGTGCGTATTTGCCGCGCGAGCTTCCGTTTCAGCACGATGGCTTCGGGCAGGACGCGGAATGGGTGACGGCGAACTTCACGAACGCGACCGAGATTCTTTCCGGCGGCTACCCGCAGTGGGTCGATGCGCAGGTAGGCGAAGGGCTGACGAATGGGCTCTACAAGCTCTCCGTCACAGTCGCGGATGATCCCCCAGAAACGACATTCCTTACGGTCGGCGATATTTCCATAGCAGTCACAAATGCTGGCGAGTATGTCTTTCTCTTGGAAAAAGGCCCCGCATACGACTTGACCGTGTTCCCGCCAAGCAGCAATGTGACAATTTCTGCGGTTGATGATGTGCCGACTATGCGCGGCCAGCCGATGATGCGCTCTTTTGGCGGTGCGGACAGCGGGCAATGGGTCCCTGACAGCGGCGAATTCTGGACTGACTATGTGGCTGGCGTGGGGCATGCTCGGCTTTGGTGGCTACCGTGGCTCTGCGGTTCGCCCGACGTGTCGCATATCGACCCGATGGCAGGTCTGGTGACTTTTCATGCGGATCTTTTTGACTATCGCGGAGGTGCCGCATCGTTCCTGTGGACAGGAAGCGAGGCATTGACGATTGCGTCACCCAATTCGCAGACAACGGCAGTGGCGGCTGATCTTGCCGACTGGCGGCTTGCAAGCCTTTCCGTAACCGCCACGTTTGGTGCCGACCGGTCTTTGACTTCTTACCTTTATGTGAGCTATGGCACAAACGATTCTCCCCAGGTTTCTTGCTCGCTTTCAGTTCAAGGCGTCCATTTCATCAACGAGGGCGATAGACCCGAGCGAGTCTATCCTGTTTCCGTTTCGCTGATCTGCCCGGTCGAGACCAATGCCGTCGTCGATATATCCTGGGAGGGCTCCGACGGCGCGTTGTTCTGGTCTGACTCAGCCGCCACGCAGCCGCTATCCTCGCTTTCTGGCATTTCGCTCTCGTCGGTGACGGAGGAAAGCGGCGGAGCTTCGTACACGTTCTACATGACATCGCCCAACATCGGGAGCGGTTCATTCACGGCGACATTCACCTTGCCGAGCGGCGAGACTCGCGGCGTCTCCAAGTCGTATCGCGCCATCGAGCCGATCCGCAAACTTGTCTGCAGCGAGATCGATCCTGAATACTCTTGTGTGTTCAATCCATCTCGGCTTGTCTATGGGCATCCGGCACGGCTAAAGGTCGGCGTCAACGGCAACTTCTCTCCAAGTGATGTGGAGTGGAGCATCGTGTCTGGGCCGGGAACTGTGGTGCGCGGCGAGGATGATTTTGGCTCTGCTGATTGGACGGCCACAGTCACGGCGACTGCCGAAAGTGGCGAAGTAGTTGTCGAGGCGCGTTTTAACGAAGATGCAATACAGCCGAGGTTCGTATTGCCGATTGTGCAGCCGTGTCGTGTCCCGATTGAGGTATATGTTGTCTGCTCTTCAAATGAAGTTGATGTGACGAAGCTGGCTGATATTGAAGCCATGCTGCAATACGCGAACATAATTTGGCGGCAAGCAGGAGTCGAGTTTTATCTATCGGGTGCTGCTGTGCCACTACCCTATCCGCAATATTATGATATCTCCGAGCATAGGGTAGTAACAAATGCAAATGGATCTGTTCGCCTTAGTGCTTGGCCTTCATCAGATGTTTATGAGCTTAAGGCACTTGCGCAATCGAACAGTTGCTTTAAAACATATTGGGTCCATTCGATTACCAATGGGACGCCACTTGCATTCTCCATATACGATTTTAAGATGGCGTGCTTTAGTTCGAGTGTGCCGATTATGACTCTTGCTCATGAACTGGGGCATTTGCTTGGGTTAGATGATGTATATGACCGGCAGAAGGTAGGAGGAGTTTATCGTGACATACCAGAGGGTTCTGTGACTGCAAAGCGTTTTTTCTTTTCTGACGTTGATCACGATTGGGGCGCGGAAACAGACAGAGGATTTTATACGAAAGAGGATACGCTATCAAAGTTGATACAATCCGTGATAATGTATGGTTATGGTGATTCAAATGCTTTAGGCGCACTTGTTGATCTGCCAAGTGGCATGCTGCATGGCTATACTACAGCGCCTAAGAGCGTATTTGATGTAAGAAACATAAAAATCGGGGTTAACGACGTGCTTTTGCCGTAAGGGAGGAGACAGTTATGAGGTATACGACAAATATATCGCTATGTCTGATTGCTTTGTCCGCGTCGGCTTTAGGATGGACGGAAGCGGAGACCAATGCAGTAGTGCGTGAGATGGTTGGCATTGCTCAGCGGCAGTTGGAAAGCGAGGCGTCCATAGGAAGCGACAACATTGTTTTTCCGCCTGTGCCGGAGGTGGAGACATTCGACGATCTTTTTCTAACAGAGCGGCAGACACAACTGTCATTTTGGAGTCAGTGGACACCAGCAGAACGGCGAACTGCATTTGAAAATTTTTTGGCTGAGACCTCGGTAGGTGTTTCGCACGAAGGGATTCCTGCCGACTGGGCGCTCCTGTTTTGCCTTGATAAAGAGTTTGCCGGAGCGTTTATTCCCGCAAGAGATATGTTGTTGTCGACAAACGTCTCGGCCGATTGTCGTAGTGTTGCTGCAAGCATATATACGAAGTTCGCCGCACCAAGTGAAGAGCGCACATGGTTTGTCGAGTCTATCATTACCAATAAAATTACGTTTGTGGATGATCATGCACGTTTACTCTGGAACTGTGGGCGAAACAAGGAACGCGCAGTTCGCCATGATCTTGTTGTCGGCCTGTGCGAAGCGCTTGGACGTGATTATGACGCTGGCTTTACGAATTTGACAATGCATGGCTCTGCCATGCTGTATCGCAACGTTGACGAACCATATAATGCATACGACTTGGATCGGCTTTTCTTGAAGGTGTTTCCGTCTTATGAGACAAGTTCCAATCGGCTTGAGGTTGCGCTGCTTGGCATGAGGGCAGGTCTGCATGGTGGTGTGGTTAACGACGCCGGCATCAATGTCTTTTCCGCAATCACCAATCAGCTTCTAAATGCGGCGCAGCCATTGCCTGTTGTTGATGGGTTGTAGCCAATCGCGTGCGTGGGCCATTGTGATGCGGTCGATGTGATGCGGTCGATGTGATGCGGTTGGAATTGAAATAATTGTTGCCTCGCGGCAGATTTGCCGCGCCCCCTCTGTCTAATCCAAAATGGCAGTTGTCAATACCATTTATTGCGATTTATAGAAAAATTTTCGCGTCATTTTTCGCGGCAGTTCCGCGTATTCTGCCCACTTATCCCTCGTTTCCTACAAAACTGTAGGAATTTTGTAGGAAATTTGTAGGAATTCTTTTCTATACTCCTGCGCGTGACTGCGAGCGTTCGCAGCAGAAACCTATTGTCAAAGGAGGCGACAATGAATAGAACAAAATCAGGAATGTCGACATTGGCGGCCGCGGCCGCGATTTGCGTTGCCATTCTGCACTGTCTGCGCGCATCGTCTGAGGGCGACGCCGCGCCCGTGATGTATGTCGATGCGGGGACTAATGCCGTCTTCGAATTCGAGATGCCTTTCGCCCCTGCGGGAAGCGGCTTCGTCGATGAATGGCTTAGCGGTCCGTTCGAGGGCGATGGCTCACCGCTCTCCGACACTGTCTTCCGCCAGTCGGCAATGACGGGTGAAACGACAAATGCCGTCTTCTCGGTCTCTTCTTGGATCGATCCCGCGACGGGGCTTCCGTCGGACATGCCTGTGGAACCTGGTGATCTACTTTCCCTCGTCAGGATGGACACGCGGCCGCTCGAATTCTCGTTGCATGGCTTTTATGAACAAGAAGGCCTTGTGCCTTCCAGGACAAGCGACGCTCTTTCCAAGGCAAGTGGCGATTCTGTCGTTTCGGGCGTCGCCGATCCGCCGCGGTCGGCCCCTGTCCTTGCGCCAGGGCTTCGCAAGGAGTTCTTCCGCATGGCCGAGAAGGCATACGAAATTCCCGATTTCTCGGCTCTCATGCCGTCTGCCGAGAATGTCTCCCTCGTAGTCGACCATCCTGTCGAGCCCTGGTTTGACGACGGTTCCGATCCGGGGAGCAAGTTCGCGTGCCGGCTTACTGGCTTCGTCGAGATTCCGGCCGATGGGTCGTACACGTTCTACCTCACGAGCGACGACGCCGCGGCGCTGTCGCTGGACGGCGCACTCCTCGTCTCTGACTCCTACCCCCACCCGGCGAGGACGTGCGACGCGACGATTTTCCTTTCCGAAGGGCTTCACTCCATAGAGATAGACTTCTACGACAACCGCGACATTGAGGTTCTCCGCCTCGAATGGAGCGGCCCCGGCATTTCGCGCGAGGTTGTTCCGGCGGAGGTTCTTTCGCACCTCCCGACGAATGAGATTCCTGACGGACTCCAGCCTGGGCTTGACATTTCGTTCTATGCATTTGGGAGTCGGCTCCTCTCGTTGCCAGACATTTCCGGACTCACTCCCGCGGGAACAGGCGTCTGGGACTTTGTGGACGTCCCGAACACGATGTCGGCGTGGCCTGGCGCGCCGTCTACGCTTGTCGACAGGTTTGAGGCTGACATCCACGGCTGGCTTCTCGTCCTTTCTTCGGCAGAGTACGAATTCTCCCTGTCGTCCGACGACGGTTCTCGCCTTTGGATCGACGGCTCACTCGTAGTGGACCACGACGGCAAGCATCTCTTCAGGGCGAAGAAGGGCAGGGTGCGACTTTCGGCCGGGCTTCACGAAATCCGAGTCGGATACTTCGACAACGACGGCAACGCGGGTATTCGCCTTGAATGGGCCTTCGTCGGCTTCGCGTCCGAGAGGATCCCTGCGCGTTTCTTCTGCCGCGGGACGCCCCCCGACGCAGACGGCGACGGGATGCCGGACTGGTGGGAGGAGCGGTGCGGGCTTGATCCGCTCGATGCCTCTGATGCTGCGCTCGACTTCGATTCCGACGGACTCTCAAACCTTGCCGAATTCCACGCCGAATGCGACCCGTTCAATGGCGACACCGATGGAGACGGTATGGGCGATGCGTGGGAGTCTGCGAACGGGACCTGCCCGTTTCTTGCTGATGCGCTCGAAGACCCCGACGGAGACTCGCTCCCAAACATAGAGGAGATGAACTTCGGCACGAACCCGCTTGCCGCCGACACGGACGGAGACGGCTGTTCCGACTTCCTCGAACTGCACGACACGCGAGGGAATCCGTGCGTCGCGGACATTGCATGGTCTGCTCCGTCCGACGTTGGCCAGCGCATCGCGGGCTCGACGTTTGCCGATTCAACGGGCACCTGGCGCACGGAAGTCGACGGCTCGGCGTGCGCCGCCGAGCGCGCCGGCTCGCTTACCTGGAACCTCGTGGTGCCACAGGGTGGCGTGGACGCACTTGCCGTCTGCATCGGCCAGCACAATTCGTTCGCGACGGCCTTCTCGTTCGACCTTTCGCTCTTCGTCGACGGGATCTTCGTGTCGCGCCAGGTAGTGGAGGCGCCAGTCGGCGCGACGGAAGACGCGTACTTCTTTCTACCGGAGGTTTCCGCCGGGGAGCACGAGTTCCGGCTCGTCTGGCGCAACTGGGAGGTCAACACCTTCCTAGCCGTCCGAGACCTCCGCTTCGTGAACTTCGGCGGGCCTGACCTTGACGGCGACGGAATCCCGGACTGGAAGAACCACCGCGCCGACACTTCCTCCCATCTTGACGCCCTGCCGCTCGAGAGCATTGTCTCGCCTCTGTGCATCGAAGGGCGGGACCTCTGGCGCGACATCCTTGAGGTCGAGGTCGAATATCCTGAGACGAACGCCGTCTTTGCGACGGTGAAGACCATAGGTGACGGATTCTATGCCGACATCCCGCTTTCTACGAACGGCGTCGCGACCGTCTCCCTCCGCGACCGCTCGCTCTCGGAGTCGTTCAACGTCGCCTGGAAGCAGTTCGACGTCTTTGAGGAAGACTATGCGACCAATGCGCTTGTCGTCCGAACGGGCGACGCGCTGAGGATCGCGCCGTACGAAAGCGCCGAGAGCGAAGTGGAGATCAGCGTGGCCGACGGCACCAACGGCTGGGTCTGCGTCACCAACTGGACGGAGTCTGCAGCGACGCCGTACGTCTTCGAAGCCGAAGGGCTCTATCTCGTCACGGTCACGCACGGCGGCCTTCTCCTGGGCGACTCCGCCCATGCTCTCGTCGAGGTCGTCCGCTCGCGTTTCCCGCTGCGCAACCCCGCCATCCTCTTCGAAGCGGAGCAAACGCTTACGTGTCCGGAGCTCTCGCCGCGCAACGTCCTCGAGCACGACGCGGAGCTGCAGCTTTGCGCAGAAGCCGCAGGCGACGGCGTGACGCTCTCGCTGCTCGCGCATGCCGACCGCGACCTCGGGCTCGTCTCCCGCCTTTCCGACGGCGGGGCGATCTCCGACGCGGTCCAGGCCACTCCGGTGTGGGCCGACAACGGCACCTACTACCGCGTCGTGGACACGTACGCGGACGGTTCCCAGCTCGTGGAAGTGTCGCTTCTTCTCGGCGCGATCCCGGAAGGAACGAGCGTGGTGCTCGAGATTTTCGTCTCGGGAGTCACGTTTGAAGACGGAACGCGCACCAAGACCCTGACGGCCGCCGACTTCGACGCAGACGGACACTACACGATCCGCTTCGTCCGTGCACGCGGCGTGACCGGCTCTGTCTGCCACCGCACCTACATCTACCAGAACGGCAAGCTGATCTACACAAACAAGGATGAAGTGCAATGAACAAGAAGGCGATGGGCCAAATTGCGGCCGTGAATAAGTTGGTTGCCTGCGCATGTGCGGCGACGTCCATTCTATTACTCGCGCGGCCCGTCTTTGCGGACGGCTGCCTGCAGAGAAACATGCCGGGAAGCCCCGACAGCGAGGCGTCAAGCCCCTGCGGATGCTCGACGGCAGGTAAGGATTCGGCGGAAGTTAAAGACGACTGCATCAAGATCGTCCTTGGAGTTGGCGAAACGACGCCTTGGACCGGTTCGCGCGATGTAGCTCTGAAGGTGTTCGCGGACGACGCGTCCCCCATGGTGTTCACGCCGTATTCGCTCTATGCCATCTGCGGCTACACCTTCAAGCGAATCGGCAACGCCGTGATGGCGGACGGCAGCACCCCGAAGGAAGTCGTGTTCTCCCACCCCAACGGCGAGCCGGTAAAGTTCGTCTTTGCGGAGGGCGAATCCCTCGGACGCCCCGATCCGGGCGTGCACGTGCCGATGGACGAGCGCCTCCAGATGGTCGACGCCGAAGGCTGGGCGACCGCGCACGATCCCGTGTACTGGGATCTCTACATGGAAGACGGAAGGGTGCGGCGATATGTCGCCACCGACATGAACGGCGAGCGCGGCAGGTTCGTGAGCGAAACCGATCCGCACGGAAGGGTGGTGACTCCCGAGGACATGGGGCTGGACATAGTCTATGACCTGAATGGCGTCAGGCAGCTTTTGACGCCCTCTCGCCTTGCAGACGTACAGGCATTTTCCAACGGCTACGACGTGTGCGTCTATGCGATTCAGGGCGCGCCCGCAAGGGACGCAGCGACGGGACTCTATTCCGTGCCGTCGTCCGCGCCGTACCGCGTTCTGACGGTCAGGGGCGAGAACGGGGGCAAACGCGCCGTCGTGACGCTTAAGACCGGTGAGTCGGAGGCAAGGACTTACATCTTCGACTACGTGATGGGAGATTGGTCGCTGAAGCGTCCGAACGGCGTCGAGGAGCGCAAGGAGCGGATTGTCGCAGACGGACGGGCGGCGTTCCTGTCGAAGACGGTGGTCTCTCCGTCGGGCGAGCGTCTTGCGCGGTCGGAGATGAACTACAAGTGGGAGTCGTGGGGCTTTGCGATGACGAACAAAGTCGAGGGTTTCGGCTCTGCGACGCGCACGACGTCGTGGACATTCTGGACGAGCGGCGGCGGAAAGGGGAAGGTCAGGACAAGCCTTGAACAGTCAGGGCTTCTGACGAGTTATGAATACGACGACCTTGGGAGGAAGGTCTCCGAAACTCGCTCCGGTCCTGACATGATGACCGAGGTGACGACATACGACTACACGCCGGTCGATCCGAGCGACCCTGTCCTTCCCGTCGACACCCGTCCGCGCACGGTCGTCAGGAAGCTCAACAACATAGAATGCGAGCGCACATACTACGTCTATTCGCCTCTCACCAACATCGTCGAGCGCGTCGGCACTCAGGGCGCGTCCTACGGCGGCACCAACGTTCTCCGCACTGTGACGGCATTCTATCCAGTTTCGGTAGGGGCGTCTCTCCGAGACGCCCGTTCTGGTTTCGTCGCCTCCGTCCGCCATGAGGACGGCAAACTTGACGTCTACGATTATGAGCTTTCATCCAACACTTGGATACGCACCGTCACCCACCTCCACGAACAATCTCCTTCTCCCATCTCCGGCAAGACCACCCGCGACATCACGCTAACCAACGCCCGCAGCCAAATTCTCGAAGAAAAGACCGAGGCGTTCATCGACGGAATTTGGTATACTATTGCCAGAAACCGCATGACGTACAACTCCGAAGGCAAGCGCACGTCGCTCGAAAACCTTGCCGGTCAGGCCATGACCACGGCTTGGGACTGTTGTCACAAAGTTTCGGAAATTCAGCCCGACGGCTCCACCACGACCTGGGACTACGACATGGAAGGGCGCGTAATCGCCTCGTCGCGCTTAATCCCTCTCGACATGACAAACGTGACATGGCTCACGACTTGCTACGAGTATGATGACCTCGGCCGCCAAGTTGCAACATGGCAAACTAATTATGCCGCGCAAGTCGGCCTCCCCGCAACACGTACCCGCTACGACGCCCTTGTCCGCGTCATCGCCCGCGTTGACCAACTCGGCAACACAACCTCCACGAGTTACAGTCCAGACGGGCGAACTGTGTCCGTCCTCAACCCAAACACTTCTACGGTCGTTCATTTCCGCTCCGCCTACGGCGACACGCTCTCGATAACTGGCACCGCCGTAACGCCCGAGTTTCACACCTACGGCATTCTCGCCGACGGCACACGCTGGTCTTGCGTCGTGCAGGGTGAAACAGCCAACTCTCCTCGTTTCACCAAGCGCTACGAAAACCTCCTCGGTCAGACCGTCCGGGAAGAGCGTAGCGGTTTCCAAGGTGCAGTTCTCGCGACCACCTATTCTTATGATGCCCTCGGACGTCTCGTCTCCACCTCCCCCGACTACGAGCCAACCACCGACTACACCTACGACACCATCGGCAACCGCGTTGCGACGACGCGCTCGGTAGGGGCGGGCGTCCCTGCTCGCCCGCCTGAATGGCGCAAAACCGAAACGCTCTCTTCTTTCATTCTCGACGACTCCATCGTTTGGCTCGCCCAAACCAACATCGTCTCCTGCTCCGACTCCGCCATCGCGCCTCTCGTTTCGTCGTCCGCACGTCAGCTTGCGGGCCTCACTGCTGCGTTGCCCGCGCGCTCCCGCTCCTTCGACATTCGCGGCAATGTGACGGAGAACGAAGTGTTAGTCGATTCTTCTTTCGTCACTTCTCGTCAAACGCTTCCCTACGCGACCAATAAGCCATTGTCGTTTTCACGTTATGGCGTAAACGTCATGGAAGTTTCGGTTTCCGCCGTAACTAACACTGTCGCCTACGACCCCTTCGGCCGTGCAATCGCGGCAACAGATGGTCGCGGCAATACACGTCACACCGAATACAATTCCTTTGGCCAGCGCGCCGCATCCATTGACGCCCTTGGCAACCGCACAATCTATGCCTACGACCAGTTCGGTAATCTCGCCTCCGTCACCGATCCTCTCGGCAACGCAACGGTCTACGAATACGATCTTCGTGGTCGCAAGACATACGAAGGTGGCGCGACCTATCCTGTGCGTTACGAATACGACACCTTCGGCAACAAGACCACGATGACGACCTTCCGCGATGCGGGAGCGGGAGGGCCGGGCTCTGTCCCGGCCGTTGGCGATATCACCACTTGGCTCTACGACATTGCCTCCGGCTCCATGACCAACAAGGTTTACGCCGACGGCAAAGGTCCGACATACACCTACACCCCCGACGGCAAACTCTCGCAGCGTACCTGGGCTCGTGGCATTGTCACCGACTATACCTACGACAACTGGGGCAGCCTTACCAACACCGTCTATTCTGACGGCACGCCGACGATCTCTCTCTTCTACGATGCCCTCGGCCGCCAAGTCGAAGCGCATGATGCCGCAGGAACAACCACCTTCCTCTACGATGCATTCGGTTCGCTGACCAACGAGAACATAATAGGCGTTTCGGGGATAAACACCATTGAGCGCCATTGGGATAACTATGGTCGCACGGCGGGCTATTCTCTCTGTGGCACTGAGTCTTTGTGTGAGGTTGATTATGAATACGACGATTTGGCGCACTTCGCCGCAGTAGAGTTTGATTCTCACACGGAGCTACAGAGTCTCAGAGTGGAATACGCATACTTGCCGGGAACGGATATCGTCTCTAGTTACACATCCGGTGACTTCTCCCGCTCCGTATCCTACGAGCATCAACGCGACCTCATCGTCGCCGTTACCAACACCTTTGGCGCTTCGCTCATATCGGCCTTTAGTTATGAGAACGACGCCGTTGGCCGCCGTGTATCACGACTTGATTTCTTTGGTGGCGAAGTCACGGCAAACACCTTTGTCTACGACACCCGCTCCGAGGTGATGTCCGCCATCATGGGCACGAACACCTACGGCTACGCATACGACCCCATCGGCAACCGTATTGAATCTTCGCAAAATTTGACCACAAACCTCTACTCTGCCAATTGCCTCAACCAATACACATCCATCCCAAATCTATCTGCCTCCGTGCCTCTGTGTGAGTCTTCATTAACATACGACACCGACGGCAACACGACTGCCGATGATCGCTTCGCCTATTTCTGGAACGGTGAAAGCCGCATGGTCTGCGCCTCCAACGACGAGGTTGTCGTCTCCTACGCTTACGATTATCGCGGCCGTATGGTGCGCAAGATAATCTCGCACGGAGGTACAGAGGCGTACGTCATAGCTTACATCTGGGATAATTGGAGCATCATCCGGGAGATTGTTCGCGAAGGCGACTCTGCGACCGTTACGGACAACGTCTGGGGCCTTGACATAGGCAGCACATTGCAAGGCGCTGGCGGCGTCGGCGGTCTGCTTGCCGTATTCCGCGACAGCACTGTATTTTTGCCTACATACGACGCCAACGGCAACATCACTGAATACATCTCGACTAAAGGTGCTGTCGCAGTCCATTACGCATACAGCCCTTTCGGGGAGCAGTTGATTGCCTCCAGCCCGGTTGCCGATGCGTTTACGCACCAGTTCTCAACCAAGCCGTGGTGCTGTGTCACGGCGCTTGCCGAGTATCAGCTGCGCAAGTATCGTCCTGCTCTAGGCCGTTGGACATCAAGGGACCCTATTGAAGAGGATGGAGGGGCCAATGTTTATGCGTACGTTGGGAATCAGGTCTTCGCGTATGTCGATCTGTTTGGATTGCAGCAGCAGAATGTCCCATGTGCTGGCATTTGCGGTGCAATCATTGACGATTGGATTCTTGCTGAACTCGCTGCGCAGTTTGCTGGATGGAGTGCATGGAAGGAGAAGAACAGTACTGATTGGCTTGGACGACCGAAGACCATCACTATCGAAGACTATTTGATGTGGGCCAATGGCAACCAACGCTATAAGGACCCGAAGTTCTTTGAATTCAACAAAGGTGTGTATCCGAAGTGTGGGACGGAGGATTCAAGCAAGTCCTCTGTGGGTTGCGGCAGGTCCGTCACTCTTTGCGGAAAGTGCGTTCGTTCTGCTATTCTGGGGAACATCATGTATGGCATCGTTGGAAGACACGCTGGGTTTACTGCGCAGGAATTGAGAGATGGCGCAACAAACACAAAGAAGAAGTGGGGTTTGCGTGTCGACAAGTACGACGAAGCCGCTTACGATGTAGGATCGGGCATGTTTGAAAAGTGGAGCACAGGTATCTCCATTCAGGACTTTTGTACGGAATTCAATAGCTTGGTGCAGAATTCTCCTGATGCGCTTCGTGAAGGAAACCGTAGCGGCGGCTACAACGATCTGACCACATGCCAACCATGCCAAGAGAAATCGAAAGAGGCGCGACATGGAGGTAGTGAATCACCGCGGCGACGGCCATAGGAGGGGGCATGCAAGTAATCCATTCCAAAAAACTGATTGTGGCCTTTATTATCATCTTGTGTGTTCCTCTGCTCGGATTCTTTGTCATCTTCGATCTGACGACGCCCGCTTACAAGTTCGACGAGGAATATAACGGTTCTCTCCAGGTGGCCATCGGACCACGTCCCCGCAATTTCTTCTGCGGACCGACATATGACATATTCTATGATGGAGGGGAGTGGCCCTTTCTTGTGTTCAAGCCTATGTGTTCCCTTTGGCGAGGACTTGCTGGCTACGCTCATCCTCGGCAATGTTCTCTCCGCAGTCCTTAACGGGGGACGCGAATACCTTTTGCGGGGAAAAGGGTCGCATTCTATATAATGTTCACTGTATATGCTTGACTTTAGAAGATGGCATTATGAGGATTACGTGATGCGGAGAGGGAATGCGAATAGCAAATAGACGAAAGATAGTAATTGTCTGCGGGACGGCGCTGCTGATTCCGGCGGCGGTTGTGGTCGCTTTGCGCGAGCAGCGCCAGACAGCGCCTCCGCCGGATGTGCCTGTTGCGGCGTCGCCCACAGAAGTACGCATCAAAGCGGTGGAGCGGAAGGCGGAGACGGTGGAGTGCGAAGTAGTAGATGTCTCAACTTCCGTCGCAATTGTCTGCGGGGCGGATTCCGCGACTGCCGACCGATACGTGGCGCGGAATGACGCGCTCAGGTCGATCGCGCGTAGGCGGGACCTGCCCGAAAAGGATGTCGCCGCGCTCGTGGCCTATCTGCGCAGGACGGACGATGCGATGCGGGTCGAGCGCGTCGCGGCGCTCAAGAACGATGTGATGAACCTCCTGCGTAGCCAGGAGCCGCCAGTAGAAGGACTTGCGGAAACCTTGATTGTGATGTTTGAAGGACGCGACATCTCAACTCACAACTCCTCCACTCCCAACTCACCCACTCCCCCACATCCTCCCGCCGTCCTCGACTACTGCATACAGCACCTCGGCGCGATGCTTGACGAACTTGATGAAAAGGGGCGCCTGCGCGTCCGCGCCGTGCTCGCAAAGGCGGCGAAGAGGACGAAGCAGCGTTGCATCAATCGGACGAACTTAGTATAACGTGTGCCGTTAGGATTGTTAGGATAAAAGGATTGTTCAGCCATGCCAGCAGTGATGGAAACCATAGACAGAATGACGACGTCGGAGAAGTTCGACGCCATGAACTATTTGTGGTCATCGCTTTCCAAGTCGGGCGACAACCTTGTCCCTGATTGGCACAGGAGAGAACTTGCAAAGACAGAGGCTCGCGTGGCAGCAGGAATCGAACGCCCCATCCCTTGGCCGGCAGCGAAGGAAATCATCAAGAGCGCATTTGGCTCATCCTGCTGAGGATAATGGTCCTTCCGCAATGTAATTTTCGCCAAGATCGCGCTTGGCCTCGTCTTCGCGCTTCTCGGCGTCCTCGTATTGCTAAGCCTAGAAGGGCTGGTCGTTTCTGTATAAGCGCTAATCCAGAATGGCAGTTGTCAATGCCATTTATTGCGATTTAGAGAAAAATATTCACGCGATTTTTCGCGGCAGTTCCGCGCATTTTGCCCACTTATCCCTCGTTTCCTACAAAACTGTAGGAATTTTGTAGGAAATTTGTAGGAATTCTTTTCTATACTTCCCCACATGAGTGCGAAGTCTATACTGGCTGCTTGTCGAATTTCGATGCTGTTTGCTGCGACGATCGGTGCCTTTGCCGCATCGACATCCTTTGCAGCTTCTCGGCTTGTCGTGCCACCCGATGGTGTGGCGTTTGGCGAGATCCCCGCAGGGGAGGCGGCGGCGAAGTCTGTTGTGCTTCGCAACGTCTCGACTTTGCCTGTCGCCGTTTCGCAGGTGAAGGGCTGTTGCGGTGCTGATGCCGCGCTCTCGGCTATGCGCATCGAGCCCAGAACCGCTGCGACTCTCTCGGTTTCGCTTAAGGCCATGCTCCCGGGCGAGTTCTCGAAGCATGTGCAGATCCTCTGCGACGACCCGGAAAGTCCCGTAATCAACATTCCAGTTACTGGCATGGCCGTCGAAGGACAGACGTCTAACGCCGCCTCGCGCTTCACGCTTCCGGCAATCGTCCTTGCGGGAATCGCGGACGGCTTCAACCCCTGCGCGTTCTCAATCGTAATCGTGCTCGCCGGCATTCTCGCAGTCGGGGGACGCAGGCGCCGTGCGCGGATGCTCGGTGGCTGGGCGTTTTGCGCCGGATCGTTCCTCACCTACATGGCGATGGGACTCGGACTCATGCAGGCGATCAAAGCGCTGGAGGGGCTCCGCACCGTGCACGACGTCGTGATGATTGCGCTCGCGGCCTCTCTCTTCGTGCTCGCAGCGCTGAGTGTCCGCGACGCTTTCCGCTATCGCAGGGCGAGGGTGCCGTCCGTAATCACGCTCCAGCTTCCGGGTCGCGTTAAGAAGCTCATCCGTGCGGTAGCCGAGGCAAGCTGGGGCGGCCCAGCTGTTGTCGCCGCGGGACTTGGATGCGGAGTCCTCGTGACGCTTCTCGATTCGCTTTGCACGGGACAGGTCTACGTGCCTGTCCTTGCGCTCATCTCGCGCGAGCCTGGGGCGTGGCGCTCCTTCGCGCTGCTCTCGGTCTACAACCTCGCGTTCATCGCGCCTCTCGTCATCGTGTTCGTCCTTGCGGCGAATGGCGCGGACTCCGAACGGATGTCACGCTGGTCGAAGCGCAATGTTTTTCCGTCGAAGATCGCGCTTGGCGTCGTTTTCGCGATCCTCGGGGCGCTCATCCTCATGCGCTTCGGCGCACGGCTTGCAGAGATGGCCTGGGGGGGCGATGTGACGACGGAGGTGCGGCTTGTCTAACTAACAAATGAAAGCAGGACTGAAAATGAATACGAAGACACATTCCACGAGTGCTGACTCCATGCTGTTTGTCGCGGTCGTCGCGGCGTTTCTTTCGCTCTGCTGCGACGATGCTCTCGCGGGACCGGACACGAGAAGAAATCTGCCGAAATGCGACCCGAAAAGCGAGGACTGCGGGTGCTCGTGCAAGCAGGTTTCCGCAGACTGCATCAAGGTCGACATAGGGCTTGGCGAGACGACGCCGTGGACTGGCGCCATGCCCTGTGCGCTCAAGATAATGGCTGACGACGACTCGCCGTCGATATTCACCGCCGAGTCGCTCCATGCTGTTCTCGGCGGCTACACGTTCAAGCGGATTGGCCAGAAGACGATGCCGGACGGCGTGACTCCCGCCGAGGTGCTGTTCTCCCATCCGAATGGCGAGACCGTGTACTTTGTCTTTGCGAACGGAGAGTCCCTCGGCAGGCCCGACCCTGGCGTCCACATCAAGATGGACGCACGGCTTCAGATGGTTGACTCGGAGGGTTGGGCTACGACGCACGATCCCGTCTACTACGACCTCTACGTCGGCGACGGGACCAAGCGCAGATTCCTCGCGACTAACATGACCGGTGCGCTTGGGGCTCTCGTCTCTATCACGGGCGCAAGAGGCAAGACGATTACTCCAGCCGACATGGGCGTCGACATTGTCTACGACTCCGTCGGCGTGAGGCAGTATCTGACTCCCTCTCGGCTTGCGAATGTAACGCGGACTGCGGACTTTCTCGGCTACGATGTCGCGGTCTATGCGCTCCAGGAGCAGCCACAGAAGGACGCAGCCACAGGCCTCTACGTTGTTCCTGCGGGTCAAACCGTCGAGCATGTCTCCATACGCCGCGAGAACGACGGAAAGAGGGCGATTGTCACGATCCGAAAGGGAGGTGGCGATCCACTGCGGTATGTATTCGACTACGCGATGCGCGAATGGTCGCTCACGAGGCCGTCTGGCTTGGAGGAACGCAAGGAATGTTTCATCGACGATGAACGGGCCGCGCAGGTCAACAAGACGGACGTCTCTCCGTCTGGCGAAGTCCTTGCGAAAAAAGTCAAGAACTACAAATGGGAGTCGTGGGGTTTCGCGATGACGAACCGCGTCGAGGGCTTCGGCGGCGTCACCGACACGACGACTTGGACGTACTACACTTCCGGCAATGGCAAGGGCCAGGTCAAGACGGAGCAGCATCAGTCGGGGCTGCTCATACAGTACGCCTACGACAACCTTGACCGTGTGACCTCAGAGACGCGTTCCGGTCCCGATATGATGACCGAGGTGACGACATACGACTATATGCCGGTCGATCCAAGCGACCCCGTGCTCCCAGTCGACACCCGTCCCCGCACCGTCGTCAGAAAGCTCAACAACATCGAATGCGAGCGGACATACTACGTCTATTCGCCTCTCACCAACATCGTCGAGCGCGTCGGCGCTCAGGGCGCGGCCTACGGCGGCACCAACGTTCTCCGCACGGTGACGGCGTTCTACCCTGTGGTTGCGAACGACGCCCGCTCCGGCTTTGTCGCCTCCATCCGCCACGAGGATGGCAAGCTCGACCTCTACGATTATGAGCTTTCATCCAACATTTGGGTTCGCACTGTCACCCATCTCCACGAACAATCGCCCTCGCCCGTCTCTGGCAAAACCACCCGCGACATCACCACCACCAATCGGCGCGGCGAAGTCATTGAAGAGAAAACCGAGGCGTTCATTGACGGAATTTGGTATACTATCGCCAAAAACCAGATGACATACAATTTCGAGGGCAAGCGCATCACATCCGAAAGTCTCGCCGGACAGGTGACGACCACGGCATGGGACTGCTGTCGCAAGGTTTCGGAAGTCCAGCCCGACGGTTCGACTACTACTTGGGACTACGACGATGAAGGTCGCATGATAGCCTCCTCGCGTCTTATCCCGCTCGACATGACCAACGTCACCTGGCTTACGACTTGCTATCAGTATGATGCCCTCGGTCGCCAAGTTGCGACATGGCAAACCAACTATGCGGCTCAAGTAGGGCTCCCTGTAACGAAGACACGCTACGACCAGTTCGGCCGCGTCATCGCCAGTGTAGACAAGCTCGGCAACACGACGACTACGAGCTACAGTAATAATGGGCGTGTTCAGTCAGTCACTAACGCAAACACCTCGACGGTTGTTTATGCGCGCAATCCCAATGGCGACACGCTCTCCATCACCGGCACAGCGGTAACGCCCGAGTTCTATTCCTACGGCATCCTCCCCGATGGCACTCGCTGGTCGCGCGCCGTCCAAGGCGAAACAGCCTCTTCTCCGCGCTTCACCAAGCGATATGAAAACCTTCTCGGCCAGACCGTCCGCGAAGAGCGCAGCGGCTTCCAAGGAGCGGTGCTTGCCACGACTCACTCCTATGACTCCCTCGGTCGCCTTGTTTCCACTACCGCCGATTACGAGCCTACTACAGAGTACACCTACGACGCACTGGGTGTCCGTTCTGCGTCCGTCCGTCGCGCAGACGGACAATGGCGCAAAACCGAAACGTTCTCTTCTTTCGTTCTCGACAATGCCCTCGTTTGGCTTACCCAAACCAACATCGTCTCCTGCTCCGACTCCGCAATCGCGCCTCTCGTTTCGTCGTCCGCACGTCAGCTTGCGGGCCTCACTGCTGCGTTGCCCGCGCGCTCCCGCTCCTTCGACATTCGCGGCAATGTGACGGAGAACGAAATGTTAGTCGATTCTTCTCTCGTCACCTCACGCCAAACGCTTCCTTACGCGACCAACAAGCCGCTGTCGCTTTCTCGCTATGGCGCTTCGCTGATGGATGTCTCTGTTTCGGCTGTAACCAACACTGTGGCATACGATGCCCTCGGTCGTGCAATCGCGTACACCGATGGTCGCGGCAACACTCGTCACACTGAGTACAACGCTCTCGGCCAGCGTTCTACATCCATCGACGCCCTCGGCAACCGCACGACATACGCTTACGACCAGTTTGGCAATCTTGCGTCCGTTACCGATCCACTAGGTAACGCGACAATGTACGAGTACGATCTCCGCGGTCGCAAGATCTACGAGGGTGGCGCAACCTATCCTGTGCGCTACACCTACGACGTATTTGGCAACAAGACGACGATGACGACTTACCGTGACGAATCGCTCGGCCCCGACTCCGGCGATATCACAACATGGCTTTACGACATCGCCTCCGACTCAATGACCAACAAGGTCTACGCCGATGGCAAAGGCCCGACTTACAGCTACACTCCCGATGGAAAGTTGTCTCGCCGCGTCTGGACAAGAGGCATAGCCACGGATTATTCGTATGATGGGTGGGGCAACCTGACGAACACTGTCTACTCCGACGATACGCCAACTGTTTCACTCTTCTACGATGCCCTTGGCCGCCAAACCGAAGCAAAAGACACGGCAGGCATAACTACTTTCCTTTACGATTCGTTTGGCTCGCTCTCCAACGAAATTGTTATCGGTGTCGCGGGGACGAACGAAATAGAGCGGTTCTACGACACCTTCGGCCGCGATGAAGGTTACGCGCTCAACGGTGCCCGCCAATCGACTTTCGCCTACGACCCCGCAACCGCTCGCCTCTTGTCGATGCAAGTTCCCGACTCAAACACTCAAACACCTCAAACACTCAAAAACTTTACTTGGAACTACCTTGCAGGCAGTGATCTCAAGTCCTCGCTTGCGTACCCGAACGGCCTTACCGCCTCTTGGCAATACGACGCGAACAACCAGTTGCTCCAAGTCTGCAACGCAACGCCGACCAACATCATCTCGCAGTACGACTACACATACGATGCCGCTGGCCGTCGCGTGCAGATCGGCCGCACAGGCTCGGCGATGTCCGAGAACCGCATTGATGTCTATGGCTACAACGCCCGCGGCGAACTTACCAGCGCCGGGAGGTCCGAGTTTGTCTCGGCCGCACCAGAATATGCTTACCAGTACGACGATATCGGCAACCGCGAGACTTCGTCCGAACGTGGCACGAATTCCGTCTACACGGCCAACAACCTCAACCAGTATACTTCGATTTCCAACTTTGCGTCCTCTGCGTTCTTTGCGGCTGAATTCACTCCACAGTTCGACGACGACGGCAACCAGACCCTCGTCAAGACCTCCACTGGCATTTGGTCCGTCTCCTACAACGGAGAGAACCGTCCGGTCCTATGGGAGTGCATTTCCCCCCACTCCTCCACTCCCCCACTCATCTCAATGTCCTACGACCGCATGGGCCGTCGCGTGACGAAGAACGCCCAGCGGTTCGTCTACAACGGCTATCTTCAGATCGCTGACAACAATGCCAATGCATACGTCTGGGATCCAACAGAACCGATTGCGACCCGTCCGCTCGTGTGGAACTCTTTAACTTTTCAAACTTTCAACTTTTCAACTTCCTACTACACTCACGACGGCAATAAGAATGTGAGCGAGGTTGTCGCTGCTGACGGCACTTTCGCTGCGCACTACGAGTATGCTCCCTTCGGCGCCGTCATCGCCCAGCGCGGCACATCGACCGCATCCAACTCTTGGCGGTTCTCTTCTGAATATGTCGAGGACGATACGGCTACGGTCTATTACAATTATCGCCACTATGATTCGACAATCGGACGCTGGTTGAAGATGGATGGCATCCAAGAACTTGGTGGGATTAATATTTATGTAATCTTGTTTAACAACGCAATTTCTAATGTTGACAGGCTGGGAAATGATGTCTGTTGCAAATGCTCTTACCTCAATTTGTTGTTACCAGGGGAAAGCACTGGCGAGACAATAATTGGAAAGCACAAGTGTGATCGATTAAATGTAAATAAAACGATTTCGATTTCACTTACATCCCAATGCATGCCTAAATTCTTAGATTTTCCTAAGAGCTGCTATGCTAAAGAGTGCAAGAGTGAGATATTTTATATATGCAAGGCCTATAGGTCGACAAAAAATCCAAAGTTAGTAGGTTATCTTTGGCATTATGTTTCGTCTTCTGTGGGTGATTGCAAGTAAAGGAAACACTATGAAAAATAAATATTTCTGGGCAACGGCCAGGGGTGCCATTTACCTGTTTGTTATTGTTTTTATAAGTGTAATAGTTTGGGATGCGCATAATCCCATAATTCCAACAGATTGCAGAGCCTTCCATGACCATGCAGATGGCGCGGCACTTGGCATATATCGTATTTCTCTCAAGGAATATGATGTTGACGAACGACGCGAGGCGGCATTGAAGAATGAGGTGAAGCGCTGGAAGGAAATAGCCCGCCCCGTCGATTTCCCGAACGGCTTTGCCTTAAACTTTGACCCTGTGGATTTTGCGGATATCAGCGCGCTTTCTGAGATAGCCAGGAAGTTTCTCAGCCATTCTCCATTGGATCCGCATCCTCCTGTTGGTTTCAAGATGAACTGTGTTCAGTGGTCGACGCTTGTGCTGTCTTTGGCTATATGCTTTCCCCTCACACGGAAGGTTGTGGCAAGTCTCGGGGCCAAAGAAGCTTTTGAATTGAATTGGCTGTCTCATGTCAACGGCTATGCCGAGGATGGCCTCATTGGGCTTGGCGAACTGCCAATCCCATTTTACTCCCCAGACGAAGTGATTGAGAATGCTCTTGATATGTATTTGCCGGACATGAAAAAGGAGATACTAGAGCTGGTTCGAAACTATCCTGTAGAAGCAATACTTGAATCCAAGGGCTTGAGAAGTGATATGAAAGTAATAATGCCATCGGCGTTTATTATTGAGAACCGCTTGCGCAGTCTTGGCTTGCGGCGCAAGACAAAGACCATATTTAACTATGTAGCCACAGCGCTTCCTGAAAATGAATTGACTCAAATCTGATGAGGAGTACTAAGTATATGGAGAAGCCCACTAAATATGCGGTTGTCGTGGTCCATGGGATTGGTCCTGGGACTGGAGATACCCGTCGTGAGTTTTCGGCAATATTGAAGGAGAATGTCAGAAAGGCGATGATTCCTTCAGATTCTGACATAGTCTGGAAGGAAGCAGAATGGGAGGGTGTCAATGACAATATTGATGCGATAGCAAGACGCGTTCTTAGTGAACTATGTAGCCGCTACATCAATGATGTGCAGTACAAGTTGGACGATAATGGTGATAAATCCGGTAAATGCGGGAAATGGTTTTGGCGAGTTGTTGGCAATTTGTTTTCTAAGGCCGAGAGGGCAGTCCTCTATTTTCAGCTGGGGGTGCTTAAAGCGGCAAAACAGTATCTCCCGGACATTGTCGATGCGGCAATTGACCTGCCGCTCTATATGCAAGATCCCAAGCAGGACGAGATTCGGAATATAGTCAGAGATGCCGTAGCGTGGGCAGGGCAGCGAGCGGGGAAGGTGATACTAATAGGGCACAGCTTAGGATCGGTTATTGCATTTGATGTCGCGGTCGCCGCGTTGTCTGGCGAAGCGCAGAGTCCGCTTGCGGCGCTAGTGACGATGGGCTCTCCGCTCAATTGGGTTACGGATATCCGGCGTTCCAGGGCAGGCGGAGGCACGTCGATGCTGCGCATTGATTCAATTCCGTGGATAAATTTCTGGGACGCGGAGGATCCGGTGACAGAATTCAAGAAGCTTGACATTGACCTTTTCCCGGCTGTCAGGAACATTGAGGTGAAGTCAGACAAGAAACTCTTTAAGGCGCATTGCAACTATTGGGAGGATAAAACAATTGCAGAGGCAATCGCAAGGATGCTTGGCGGAGATTTCGAGTGGATTAAATCATTGCAAAGATAAGTCTCTGAAGTTCTATACTTGTTTTTGTCTGAACGAGTAGGAGTTGGTTATGATAGAAAAGAAAGATGTTAATGTAGTTGTAGATTACTTTTCAGTGACATCCGATGTAGACATTATGAAAGTAATTGCTGCGGTTGATGCGGAGCAAGATCGCATGTGCCACTGCAATAATAGACGGTTGTATATGTCTGGATACAAAGAAATCAAAATTGGCAAAGAAAAATTGGTGTTTGTTAGGATGATAAGGGTAAGACATGCGTCATATCCTGTTGTTTTGGATGCGCATGGGAAAGAACTAAATAACATCGACGTGGCAGATAATCAATGGATTGGCGAGCCAAGTGCATTTTTATGTTCGTTGACGGGCAGAGAGAAGTACTTATTGTTGCTGCAAAATAAGAATGGTGTCCGCCAGACCTGCATTGCTGCGTACCTGTCGCATTTTGCTAAGGCGAAGGGTCTTGCGTTTGGGGAAAATTCTGTCAGATTGAATGTGCTGGTAAGGCCTGGCGAGAGTGGCACGAATGTCAAGTGTTCAAAAAGAGTGATGCAAGCATCGTTGCATAGGAGTGTCGAGTTCCATGCGTCTGATATGACTGTTGGAGGCCGGGTTCAACATCTCCAGAATCACAATAAATGTAGACCTTTTGTGATTGAGAGTGTATCATTTAATCTTAAACCTCAAGTGAGATTTGCGCCCTTGAAAAAACTTCTAAATGTGATTCCTAATGGTATGATACCAAAGGCGATTAAAGACAAGACGATGGATTGCATCGTGTTGTTTAATGATTTTGAGGTCACGGATTTCCTGCACGATGCATTCAATTACTGCGGTAATTATAATGCTGACGCGGCAAGGGCGATGACGGCTGATTTTCAGCAGAAGATACTTCGTGATGCATGGAATCATAAGCCGTTTGTTAGACATTTTAGGAGCAGATAGTCATGGAAGTCAAGCGAATGTTTTCTCCCGCGCATCTTGAGTGTGTTTATCCCTATTTTGGAGGGTCGCTTTGCGTGGTCGCGTATATAATTTCTGGCTACATAGTAGGACATGATAAGTTCTGCGACTTCTTTTGCATGAAGAAGATCAGTGAAGGTGTGCTGATGTATTCATCGGTTATGTCTGCATTGTTGGCTTCTTTGTTTGCCATGATGTTCGGCTTGAATCGTCCGTATATGAAAGTCTTCCGACGTACGATCCAATTTGTGCGGCTAAAGCGATTTATGGCCGAATCTGTAGTGGTTAATCTTCTTATAACGATAATTGCAATATTTGGGACAGGATTTAACATTCAATCATTGGGCTGGGAATTCTGGGCTGGTGCCGTGGTTGTTGCTTTGTTTGGCATTTCGGTGCTTGATGTTATAAGACTCGTAGCAATCGTAAATAAACTAATTTAGTTTTCAGACAATAATAATAAAGGAGAAAGATGGATATCTCTAAACCCTCACTTGAACTGATTCATCATATATTTGATGAGAACGAATGGATGTGCAGTTATAATCCAAATGCACGAGTCTTATCTGCGACGTTTACAGTGTCGCAAATCAGAGAAAAACTCCTGGTAATCCTGCGTGACACCGAGATAGATGAACCATCGTATGCTGGCGTCATCAATAGCTGCCAATTTTCGGAGCCAATACCAAAAGATCGCTTAAACGAAGCCGCAGAATATTTACACAGGGTAAATAGTTTGCTTGTCTATGGCGGGTTTGAGTTGGATTATGAGGATCGGCATTGTAGTTACAAACTTATCATTCCGAGGAATTTCATCCAGACGGCGACAAAGGATAAAATCGTGGATATGATACTTTTGCCTTGCCGAATGTTTGCTTGCTTTGCTCCTGGATTGAAACAAGTTACTGGCGGCGAGTCTCCAGCAAAAGCACTGAAGCATGTAATAGTGCACATGCATCGGGGTGTGATGGAAGGAGCACGTGTGGCGCGGTCCACGCGCAAGAGCCGTTGGTAGGTCGGTTTGTGAAGAAATAGAGGCAGCAATCGAACAGAACCGTTTCGGCGATTTCTTCGGTAGGACTGATATCAGACGTATGCCTTGCCGATGCCATTGGCAACTTGTTTTTCGTTCGCATAAATAAGTCGAATGATTACCGAAACAATGTCACACAACAAGACCTTTGTGGCGCAGTAAAACTGCGCGGGGCGGGTTGGGCAGAGGCACAAGGAGAGGATGGCTGGGTGGCTTTAGGGCATAAACAAGAAGTTCACATTTCGGTGTTGCGGCATGCGCTGCCAGATGAGAGGCGGCGCGGTGTGCTTGTCTTTTGCTTTTCTCGCGCTCTTTTATCTTTGCTTGAGCATGATGGCTTCTACAAAATGGTCAGGACGTTCTACTACGGTTGCCGTTGCCGGCAAGTGGTAGCTTGATATAGACTGTGATCTTTTGAAAGTGGGTGGGCGGGGGCCTGTAGAACATATCGGTTACAAAGTATGACAGCATTGTTTGATACTAATGTCATCATCGAAATTGAAGGGCCCAATCGGGCGCTGCCAACTGTTGTCTCAGATTTAGTCCGGATATCTCATGAAGTTGAATGCAAAATTATTGTCCATCCAGCACAAATTGATGATTTGAAGCATGACAAGGATGAGCGGCGCCGTGCAATACAGTTGTCAAGGATAAAACAATATCCAATGTTGGGAAGGCCACCGGTGCCATCAGACAATGATTTGTCGATCCTTGGATGGTCACAGAATAATGAGCATGATCGGATAGACAATCTCCTGCTGTTTGCTGTTAAGCGTTCTGCTGTACGTTTTTTGGTGACGGAAGATCGTCGCATGCACGCCAAGGCTCGTAGTGCAGGCATCGGTGAACGCGTATTCTTTGTTGAGGACTTCCTCTCATACTTGAGGTCGCAGGCGCCGAGTGTTTTATGCCCGACATCGTGCGTTGCAGTTGAGACCAAGTATTTGTATGAACTTGATGTCACAAATCCATTCTTTGACTCCTTGCGACATGGGTATGCTGGTTTTGATGATTGGTATGCGCGTAGTGCAGAAGCGCGGCGACAATGCTGGGTTTTGCAGGATGGTTCAAATATCCGTGCGATATGCATTTATAAAGAGGAGTGCAACGAGCCTGTCACTGATGATGGGAAAATATTGTCCGGCAAGGTTTTGAAGTTGTGCACTTTCAAAGTGGCGGATCGAGGACGTAAACTTGGTGAGAGGCTTTTGTTTGTTGCGCTTCATGCCGCAGTTCAAGATCGCTTTGATTATGTTTATTTACATGTCAGGGACAAAGGTCAAGATCGTTTGCTTGATTTGCTTGTAGATTTTGGCTTCTGGCAGTTTGGTGATTACAAAGGGGATGTGGTATATGTAAAAGATATGCGCCGCGTTGCGATTCCGGACGATGCTAACCCTGCGGATCGACTGGCGTATGATATTTCTTTCTATCCTAATGTCGTAGATGTTGCTTCGGTGGGTAAATATCTTGTGCCCATTCGCCCAATATTCCATGACCGCCTGTTCCCCGACCTCAATCTTCAGCAAGATTTATTTGTTGCTTGCGATGGGCTGTGCAGCGAGGCTAATGCTATCAAAAAAGCCTATTTATGCGGAAGCAGGATTAAGGCGCTGCAAATGGGGGATTTGCTTTTCTTCTATTGCTCTCAGACGAGAAAAAGCGTACAATGCTTCGGATTTGTCGAATCAGTTTTACGGAGTCGTGATGCCGAAGAACTTGCTGCTTATGTATCTAAACGGACCGTCTTCACCCGTGGAGAAATCGACGAAATGGTTCGGCACGGCGAGGTCATTGCCATATTGTTTCGTCTGGTTAAGTATTTCAAGCGTGCGGTCCCTCTTAATGCGATGGTGAATGATAGGATTGCGCGTAGGATTCAATCGATATGCCGCGTTTCGGAGGATGCATACGGACGACTATTTAAGGGATTGCTCGATGAATAGCAAGCATATGATACTTTTGTCGATTCATGAAGAATACTATAAGCGGATAGTTTGTGGCAAGAAACTTTTTGAGTTTCGTAAACGGCTGCCGTCGGGTATGAAGGTTGGGGATAGAGTTGCACTATATTGCACACGGCCAGTTTGCAAGGTAGTTGCATGGTTTACTGTAATAGGGGTGTTGCAGGGGGCTCCAAGTGCACTTTGGTCGAAAACGCATGAGACGTCTGGTATCTCGCGCGAAAAGTTTCGGAGGTATTTTAAGGGCCGGTCGATAGCCTATGCACTTGCAATTGGTGCGCTCCATGTGTTGAAATACGGAATGGAATTGATTGACTTAAGGGGTGCGGACTCTCCTCCTCAGGCATTCATACGATTGACCGAAACGCAGTCATTGAAGGTTAGATCAGCGCCTGTTAAAAGATGTATTAAATTCAACAGGGTCCTCGATAGTAGGAATGGAACGTCGGAATTGCGCGGGTCGGGGCAGAGGGTATAAGGAGAAGATTGCTGGACGGTTTTAGAGCATGATGTAGGATGGTTGTGTCGAGATCGTGTGCTTCTTGGATTCGGCACGAAGGATGGTTGGAGCGTGGTTGTTGGAGGGTTGGAGGAGGGCTTTGCATGTCCGAGTCCGACAAGGGGTTTAAGGACGGTTGTGTATGGGTTTAGGTTCCCGATGGTTTGTGCGGGGTTGGAAGGCGGTTGCTGGATGGTTGGGGAAATGGTTGTGCAATGTTTGAATTGTCCGAAAGTCGGGCGGATGTCCGTCCGTGGGCGGCGCAAGGGCGCGTTGCCCTGCGCTACGCGACTCTAAAACGCGAGGCAAATGGACCTCCACCCGCGCCCGTGGGGAGTCGTGCGCAAATCGTCCCCAAGTTGTCCAAGGCACTTGCGCCCACATGGGCGCGGCGCGGCAAGTTTGCCGCGGTTGAGAAATGGTTGAAGCGGCAGTTGGAGTTTCGGGATGAGCAGAGAATGACAGGGGCGGTTGGGGGCGGCAAAGGCCCCGCGTAGCGGGGAGAGTAGGACGTCGCCAGCTTTTTTTGTCTTCAGGGTCAGAGGGGTCTGGCACGAGCCTCCTTTTCGGGAAGCTGCGAAAATGGTAAACTATACGGCAACAAGCCAAAGAGGAAACAGACTTGATCATCGAGGAGTAAGCCACATGGAGGCTCGCATGGTTTTCTTTGCAGCAGTTGCCGCTACCGCGTTTTGCGGGGCGGAGACGATGAAACTCCCGCCGCCAGACATGGATTCCGGCGTGACGGTCATGCAGGCGCTGAAGGTCCGCCGCTCGGAGCGGACGTTCGCGGACAAAGAACTCTCCCCCGAGCTGCTTTCGGGTGTCCTGTGGGCGGCCAACGGATTCAACCGCCCCGACAGACGCACAAACGCGACGGGCCTGAACAAGCAGGAAATATCGGTCTACGCGATCATGAAGTCCGGCGCGTATCGCTACGACGCGAAGGCGAACACGCTCGTCAAAGTGTGCGACGACGATCTGCGCCCGGCCGTCGCCGGGCACCAGAAGTTCGCCGCGGACGCTCCCGTCTCGCTTCTCATCGCGGCGGACGTGAGCGATCCGATTTATACTGGTGCGCGCGTCACGCTGTCCAACTACGACGCGGGGATCGTTTCCGGAAACATCTACCTCTACTGCGCGGCAAACGGCCTCGCCACCGTTTGCAGGCGTTCGATGGACGCCGACGCGCTCAAGAAAGCGCTCAAACTGCCCGACACGACAGTCCTTCATCTCAACCATCCTGTCGGCTACTCCGTTGAGGCTGGTGGCACGTCGGGCGGTTCGCCATCGGCAAAGGCCGCGCGCAACCGCGCGGCGATGCGCCTCTTCGAGAAGTGCATCAACGCGAACGATCTGGAACTTGGGCGCAGGCTCATTTCGGAGAAGGCCGCGTTCGACACGCCAGTATCCCCGACGCCGCTCCACGGCGCGGAGGGATACTTGAGCGTCGTCACGCTGATGCGCAAGAGCTTCCCGGACGTGCAGTGGAAACTTGTCGACATGGTGGCCGACGAAAAGACCGTAGCCGTGCAGTGGGAGTGTTCCGGCACATTCAACGGCGACGCGCCGTTCGCCGGGCTCCAGCCCAACGGACGCAAGTTCTCCACCACCGTCATGAACTTCTATTCGTTCGACGACGATGGAATGATAGTCAAAGACGTCGCCGCGACCGGCATCGCCGGCATTCTGCAAGGCATCGGGGCAGTCAAACAAACGACTTCCTCGGACGTGTCTAAACAAAAAAGCACGGAGGGTTTTCAGACATATGAATAATATGAAGAATCTGTCGAGAAAGGATTTCATGGCCGGGGCGGTGGCGGGTGCAGCGGCATTCGCCGCCCCGCGGATATTTGCAAAAACAAAAGGAGAGAAAATGGACAACGAAATGAACAGTGTCGAACCCTCCGAATTCGTCGCGAGGCCGTTCGCGCAGTTTTACGAGGGCTGGTTCCTGCTGACCGGCGGAGACTTCTCCGCGAAGTGGAACACGATGACCGTGAGCTGGGGATTCGCGGGGACGATGTGGGGCAGACCCGTCGTCGCCGTCGTCGTGCGGCCGACGCGGTACACGCGCGAGTTCCTCGACACACGGGCGGAGTTCACGCTTTCGGCGTTCCCCGAGAAATACAGAAAGGCGCTGACCGTCTGCGGAACGAAAAGCGGACGCGACTGCGACAAGATGGCGCTCACAGGTCTCACGCCCGTCGCGTCGGAAGCGGTGAAGCCGCCGACGTTCAAGGAGGCGAACCTCGTGCTCGAATGCCGGACGCTCTACCGCCAGCCGATGACGGAGGCGTCGTTCATTGACCGCGCGCCGTTCGAGAAGTGGTACTCTTCGGCCGCCGATCTGCACATCATGTACATCGCCGAGGTGCTGGCGGTGCGGCAGGCAAAGTGAGAAGACCGTAATTGAATAGTGTTAAGTGGCAGTAGGAGGAATAGTCATGGCGATGCCACTCACATGCACTGCGAGCCGTGGCTGTGATCGGATGCAGGATCGGTTAGTATTGTTTAGACCGCCTATCGGCGCGAAGCGGCGGCGAACGTGCGAGAGTAGGGCGTCGCCAGCTTTTTTTGTCTTAAGGGTCTGGTACGCCGAGCAAAACTCGGCTGAACTAGCAGAATGAAAGGAGTCTGCACTGTAAAGAAGTCAGCATACAGTTAGGACGGTGAGGCGTGCAGAGGGTGACCGATGTGCGCGAGTCTCGCCAGACAA
>Ga0256405_10001939_pt1 | contig 51840 bp, 44 predicted proteins | sample RumenRJG_02DNA_FD_189096 | JGI IMG/M metagenome (GOLD analysis project Ga0256405, IMG submission 189096) | Bovine rumen microbial communities from Lethbridge, Alberta, Canada - RJG_02 | ecosystem: Host-associated > Mammals > Digestive system > Stomach > Rumen | place: Canada: Alberta...
GCCGAAAGTACTTGTCTGGAGACGGGCTGGGAGGATAGGGCGTCGCTAGTTAAGTGAACGGTACTTGTAAAGGTGCCGTTTTTTTGTTGCCTCGAACTGCCGAACACATAAGCAGGGAGCCATGTTTGAAGGAGCGAAGCGACGCGCAAACATGTGCGAGTCGCTTATACACAGTAGTAGTTAAGCACATACACGCCGAAAGTTCTTGCTTGGAGACGAGCTGGGAGAATAGGGCATTGCCAGTTAAGCAAAGGCACTCGTGAAAGCGGGTGTCTTTTGGTTTACGGCTATACTTCGGAGACGGAGCCGGTAAGCAACACTTCGCTGAGATGATTTGCTAAAAGATTTTTTTGCCATGAATTAATCCTGAAAAAGTATTTAAACGCGCTTCGCTTAAACGAAAATACTTTTTCGAGGAAGCTAGTAGGCAAAAAAATCTTTCTTCACGCAAATCATCAACGCTACGCTTTTGCTTACCGACTCCGTCTCCTTACGCTTGCGGCTAGTACAAAAAATTCTTCTTAACGCCAAATCCCAACGCTACGCTTATGCCTGTCCACTCCTGCTCCTTACTATCGAGTCTGAAATTCCAACGCTCCGTGCAGGCTGTCTGCCCCTGCTCCTTACAATTGTGGCAAGATTTTAACTTCTCTTTCTCAGTGTTTCATGAAGTAGGTGAAGACCCAGCTGGCGATGACGACGGCGCCGACGACCGTGAGGATGATGGGGAGGGCGACGGCGAGGAGGAAGCCGAGGGAGAGGATGAGGGCCGTTACGGCGAGGAGGACGATGCCCTTGGTTTTCCAGGTGGTGTTTTGCCAGAGGTATTTGGCGATGCCCTTGAGGCTGAGATCCTGGGTGGTGAAGAGGCGGAAGGGGCTGGATCCGTTGTTGCTGCCGAAGGGGGCTTGCCCCTGGTATTGCTGCTGCTGGTTGCGCGGGGGTTCTTCGGCACCGGTGTTGGCGTCGATGGTCTGGCCCGTGTAGGCGTCGGTTTCGCTTTCGGACATTTCGCGGACTTTGTTTTCGTTATCGGTCATGGGGTGGCCTCCATTCTGTTCTGCTTATTTCTACGACCATTATAGCATAAGTTGTTTGAGGTTTGGCTGGAAAGTGTGTTGGGAGGCAGGTAGGCGGTCTGGCGGCTGTTCCGGTGGGAAGAGTGGTGGATGTCGTGGGGCAAGAAAACGGCGCAGCCCTTGCGGACTGCGCCTGTTCTTGCTGTGTCTATCGATGTGTCGTTGGATGATTAGTGAGCTTGGTCTCGTTAAAACTTCAGGTTCTGGAAGCGGGCTACGGCGCGCTTCGTGTCTTCGCGGTCGCCGAAGGAGGTGAGACGGAAATAGCCTTCGCCGCAGGGGCCGAAACCTACGCCCGGCGTGCCGACGATGTTGACTTCCTTGAGCAGCTTGTCGAAGAAGTCCCAGGAGGGCATGTTGTTCGGGGTCTTGAGCCAGATGTACGGGGCGTTGATGCCGCCGTAGACTTCGAGGCCGGCAGCCTGGAGGCCTTCGCGGATGATGCGGGCATTCTCGAGGTAGTAGCCGACGAGTTCTTTGACCTGTTTCTGGCCTTCTTCGGTGTAGATGGCTGCGGCACCGCGCTGGACGATGTAGGCCGTGCCGTTGAATTTCGTGGTGTGGCGGCGGTTCCAGAGTTTGTTGTATTCGACGCGGCTGCCGTCGGCGGCTTTGCCCGTGACGTTGTGCGGGATGATGGTGTAGCCGCAGCGCGTGCCGGTGAAGCCGGCCGTCTTGGAGAAGGAGCGGAATTCGATGGCGACGTCTTTGGCGCCCGGGATTTCGTAGATGGTGGTGGGGACATCGTCCTCGGTGATGTAGGCGGCGTAGGCGGCATCGAAGAGGATGACGACGTCGTTTTCCTTCGCCCAGTTGACCCATTTCGTGAGTTCCGTGCGGTTGAGCGTGGTGCCCGTGGGGTTGTTGGGGCAGCAGAGGTAGAGGATGTCTACGCGCTCTTTGGGGAGCGCCGGGGCGAAGTTATTCTCGGCCGTGCAGGGGAGGTAGGTGACGCCTGCGTAGTGGCCGTCTTCCTGCATCGTGCCCGTGCGGCCGGCCATGACGTTGGTGTCGAGGTAGACGGGGTAGACCGGGTCGGTGATGGCGATTTTGTCCGCCGCGCCGAAGATTTCCTGGATGTTGCCGGTGTCGCTCTTGGAGCCGTCGCTGACGAAGATTTCGTCCGTGCCGAAGTGGATGCCTTTCTTTTCGTAGTTGTTCCTGAGGATGGCTTCGGTGAGGAAGCTGTAGCCCTGCTCGGGCCCGTAGCCGCGGAAGGTTTCCTTGTGCGCCATTTCGTCGACGGCTTTGTGCATGGCTTCGATGCAGACGGCCGGGAGCGGCTGGGTGACGTCGCCGATGCCGAGGCGGATGATGTCGGCGTCGGGGTTGGCTTCTTTGTAGGCGGCTACGCGGCGGGCGATCTCGGCGAAGAGATAGCTGCCTTGCAGCTTCAGATAGTTATCGTTAATGGTTGCCATAATGGTTTCCCTCCATAAAAGTATTGAAAGTATAACTTTTTAGCATATTATATCACTAGCTTATGCGCTTTCAAATAGATAGCGGCAAATTTTTTGCATCATGCCGAAGAAAAAGCGCACGGCCTTTGGTGAGCTGTGCGCGGAGGATCATTTTTCTGCTTTGGTTTTGCCTTCTTCGCGTTCCTTGAGGATTTCGCGGCAGAAGTCCATGAAGGATTGGGCTGCCTTGGAGATGTAGCGGTCTTTCTTCCAGGCGAGGCCGACGTCGACGGGTTCGAGGTCGATGACGGGGAGCGCCTTGATGCCTGGCGTGCTGCGCGCGACGATGTCGAGCAGGAAGGTGACGCCGACGCCGTTGGCCGTGAGGCCCTTGAGCGTGACGACCTGATTGGATTCGAGCACGATGTTCGGCGTGATGGCCGCGGCCTTCATGTGGGCGAGGACAGCCTGGCGGATGAAGGAGCCTTCCTTGAGCATGATGACGTTGGTGTCGGCGACGTCCTGGATGGTGATGGCGTCCTTCCTCGCGAGCGGGCTGCTCTCGGGGACGCAGCAGACGATGCGGTTCTTGGACATGGGCAGGGTCTGGAGGTTCTGGGCGTTGGCCGAGAGGATGATGATGCCGAAGTCGAGCTCGTCGCGCTCCAGCTGCTCCCGGATCGACATCGAGCCTTCCTCGTGCAGATAGATGTCGAGGTGGGAGTACTGGCGCTGGAAGCTGGAGAAAATCTTCGGGAAGAGGTAGGCGCCGATCATGGGCGGGATGCCGATCTTGATCGTGCCTTTCTGCAGCTGCTTGTAGTCGTTGACCTCGAGCACGGCGTCCTGGATGTTGCGCAGGGCGAGCTCGATGCGGTTGAGAAATACGGCACCTTCCGGCGTGAGCGCGAGCTGTTTCTGGCTGCGGTCAAAGAGCTGGATGCCGAGTTCATTCTCCAGCTTCTTGATCGCGACGGTGATGTTCGGCTGCGAGACGCGCAGGCGTTCAGCGGCGCGGGTGATATTGCGCAGACGGCTGGCCATCTGGAAATATTCGAGTTGTCGGAGTTCCATGTTTGCTCTACTTCCTTTGTCATGATAATTTATTTTTATCTGTGAATCATTATATCATATTTCCAGTGCATATATGATAAGATAAGAAAAAATTATCGAAAATATTTTTTCGCCGTTTTCTGCTGTTTGTGGGCCTATTTTCACGGGGAGAAAAGGCATGATAGATTGTCCGCGAAAAAAAGAGTTCCGTTAAATTCTTGAAAAAATCCTTTTTTCAGGTAGGATTTTGCGTTTCCCTGTGGAATAAATCAAAGTAAATGGAGTATAATATTAAGCAGCGTATACAGGGGAGACGAGTCCACGTTTCCCCGAAGGTCAATAGGAGGCGTTTGTTTTGGATAAATCGACCGTCATAGGTTTGATTGGTGGTTTCATTTCCGTGTTCGTCGGCATGGTCCTGAAAGGTGCACCAATCACAGCCCTGAACAACCCGGCCGCATTCCTGATTATCATCGGTGGTACCTTTTCCTGCTTGTTCATCGGCTTCACGCTGGAGGATATGAAGAAGTTCCCCATGCTGATCAAGAAGGCGACGCAGGCACCACCCCTGCATAAGAAGGCGGAGCTGCTGCAGCTGTTCGTCGACCTGTCGCAGGTGGCGCGCCGCGAAGGTATCCTCGCCCTTGAGGGCCGCGTGCAGGATATCGAGGATCCGTTCTTCCGCACGGGCCTGGGCATGGTCATCGATGGTATGGACCCGGATTTCGTCAGCGACGTGCTGGATGCCGAGCTGGCCGTGATGGAGCAGCGCCATGCCCATGCGCGTTCCATGTTCACGCAGGCTGGTACCTATGCACCGACCCTGGGCGTCATGGGCGCCGTGGTCGGCCTGATCGCCGCCCTCGGCAATCTGAACGATATCGATAAGCTGGGCCACTCCATCGCCGCCGCCTTCATCGCGACGATGCTTGGTATCTTCACCGGCTACGTGCTGTGGCTGCCAATCGCGAACAAGCTGAAGGGCCAGAACGATGCCGAGATCAGCGAGAAGCGTATGATCATCGAGGGCATCCTCTCGCTGCAGGCCGGCGATTCGCCGATGGCCATCGAGGCCAAGCTCATGGTCTTCATCCCGCAGTCGGAGCGCGATGCCCTGAAATCGAACAAGGAGGGATAATTCATGGCAAGGAAAAAGAGAGGCAAGCCAAAAGAGGAGGAAGCCAGCGAGGCCTGGCTGCTGCCTTATTCTGATCTGCTTACCCTGCTCCTGGCCTTGTTTATCTGCCTGTTCGCCATGTCCCAGACCGACCAGAAAAAGGTCACGGAGATGGCGGAGGCTTTCACGGCGGCGTTCAACAGCGGCGGCCCTTCCTTCTTCAATAAGCTGGGTCCGAACGAGGGCCGCCGGGCGCAGATGCCGAACGATGACGATAAGGGCAACTCGGCCTATATCGCCGAGAACCAGAAGCTGGAGCAGGTGCAGCGCCAGATGGAGGAGTACATCCAGCAGAACAACCTGCAGGATCAGCTGAGCACGCAGATGACGGAGGAGGGGCTCATGATCCGCATCGGCGAGCGTGCGCTGTTCCCCTCGGGCTCGGCGACGCTGGGCAACCAGGCGCAGCAGATCATCCCCGTGGTGGCTGGCCTGCTGGCGTCCGTGAACGAGCGCGTGCTCATCTCGGGCCATACGGATAATGTGCCGATCAGCAATGCGCAGTTCCCGACGAACTGGGATCTGTCGTCGGCGCGTGCGCTGAACTTCATGAAGGCCATCCTCGCTCAGCCGGGCGGGCTGAATCCGCAGCGTTTCAGCGCCATCGGCTACGGTGAGTACCGCCCCATCGCGGATAACAAGACCGAGGAGGGCAAGCAGCAGAACCGCCGCGTCGAGGTGCTGATCGCCCGCGACTACCAGTTCAATGGCGGCTCGAGCGGCGGCAACAGCGATGAGTCGAACGTCATCCAGACGCCGTCCTCGGCGATGCCGCAGGCAAGACCGCCGGAGGAGCCGGCCATCCCGGAGCGTGATCCGAACAAGGCACCGGCCCCGCTGGCAGGCGGTGTCAACAGCCCGATCAAGACGCCGCCCGAGCCGTTGCAGACTTCTCATTAAGGTTTATCGCAGCAGGGCGGGAGTCCGTCCAGGCTGCTTTCGGGCCGGCCGCAGGGCCGGCTCTTTTTGTAGGTGGAGAGCCCGTCAGTGGGCAATCGTACATGGCCTCTGCCGGATGATTTCGTGCAGGGGAAAAGGAGGAAGGTCTGTGATCATAGGGACAGGCATTGATATCGTCGATGTGCCGCGTATGCAGCGCGCGCTGAGAAATCCGCTCTTCGTGCGGCGCGTCTTTACGGGGGAGGAACAGGTCTACTGCAAGGGCCGCGGGGCGCAGCTCTCGCAGAGCTTCGCGGCGCGCTATGCGGCGAAAGAGGCCGTGATGAAGGCCTTTGGCGTGGGGATATTCCAGGGGCCCTTCACGGATATCGAGGTCGTGCGTCTCGCGTCGGGCCGACCGCAGCTGAGACTGAGTGGCTGGTTCGCGCGGCGCGCGGCGGAGTTGGGCATCACGGCGACGCATATTTCGCTGAGCCATACGCGCGAGTACGCGGCGGCCAGCTGTATCTTGGAGGGAAAAGCATGAAACTGGGTACGGTGGCGGAGATGCGCCAGGTCGACGCGCAGACGGCGGAGGACTACGGCCTGCCCTGCCTGCTGCTCATGGAGAACGCGGGCGCGGCGGTGGCACGCCATACGGCAGAACTCCTGGGCGGTGCGGCGGGCAAGTACATCGTGCTGCTTGCGGGCAGCGGCAACAATGGCGGCGATGCACTATGCGCCGCGCGCCACCTCGCGAACCTGGGGGCACAGGTACATATCTTCCTGGCGGGCGAGGTCACGCATCTCAAGACCGATGCGAAGGTCATGTACGAGGCGGACCAGAGCATGGAGCTGGAGCTCCACGGGCTGGAAAGCGACCGGGACTGGCACCGGCTGCAGCTGACCCTGCGGCGCGCCGACGCCGTGGTGGACGGCATCCTCGGCACGGGCTTTGCGGGAGAACTGCGCAAGCGTACGCTGCGCCTCATCGAGATCGTGAACGAGGCGGGGCGGCCCGTCGTCGCCATCGATGTGCCTAGTGGCGTAGAGGCCGATACGGGGCGCGTCTCCACCGTGGCCATCCAGGCGGCGCTCACGGTCACGCTGGGCCTGCCGAAGGCTTGTCACTATATCTCACCTGCGGCGGAGTGCACGGGTCGTCTGGTGGTGGAGTCCATCGGCATCCCGGACGCGCTGCTCACGGCGGAGGGAATCCATCAGGCGCTCATCGACGACGAGCTGGCGGCCACGCTGCTGCCGGTGCGCGCGCGCAGTGCCCATAAGGGGAGCTGCGGCCGTATCCTCGTGGTGGCGGGCTCGCGCGGCATGACGGGTGCGGCGACCATGGCCTCGCTGGCCGCGCTGCGCGCCGGGGCCGGCATTGTGACGCTGGCGGTGCCCGAGAGCCAGCAGCCGCTCCTTGCGGCGAAGCTCACGGAGGTCATGACCGTGCCCGTGGCGGAGTGCGCGCCGGGCATCATGGGCGGCGAACAGGCGCTGAAGCAGCTGCTGCAGCTCGCACCCGCCTATGACGCCGTGCTGCTGGGGCCGGGTCTCGGCCGCCATTACGAGACGGGCGAGCTGGTGCGCGGCTTCGTCGCGGAGGCGTCAAAGCCGCTGATCCTCGATGCGGATGCCATCTACGCCTTCACGGGACAGGTGGATGCGCTGCAGGCGCTGAAGCAGCTGCCCGTGCTCACGCCGCACCTCGGGGAGCTCGCGCGCCTGCTGGACTGCAAGGTGTCCGACCTGCGCGAGGACCTCGTGGTGCACGTGCGCGAGGCGGCGCAGCAGCTGCAGGCCGTGCTCGTGGCGAAGAGCGAGTGCACACTCGTGGCCTATCCCGACGGCGATGTCTTCTTCACGACGAAGGGCAATCCCGGCATGGCTACGGCGGGCTGCGGCGACGTGCTGGCGGGGACCATCGCGGGCCTCATGGAGCAGACGGAGGAGGGGCTCGCGCCGCTCCTCGGCGTCTGGCTGCACGGCACGGCCGGCGATCTCGCTTACGAGGAATTGGGCGAGGGGCTGCTGGCGGGGGATATCCTGCAGCGCCTGCCCGCCGCGCGCCAGCGCCTGCGCCGCTCCCAGTTGCGGTGAGTTTCCGTTCTACGAAATATTGTCCGTTTGCGCATCATTGTGCTTAATGGAAAGATGAGAAAGATATAATCTGACCACATCGTGGGGAAAATATCAGGAAAGTCCTTGACTTTTGTATACTATGGCGCTAGAATGTAGACACTGAATCGTTCAGCAGAAAAGGGGAGTTATTCATGGCAAATGTAAATGTCGATTGGTCCAAGCTCGGTTTCGCTTATCAGCCGATTACCCAGCGCTATGTGGCGAACTATAAGGATGGCAAATGGGGCAAGGGCGGTCTGTCCGATGACCCGAATGTCACGATGAATGAGTGCGCCGGCATCCTGCAGTACTGCCAGGAGGTCTTCGAGGGCCTGAAGGCTTACAAGACCGAGGATGGCCGCACGGTCACGTTCCGTCCGGATCAGAACGCGAAGCGCATGTATGATTCTGCCCAGCGTCTGGAGATGCCGCCGGTGCCGGAGGAGATGTTCCTCGAGGCCGTCGACGCGGTCGTCAAGGCCAACAAGGACTGGATTCCGCCGTATGAGACGGGCGGTGCGCTGTACCTGCGCCCGTACCTCTTCGCCACGGGCCCGGTCATCGGCGTCAAGCCGTCCGATGAATACCAGTTCCGCCTGTTCGGCACGCCGGTCGGCAACTACTTCAAGAACGGCATCAAGCCAATCACGATTTGCGTGAGCGACTTCGACCGCGCTGCCCCGCGCGGCACGGGCCATATCAAGGCCGGGCTGAACTACGCCATGAGCCTGCATGCCTACATCACGGCGCATAACCGCGGCTACGACGAGAACATGTTCCTCGATCCGGCTACGCGTACCTACGTCGAGGAGACGGGCGGTGCAAACTTCATTTTCGTCACGAAGGACAACACCATCGTGACGCCGAAGTCCAGCTCCATCCTGCCGTCCATCACGCGCCGCTCCCTCATGACCATCGCGGAGAGCCTGGGCTACAAGACGGAGCATCGCCCGGTGAAGTTCGACGAGCTGGATGAGTTCCAGGAGGCCGGCCTCTGCGGTACGGCTGCCGTCATCTGCCCGGTGGGCCGCATCGAGGGCAAGGGCCGCACGATCAACCTGCCGAGCGGCATGAACGAAATGGGCCCGGTGCTCACAAAGCTCTACAAGACGCTGCGCGGCATCCAGCAGTGCAAGATCGAGGCCCCGGAGGCCGGCTGGGTTCACGAGGTCAGGTAAGCTCGTTTCCAGGTTTCACAGTAATTTGTATATTGGACCGTCGGTTTTTGCCGGCGGTCTTTTTATTTGCAGCGGCAGGCAGGATTTTACTCCCGTGGGGGATAATATATATTCATAAGGAATATTCAGCCTGTTTACAGAACATCAGGGCAAAGCTATGCTATAATGGTATAGTTCATATCGCAATCATAACAGGGAGTTTTGTTTATGCCTATTGATCTGACTATGCCGCTGCAATTCCACGGCATCCTGCGCACCATCGGCTGGATGGATGTGCTGGATATCCTCGTGGTGGCGGCGATTCTCTATAAAGTCTACGAAATGCTGGCCGATACGCGCGCCATTACGCTGGTGAAAGGTATCCTCGTACTGCTGGGCGTCACGCTCATCTGCAGCGCGTTGAACCTGCACGCCATCTCGTGGCTCCTGCAGAAGGCCGTGACGCTGCTCTTCGTCGCGCTGCCCATCGTGTTCCAGCCCGAGCTGCGCCGCGGCCTCGAGCATCTGGGACAAGGACGATTCTGGGGCAGCAACAGCGTGCTGAACGATGAGGAGGCGCATTCCGTCGTGCACGAGCTCGCGAAGGCGGTCAAGCAGCTTTCCCACGACAAGACGGGAGCATTGCTCGTCATCGAGCGCGACATGGGCCTCAACGATATCAGTGCCACGGGTATCCGGATCGACGGTCTCATCACGGCGGATTTCCTGCTGAACGTCTTCATCCCGAACACGCCGCTGCACGATGGTGCCGCCGTAATCCGCGGCAAGCGCCTCATTGCGGCGGGCTGCCTGCTGCCGCTGACGGAGAAGCATTTCTCCACGGAGCTCGGCACGCGCCATCGCGCGGCCATCGGCCTGTCGGAGCAGTGTGATGCGCTCATCGTCGTCGTGAGCGAGGAGACGGGCACGATATCCGTGGCCGAGAACGGCCGCATCATGCGCCACCTCGACATCGACACGCTGAAGGCCATCCTGCAGCCGGCTTTCGTGCAGCCACAGACGAATATCAAGGATCTCGTGCGGAACTGGAGGGATAGAAGAAAATGATGCTGCGTTTGCAAAATATCTTCCAGCGCAATCTCGTCGCCAAGATCATCGCGCTGCTGGCGGCCGTCATCCTCTGGAGCTACGTGATGAACGACCAGAATCCCGCGACGGACAGCACCTTCACGGTGCAGTTGACGGCGCTCAACGCGCCCGACGGCTACAAGATCAGCTATGACAACGAAAAGATCAAGCTCAAGGTCAAGGCCCCGCGCTCGCTCTTCATCAACCTGAACGAGAAGGACTTCAAGGCTTACGTCGACCTGAAGGGACTCGATGCGGGCACGCATCAGGTGGATGTCAAAACGTCCCTGCCGCAGGGCATGGAGCTCGTCGAGGCCGACCCGGAGCAGGTGATGGTGACGCTCGACCGCATCGTGTCGCGCAAGATCAAAGCTGAGTTCATCGTCTCGGGTGCGGCGGGCCCCGATGCGACGGTGGCGCACGTCAAGCCGGACGTGGAGTATGTGACCATTGAGGGACCGGAGTCTGCCGTGCAGACGGTCAGCCGCGTCATCGGCTACGTCGGTCTCTCCGGCAATACGAACGACTTCCAGCTGCAGGTACCGCTCACGGCCATCAATAGCGACGGCCGCGAGGTGAGCGGCGTCACGGTGACGCCGGGCAATGCCAGCGTCACGGTACAGATGGCGCGCGGCCTGAACAAGAAGATCGTGCTCATCCAGCCGCAGGTGAAGCAGGATCTCGGCGAGGACTATGAGCTCGTCAAGGTGAGCACGGATCCCGCGAAGATCGAGATCGCCGGCGATGCTAAGGCGCTGGCCGCGATGAACAGCGTGAGCACGGAGGAAATCTCCCTCGCGGACGTGAAGAAGACGACGGATAAGGCTGTGCGCCTCACGCTGCCCGAGGGCGTCACGGTGACGAACCAGACGGTCAACGTGCACATCGAGGTCAGGGCGAAGCCAAACAGCGGCAAGAAGAAGCAGTAAGGCAATACGGATGGCTTCATCCGTGCTGCTATAATAGATGGAGTGAAATACCTTTGATTCGTATCAGCAATCTGGCCGTGCCCCTCAGGGAGGCCTGTGCGCCGACGGACGCGGCGGCCCTGCGGCAGCTGGCGGCGAAGCGCCTCGGCCTCCCCGTACAGATGGTAGAGGAAGTTACGGTCATGCGGCAGGCCGTCGATGCCCGTCGCTACCATGGCGCGCCGTTGCAGTTTATTTATGTGCTCGATGTGGCGCTGCGCGATGCGGGCCGTGTGCCGAAGAAGCGGCAGGCCAAATGGCAAAAGGATAAGCAGCTGAGTATGGTGGCGCCGGAAGAGGTGCCGCCGGTACCGCAGTGCCCGCTGGCCGCAGGTGCTCTGCGCCCCATCGTCGTGGGCTTTGGCCCTGCGGGGATGTTCGCGGCGCTGACGCTGGCTCGGGCGGGGCAGCAGCCCCTCGTGCTGGAGCGCGGACAGGACGTCGATACGCGCCACCGCGATATCGCGCAGTTCTGGCGGACGGGCGTGCTCAAGGCGGACTCGAACGTGCAGTTCGGCGAGGGCGGCGCGGGCACCTTTTCCGATGGCAAGCTCACGACGCGCATCAACGATCCGCATATGAAGGACGTCATCGAGGCCTTCGTGGCCGCGGGTGCGCCGGAGGAGATCCGCTACCTGCACAAGCCGCATATCGGCACGGATATCCTGCGCACCGTGGTGAAGAACCTGCGGCAGGAGGTCATCCGCCTCGGCGGTGAGGTGCGCTTCGGCTGCTGCGTGACGGAGCTGGAGCTGGCGGCGGACGGACGCGTGGCAGCCGTCATCGTGAATGGCGAGGAGCGCATCCCGGCTTCTCAGGTCTTCATGGGCATCGGCCACTCGGCGCGTGACACCTATCGCATGCTCTATGCCGGGGGCGTGGCGATGGAGGCGAAGCCTTTTGCCATGGGCGTGCGCATCGAGCATCCGCAGGAGCTCATCGACCGCAGCCAGTACGGCGCGGACGTGGGCCATCCGCTGCTCCCCATGGCCGACTATGCGCTGACCTGGCGCGACCGCGTGACGAAGCGCGGCTGCTATTCCTTCTGCATGTGCCCAGGCGGCCTCGTCGTGGGCGCGACCTCAGAGGTCCATGGCGTGGTCACGAACGGCATGAGCAACTACCACCGCGACTCCGGCATCGCAAATGCGGCGCTCCTGGTGCAGGTGGGGCCTCAGGATTTCGGTACGGGCGTCTTCGACGGCATGCTGCTGCAGGAGAAGCTGGAGCATCTGGCCTTTCAGGCGGGCGGCGGCGACTACCGCGCGCCCGTGCAGACCGTGGGGGATTTCCTCGCGGGCCGGTCGGGCTCGACGCAGTTCCTCACCACGCCGACCTACCAGCCTGGCGTGAAGGCGGCCGACCTGCACAGCTGCCTGCCGCGCTATATCACGGACGCGCTCGCGGGCGCGCTGCCGGCCTTCGGGCGGCGTATCCCGGGCTTTGACGACCCGGGCGCGGTGATGACGGGCGTGGAGTCGCGTTCCTCGGCGCCATGCCGCATCCGCCGTGACCGCCAGACCTTCGAGGCCGAGCACAATGCGGGCCTCTATCCCCTCGGGGAGGGCGCGGGCTATGCGGGGGGCATCATGAGCGCGGCCGTCGACGGCATGAAGGCGGCGCTCGCCTACCTTGCAACGCAAAAGTAACCATGCAAAAGTAACAACGAAAAGCAAAGGCTCGTTTTTTGACAAAACGGGCCTTTACTGCTAAGATTGAAATGTTTGAAAATTGGAAAGCAAACGGGCGCAAGCCTTAGTTTAGGAGGATGTATCCATGGCAAGATTATTTGGTACCGATGGCGTGCGCGGCGAAGCGAACGTGACGCTGCTGCCGGAGATGGCCTATCGTCTCGGCCGCGCGGCGACGCTGTATTTCGGCAAGGAGTCGGAGGAGAAGCCGCTCATCATCATCGGCCGCGATACGCGCATCTCGGGTGAGATGCTGGAGGCCGCACTGACGGCGGGCATCTGCTCGGCGGGCGGCCGCGCGATGATCGCGGGCATCATCCCGACGCCGGCCATCGCCTATCTCGCGCGCGTGCATCACGCCAAGGCGGGCATCGTCATCTCGGCTTCGCATAATCCGTTCCATGATAACGGCATCAAGTTCTTCGGCGGCGATGGCTACAAGCTGCCGGACGCCGTGGAGGATGAGCTGGAGGCCATCGTGCACCAGCTGGAGAAGGACGACAACCTGCCGCGCCCGCACGACGAGAAGATTGGCAAGATCGAGTATCGCCCGGACCTCCTCAACCAGTACAGCGAGTTCGTGCTCTCCACCTGCCACGAGCGCTTCGAGGGCGTGAAGATCGTGCTCGACTGCGCTAACGGCGCTTCCTATCAGGTCGGCCCGCGCATCCTGCGCGAGCTCGGCGCGACGGTCAAGGTCATCCATGCGCTGCCGAACGGCACGAACATCAACGACCACTGCGGCTCCACGCATCTGGAGTCCCTGCAGAAGGCCGTCGTCGAGAATGAGGCGGACTTCGGCATCGCGTTTGACGGCGACGCGGATCGCTGCCTCTGCGTGGATGAGAAGGGCCGCGTCATCGATGGCGACCATATCCTCGTGATGTGCGGCCTCGATATGATGAAGGCGGACAAGCTGCCGTACAACACCATCGTGACGACGGTCATGGCGAATATCGGCTTCCACAAGGCACTGAAGGCGGCCGGCGCGCGCGCCGAGATCACGAAGGTCGGCGACCGCTACGTGCTGGAGAATATGCTGAAGAACGGCTACAAGCTTGGCGGCGAGCAGTCCGGCCACATCATCTTCACGGACTACAGCACGACGGGTGACGGCCCCATCACGGCCCTGCAGGTGCTCTCCTCGCTGAAGCGTAGCGGCCGCAAGGCTTCGGAGCTCACGGATATGATGACGACCTATCCGCAGCTGCTCATCAATGTGCGCGTGGCCAGCAAAGAGGGATGGGAGGAGAACGAGGCCATCAAGGCGGCCATCAAGGCGGGCGACGACGAGCTCGGCGAAGACGGCCGTATCCTCGTTCGCCCGTCCGGCACGGAGCCCCTCATCCGCGTCATGGCTGAGGGACCGGATCAGGCTCAGCTCGATCGCATTTGCAACGCGATTGCGGATGTCGTGAAAAAGGAGATGGCCTGAGTGTCGCGCGCACTGATTTTTGCCCATTTCGGCACGGCCGACAAAGCGGTCAAAGAGCGTTGCCTCGCGCCCATCGTCGAGGACTTCAGGTTCGAGTTCCCGCAGACGGAAGTGCTGACGGCCTATACGTCTGCCTGTCTGCAAAAGAAGGTGGCGGAGCAGGGTGACCTGGTGCCGTCCCTCGATGAAGCTCTCGCGATGCTCGCGGCGAAGCATGTGGAGCACGTCTACGTCCAGCCAGGCCACATCGCGGCGGGGGAGGACTACCGCCAGAAGCTGCAGCCCATGCTCGACGCCCATGCGCAGGAATTCACGACGCTGGAGCTGGGCGAGCCGCTGCTCAGCCGTCCCGCCGATAACCAGCAGCTGCTCTACGCGCTGCTCATGGACCTGCACGTGCTTGCGGGTACACAGCTCGTGCTCGTGGGCCACGGCTCGCCGGACACGCACAATCCGGCCTACGAGGCGCTGCAGGCCCATATCGACAAAGAGGGCCTGCCCATCCACGTTGGCGTCTTCGCGGAGGGCGAGCAGCCGGATTTCGCGGCTGTGCTGCAGCGCCTTCAGGCCCAGCCGGATAAGAACGTCCTGCTCGCACCGCTGCTGCTGGCCAATGGCTACCACGCCCGGCGCGACATCCTCGGCGACGCGCCGGAGTCCTGGCAGTCCCGGCTCACGGCCGCAGGCTATGCGGTGACCGCGAGCGACCACGGTCTCGGCGAATACCCCGGCGTGCGCCAGCTCTTCGTCAGGAAAGCCCGCCGCCTGCTCGGCGAGTAAACGGGCGGAAAAGTCCCTGCTTCTATAGGAATGCAAATCTCATGGAATCGCTGGCAAATTTTTGCCGACGATTTTTCGCGGCATGTTTGGCTGTGCCCTGTGGGGGATGGCCGGGAACGCTCAGAGCAATCTGGGCGTTTTTTCTTTTTTTTGCATAGTGCGAATGATTATCCTTGACAAATATAAATGATATCTGCTATCATAACTGACGTAAGAAATAATATTCATTATCAATGAAAGCGATTAAAAGCTATTAGGAGGCGGTTCCTTTGACACTCAGGGAAGCAAAGACCGGCACGACAGTCAGGGTGCATGATATCGGTGATTCGGCGCTGAAGCAGCGCCTGATGACCATGGGGCTCATTCCGGGCACGCAGGTGAAGGTTCTGCGCTCGGCCCCGCTGGGCGATCCCATCGCCATCGGCATTCGGTCGTATACGCTGGCACTGCGCCGTGCGGATGCGGCGCGGGTCGAGGTGGAGCAGGTCGGCTGAGGCTGACCCCACAGCCTTTACGGCGAAAAGTATGAACAGGTAAACAGCTAAACAAAACGACAGGTGACAGCGGGACCGCTGCCGCCAGCATCACAAAGGAGTAATGTGCAGCTATGGCCACGTTAGCAGTAGCCCTGACCGGTAATCCGAATACCGGCAAATCGACAATTTTCAATGAACTCACCGGCGCCCGCCAGAAGATCGGCAACTGGCCGGGCGTCACGGTCGACAAGAAGGTCGGCTATGTCCAGCATGACGGCCGCGCCATCTCGATCGTCGACCTGCCGGGCACGTACAGCATCAACGCGCGCTCGCCGGAGGAGCAGATCGTCATTGACTATCTCACGCAGAATAAGCTCGATCTCGTCATGGACGTCGTCGACAGCGCCAATATCGAGCGCAACCTGTTCCTGACGCTCCAGCTGCTGGAGCAGGGAATCCCCGTGCTCATCGATCTCAACATGCAGGATGAGGCGAAGAAGCGCGGCATGCATATCGATGCGAGGAAGCTCGAGGAAGCCATCGGCATGCCGGTCGTCGAGACCGTCGGCCGCAGCAGCAAGAGTACGAAGAAGCTGCTCGATGTCTTTACCAGCACGGTGATGAGCCAGTACCATGTGAGTGCGCAGGTGCAGGAACACATCGGCAAGGTCCACGCCATCCAGGCCAGCAGCCTCACGGCATCGGAGAAGGACGAGCAGCTCAGCGCTGCCCGCTATGACCTCATCGATAAGATCATGGCGCAGGCCGTGACCATTACGCATGTTGGCCCCAGCTTTTCCGAGAAAATCGATTGCTATCTCGCGAATGGTTTTCTGGCGCTGCCCATTTTCCTCGCCATTCTCTATCTCGTCTTTCAGATTACGTTCTCCTGGGTCGGCGTGCCGCTGCAGGATGCGCTCGATGGACTCATCAACGAGGATTTCATGGACTGGGCGAAGGATGCGCTCGCGGCGGCCGGCGTGGCGGACTGGATGCAGTCGCTCATCACGGATGGCGTCATCGCCGGCGTCGGTGCGGTCATCACCTTCGTGCCGCTGATCTTCATCATGTTCTTTCTGCTGTCGTTCCTCGACGGCACGGGCTATATGGCGCGCATCGCCTTCATCATGGACCCGATCATGCGCCGCTGCGGCCTGACCGGTAAAGGTATCATGCCGCTGATGATGGGCTTCGGCTGCGGCGTGCCGGCCATCATGGGTGCGCGGGCGCTCGACTCGGAGAAAGACCGCAAGATCTCCATCCTTGTGACGCCGTTCCTCACCTGCTCGGCCAAGCTGCCGATCATGGCGCTCTTCGCCGCGATGTTCTTCCCCGATAATGCGGCGAACGTGGTCTTCGCGATGTACGTCGTCGGTGTCATCATGGCCATCATCGTGGCGAAGGTGCTCGGCTCCACGCTGTTCAAGGATAAGGGATCGACGTTCCTGCTGGAGCTGCCGCCGTACCGCATGCCGGATATGAAGACGGTGCTCCTCGAGACCTGGGACAAGGGCAAGGGCTACCTCGTCAAAGCCGGTACGATCATCTTCGCGATGTCCGTGCTCATCTGGTTCCTCTCGAACTTTAACATGGATGGCATGACCGATGAGATGAGCGAGTCCTTCCTCGCGACGCTCGGCAGCTGGATGTCCACGCTCTTCGTCTTCCATGGCTTCGCGACCTGGGAGTCCGGTGCTTCCATCCTCGCCGGCATCATGGCGAAGGAGACGGTGGTCTCGACCATGGGTATCCTCTACGGCGTGGCCGAAGTCTCCACGGAGGCGGAGGACGCCGTCGAGTCGGCGGCCTCGATGATGGGCACGGATATGGGCACGGCCTTCACGACGATGTCGGCCCTCGCCTTCATGGTGTTCTCGCAGCTCTACACGCCATGCGCCACGGCGCTCGGCACGATCAAGAAGGAAGCTGGCGGCTGGAAATGGATGGCCTTCTCCGCTGTTTATCAGTTCGCCGTGGCCTGGGTGGTGTCCCTGATGGTGTACCAGATCGGCCGTCTGCTGGGTTTCGCGTAATTTCCTCTGAGCTTATATGCGATTTTTCTCCATGTTTTTGTTTTCTCTTTATCATTTGCATGATATGATTGAACCACAGGGAGGTGCCTGGTATGATAGCAACGATTATCCTGAGTATAGCCTTGCTGGCGGCGTTGTTCTTCGCCGTGCGGCATATCGTCAACAATTTCCGCGAAGGGCGCGAGGACTGCTGCTCTGGCGGCTGCAGCGGCTGTTGCGGCCATTGCGGCATGGAGAACAGGGCAAAGTAAAGCCTGGCTCGTTGAAGTAAGTGATAGAAATCCCGGTCATGCAGAGAAGCATGGCCGGGATTTTTTTGCAGGCGGTGCCAGGGGAGCGGAAAGGCGATGGGGTGATTTTGGTCAAAAGCAGGGAAATTTGCCGTGGGTGGAGAATATTTATAACGTGTTTGAGGCAAATGGAAGGAGATTGTTCATATGCCAATCAGCTATGCATGCTTTTGTACGGATGTCATTCATGAAGGCCATCCGATAACGAAGCCCATGAGTCGGTGGGCGGCTTCCCAACGGCTGCAAGCAACGTCGATTTCACCCGTCTGGCACAGGCCTGCGGCTATGCGGCAGTTTTCGAAGCGGCGTCCGCCGATGAACTGGCGGCGGCTATCGGGCAGGCTGGCGGTGGGAAAGGGCCGGCGCTGCTCGTGGTGCGCTGTGCCGTTGGCGCACGGGCGGATTTAGGGCGGCCGACCACGACGCCGCAGGAGAACAAGCAGGCATTCATGCAGCGTCTGCAGTTGTAGTGCAAGTTGAATGTCTGTTATTCCTGTTGTAGAAGCGGAACAGGACGGTATAGTGAATTTATTGTTTGAAATAGAGAGAGGCGTGGAGTGGATTGATTATAGTGCCGGAGGCTGTTAAACGGAGGATAGCGGCGATTGTGGAGGAGGTGTTTCATCAGGCACCGGCCTGGGAGACGGTACGGTCGCTGAAACAGGGGATGACGAATGATTCGTTTTACTTTGAGTTGTCACAGGAGGGGCAGGGGTATGTCCTGCGCCTGAATGGGGCGGGGACAGAGCAGCTGATCGACCGGCCCTGCGAGCTGGCAGCCTATCGGGCGGTGGAGCCGCTGGGGCTTTCGGAGCAGCTGGTGGCCGTGGATATTGCCGCAGGCTATAAAATCAGTCAGTACATTGGGGGGCACATACGTGTGATGCCATGAACCCTCAGGAAGTGGCACGGTGCATGGCATGCCTGCGGCGGTTGCATGTGGCGCGGCTCCCTTTTGCGAAGCGCTTTGATATCGCTGGGCAGATTGATTTTTACGAGCATCTGGCGGACGGCGCGGCGATGCCGGAGAATTACCCGCAGGTCAAGGCGGCCGTCCTGGCGCTGCGTCCCGTGCAGGAGCTGCCACGGGAGGTGAGCTGCCTCTGTCATATCGATGCCGTCCCGGATAATTTCCTGCTGCAGGAGGGTGGACGGATCTACCTGCTGGATTGGGAGTATGCATCGGCGAGCGTGCCGCTCATGGATGTGGCGATGTTTGCGATTTATGCGGGCTATGACCGCGAAGAGACCAACGCCCTGCTGGCAACGTATCTCGGACGGGCGGCGCAGTGCAGGGAGCGTGCCCGGTGCTATGCCTATATGGCGGCGGGCGGCTTGCTTTGGAGCAATTGGTGCGTGTATAAGGAGCAGCTCGGCGAGACGTTCGGCAGCTACGCAGCACGTCAGTACGCTTATGCGCGCCTTTGCCCGGCCTGGGTACGGGAGGAGGAAACGTCATGTTCGCAGTAAAGCGGGCGATCCTCCTGGCGGCCGGGCGGGGAGAAAGATTGCGGCCGTGGACGGATACGACGCCGAAACCACTGCTGCGCGTTCAGGGGCAGCCCCTGCTGCATCGCCTGATTGCGCGGCTACAGGCGGCAGGGATCAGGGAGATCTACGTCGTTACGGGCTACAAGGCGGAGCAGTTTGCGGCTTTGCCGGTGCAGTTCCCGGGGGTACAGCTGCTCTTTAATCCATATTATGCGCAGGCGAATAATATCCTGTCTCTCTATGCGGCGCGCGCCCATTTGCAGGATTGCCTCATCATGGATAGCGACCAGCTGCTCGCCGATGCATTCGTCCTGCCGCACGAGCTGCCGAAATCCTGCTATTGCTGCACGTGGCAGGAGCAGGAGACGCGGGAGTGGCTGCTCACGGTGCAGGAGGGGCGTGTCGTGCATTGCCGTCGCGCTGGCGGGAGAAAGGGCTGGCAGCTTTTCAGCCTGTCCTTTTGGTCGGCGGCGGATGGAGCGCGCCTGGCCGGACACCTCGCGCAGGCTTTTCAGGAGCCCGCGCTTTGGCATCTGTATTGGGATGATCTGGCACTGACGCAGCATCCGCAGGATTACGATCTGGGGGTATACCCTGTACAGCCGGGGGATATTCTGGAGTTCGATTCGGCGGCTGAGCTCGCGGCCATCGATGCAGCGTATAAGGTCTGATGGGTATGGATATAGCAGGAATTATGATTGGCCTGGCCAGTGGTTTGCTTTGGGGAATGAACAACGCCGTCTTTGCCGCCGGGTTCCCCGCTTTTGCCACAGATGGCGGTGGTACGGCAGACGGGCTTTTCCCGTTGGCGGGAGCGGCGATCAATGATGTCTGGGCGGCATTGGCGCTGCTGATGTGGTACACGGCACGTGGCCGGTTGCGTGCTTTCTGGCGGCAGTGGCGCTGCCGTCAGAGCAGACTCATCATTGCAGCGGCTTTGCTGGGCGGGCCAATCGGACAGGCTTGTTACGCACTGGGCGTGATTTGGGCAGGGCCCTCCTATGCACTGGTCATCACGGCGACCTATCCGGTGCTCGGCTGCCTGCTGGCGAAAGTCATTCTGCATCAGTCCATGCAAAAGCGCATGTGGATAGGGACGGTGCTGGCCGCTTTCGGTGCGATTCTTGCCGGCTATGTGCCAGCGCAGTCTCCGCATACGTTGGCGGGGCTGCTCGTCTCAGCTGTGGCCGCCTGCTGCTGGGCATCAGAGATCGTACTGGCTTCCTGGGGCATGCAGGCGATGGAGCCTGAGGCGGCGATTACGTTTCGCGAGGTGATTTCGGGCACGGTGCTGACGCTGCTGGCCTTATTTATACTGCCGGGCGAGGGCATTGAGCCCGCCCATTTATTGGCGGGGGCAGCACAGGCTCATATCCTTTGGCTGGCCGGGGCGCTGGCCGGCTTTTCCTACTTGTTTTATTATCGTGCCAACCATCGTCTGGGCTGTGCCCGTGGTATGGCGACGAATGCGACCTATATCATCTGGGGCGTAGCACTGAACGTTTGCTTTAGCGGTGCAGCCCTGCAGCCCTTTGAACTGCTGGGCTGCGGCCTCGTCTTCGCCGGTGTCCTGCTGACGGCCTTTTGTCAGGCGGAGGCGTGAGCATCGTCTCCTGGCTATGATTTTTACGGTTGGATTTCCTGCAGGTACGTCCGCCAGGGAATGTCGGGGCTGAGGACGATGCCTTCGTGGGCCGAGCCGCCGCGCACGGGCTGGTGCCAGTCGTCGTAGTAGCTGGTGAGCACGGTATCGTAGTCCGTCATGATGGTAAGCTGGATGGTTTCGAAGGGAATCGTCGTGGTGTCAGCCAGCAGGGTACGTGAAAAGGCGCCCTTGTGTGAGCACATTTCTTCGACGAGATTGTTAACCCGGGTACTCTTACCCCAGCTGTCAGCAGCGATCTGTTCGAAGAGATGGAAGCGTTCGGCCTTGGGCATGGCGACAATTTCGCGTGCGGTGGCGAGGGGCATGTGCAGTTCATAGCCCTTGGCGCATGCGTCCAGCAGGTTGGCGGGATTGGTGCTCAGGAGCCAGAGTTCCTGTTCCAGATGCCAGGTCATCAGCTGTTGCGGGTCGTCGCTGTCCGGGACGCTGTCAAGCGGGAAGATGTCGATAAACATGCCTTGTGGGATGTCAGGGCGGTCAGGGAACTCGATGGCGGAGGTGCTGTCGTCGAGGAGCTTGGCAAAGTCGGCCGTGAAGGCAGAGTTGTAACTGGTGCGCATTTGGTAGGGTGGGTGGAGGAGGGAACCGGCCTGGGCGCAGAGCTTGTCGTAGTCGGGGCGTGTCATGAAGACGTCGATGTCGTCGTCCCAGGGGATGAAGCCCTGATGGCGGACGGCGCCGAGCAGCGTGCCGTAGGCGGCGTAATACCGGATGTGCAGGGACTGGCAGAGGGCGTCGAGGCAGGCGTGGAGTTCGAGTTCCTTGTCCCATACCTTCTTGCGGTCGGTGGTGACGAGGAAACCGCTGCGGATTTCGTCGTGGGAGAGGTCGCGGATGTAAGACATAGAGAGGATACCTCCTAAGGTAGTACTTGGAAACGGACGGCACGGGGCTAATTAGCATTACTTATGCAGGCCGTGGAAGATGGTGCTGGCGGCCATGAGGAGCTTGTGGGGAATGATGGTGCTGAGGATACGGTGGAGGAAGGAGATGGCGTCGGGGGTGCAGACCGCGATGTTATTCTTGGCGGCGCGGAGGGAGCGGCGGGCGACTTCCTCGCAGGTGGTGGCGAGGGGGAAGCCCCGGAAGAGGTGATGGGCGTCCGTGGCACTGGCGAGGGGGATGAATTCCGTGTCGCGGATCCAGTAGGGGCAGACGGCGGTGACGATGATGCCCTGAGGCGCGAGCTCGGCGCCGAGGGCGCGGCTGTAGCGCAGGAGGAAGGCCTTGGTGGCCGCATAGACGTTGAGGCCGGGGATGGGCTGGAAGGCGGAGCAGGAGACAATCTCCATGATGTGGCTGCCCGCGGACATGAAGGGGATGGCGAGCTGCGTGAGGGCGACGGGGGCCTTGACGTTGAGGTCGATCATGGCGAGCTGCTCGGCGAGCGGGATCTCCGTGGTGTAGCCAAGACGGCCGAAGCCGGCGGCGTTGATGAGCCAGCGCACCTCTGTGTCGGGGCGTTCGCCGAGGCTGGCCTGCAGGATAGCGGGGACGCCGGGCTGCGTGAGGTCGCAGGCGAAGATGCGGCATGACGTGCGGAGTTCCTGCGCGAGCTCCTGCAGGCGCTCCTCGCGGCGGGCGATGAGCCAGATTTCGTCGAGGTATTCGGCGTCGAGCAGCCGGGCGTAGGCGCGTCCCAGGCCGCTGGATGCGCCGGTGATGATGGCGATGTTCAAAGGGGGGCTCCTTTCGTGTGTTGTCCGCTGGGGACAGGGTTTCCTATAGTATTTCGCGGCAGACAGCAAAAATCCTGCCCTTGCAGGCAGGACTGAGTATGCGGGGGAACAATCAGGCTTTATCCGGGCGCAGGATTTCCTCAATTTCGTCTTTTGTGAGGTTGAAGTCCTGGCAGAGTTCCTTGCTGCTGATGGCGCCGGAGTGGAAGAGCTGGCGCAGGATTTTCTTGCGCGCGGCGTTCATGCCCTCGCGGTAGCCTTCCTGCCAGACGGGCGGCTTGCTGTTGGCGTCGCCGTAGTTCTGTAGCAGCGTGGCCATCGGCGCGTCGAAGTCGAGGCTGACGTCCTGCCTTTTCTGCAGGTCGGCTTCGGTGTGGAAGTCGCCGTCGTGGCCCATGGTCCAGGTCTCATTGGCGGGGACGGAGCTGCGCAGGACTCGCAGCACGTTCTGGCTGTCGCTGCGCCGGTAGAAGTCCTCGGCCTCCGCGAGGGTCTTGCCGCCCTGCATCTTGCGGTTGACGAGGCGCATCTTGAGGTCGTTGGGGTGGGCCTTGATGAATACCGTGTAGTCGGCATACTGGCGCGCGTCCGCCCAGGGCGCATCGCGCAGCAGCAGCCAGTTGCCCTCGATAAGGATGATGGGACGGTGGATGCGCTGTACGTCCTCCACGACGTCGTGCTGCATGCGGTCGTAGACGGGCCAGCGCAGCTCGCGCACCTCGCGCAGCTGGCGCATCTTCGTGCGGAAGTGGCTGACGTCATAGGTCTCAGGCGCGCCCTTGATCTGGTAGAGCGGGATGATCTGCCCGTCGCGCTCGCAGCTGTGCGTGTTCAGGTACTCGTTGTGGTAGTGGAAGCCGTCGAGGCCGAGGGCCTGCAGAGGCGTAAGGCCCGGCGTGGCCAGCGAGAGCTTTTCGAGGAACAGCGTGAGCGTGGACTTGCCGACGGCCGGCGGCGCCGCGAGAAAGACGATGAGGCGACGGCCGGACTGCTGCTGCAGGCGCGTGAGCCGCTGCAGGAAGGGGCGGAAAAGCCCCGTGATCGTGCTTTCCTCGAAGCGGACTTTCCTGCGGATGCCGTTGACCATGAGCAGCACCGTGCGCCAGCGCTTCTCCGGGGGCGGCGCGCTTGCGGCCGATACGCCGCCGGTCGGTTCATAGTATGCCATATCCATCAGCCTCCTTTTAGTTTCCTATATTATATCGTATTTCCTGCTGAAAACTTAATATGGCTTGTGGAAAAACTTAATCTGCGCGCAGACGGGCGCTCAACGGCCCTTTTTGTGCCGCATACTGGTTGCGTAAAGCTGGAATTCAGCGTATACTATGAATGTTACGTGTCGATAGGACACGACGTTACACTCTTACTTTAAGGAGAGCTATCGTATGGAAGATATTGTAGACGAGATTCTGCGGCTGAAAAGGGAACGCAAGGCCGTCATCCTGGCCCATGTGTATCAGCCGGAGGAAATCCAGGAGATTGCGGACTTCAGCGGGGATTCCTTCGCCCTATCGCGCAAGGCGGCGGCGACGGACGCGGAGGTCATCGTGTTCTGCGGCGTGCGCTTCATGGCGGAGACGGCGAACATCCTCTCGCCGGATAAGATTACGCTGCTGCCCGCGGCCGATGCGGGCTGCCAGATGTTCGACGATACGCTGGAGCCGGCCGTGCGTCAGATGAAGGCTGAGCACCCCGATGCCCTGCTCGTGTCCTACGTGAATACGCCGGCGTCGGTCAAGGCGATGAGCGATGTCTGCTGCACCTCCTCGAATGCGGCGGCGGTGGTGAATTCCCTGCCAAAGGACAAGGAAATCCTCTTCGTGCCGGACGAGAACCTCGGTTCCTTTGCCATGGAGAAGTGCCCGGGGCACAAGGTGATCTGCTGGCATGGCGGCTGCCCGATTCATCAGGCGCTGAAGCGCGAGGAGATCGAGGCGGCGAAGGCGGCTCATCCCGGGGCGCTGGTGCTCATGCACCCCGAGTGCCGCAAGGAGCTCCGCGATCTCGCGGATTACGTCGGCAGCACGACGGGTATTATCAAGTACGCGGTGGAGAGCCCCGCGCAGGAGTTCATCATCGCGACGGAGCAGGGCGTCATGTACGAGCTCACGGAGCGCTGCCCGGAGAAGAAATTCTACATGGCATCGCGGCGCATGCTCTGCGTGAACATGAAGAAGACGAATCTCGAAAAGGTGCGCGATGCACTGAAGACGCTGGAGCCGCGCGTCATCGTACCGCCCGAGATTCGCGAGAAGGCGACGGCAGCGCTTCAGCGCATGCTGCAGATTACGGGGAAGTGATAGGATGCAGCAGGAATATTTGATGAATTTCGACACGCGCGAGCTGCCCAAATACGAGGCGGACGCGCTCGTGATCGGCTCGGGCGTCGCGGGCCTGCAGGCGGCCTGGTATCTCGCCCGCGCGGGCAAGCACGTGCTGCTCGCGGTGCGCGATACGCTGCGCGACAGCAATACGAATAAGGCGCAGGGCGGCATCGCGGCCTCCTTCGGCGCGGACGATAATCCGGATCTGCACCTCGCCGATACGCTGGTGGCAGGCGCAGGCCTTTCGGATCGGGATATCTCGTCCATCGTCACCGCGGAGGGGCCGAAGGATGTGCAGAAGCTCTGGGAGAATGGTGCGGAGTTCGATACGAATCCCGATGGCACGCTGATGCTCGGCCGCGAGGGCTGCCATTGCCGCAGCCGCATCGTGCACGCCCATGGCGACGCGACGGGGGCCGAGGTCTCGCGCAGCCTGAACGTGCTCGTGAGCAAGGAAAAGAACGTGGAGCCCTTGGAGCACTGCTACGTCGTGGATCTGCTGGTCAGGGACGGCCGCTGCTACGGCGCGACGGCCATCTATAACGATAAGAAAATCGTACTGCGCGCGCCGGCGGTCGTGCTGGCCACGGGCGGTACGGGACGGCTCTTCAGCAAGACGACGAACCCCGAGGGCGCGACGGGCAGCGGCATGGCCATGGCGTGGCGCGCGGGCGCGGAGCTCATGGATATGGAGTTCGTGCAGTTCCACCCCACGGCGCTCTCGCTCAAGGGCTGCCCGAACTTCCTCATCTCCGAGGCCGTGCGTGGTGCGGGCGGCATCCTGCGCAACCTCAAGGGCGAGCGCTTCATGCCGAAGTATCACGAGATGAAGGAGCTCGCGCCGCGCGACGTCGTAGCGCGCTGCATCTTCAAGGAGATGCAGGAGGCGGGGAGCTCCTATATTTACCTCGACGCCACGGGCATCGAGGACGTGAAGGAGAAGTTCCCGATGATCGCCGAGACGTGTCAGGAGTACGGCGTCGACATCGCGAAGAAACCCATCCCCATCGCGCCGGCCGCCCACTACATGATGGGTGGTGTGCATACGGATGCCTATGGCCGCACGAATATCGCGGGGCTCTACGCCTGCGGCGAGACGGCGGCGACGGGCCTGCAGGGCGCGAACCGCCTCGCGAGCAACTCCCTTCTGGAAGGCCTCGTCTTCGGCCGCCGTGCGGCGGAGCATATCGCCTCCCAGCCACAGCCGGAGGCTCCTGAGGGTCTGTACTGGCAGGAGAACGGCCTGCGCGAGGAGCCGCAGAACGATACGCAGGAGCTGACGGTAGAGAGCCAGGGCCTGATGACGAAGTACCTCGGCATCCGCCGCGACGCCGAGGGCATCGGCAAGGCACTGGCGGCGCTCGATCTGCTGCAGCGCCGCCGTGCGGGCAGGGCGGCCATGACCACGGCGGAGCTCGACCTGCGCGCGCGCCTCACCGTGGACGAGCTCATCGCCCGCGCCGCGCTGCGCCGCCAGGAGAGCCGCGGCGGCCATTATCGCACGGATTATCCGGAGAAGCAGGCAGCGTGGGCACATCATGTACTGGACAGCAAGGCTCTGGCAGAGCAGGAGGAAGATAAAGATGGACATGATTTTTGGACTGGACGCGCAATTAGCGTCATGGCTTAAAGAGGATATCGGCAGCGGCGACATCACGACGAATGCCATCGTGGGGCCGGAACGCCAGACTACGGGCATCATCCATGCCAAGGACACGGGCGTGCTCGCGGGTGTCGAGGTGGCCGAGCACGTGTTCCGCCTGCTGGACGCGGACATCGAGTTCACGGCGAAGCTGCAGGACGGGGCGGCCCTCGACAAGACCTCCGTCATCGCCGAGGTGAAGGGCAGTGCCCGCGCCATCCTCACGGGTGAGCGACTCGCGCTGAACTTGCTGCAGCACATGTCTGGCGTGGCTACGCGCACGCATAAGCTCGCGGCCATTGCGGCACCCTACGGGGCCGTGCTCGTCGATACGCGCAAGACGACGCCGGGCCTGCGCCTGCTCGACAAGTATGCGGTGAAGGTCGGCGGCGGCAAGAACCACCGCCTCGGCCTCTACGACGCCATGCTCATCAAGGACAACCACATCCAGGTGGCGGGCGGCATCCGCCAGGCCCTCGACCTCGCGCACGCCTATGCGGGCCATATGACGAAGATCGAGATTGAGGTCGAAGACCTCGCGGGCGTGAAGGAAGCGCTCGCGGGCGGTGCCGACGTCATCATGCTCGACAACATGGCCCCGGAGAAGATGGCCGAGGCCGTGAAGCTCATCGACCACCGCGCGGTCGTCGAAGCCTCGGGCGGCATCGACGAGACGACCCTCGCGGCCGCCGCGCAGAGCGGCGTCGACGTCATCTCCGTCGGCGCGCTCACGCACAGCGTCAAGGCCCTCGATATCAGCATGGATATTGGCCACATCAAATAAAAAGATAACATACATGCCAGCTGCGACGCAGGGAGAGCTTAGTCATCTCCCTGCGCCGCAAGCTGGCATGTCGCTTCAGTCGGGGCTTTCAGCCCAGCACGCGCTGGAGCTCGGCAAGGCTCGTGAGGCCTTGCTGGCACTTGGAGAGGCCGTCTTGCCACAACGTGGGCAGGGCGGCTTTTTGCATGGCTGTGCGCAGGGCATCGGCTGGTGCGCCCTGCAGGATGAGCTGGCGCAGGGCGGGCGTCAGGGGCAGCAGCTCATGCAGCGCGAGGCGGCCTCTGGAGCCTGTACCCTGGCAGGCGTCACAGCCTCTGGCGCGCCAGAGTTTCATACCTGCCTGATAGTCCTTGCCCAGCGCCTGGGCCTCGGCGCTGCCGGCAGGTACGGTGTAAGCTTCGCGGCAGGCGGGGCAGAGGCGGCGCACGAGGCGCTGGGAGACGATGCCCGTGAGCACGGCCGCGAGCAGATAGGCGGGCACGCCCATTTCCCGCAGGCGGAAGATGGCATCCACGCAATCGTCCGTGTGCAGGGTCGTGAGCAGCAGATGGCCCGTGAGCGCGATGCGCACGGCGAGGGCCGCGGTCTCCTCATCGCGGATCTCGCCGAGCAGGATTTTCTCCGCGTCCTGCCGCAGCAGGGCGCGCAGGGCCACGGGATAGGTGAGCCCCGTGCGCTCGCGCATCTGCACCTGACAGATGCCGGGCAGCTGGCGCTCGATGGGGTCCTCCAGCGTCACGATGCTCGTCTCGGGCGCGGTGAGCGCGTGGATGGCGGCGTAGAGCGTCGTGGATTTGCCCGAGTTCATTGGCCCGGTGATGATGACGAGACCCGCCTGCCGTCGGATGAATCCGCGGAACCGCGCGAGATTCTCCGACGTGAAGCCGAGAGAATCCAGCTCCAGCAGCTTTTCGTCGCGCCGCTGGAAGCGCAGAACAAGCACTTCGCCATGGCTTGCGGGCAGGGAGGAGACGCGGATATCCGTGGCTGTTCCATCGCCGAGGCATGCGATGTGGCCATCCTGCGGCAGCTGATGTCCCGTGACATCCATGCCTGCCATGAGCTTTACCCGCGCGAGCAGTGCCGCCTGCAAGGTCAGAGGCAGCAGGGGCAGAGGCTCGGCCAGCAGCCCGTCGATGCGGCAGCGCAGATGGATGCCATCCATCTGTGGCTCGATATGCAGGTCGCTCGCCTGACGCGCCGCCGCCGCGCGCAGCAGCGCATCCACGAGCCGGATCATGGCGTTCCCGCCCTCCCGCGTCCCCGCACTCCGGCACTCCTGTTGTGCGAGTTGAATCAGGAAGGGCAAAGGCGAATCAGTCAGTGTCAAAAGAATCAGTCCTTTCAATAAAAACTTTTATCTCTATACCTTTCGCCGTTATCCGACAAAAATCCTTTTTTATCTATCTTTGTGTATGGGAACATGATAAAATGGGAACAGTTATTTGTTTATGCCTGGGGGGTTGATTTTGTATCATCATGATGCAGCGCCAGCTGCAGGGAAATGCAAACGGGTGGTGTGGCTGGCGCTGAATGCGAAGTATTCGCATACGTCGCTGGCCGTGCGGTACCTGCGAGCGGTGGTGCCGGGGTCGGAGGTGCTGGAGCTCACGATCAACCACCAGCTGCTGGCCATCCTCGACGAGATCTATCTGCGGCGGCCGCAGGTGTTGGCGATTTCCTGCTATATCTGGAATATCGAGCTGGTGAAAAAACTCCTGCCGCTGCTGCCGCGCGTGTTGCCGGAGCTCGTCATCGTCTGCGGCGGGCCCGAGGTGTCGTATGAGACGGCGGAGTTTATGCGGCAGTTCCCCTTGGTGCAGGCCGTGATCCGCGGCGAGGGCGAGGAGGTCGCGGCGCGGCTGGCGGCGCAGGACTGGCAGTTTTCGGATATGCCAGGATTGGCGTGGCGCGATGCGGCGGGGGAGCTGCACGTGGGGCGCGATGTAGTGGTGACGGATTTCGCCGCCGTGCCCTTTGCCTATACGGCGGCGGAGCTCGATGTGCTGAAGGAGCGCATCCTCTATTACGAGACTTCGCGCGGCTGCCCGTTCTCCTGTTCCTACTGTCTTTCCTGCGCGACGGCGGGCGTGCGCTACCTGCCGCTGCCGCGCGTCATGCGCGAGCTCGACACCTTCGTGGCGCATGATGTGCGGCAGGTGAAGTTCGTCGACCGTACCTTCAACGCGAAGAAGGCGCATTTCCTGCCCATCCTGCAGCATATCCTCGCCTATCCATTGGCGGTGCGCACGAACTTCCATTTCGAAGTGGCCATCGACTATCTCGACGAGGACGCCATCGCGGTGCTGAACGCGATGCCCACAAGCCGCGTGCAGCTGGAGATCGGTATCCAGTCGACGAATGAGCAGACGCTGGCGGCCGTTTCGCGTGTGAACCACTGGGAGCAGATAGCGAGCCATATCCGCCGCCTGCTGGCACCGCGCAACATCCACCTGCACGTAGACCTCATCATCGGCTTGCCGGGGGAGGGCATGGCGTCCTTCCATCGCTCCTTCAACGATGTCTATGCACTGCAGACCGATATGCTGCAGCTCGGCTTCCTGAAGTTCCTCAAGGGCGCCGCGATGATGGCGCTGGTGCCGCGCTATCACTATCAGTACATGGATAGTGCGCCCTACGAGGTGCTGAGCTCCGATGCGTTGAGCTACGGCGAGATCCGCTGGTTCCACAGCTTCGAGGCCGTCTTTGAGTACTACTACAATGCGGGGCGCTGCCGCCATACAGCCGCCTGGCTGATTGATAAGGCCGAGGGCGGCGACGCCTTCGCCTTTTGGCAGCATTTCACGGACTGGTGGGAGGCGCAGGGCTACCAGCGCGTGGGCCACAGCACGGCCGCGCTCTACGTCTATCTGTTGCGCTATGCTGAGGCGCAGTACGGCATTGCGGGGGAGAAGCTCGACGCCCTGCTGCGCTACGATGCCCTGCTCGCTGACCGCGGCCGCATCCGCCCGCAGGTGCTGCAGTGGAATATGCAGCAGTACCAGTCACTCACGGCACCCTTCTGGCGCAGCGAGCGGCCGGGAAAGTATGTCGCGGACTACCGGTTCACGAACTGGCGCGACAACCGCACGCGTTACCACATCGAGGTCTTCCCCTATGACGTCACGGACGATGCAATGGCGGCGGGGGAGACGGCGGTGCTCTTTGACTACACGGGCGCGGAGGTAACGGCGCAGCGCGTACAGCTCTGAGATGCTGCGTGACGAGTGGCGGAGTGAGTCTGACGCCACTGCCAAAAGTCTTGTAGACAGCAAAACACCCTGCCGGGCGAACCCGGCAGGGTGTTTCTGTATTGGAAGTTTTTGATGAGTAGGCGGGAAATTATTTGTTGGCGTTGACCAGTTCCATGATCTCCGGTGCCTTGCCGTCGGAACCCAGAACGTCCTTGATCTTGTGCTCGACGAGCTCCTTGATGTAGGAACGGCCGTCAGCAACGTACTGGCGCGGATCGAAGTGCTCCGGATGAGCCATGAAGTGCTCGCGGATACCAGCCGTCATAGCGAGGCGCAGGTCGGAGTCGATGTTGATCTTGCAGACAGCGCTCTTGGCAGCGCGGCGCAGCTGATCCTCAGGGATACCGACAGCGTCATCCAGCTTGCCGCCGTTGGCGTTGATGATCTTCACATACTTCGGGATAACGGAGGAAGCACCATGGAGTACAATCGGGAACTCCGGAATCTTCTTCTCGATCTCGGCGAGGATGTCGAAACGCAGCTCAGGCGGTACGAGCACGCCGTCAGCGTTGCGCGTGCACTGCTCCGGCTTGAACTTGAATGCACCATGGCTCGTGCCGATGGCGATGGCGAGGGAGTCAACGCCCGTCTCCTTGACGAACTCCTCAACCTCTTCCGGCTGCGTGTAGGCTGCATCATGAGCGGCGACTTTTACATCGTCCTCGATGCCGGCCAGCTTGCCCAGCTCAGCCTCGACGACAACGCCGTGCTCATGTGCATAGGCAACAACTTCCTGCGTACGTTTGATGTTCTCTTTGAAGTCGTATTTCGAGCCATCGTACATGACCGAGGTGAAGCCATCATCGATGCAGGCTTTGCAGGTCTCGAAGTCAGGACCGTGATCGAGGTGCAGGGCGACAGGGATGTCGTTGACCTCGAGGGCTGCGAGGACGAGGTGGCGGAGATAAGCACCCTTGGCGTATTTACGTGCGCCGGCGGAAGCCTGCAGGATAACCGGAGAGTTCAGCTCAGCAGCTGCCTCGGTGATACCCTGGACGATCTCCATGTTGTTGACGTTGAAAGCACCGATGGCGTAACCGCCCTCATAAGCTTTCTTGAACATTTCTTTCGTACCAACTAATGGCATTTTTCATTACCCCCTAATGAAGTTGTGTTCATCGCGGTGGCACGTGGGAAACTCTCCGCGCGGCCACCAAATTTAAACTCATGAACTAAATCTATTATAGCATAGAAATAGCGTACAGGATACACAAAGAGGCAAAAAATTTGTAATCCGGGTCAACTAGTGAGAAATGCGGGAGAAATAGCCGCATCGCGGCGTGGCGCCCCCCATTGGGGGAGCTGTCAGCGTAGCTGACTGAGGGGGTCCTGGGGAGCCTTGCGCCCCGGAGGGGCGGCTATGAGAGTATGAGAGAGACGAATCCATACGCAACATCCCCTAAGCCTGCAGCTGCCGCAGCAGCCCCTGTATGTCCGCGGGCAGCGGGGCGGTGATGACGATGGTTTCGCCGCGCCAGGGATGCGTGAAGGTGAGGCGGCAGGCGTGCAGGGCCTGTCTGGCGATGAACGTCTGGTCGCCGCCGTAGAGATCGTCGCCGAGCAGTGGATGGCCGAGGTGCGCGAGGTGCACGCGGATCTGGTGCGTGCGGCCCGTCGCGAGGGTGAGCTGCAGCATCGAGATCGCCTGCATGGTGCCGTCGGGGCGGGCGAGGCAGCCCGTGCGCAGCGTGCGGTAGTGCGTGATGGCTGGCTTGCCGTCCTCACGCACCATCTGGCGCACGAAGCTGTCCGGCGCATGGCCGAGGGGCAGGTCAATGGTGCCCTCGCGCGGCGTGAGCGTGCCGGGGACGAGCGCGAGGTAGTCGCGGCGAAACTTCTTCACGCCCCTGGGTGTGAGGCGGTACTGCACCTGTGGTTCCTTGGCGATGAGCACGAGGCCCGTGGTATTGCGGTCGAGGCGGTGCACGGGATGGAAGCCATGCGCCTGCCCCGTGCGCCGGTAGTAGCCGAGCACGGCGTTCCCTACGGTGCCCAGCGGCTCCTTTTTCAGCGGGTGCACGAGCTGGCCAGCGGGTTTGTCGATGACGAGCAGTGCCTCATCCTCATAGCGGATGGTAAGCGGCAGGTCCTGCGGCTCGATCGTGCTCTCGGCGTGCTTTTCGCTCTCGAAGCTCACGACATCGCCCGTGTGCACGACGGAGAGCGTGGCGTTCACCAGCACGCCGTTGATGCGGAAGGTGCCGGAGTTCTTGAGCCGCCGCCAGTGCGAGCGCGAGATATGCTGCGTCTGCCGCAGCCAGGAATAGGCCGCAAGGCCCGGGCAATCGGGGGGTAACGAGACCGTGAGTGTCGTCATAGGGACTCCTTTCCATAGAGCGTTGCCGCCCTTTGTTTCCAATCTATCATGGAATCAATGCGATGTCTATATCAGCTGTGTGGCAAAAAACAAGGAAAAGTTGACGTAATTTTGTCATTTTTATCCATAAAATTCACCACAGTGTAACATAGTTTTGCGACGTAGTCTGTTTCAAGCGGACAAATTGCATAATTTTTTACAAAATGCTATGGACATGGCATATTTTTTTGTGTATAATGTTCTCCGTAATCGTTCTACCTGTATCTACAGAGCAGACGTACATATCGATGAACACCTCGGTCTTATTTAGGGGGAGCATTATGGCAATTATTGTCAAGAAGTTCGGCGGCAGCTCCGTGGCGACCACGGAAAAGATCATGAACGTCGCCAAACGTATATTGAAGGAGAAAAAGCCGGGCGACCAGGTCGTCGTCGTCGTCTCGGCGATGGGCGACACGACGGATAATCTCATCAAGCTCGCGGAGGGCATTACGAAGGATCCGTACGAGTACACGCGAGAGATGGATATGCTGCTCACGACAGGTGAGCAGGTCTCCATCGCCTTGCTCGCCATGGCGTTTTGCACGCTGGGCCAGCCGGCCGTCTCGCTCACGGGCCAGCTCGCGGGCATGAAGACGAACGACGTGCATACGAAGGGCCGCATCGTCGATATCACGCCGGCGCGCGTGCATGAGGAGCTCGACAAGGGCAACGTCGTGGTCGTGGCCGGCTTCCAGGGCAGCGACGAGCATGGCGACCCCGTGACGCTGGGGCGCGGTGGTTCCGATACCTCTGCCGTGGCTCTGGCGGGAGCACTGAAGGCCGCGACCTGCGAGATTTTCACGGACGTGGATGGCGTGTACTCGGCGGATCCGCGCGTGGTGAAGGGTGCCCGCAAGATGAAGGAAATCACCTACAACGAGATGCTGGAGATGGCCCGCCTCGGCGCCGGCGTCATGCAGCCGCGCTCCGTGGAGATGGGCGAGTTCTTCAAGATTCCGATTCATGTGCGTTCGACGTTTACGAGTGAACCAGGTACGATTATTCGGGAGGATTATACGATGGAAGATAAAGATTTCGTGATTCGCGGCGTAGCCCACGACAAAGACGTAGCCAAGATTGCCGTACTCGGTATCCCGAATACGCCGGGCATCGCGCATGAGATTTTCTCGGCGCTGGCCGACGCCCATATCGATGTCGACATGATCGTGCAGTCCATCCGCAACACGGAGAAGAACATCACGGACATGGTCTTCACCGTGGCTTCGACGGACCTGCCGCGCGCGAAAGAGGTCGTCGACAGTGTGGCCGACAAGCTGCAGGCGGTGGGCGTGCTCGTGGAGAAGGATGTGGCGAAGGTCTCCATCGTCGGTGCCGGCATGCTGGGCAACCCGGGCATTGCCGCGCGCATGTTCGGCGCGCTCTCAGGGGCAGGCATCAACATCGACATCATCAGCACCTCGGAGATCTCTATCTCCTGCCTCGTGAAACGCGACCAGATGAGCGAGGCCGTCAACGCGATCCACGACGAGTTCTTCCCGAAAAAGGGCTGATATTCAGGCAAAAATCCCGGCTGCTGCTTCGATGCGGCAGCCTTTTGATATATCCTTTTAGAAATATTGTATACACACGCGTTTTGGTAGACAGGACAGTGTGAAACAGGTATCATAGATTTTAGCGTGGTACATGAGATGCTACGTTGTATAATGGAAAGGGGACGTTCATTTATGACTACCAGCATGGCAGCTTCGCACGCTGCGCAAAAGAGACTGAAGGACGCGATTTTCGGGGCGAGTGCCGCCTGCCGCGAGGCTGCGGCGAAGGTCGGTGCCGATAAGGTCACGAATGCCACCATCGGTACGATGATCGATGATGAGGGCAAGCTGGCCTGCCTGCCGACGATGGAGCGGGTCTATCGCTCGCTGCCCATGACGGACATCATCGCCTACGCGCCAATCGCCGGCCTGCCTGCCTATCTGGATGCGGTCATTGACCTCACCTTTGCCGACCATCGCCCTGAGGGCTATCTCGGCTCCGTCGCCACGGCGGGCGGCACGGGTGCCATCCATCACGCGGTGGCGAACTACGCGGAGCACGGCACGCAGGTGCTGACCTCCGACTGGTTCTGGGGTACCTACAACGTCATCTGCAACGAGTGCGGCTGCAAGCTCACGACCTACCAGCTCTTCGATGAGCAGCAGAACTTCAATATCAAGGCCTACGAGGCTAAGGTCGACGAGATCATGGCCGGTCAGGACAGCCTGCTCGCCATCATCAATACGCCGGCTCACAATCCGACGGGATTCAGCCTGTCGGAGGAGGACTGGGATAACGTGCTCGCGGTCACGAAGAAGTATGCGGCCAGGGGCAAGAAGATGAGCATCCTCGTCGATATCGCCTACATCGACTACGCGGGCGAGAAAAACGAGACGAGAAAATTCATGGATAAGTTCTCGAACTTGCCGGACAACATCCTCATCATGTTCTCCTTCTCCATGTCGAAGGGCTACACGATGTACGGCCAGCGCACGGGCGCGCTCATCGGCCTGTCCGCCAGCAAGGAAGTCATCAACGAATTCAAGGAAATCAACAAGTATTCGAGCCGTGCCACCTGGTCGAACATCAACCGCGGTGCCATGACGCTGCTCACAAAGATTCAGCAGGACAAGACGGCGCTCGCCCAGTTCGAGAAGGAGCGCGCGGACTTCTACCAGCTGATCCAGCACCGCGGCGACATCTTCATGCAGGAGGCGAAAGCCTGCGGCCTGAATGCGCTGCCGTACAAGGGCGGTTTCTTCCTCTCCGTCCCGGCGAAGGATCCGCAGGCCGTCTGCGACGAGCTGCACAAGGATCTCGTGTTCGCGGTGCCGCTGAAGCTCGGCGTCCGCGTCGCCGCCTGCTCCGTCGCCACGGCGAAGATGCACGGCATGGCAGAGAAGATCCTCAAGGCCCAGCGCGCCGTCGAGGGCTGAACAGCCAATTTTTGACCAAATAGTTTTGACAGACTAAAAAAGGGACACGCGTCTTGTTCTCTCCTGTTGCGGGGAAACAAGGCGCTTTTTGTTATCCTTTTATGGCGGAAATGTAAATTTTTTATTGCTGTACCCCCGAATTGATGATAAACTTATCTAGGTAACTGTGATGTAATGCACGGGGAGGACAAGCACGTGTTTCAGTTCAAGAAAAAAGATAACGAGTACTTTGACTTCTTCATCGCGAGTGCGCAATACTTCTACAAGGAAGCGCTGCTGATGGACGAAGTCATGCTGGACTACAGCAAGGCCGAGGATAAAATCAAGGAAGTCATCGAGCTGGAGCACAGCGCTGACCGCGTGAATGACCTCATCATCGATAAGCTGAACCGGACGTTCATTACGCCGATCGACCGCGAGGATATCTATTCGCTGGCCAACGGCCTCGACGATGGCGTGGATTACCTCGAGGGGACGTTGCAGTGCATCGTGATGTACAAGGCGGGTAAGGCGCGCGGCGGCGCCGTGGCGCTCACGAAGCTCATCATCGAGGCGACGCAGGAGATCATCCGCGCGCTGGAGCTCCTGAAGGACATCCGCAAGAATCAGGAGGCCATCCTCACGCACACGTCGCATCTCTGCAAGCTGGAGAGTGAAGGCGACCGCGTCTTCCGCCATGAGGTGGCGTTCCTCTTCGAGAAGGAAACGGATCCGGTGGAGATCATCAAGTGGAAGGACATCCTGGAGAATCTGGAAAATACGCTGGACCATTGCGAGAAGCTGGCCGATATGCTGCGGGGAGTGGTCATGAAGTATGCCTGAGATACAGTTAATGATCTTTACGGTCATCGGGCTCGCGCTGCTGTTCGACTTCATCAATGGCTTTCACGATACGGCGAACGCCATCGCGACCTCTGTCTCGACGCGGGCCATCCATCCGAGCCATGCCATCATCATGGCGGCCTGCCTGAACTTCCTCGGTGCCATGTACAGCACGGGCGTCGCCAAGACCATCGGCGGCGACATCGTGAGCAACGCCGAGATGGTCGATGAGCGCGTGATCATCGCGGCGCTCGTGGGCGCCGTGCTCTGGAACCTGCTCACCTGGTGGCTGGCCATGCCGTCGAGCTCGTCCCACGCGCTCGTGGGCGGCATCATCGGCTCCGTGCTCGTCTCTGTCGGCCCCGAGGGACTGAACGATGGCGGCATCCTGAAGATCGTGGCCTCACTCATCGCCTCGCCGCTCATCGGCATGGCCACGGGCTGTATCATCATGCTGCTGCTGTTGCGCATCTTCGGCCAGTGCCGGCCCGTGAGCATCAATCATCGCTTCAAGAAGCTGCAGATCGTTGCGGCGGCCATGATGGCCTTTTCCCACGGCTCGAACGACGCGCAGAAGTCCATGGGTATCATCACGCTGGCGCTGCTCGCCGGGCACTACATCAGCGTGTTCGAGGTGCCGACCTACGTCAAGGTGCTCTCGGCTACGGCCATGGCCTGCGGCACGGCCATTGGCGGCTGGCGCATCATCAAGACCGTGGGCGGCAAGATTTTCAAGCTGGAACCAATTTCTGGTTTTGCCTCGGATTTGAATTCCTCATTCATCATCTTCACCGCGACGCTGCTGCACCTGCCGGTCTCGACGACGCACGTCGTCTCCGGCTCCATCATGGGCGTCGGCTCGGCGAAGCGCGTGAATGCCGTGCACTGGGGCGTGGCGAAGCAGATGGTCACGGCCTGGGTCATGACCATTCCCTGCACCGCCGTCATGGGCGCGCTGGCTTACAAGGCCGTCATGGCCATCTTCATGTAAAAATGTGTTACGCAAAGACTTTCCTGCGGGAAGGTCTTTTTTGTTTGCCTGTCGAATACTATCTCTGACAGCAAAACAAAAGGGGGATTCATTATGACTGAACCAAAGACACTGCTCGATCTCGCCGGGGAGGAGCAGGCAAAATACCAGACGCCCATCGTCATGGGCAAACTCGATCACGTGTGGCACGATCTGCAGACGCCGATCCGCGGGCGGCAGGCGGAGCTCATCGAGCTCGACACGGAGCCGGGCTGGCGCACCTACCGCCGCTCGGTGCTCTTCCTGCTGGTGACGGCGGTGCAGGAGCTCTATCCAGAGGCGCAGGTTATCGCGCAGTTCACGGCCAACAAGGGCCTGTTCTGCGAAATCCATTCGTCCGCCTGGACACTGAACCTCGAGCGCACGCAGGCCATTGCCGCGCAGATGCGCAAGATCGTAGCGGAGGACCGGCCCATCGTGAAAAAGACCTGTCCGCGCGAGGAGGCTGTCGCGCTCTTCACGGCGCATAAGCAGCCGGCCAAGGCGAAGCTCGTCGCGGAGCTGGCGCAGGATATGGTCAGCATCTATCAGTGCGGCGGGACAGAGGACTATTTCTACGGTGCCATGGTACCGCACACGGGCCTTTTAGACCGCTTTGCACTGGACTATGAGGCGCCGGGCGTGCTGCTGCGCACGCCGGATGTGCTCACCCATGGCGAGGTGCGGGCCTACGTGCCCCAGCCGAAGCTCAGCCATGTGCTCAGCGAGTCGGAGGAGTGGGCGCGCATCCTCGACTGCCAGTACGTAAGTGACCTGAACCGGCTCAACCGCACGGGGCAGATGGGCGAGGTCATCCGCGTCTCCGAGGCGCTGCAGGAGAAGCATATCGCGCAGATCGCCGAGCACATCGCGGGCCATCACGACGCGCTGCGCCTCGTGCTCATCGCGGGGCCGTCGTCCTCGGGCAAGACTTCCTTTGCCCAGCGCCTGCGCATCCAGCTGCGTACGAACGGCCTGCATCCAATCTCCATTTCGCTGGATGATTATTTCAAGAACCGCATCGATACGCCGCGCCTGCCGAATGGTGAGTACGACTACGAGTGCCTGGAGGCGCTCGATGTCGCGCAGTTCAATCAGGATATGCTCGCGCTCATGGCGGGCAAGTCCGTCATGTTGCCGCTGTACAATTTCCTCACGGGTGAACGCGAGTGGCACGAGGAGCGCACGATTTCCGTGGCCGCGGGCGAGCCGATCATCATCGAGGGCATCCATGGCCTGAACGAAAAGCTCACTGAGGCGGTTCCGCGCGCGAATAAATATAAGATCTATGTCAGCGCACTGAACCAGCTGAATATCGACGCCCACAACCGTATTCCCACGACCCTCGCACGCCTCATGCGCCGCCTCGTGCGCGACTATCAGTTCCGCGGCGCCCACGCCGTCAAGACGTTGCACCAGTGGCCCGTCGTGCGCGCCGGCGAGGAGAAATACATCTTCCCCTATCAGGAGGAAGCGGACGTCATGTTCAATTCCGCCCTCATCTACGAGCTCGGCATCCTCAAGCGCTACGCCCGCCCGCTCCTCGAGCATGTCACGCCAGACGTGCCGGAGTACACGATGGCCCAGTATCTCCTGAGCTTCTTCCAGTACGCCGACGACGTCACGGACGAGGACGACGTCCCCAACAACTCCATCCTGCGCGAATTCATCGGCAAATCCGTGTTCTTCAAATAAATATCCGGCCGTCCGGTATACCGGGACATAAAAAGGCAAGAGCCACTTGCGAAAGTGTAAAAATTTTTGACTTTTGTAAGTGGCTCTTCTGTTGGTGTATGGGAATAGATATGGTATTTTACTTGTCTACGCCCCAGGCGTGCATGCCGTCGGTGTTGCCCAGGATCCTGGGATCGAAGGTCGGCTCTTTCTTGCCGGCGGCCTTCTGCTGCGTGTAGTCGGCGAGCGCGATGCGCGTGTATTTCGCGAGGCGCGCGACGGCGTAGAGGTTCGTGAGGCAGAGGAAGGCCATGAAGAGGTCGGCGAGGTTCCAAACGAGGTTCAGTTCGGCGAGGGCGCCGAAGATGACCATGAGGATGACGCCGACGCGGAAGGCCTGCAGCCATTTTTCGGCGTTCTTGCCGAAGAAGGGGACGTTGATCTCGCCGTAGTAGTAGTTGCCTACGATGGAGCTGAAGGCGAAGAGGAAGACCATGATGGCCACGACGGTCGGCGCGAGGGCGCCGAAGACGGAGGCCAGTGACTGCTGGGCGAGCGCGACGCCTGTGAGCTCGCCGCCGATGGTGTACTGGCCCGTGAGCAGGATGATGAAGGCCGTGGCCGAGCAGACGATCCAGGTATCGACGTAGACGCCGAAAGCCTGCACAAGGCCCTGCTGCACCGGGTGCGAGACATCGGCCGTAGCTGCGGCATTTGGCACGGAGCCTTCGCCGGCCTCGTTGGAGAAGAGGCCGCGCTTGATACCCGTGAGCACGGCCGTGCCGAGGCCGCCGCCCACGGCCGCCTGCGGCGAGAAGGCATCGTGGAGGATGAGGGCGAACATATCCGGCACCGCACTGAGGTTCATGAGCACGACCGCGATGGCGGCGAGAATGTAGAGGCCGGCCATGATCGGTACGAGATACTCCGTGAACTGCGCGATGCGGCGCACGCCGCCGAAGATGACGAGACCCGTGAGCACCGCGAGGACACCCGCCGTCGCGACCGGGGAGATGCCTACGGCATGCTGCAGGGACTGCGCAATCGTGTTCGACTGTACGGAGACATAGATAAAGCCGAAGGTCACGGCCAGCAGCACGGCGAAGAGGCGCGCGACGCCAGGCTGGTGCAGGGCATTCTTGATGTAGTAGGCCGGGCCGCCGTGGAACAGGCCCAGCGGACGCGGCAGCTTGTAGATCTGCGCCAGCGTGCTCTCGGTGAAACCGGTTGCACATCCGAAGAACGCAATGACCCACATCCAGAATACGGCACCCGGCCCGCCTGTGACGATGGCGATGGCCACGCCCGCGATGTTGCCGACGCCCACGCGGGAGGCCGTACTCACGCAGAACGCCTGGAATGAGCTGATGCCCGGCGTCTTCGTGCCGATGCCCGAGACGAGCAGGCGCACCATCTCCGGCAGCATGCGCAGTTGTACGAAGCGTGTGGAGAACGTGAACCACAACCCACAGCCCACGAGCACGACGATGAGCACGTAGGACCACAGGACATTGTTGACCGCCGAGACGGCCGCATTGAGCATTTCCATAGTATTTCTTCCCTCTCAATATAACAAAAAATACATGCCTATTATATAGAAAAAATCTGCCCTGTGTCAATATAAATGTATGGGACATAAAAACACACGTTCGTGCAAACTGTCTTCTTTTTAATAAGCACGAACGTGTATATGTTTTTGAACTTTTTTGTTATTTTCAGCTAAATGTACAACTAAAAAATACAATATTTTAATTAACAGAGTATTTACAACTTTACATTTTTACGCTATAATAGCTCCATGTTAAACAGATAGATGTATATCATGTATTGACCGTCAACGGCGACGCTCTTCATGGGGGAGACATCCCTCTGCAATGGGCGTCGTTTCTGTTTGAGCAGTGATCTTATCCCGTATGTTATCCGATGATGTTTTATGATGGGGGAATTCTTATGGACTTAGCTGGTATTATTGCGGCGGTGAACAACTTCGTCTGGGGGCCGGTGATGCTGGCCCTGTTCATGGGCACGGGCATCTTCCTGACCGTACGGCTGCATTTCCTGCCGTGGCGCAATCTCGGTTATGCGTTGCGCATGGTGTTCCAGCGCCGCAAGCAGAATGAGGGCGATATTTCGCCGTTCCAGTCGCTGATGACCGCGCTTTCCGCGACGGTCGGCACAGGCAATATTGTCGGCGTGGCGACGGCCATGGTGCTCGGTGGTCCGGGCGCCATCGTCTGGATGTGGATTTCCGCCGCGTTCGGCCTCTCTACGAAGTATGCGGAGTCGGTGCTGGCCGTGAAGTATCGCCAGACGAACTCCGTGGGCGAGCAGTCGGGCGGCCCAATGTATGCGATGCGCGATGGCATCCCGAACAAGACCATCGGCCGCATCATGGCGGCCTGCTTCGCGCTCTTCGTGACGCTGGCTTCTTTCGGTATCGGCAATATGACGCAGGCCAACTCCATCTCGACGGCACTGCAGTCGAGCTTCGGTCTGGCGAGCTGGGTTACGGGTGCCGTCATCGCGGTGGCGGCCTGCTGCATCCTGCTGCGTGGCATCCGCAGCATCGGCGTCGTCTCCTCGATTGTCGTGCCGTTCATGGCCGTGTTCTACTTCATCGCGGCGCTGATCGTCATTGTCGTGAACTTTGATGCGGTGCCGGCGGGCCTCATGGAGATGATCCGCATGGCGTTCTCGCCGTCGGCGGCCGCCGGTGGCGTGGGCGGCTCCATCGTGGCCACCTGGCTCACCTCCATGCGCTGGGGCGTGGCGCGCGGCGTGTTCTCCAATGAGGCCGGCCTTGGCTCGGCACCAATCGCGGCTGCTGCGGCGCGCACGGATCATGCTTCCCGCCAGGGCTATGTGAACATGACGGGTACGTTCTTCGATACGATGATCATCTGCATGCTCACGGGCCTCGTCATCGCCTCCTCGGGCATGCTGGGTACGGTGGATCCGAATACGGGCAAGCTCGTCTCCGGCGCGCAGCTCACGATCCTCGCATTCTCCACGGTCTTCGGCGAGTACGGCAAGTACGTCGTCTCCATCGCGCTGACGCTCTTCGCATTCTCCACGATTCTCGGCTGGGAATATTACGGCGAGAAAGCGCTGGAGTATCTCGTGAGCAAACGCCCGGCCATCATGGCTTACCGCGTGATCTTCAGCGCCGTGACCTTCATCGGTGCGACGTCGGCGCTGGAGATGGTCTGGAACTTCTCCGATACGATGAACGGCCTCATGGCTATCCCGAACCTCATCTGCCTGCTTTGGCTGAACAAGGATGTGGCGAATGAGTGCTTCGAATACGAGCACGAGGTCGTCGCGCGAGAGAAGCAGGGCGAGCAGGTTGACTATCAGCAGCTCAAGGCGGAAGGCCTGCATTGATTTTGTCCCCTTTCAAGGTTTGTGCCTTTTCTGACACAAACCTTTTTTTTATCTCATTTATAATTTATATAAGGCAGGATTTTGGTCTTGCGTGGTGAATTATTATAGTTAGAAAAAACTACGTATAGCGCGCTGGCAAGGCGGCGAAAATAATGGGAGGGGATTCTCATGATGGATGATAACGATTGGGCAGCCTTTAAACGCAAACTGAAGGCGAAGACGGATATTGACCTGGACCTGTATAAGGAGCCGCAGATGAAGCGGCGCATCGGCAATCTGGTCCGCCGGGCCAACATGGACTCCTACGCGGAGTATTTCGACCGCGTGAGCCGGGACAAGGATGAGTTCGCATCCTTTATCGAGTATCTGACCATCAACGTGTCGGAGTTCTTCCGCACGCCGGAGAAGTTCGGCAAGCTGGAGACGGATGTTATCCCGGATCTGCTGAAGCGCTCGCCGAAGCTGAATATCTGGAGTGCGGGCTGCTCCATCGGCGCCGAGGCCTATTCGCTGGCCATCATCATGAAGGAGATGACGCCGGGCGTGAAGCATCGCATCCTCGCGACGGATCTCGATACGGAGATCATTGCGAAGGCCAAGCGCGGTGTCTACACGGACAATGAGATCAAGAGCCTCGCACCGCAGCGTCTCGCGAAGTATTTCGATAAGGTCGAGGGCGATAAATACGCTATCAAGCCGGAGATCAAGAACTGTATCGAGTTCAAGCATCACAACCTGCTCAAGGATCCGTTCGAGAACAATTTCGACCTGATTCTTTGCCGCAACGTCGTGATTTACTTCACCGAGGAGGCCAAAGACCAGCTCTATGCGAACTTCTTCAAGGCGTTGAAGCCGGGCGGCATCCTCTTCGTCGGCGCGACGGAGGCCATCCTGAACTTCCGCAAGCTGGGCTATACGAGTTTCCAGCCTTTCTTCTATCAGAGACCGCTGGCCTGAGGCAGGCGGGCAGCAGGGGATTGTCTGTTGTAACGGCTCGGCTTGCCGTTGTCAAAAACGATGGAGCGCTAGCTGTAAGCGTGGCTCCCCGTTGGGGGAGCTGTCATGCGCAGCATGACTGAGAGGGTCTTGTATAGGAAGCCTCTTGGTATCAATATTTCATGGGGAAACAAGGCAGGGGAACGGCAATATGTTGGCAAATCCACAGATTGAACAGATGGACCGGGAGGCAGTCGCCGCCATGCAGCTGACGAAGCTCAAAAAGCAGCTGCAGTGGGCGCAGACGAAGAGCCGGTTCTATCAGGCACATTTTGCCGCCGCTGAGGCGGACTGGCAGCAGGTGGAGACGCTCGCTGATCTGCGCAAGTTGCCCTTCCTTACGAATATGGATCTCTACCGCACGGATGCGCTCGATATGCTCACGCTGCCGCTGGCGAGCGTGCTGCGCTACGCGTGTCTCGAGGAGCAGTCGGGCGATCTCATGCACCTCTACACGAATGGCGATATCGGTCACAATGTGGAAATGATGGCGCGCGCGCTCGTGAGCACGGGCGTGAATCAGACTTCCATCGTCGGCCTGCTCTGTGACGTTTCGGACAGCCGCTTCCAGGATGTGCAGTACGCGGCGGAGGTGCTGGGCGCAGCCGTCGTGCCCATGGGCCTCGACTACAAGCACTGGCTGCAGCTCATGGAGCATGTGAGCCTCGATACGCTTGTGGCCACGCCGCAGCTCGTGCTGCAGCTCATCGTGCAGCTGCAGGCGGCGGGCAAGGATATCGCGGACTATCCGCTCACGCGGGTGATCTGCATCAATCCGGCCGCCATCCAGAACCCGATGCAGCGCCATATCCACGACCGCACGAAGGCGGAGGTCTACAACTTCTACGCACCGGCGGCACTGGGCACGGCGGCGATGCTCTATCCCTGCAGCGGTCACGAAGGCCAGCACGTGCAGGAGGACCACTACTATGCCGAGCTCATTGCCTTCAACAGCGACGAGCCCGTGACGGACCCGCACCAGATGGGCGAGCTCGTGGTGACGACCCTCGACGCCGAGGCCATGCCGCTCATCCGCTACCGTACGGGCCAGGCCGTGAGCTTCGAGACGGCACCCTGCAGCTGCGGCCGCACGCTGCTACGTGTCAAGACGCCGTTCAGCTTCTTCTGAGGGTGCGGTTTATCCGCAAAGGTTATTGTGTTTATTCAGCCTGCATGCCGTATATAGCGGAGCAATGCAGGCTTTTCGTATGTCGGGAGGCAGATCTATGCGATTTATTCATACGGCGGACTGGCATCTGGGACGTTATTTCCACGGCGTACACCTGACGGAGGACCAGCGGCAGCTGTTGCTCGGGGAGTTCCTGCCTTTGGTAAAGGAAAGCAACGTGGAGGCCGTCGTCATCGCGGGCGACATCTATGACCGCGGTGTGCCGCCCGTGGAGGCTGTGGACCTCTTTAACGAGGTGCTCACGAAGCTCGTGGAGCAGCGGGTGAAGGTACTCTATATCGCGGGCAACCACGACAGCGCGGCGCGCATCGGCTTCGGCAGTCAGCTCTTCGCCCGGTCCGGCGTCTACGTGCGCGGTGAGCTCACCGCTGACCTCGCACCGGTCGTGCTGGAGGATGCGTACGGCCCCGTGGCGTTCCAGCTCTTCCCCTATATGGACCCGGCCAGCGTGAGCAACGTCTTCCCGAAGGAGGATGAGGCGGCGCCGCGCATGAGTTATGCGGCGGCACATCGGTTCGTGATTGAGCGGGCGCGCAAGGTACTGCCTCATGGCTGCCGCAGCGTCGCCGTGGCCCATGCCTTCCTCGCGGGCGGGCAGGAATCGGACTCGGAGCGGCCGCTCGCCGTGGGCGGCTCGGGCAACGTGCCGCCTGCTGTGTTTGCCGGCTACAATTACACGGCACTAGGGCATCTGCACAACCCGCAGGCGGTGGGCAGAGCGCAGGTGCGCTACAGCGGCTCGCTGATGAAGTATTCCTTTAACGAGGCGCAGACGGACAAGAGCGTGAGCATCGTAGAGCTGGACGGCGCGGGCGAGGTGCAGCTGGAGCAGGTGGCTCTGCATCCCCGGCGGGATGTGCGGCGTATCCGCGGGGCCTTTGCGGACATCCTGCAGGATGAGCAGGCCTATCCGGCATCACAGGACTATCTGGAAATCGAACTCACGGATCAGCGACGCATCCTCGGCGTGCAGGACCAGTTGCGGGAGAAATTCCCCAATTTCATGCATGTGAGCTGGGCGGGGCTCAGCGAGGCGGCGGAGGACAGGCCGGTGACGTATCACGGCAGGACGGCGCAGAGCCAGTCGGATGCGGAGCTCTTCGGCCAGTTCTATGAGCAGATGACGGGACGGGCGCTGGCAGCGGAGGAGCAGGCAGTGCTGGCATCCTGCCTGAAGGAAATCCAGCAGGAAGCGAGGGAGAACAGATGAGACCAGTCAGACTGGAAATGCAGGCCTTCGGCCCCTACGAGCGCAAGACGGTCATCGACTTTACGGTGCTGGGGGAGAACAACTTCTTCCTCATCGACGGCGCGACGGGCGCGGGCAAGACGAGCATCTTCGATGCCATGTGCTATGCGCTCTATGGCCGGGGCAGTACGGATGGCCGCAATAAGGAGGATGTGCTCAGGAACAGCGAGTCGGATGCGCATACGCCGATGTATGTCGATTTTGTCTTTCAGCTGGGCGAGGAAAAGTGGCACGTCCTCCGCGGGCAGGTGCAGGAGCTCGACAAGCGTACGGGCAAGCCGCGCAAGAACCTTTCCTCCGTGCTGCGCCTCGAGCGGCTGCTGCCGGCTGGCGGCGCGGAGCCGTACCCCGAGACGGGCGTGGATGCCATCAACGGGCGCATCGCCGATCTCATCGGGCTGCAGCTGGCCCAGTTCCGCCAGGTCGTGCTGCTGCCGCAGGGCGAGTTCCAGCGCTTCCTCAAGGCCAATACGAAGGAGCGGGCCGCGCTGATGGAGAAGCTCTTCAACGCGGGAATCTACAAGACGATCGCGGCGAAGCTGAAGGCGAAGCGCGACGAGAGCGAGCAGGCGTATCAGCTGCTGCAGGAACGGCAGAAAGGTGTGCTGTCCGGTGCGGGCGTGGCCGACGTGACGGCCTTCACGGCTAAGCTGGAGGCCGGGGAAAAGCAGGTGGCGGCGCTGGCACAGGACGAGGCACCGCTGCTGCAGGCGCGGGACAAGACGCGTCAGGCCCTGGAGCAGGGCCGTGCGGCCGCAAAGCTGCTGCAGGCGCGGGAGGCGGCGGAAAAGAATCTCGCGGCCTGCCGTCAGCAGGTCATGCAGGATGCGGGCCGCAAGGAGCGTCTGGCGCGGGCGGAAAAGGCCGCGGGCATCGCGGATGTGGCCGCGCAGGCCGCACGGGCACAGCAGCGCACCATAGGCAAGCGGGAGGAACTGGCAGCGCTCCAGGCCGAAGGGAAAAAGGCGCATGAGCGTGAAGCAAAGCTGCATCAGCTGGCGGAGCAGGCCGAGGCAGAGGCACCGGCCCGTCAGAAGCTGCAGCAAAAGTGGCAGGAACTGCAGAACCTGCTGCCCGAAGCCGCGCGGTGGGAGCGTGTGACGCAGGAGATGGCACAGGCGCAGCAGGCTGCCAGGGAGGCAAAGCAGGCCCTGCAGCAGGCAGTCGGGCGGCAAAAGGCGCAGCAGGAAGCACAGCAGCAGGATGAAGCGGAGCTGCAGCAGCTTCGCGAGCAGGCGGCAGTGCCCGAGGCCCTGCAGGCAGAGCAGCAGAACCTGCAGCAGGAGGCGCAGCGGGCCCGACAGGCAGCGGCATACGAAAAGCAGCTGCAGGCGGCACAGGACAAGGCAGGAAAGGCAAAGCAGGCACTGCAGCGGACGCAGGAGGCGGCCAGATGCGCCGAGCATGAGCTGCGGCAGAAGCAGCAGGCCGCGCGCCTGGGCCGCGCCTTCCTCGTGGCGCAGGAACTGCGGGAAGGGGAGCCCTGCCCGGTCTGCGGCGCGACGGAGCATCCACATCCGGCGGTCCGTCCGGAGGACATGCCGGGTGACGAGGAACTGGAGGCCGCCGATGTGCGGCTGCAGCAGTGCCGGCATGATGCCGAGCAGGCGCAGGCGGCATGGCAGGCGGCGGACAGCAGGCAGCAGGCCCTGCAGGGCAGCCGCGAGGCGCTGGGTGAGGTGCGCCCGCTGAATCCTATCATGGCGGAGCTGCAGGAATTGCAGGAAAAGCTGGCTGCGGCGATGAAGGCCAAAGAACGCCAGCAGCTGCTGGCGCAGAAGCTGGTCAAAGCAAAAGAGGAAGCTGGCCGGCTGCAACTGGCGGTGACTGCGGCGCAGCAGGCCCTGGCGGACAAGCAGAACGCGGCCACGGCGGCGGAGACGGCCCGGCAGGCCGTGGCCGCCCGCCTGCCCGAGGCCTACCGCCCCAGGGGGGCCGCGGCGGCTGCTGTCGCGCGGGCACAGCAGACTTATGAAGAAGCACAGGCGGCGGCAGAACGCACGCAGAAGCAGTGGCAGGACGCGAAGGATGACCTGATTGGCAAGCGTGAAGCATATAAGCGTGGCGTGAAGGCCTTTGATGAATACCGGCAGCAGGAGCAGGACGCGCAGGCACAGTTTGCCTCGCGGCTGGCGGAGGCCGGCTTTGCCGATGCGGCGGCTTATCGTGAAGCGCTGGCAGGGGAATGGCAGCGGTCGTCCTACCGCCAGCAGGTGCAGCAGGAGCTGAATGATCACCAGCAGCAGGCCTTTGCGGCGCAGGAAGCACTCGCCAAAGCCCGGCAGGAGGCGGAGGGCATCAGCCAGCCGGACCTGACAGCGCTCACGCAGGCGGCACAGCAGGCAGAGCAGGCCTATGAAGCACATCGCAGCCGGTTGGCCGCAGCGCAGGCCGCGCTGCAGCAGCTGCAGGCCTATCAAAAGGAGCTGGCGGAGGCGCAGGAGCAGGGCGATAAGGTGCGCCGGGAATACGAAATCCTGCAGGAGCTGTCCGACGTGGCCAACGGCGGGCGCGGCAGCAGGGTTACGTTCCAGAACTACGTGCTGCATTCCTGGCTGCTCGATGTCATCGCGGCCGCGAACGGCCGCCTGCTTCGTATGACGCGGGACCGCTATGAGCTTCGGGAATCCTCGCGGCGCGCGGGCAATGCTCTCGGCGGCCTCGACATGGAGATCGTGGATAACGATATGGGCACGACCAGGGCGCTGGAGACGCTTTCGGGCGGTGAGTCCTTCCTGGCCGCGTTGGCACTGGCGCTCGGCCTTTCCGATACCGTGCAGACCTTCGCGGGCGGTATCCACCTCGACACCATGCTCATCGACGAGGGCTTCGGCACGCTCGACAGCGAGGCGCTGGATATAGCGATGCGCGCCCTCATCCAGCTGCAGCGGAGCGGCCGCCTCATCGGCATCATTTCTCATGTGAAGGAACTGAAGCAATGCATCCCCACGCAGCTGGAGGTCAGCAGGCTGCCCCATGGCGGCAGCACGGCGCGCTTCGTCTTCGGCACGGCGGCGGAGTAAACGGGAGCCGGGGCATGCACAGCAGGGAGATAGCAAATATACCATGTTCTGTTTATTGATAATGGATGAAAATACTTGCAGATAGCTGCCTGCACAATAAAGCAAATGACCATGTGTGCCTTTGCAGGGCATCAGCATGGTCATTTTTCTTATTCGTATGCCATGGTAATTCGTGTTACGGTATCGTCTCGGATCTCGATAAAGAACTTGCGATCCTCCATGGTGTGATACCAATACGTTCGGGCCCCATTATCATGTCGTATCATCCATGGTTTTCCGTAAGACCGCCAAACATCATTTACGGAACTCCCAACATGGATGCCTGAAGGCGTCTGGATTCCGTTGTTAGCGGTCGTTTTGACAGAGTTTACATATGCATCAGAAAACTCGATGCTGAAGGTTCCGCCGTATTTCCATGTGACAAGGCGAGCACCTTCTGACCGGACGTATCCATGGTCGATATGCCATAAGAAAAACCAAGGGCGGCTGTCCTCGGTTTTTTAGTTTCTGCTTTGTTTAGTTCCATGACTCGGTATAAGGAATTCCCTTTGCCTTCATATAGGGCTTCATGGCATTCCAGACGGCCATGGTTTCAGCTTTGGGAACACTTTCCCATTTGCCCCAAGTTCTGTTAAAAGTATGTCCTACGACATAATCATTTTCAATAGAAAAGCCATACAAGAGAGGCCGTGACACCGTACCGGAGCTATCGTGAACTAATTTTCCGTCTACAGTATAGGTAATACCGTTGGAATAGTCTACTTTACGGATGTAATCGGATGATAAATAGTATGAAAAATTACCCCTAGTATAGCACCACACATCTTCTGCTGATGAAGTTCCCGGCATGGAGAACAACATGACACCCAGTAGCGATACCATCAGGATCAACCGCTTGAATATTGACTTAGCCATAGATACTCCCTCCTCCAGAATAAATATACGATTCTCCGTGTACCCAAACGACATAAATCAGGGAAACCTTATTCTACTGTATATTTCGCCGTTGACCGCTCGCAATCCTCTAATTTTTGAAAAAATGACACACTGGATAAGGAATTTTGTGTGCGGCTGTATCATTACTATGTTTCTTGTCAATATATAAATTTACTTGTTAAAAGGACGATTTCGCGGTAAAATAAAGAAAGAAGCAGTGGACCGCTTCGCTCAGTCTGGACTTGCCGGACGCGGGCGGATTCGCTACAATAGGAGTAAGGAGGCGCAGGCTTTGACAGCTGGCGACGAATGGCTGCGCGAGCGCAATGCGCAGTATGACCAGGCGGCGAAGAAGGTGCTCTCCCAGCGCAAGATGCTGGCGTGGATCCTGAGCCGCGTGGTGACGGAGTTCGCGGGCGTGCCGGTGCGCGACATCGCGGATAAGTATATCGTGGGCGAGCCGGAGGTCGGGACGACGCCCGTGAACCGCGACAAGACGAACGCGCCGCGTGACGTCCGGCAGGACCGTAACGAGGACGGGACGACGACGGAGGGCACGATCTATTTCGACATCCGCTTCCATGCGAAGGCCCCGCGCACGGGCGGGCTCATCACGCTCATCATCAACGTGGAGGCGCAGAAGAGCAAGCCATCGGAATACGACATCCTGAAGCGCGCCGTATACTACGCCAGCCGCCTCATCTCCGCGCAGAAGGAGACGGAATTCCGGGGCTCCGACTACAACGGGATCCGCAAGGTCTACACGATCTGGCTCTGCATGCGCGCGCCGGAGCACGAGGGCAGCTCCATCACGAGCTACACGCTGCACGAAAAGCAGCTCTTCGGCCACCACACGGAGCCGCGGGAGCACTACGACCTCATCAATATCACGCTCCTGTACCTCGGCAACCGCCGCACGGGTGACAAGCTCATCGAGCTCCTGCGTCTGGTGTTCCGGTCAAAAGCAGGCGTAGCCATCAAGAAGGAGCGCCTGGCGAAGCAATACGAACTGAATCTGACAGACGACATGGCAGAGGAGATGAATACGATGTGCAACCTCAGCGAAGGCTTTTACGAAGACGGCATCAAACGCGGCATCAAACGCGGTATCAAACAGGGCGTCGAGCAAGGCGTAAAACAAGGCGCGAGAGAAACAAAAGCCAAAATGATACAGGCCTTTCAGATGCTGAAAGAGAAAGTATCTGTGTCGGAGATCGTGAAAGAAACAGGGTTGGCAGAGGAGGATGTGCGTCAAATGAAACTCCTCCTGTAAGTTTGTCCAGCGGAAATCCGGCTGGCATAAGGCATAGCATAGAAAGGCAGGCATGTGAGCCTGCCCTTTTCTATGCCCGTTTTGCTGAGAAAAATAGCGGATGAGGCTGCAAAGTAGTACAATAGAGAAAAAACAAATTGACAAGCCGGGAGTGTGAAGGTATGGATACGCCAGAAGATGAGCAACTGCTGGCGGTATGATGCAGGCTATCAGTCTTTTGCGTTTGTTCTATGGCAGTGTATAAAATTACTTGCTATAAAGACCACTATGCGGTAAAATAAAGGTAAATAAAGCGGGATTTGCCACATACAGGAGCATTCCTGTAATGCTGAATAACTGACTTTGTGAAAAAGGAACACCTGACATACAATAGATTATGTTAACAGGCCCGTTAATAAGGGATTGTCAATAGTTTTGTGTAAATTTTTCAGTCAGCCTTGTCGTACTTATGCATCAAGGCCGACATGCGCTCATCCATTTCGAGTTGGTTACGCACATTCGACCATCCGGGAATCATCCGGTTGT
>Ga0256405_10001940_pt1 | contig 51826 bp, 36 predicted proteins | sample RumenRJG_02DNA_FD_189096 | JGI IMG/M metagenome (GOLD analysis project Ga0256405, IMG submission 189096) | Bovine rumen microbial communities from Lethbridge, Alberta, Canada - RJG_02 | ecosystem: Host-associated > Mammals > Digestive system > Stomach > Rumen | place: Canada: Alberta...
CGCGGCCAGGGGCGGGACGCCCCTATGAGCGCAATATATATCCACAAACTACACCGCTGAATCGAAGTGATGAACTATAACTCAACTTCTTTCCGAATCATTTGGAAAATCCATAAGAATAGATACGAAGAATTTGCCGAAGCGCCGCATTTCTCCAGCAGGGGAATCCGTTGAAGGAATAAAATATCCTAATGACCATTCATAATATACTGAATGGTTCCAGATAGATAACCTAACTTTGCAAACCCTTATGTTGCTTGCGGCCCTCATATCACTTCTGATTTCCACGCCGGTTGATACGCTGGCGGCGTCGTACGTGTCTGCCGCGAAGGAAGAAATGCCCGCAGGAGCCTCCGTGACGGCGGTTTCGGCCCTGCAGCTCCGGCGGTATGGCGTAAATAATCCCAAAGATTTGCAGGCGCTGGTGCCGGGTGTCCACCTGCCGGACTACGGGGCGTCGCTCACGTCCTCCATCTATGTCCGCGGCTTCGGCTCCCGCATGGAAAATCCGGTCGTGGGCCTGTATCTGGACGATTTCCCCATTCTGGACAAGAACAGCTATGACCTGGACTACCTGGACATTGCCTCGGTGAAATTCCTGCACGGTCCGCAGGGGACTGCCTATGGCCGCAATGCGTTGCAGGGCGTACTGTCCGTGCGGACGGAGGCGCCGGACGGCGGGGAATTCCTGCGGGCGCAGTTGGAATACGGCCTGGCGCATCACGTGAAGGCGCAGGTGTCCTGGCATCACGGGGAGCATGCCTTCAGCATGGGCTACAGGCATTCCAGGGGCTGGTTCCGGAATGCGTACAAGGACGCCTGGGTGGACCCTTACAACGGCGGGCAGCTGCGCTGGCGCTGGGACCGGCAGCTCTCGGAGCGGTGGCGCATGTCCAACCTTCTGCAGGCGGGCCTGTCGGCGGAAGGCGGCTTTGCCTACGGACTTTCGGAAAACGGCGTCCAGCAACCGGTCCGCTACAACGACGAGGGCAGTTACCGCCGCCTCACCGTTCTGGAAGGCTTCAAGCTGCATTATGAAGGGGAAAAGGTTCGGGTCGATGGCATCGCCTCGCTCCAGTTCCTGGCGGACCGCATGCGCATGGACCAGGACTATACGCCCCGCAGCATCTTCACCCTCCAGCAGCAACAGCGGAGCCCGGCGCATACGGTGGAGGTCATCGTCCGGCCCAAGCGCCGGTTCAAGCACTGGAAGCCCGTGAGCGGCGTCTTCGCCTTTTTCAAGTACAACCGTCTGGAGGCGCCGGTCCTGTTCAAGCGCGACGGTATCCAAAGCCTTATCCTGGACAATGCCAACAAGGGCATTCCGGAGAGCATCGGCACGCTGGATATTCCTGACAATGAATTCCTTATCGGCAGTAATTTCGATATTTTTACCTGGAATGCGGCGCTGTATCACGAGTCGCATTTCCCGGTGGGCGACTGGCAGTTCACCGCCGGCCTGCGCATAGACTACGAAGGCGCTTCCATGGCCTATACCAGCACCGCCACGCTGCATTACCAGCTCGTTGGCATGATGAGCGCGGCGCGTCCCTTTACCGACCGTTACAGCGGTACCCTTTCCCATGGCATCCCGGTTATACTCCCCAAACTGGCTGTGGAATACAGCGGTTTTCCAAATACCAGGATATATACATCGGCCACCAAAGGGTACCGCGCGGGCGGTTTTAATACGCAAATCTTTTCCGACATCCTGCAAAACCGCCTCATGAACGGCATGATGGCCGATTTGGGCGTGCACCTGGATGGTGGCACCTCCTTTGGGGCCGACCGGACGGAATACCAGCCGGAGGAGGCCTGGAACTTTGAGTTGGGTTTTGGCTACCGCAAGGGCGGGTTCAGCGCGGCTGCCAACGCGTTTTACATTACGGCGCTCCGGCAGCAGCTCACGGTGTTTCCTCCGGGCATGTCCACCGGCCGCATGATGACCAATGCGGGCAAGAGCCGGAGTTACGGCGTGGAGGCCCAGGTCCGCTACAGCAAGGGCGGTTTTGCAGGCCATGCCGCCTGGGGCTGGAACAATGCCCGTTTTGTTTCTTTCAACGACGGCAACGCCGACTATGCTGGCAAGCGTATTCCCTACAGCCCGGCGCATACCCTGTTTGCCGCCGCCGGATACAACTGGAGCAAAGTGAGCCTGCAGGCGCATGTGCGCGGAACCGGGCCCATTGCCTGGAATGAGGAGAATACGCTGATGGAGCCCTTCTATGTGACGCTGGGTGCCCGGGCATCCGTGTCGTTGGGCCGCATACTCCTATATATAGAAGGTGAGAATCTTACCAACACGCAGTACAGGGCCTTTTATTTCAAATCCATGGGCAAGGAGTTTTTCCAATTGGGAAAGCCGATGAGCCTGAAAATAGGAATTCAAATCAACATTATATGAAAAAACTGATTTACCTGATAGGTCTTCTGGCCCTTGTGGCCTGCCAAAAGCCCAGCGCCCCCATCGACTATAGCGTAGGGCTGCATTACAAAGGCTCCGTATGGGTGGAATACAAGGGTGAAAGCTATGAAAACAAGGACATCGAGGTGAGTTTCACGCTGTCGGAAGACGGGAAAACGGCCGATATCCAGATGAACCGCATCCGTTTTGTGCCGCAAATGCCGGTCACCGTGGACACCGTGCTTCCCGTCACGGTCACCGGCAGCGGCAACAGTTATACATTCACGGCAGACAATGTGTACCCCCACTCGCCGGCCGGCGTGGAGCAGCAAAAGTACATAATCAATAAACTGAGCGGCATGGTCACCGGCAACATGCTCAACTTTTCCCTCTACTTCGGCGACTATCCCACCACCTTCACCGGCGCGCGGCAGTAGTCCCGTCATGCCCGGCGTTGACCGGGCATCTCGTCCTCAGAAATGCCCTTTTTTAAGGACGACAGGGCCAAAATACCCTTCTCGTCCTCAAATAAGGCTCAAAACAAGGACGAGAAGGCCTGCCAGCGCTACCCTTTGACAAATGTGGTGCCAACCTTTTGCACTAAGCCAGCGCCTTGCGGTTGCGCTCGTTGTGGAGTTCCTTGCCCTCGGTGGTGTACATGTAGTCCAGCAGGGAGGCATAATGTTCTTCCACCTTGCCGCGGACAATCTTCATGGTGGAGTTCATCATCTTGTTGGCAATGGTGAATTCCTCGTCGCAGATGCCAAGGGCACTGGGCAGCCAGCGCTCCGGGAACATGCCTTCATGTTTGCCACCCTTCTTGTAGGTGTCCACATCGGCCTGGATAAGGTCCAGCATGTAGTCCTTGCCTTCTTGTGAGGCCGGGTCCAGTCCATGCTTCTGGCAGGCCTCTGCCAGGGCGTTCTTGTCCGGCACCACCAGGGCCACGCAGTACGGCTTCTGGTTGTTGTGCAGCACGCAGGCGTTCACCCACTTGGAGGTTTCCGTGAAGTTGTCCTCGAAGCCTTCCGGGCTGTACTTTTCACCGTCGGAGGAGATGAGGAGGCTCTTGAAGCGGCCCACCACATAGAGGAAGTCCGGGTCCTCGGGGCAAATGTAACCCATGTCGCCGGTGTGCAGCCAGCCGTCAATGATGGTATCCGCCGTGGCTTTGGGGTTCTTCCAGTAGCCGGCCATCACGTTTTCTCCGCGGATGACAATCTCTCCCTTGGTGCCGTTGGGCACTTCCTTGCCCTCTGCATCCAGGATGACGCAGTCCATGGGCTTCACAATGCGGCCGGAGGAGCCAAAGCGGGCGTGACCGGTGGAGTTGGCGCAGATGATGGGCGTGGCTTCCGTGAGGCCGTAACCCTGGAACATGGGCATGCCTACGGCGCAGAAGAAGCGCTGCAGCTCAATGTCCAGCAGGGCACCGCCGCCCACGAAGAATTTCATGCGGCCGCCAAAGCTCTCGCGTACCTTGGAGAACACCAGTTTGTCAAAGAGGGAAACCAGGGGCTTTCTCCAGAAGGTGCCGCCGGTGCCGGCATTATAGTATTCCTTGTTGTATTTGATGGCGTTGTTCAGGGCAAAGTAGAAGAGTTTCTCCGTGAAACCGCCCTTCTTCTTGATGGCGCCTTCGATGTTTTTCTTGAAGTTGCGGGCCAGGGCCGGCACGGAAAGCATCACGTGCGGGCGTACCTCCGAGATGGCGGTGGGCACGTTGCGCAGCGTTGCCAGGGCGTTTTTGCCGATGGGAACAAAGGCGATGGAACCGCCGTAAATCATCATGGTGTACATGCCGGCCACATGGGCGAAGCAGTGGTCCAGCGGCAGGATGATGAGCATGACATCGCCCTCTGCGATGGAGATGACGGAGTTGCCCTGCTCCACGTTGGCGGTATAGTTGCGCTGGGTAAGGAGGATGCCTTTCGGGTCCGCCGTGGTGCCGGAGGTATAGGAGATGTTGGCGTAGTCGTCCGGGCCGATGGACTTGTAGCGGGCCTCGAACTCTGCCCGGTGGGCTTTTAGGAACTCGCTGCCCATCTTCTGGATTTCGCTCATGCGGATTTCCTTGGGCTCCAGGGAGGTGTAGTCGAAGGCGGTATCGTCAAAGACAATCACTTTTTCCACGGCGGGGCATTCCGCCAGGATGGCGCGGATTTTGGGCAGATGGTTGCCCGACACCAGAATCCATTTGGACTCCGAGTGGTTGATGCGGAAGATGAGGTCCTTGCCTTCTCCCAGGTTCACGGAAAGGGGAACGTCCGTGGCGCCGGCGTACAGGGCGCCCAACTCGGACAGAATCCACATGGCGCGGCTTTCCGACAAAAGGGCAATCTTGTCGCCTTTCTTGACACCCAAGGACATGAGGCCGGCGCCTATGCGGTAGGCTTCCTCGCGGGTCTGGCCCTGGGTAATCTCTTTCCATTTGCCGTCCACCTTCTCGCGGAGGTAAACGTAATTTTCATACTTGTGGGAGTACTTCTCTACGAAATCGATGATGGTAATTCTGTCTGCCATATAAAATATAGGTTATTCAGTGGGGAAGAGGCCATACAGTTCAGCGTCGATTTTGTCGGTGACGAACTGGAAGTCTTCCGGTTTGTTCTCGAATTTGATGTTGTCCACGTCCACCACCAGCAGGCGGGCTTTGTAGTCCTTGATCCAGTCCTCATAGCGCTGGTTGAGGCCGGTGATGTAGTCTATGCGGATGGAACGCTCGTACTCACGGCCGCGTTTCTGGATTTGGGAAATCAGGTTGGGAATGCTGGAACGCAGGTAAATCAGCAGGTCCGGCGGATTCACCAGGGACATCATGAGGTCAAAGAGGTCACTGTAGTTCTCGAAGTCGCGGGTGGACATGAGCCCCATGGCGTGGAGGTTGGGCGCAAAGATGCGGGCATCCTCATAAATGGTGCGGTCCTGGATGATGACCTCCTGGTGCTTGGAAATTTCCACCACATCCTGGAAGCGCTTGTTCAGAAAGTAAATCTGGAGGTTGAACGACCAGCGTTCCATGTCCTCGTAAAAGTCGGCCAGGTAGGGATTGAAATCTACCGATTCAAACTTGGGCGTCCAGCCGTAGTGGGCCGCCAGCATTTTGGTAAGTGTGGTTTTTCCACTGCCGATATTACCTGCAATAGCGATATGCATAATATAATGTTAATTGTATCTTTTTGTCATTTCGAGCGAGCGTAGCGAGTCGAGAAATCTTAAAACAAACCAAACAGCGCAGCGTCAATCCGGTCCGTGATGGAGGCAAAGTCCTCCGGGCGGCTCAGGAAGTCCAGGTTGTCCGCGTCCACAATAATGAGTTTTCCCTTGTAGCCGGCAATCCAGTTCTCGTACCGCTCGTTGAGGCCGCTCAGATAGTCGATGGAAATGCTCTGCTCATAGTCCCGGCCGCGTTTCTGGATTTGGTACACCAGGTGCTCGATGCCGGAACGGAGGTAAATCATGAGGTCCGGTTCCTTCACCACCTCCATCATCACGTTGTAGGTGTCCATGTAGGTGTTGTAGTCCCGCTCCGTGAGGTTCCCCTGCGCGTAGTTGTTGGCCACAAAGATGTTCACGCCCTCCATGAGGGTGCGGTCCTGGATAATCACCTCCTTGGATTTGGCAATTTCCAGGACGTCGTGCAGGCGCTGCTGCAAAAAGTACATTTCCAGCGCAAAGGACCAGCGTTTGATATCGGCATAATAGTCTGCCAGATACGGATTGTAGGTGACGGACTCGAATTTGGGCGTCCAGCCGTAATGACGGGCCAGAAGCGTTGTAAGGGTGGTTTTTCCACTGCCGATATTTCCTGCGATTCCAATGTGCATACGTGCGGCGCTTTATTCTACAAATGTACGTATTTTTTTGTACTTTTTGTTCTTATTTTCTCCTTCTGCTGATAAATATCCTAGTTCAACAAGACGTGCAAGGTAGCGTCTTGCTTTGCGCTCATCAATGTCAAACCGTGCTACGACCATCCTGGTTGATATATAATCTTCTTGGGTGGCCATGCAAACAATCTCAGACATTTTTTCGGACATTTTTTCGGATACGCCCGCTTTTTCGGACAATTCTTTTCTAATTCTGTCCTTTAACTTCGCATTGTCGGACGGTTTATCGGACGTATTATTTGACGAATCATCAGGAAAAGTTAATTCTTCCGGATGATCATATAGTTCCAACATCGCATTCACATCTTGCTCATGCCCACCATAAGGTAGTGAAACGACCACGCGGTCGATGCCCATATCTTCGTGAATGTCAGCCGCCATATGGAATACATGTTGCCATACTTTACATATGCTGCTAAGGCCGCTTCCGGCTCGTTCTCCATAATTAATGAGGGAGAAAATTTTCAAGATGACTCCATTTCTGGGATCCGAAATGCCACCTTCGATTGCCTCTTTTTTTGCCACACGCATATTGCCAGGATTAGCGAATGAGAAGCCGTCTTGGTTTTTGCTTATGACCAGGCCTCTGCGTCCATAAAAATCGGCATGAGCACAGCTGTTTGTGATGGCTTCTCTCAGTATTTTGTGTAGGGGAGTATCATCTACCCGTCGCAGGTTTCTCAGGACGAAGGGCACCTTCAAATCTGCCGTCAATTTCGGCACAACTTTATACACAAAGTCAAAGATGTTTCCACTCCAGTCTCCTGAAGAAGATACAATGCGATCAGTCCACCGCGTCGTAGACATTCTCCGATTCTCTTGGTAATCAAGGAAATACTGTGGAAACTCTCTTAATATGTCGTATTCGTATCCAAACATTAATAATCCTGCGGCTGTAGGATGGTAGCAACCGTCGTTGCCCGCTGCCAAAGCCCCTATACGACGAAGGAACACCTCATCCTCCAAGCGGTTCCACAAATGGTTGGGATGGATATTCTGAAATATCTGCCGATAACCATGAATTGTTTCCTTGCAAAAAACCGTCATGTCCATTTCCGTCAGGACCTTGGCATCCTGAGTTGAAAGAGATGCGTCGCGAAACATCGAGGATACTTCTTCCAGCGAACAAAGGTAATCTCCTTCTCCATTACGTCGATAGGTGCCCTGACGAGGGTCAAGACCCTTGTATACGGGCTTAGCTGTCCTGTCGGCACGAGGTATCTCCAAAACGAGGATGTCCTTTCCATTAACCTGTTCGATGCGAACGCTACGTTCCGTCATCAGGTTCACGCTAATCTTTTGCCTATTGTTAACCAGGTTCCAGAAATCCTTTTTTATCTTTTCTGCGTCCTTCAACCCTATAGCATATAACGAATGATCGTCATTTTCTTTCACGCCAAGCAAGATGCAGCCGCCGTCGGTGTTTGCGAAAGCGGAATAGCTTTCCCATAACGAGTCGGGAAATCCGCCTTGTGCCGCCTTAGCTTCCAATTGATTTCCCTCGCGATACTCTTTAAGTCTTTCTATTCGTAAAAAATCCTTCATCATAAAACGCATTTCAGTAATCCTACGGTTCGATACTCTGTTTCGCTGTTCAAATCTATCGTCTCATAATCTTCATTCAACGGGATTAGTTCAATCTTGGTGTGTTGCCAGCCTTCATTTGTGTCAACCTTGTTGCTATGATATTTCTTGATGGTGTACATGCCGCCATAGTCATTATCTCTCTCGCTACATTCCGTTAGTACAATCTCGTTGTTCCGACTGCCGGCGTGGTACCATTCAAATACGCAGATGTTGCCATCCTGTATTTTGGGTAGCATTGAGTTGCCTTTGGCGTGTACGGCAAAATGTCGCTTGGGGTCAGGAATGAAACCATTGCCCGATGCATCTACCCAGCCTTCTGCTTCTGGCAATTCTCCCCCTTCAAAGTAACCGCAAGCAGCACGAAGGGTGTAAAGTGGAACACATCCTTTACGATATTCGGGAAGAACGACAATCTTAGGGGCTTTGATGCTTATGGCTTTTTCATATGCCTCATGTTCACGATTGATTTCCTGCTTTAGAGCAGCAATATATTGCTTCTTGATAGCATTGATGTAAGTATCCATATATTGATAGTCGCATACAACCTGTCCATCGACATTTTTGAAGGGAACCCAAATGGAGTCTTGCGCCATCTTTTCCTTTGTCCATTTAAAGGTATATGCATATCCGGCCCCCTTTTTCCTAATAGGGGCAAGGAAATACAATGCCAGGTTTTCATCGATAGTGTCTTTGGGATATAACACGTTTACATCATCTGACGCCCAAAATTGTTCGGTTTGGTAAAAGGCTTCTCCAACAGAACCATTATATGTGACCGTGATAGTGTTTGCAGGGTGAGTATGTAAAGAATTACTAATGAGGTTCGTGATTCCATTATTATCAGCAGTCGCTCCAATAAACCTAATTCTTCCTGGATGCATATTTGCCTTTGTGAGTCGTGTCCCCTTTTTGATAAGAAATAAATCGCCAATGGGTATTTCCATAAAATGGGGATGCCTTCCCTTAAGAACTGCTCTTTCAGCATCTGTCAAGGTGCAATCCTCGAAGCCTGCCGCTATGAGGTAGGCTTCGAGTTCGCGTATCCGCGACTCTTCGAGTTCGCGTATCCGCGACTCTATATAATCAACAGCAACCTTCCCGTTTCTATACGGAACGATTAGTTCAGTATTATTAAAGGCGTTTTCAAAATCCCTTACCAAAAGGTCAAGATATTTGCCACTGGACTTGTTGAACCACGAAATGAACCATAACGCCACAGATTCGTTGAATCCTTCAAAAAGAGGAAATGCCGATTTGGTAAACTGACCTGCATAGAAATCATGATTCATGTAGAAAAAGTGCATCCCCATCATGCCGACGGCAAGGGCGTTTCCTTTAACAAGATGTTCTTCATCTAAATAGTCAACATAACCTAAAATGCCATTATTGAAAACAGTACGAGTAAAGTATGGATATTTAGAATTCTTACTGAACGTAAAGCTGTTTTTATCTAATTGAGGATTGCTTCTTATTTCAAACAATGAGGAAGCCAAGCATTTCCGATATTCGCCTCCGTTCTTGATAAATGATTTTTCCAATTTATCAAAACGGAGGCTATCTATTTTCCCAGGCTATTCTCTCCATCTTGCTTTATGATTTCGGAAACTCTCCAAGCCAGATAATCTTTCACTACCTTGCGAAAGTCTTCTTCTGTTGGGTGGGTGTCAATCTTTCGATGCTGGCCGAAAGTCCAGTCGTTACCGTCAAGTGAGATGGTGTCTTCTACATAGCAGCCCTTGAGATAGTTTAATATTCCGTCAACTGCCCCGCGGTGATTCACCAATCGCACTACCTCCTCGTAGCGCTCTTTGGCTTTATCTGTATCGCGAAGGTTGACGCTCTGGCTTGATTTTTTGCGATTCTGACGGGTGTAGCCGTCGTTGCTGAAATCAATAAACTTCACCGTGCTGTCAGTCTCGTGTGGAGTTCCCACTTCGAACACATATACAGCTGTCTGTACGTTTGCCTTACCGCAGAAAATATCGCTCATCTTGATAGAGGCCAGTAGTGTATTCTGCTTTAGTATTTCTTTAGTGAACGGCAGACCGTTGCCGCTGCCAGCATTCTCTTGAATTAAAATGGCGGCGCGCCCCTTACGGTTTTGCTCGTTCATCATTTGCAATGCGCGTTGAACGAAAACAAAGCCCTTGCCCTCGGCAGAATAGGGGGGATTGAGCAGGAACACCGTTGCCGGGAAGGGTTCACCTTTATGTTCACCTTGCTCATAGTTGCCCTTAAATTGTGTCAATGAATCGGCATGGATGATGTTGGCACTGCCATCCTGCATCAGAATCATATTTAGTACAGCGAGGAGATAGATGTCGGGCAGTTTCTCAATCCCCAGTAACTGCTCCATCTTAATTTTAAGAATCTTGGCGTCGCGTTCCTTGGGACTGGTAATCTTTGCTTTGGCATCGGCAATCATAAGATTCATGGCAGAGATGAGAAATCCAGCAGAACCTGTAGCAAAGTCCCATACGAAGCTATCCTTGTTAACCTTGCAAAGACGCGCCATCATCTGTGTGACATAACGCGGTGTGAGCACTACGTCGTTCTCCGCTCCGTCTGGCACATCTACCCACTCGTTGAGCACATTGAACAGGCGACCAGTGAAGTCTATATTATGTAGTTCGCCTGTGAGGAACGGCAAAATGTCCTGCTTTATGTCTTTATACAGCGTATGTAGTTTGCTCTGACCGTTTATTGGCTCTGCCAATTTAGAGTGTACAAAGACCACACTGAGTACACTTTTTATCATTTCGATCTTCTCTTTGGGCAGATGTTTTTCTTTCAAGTAGGATGAGACTTTACGCATCACCTTGGCTCCATCGTTATCCTCATCGCTCATCTCGCCATTCATTTCTTCTACCTTTAGTGGTGACACCTTGTCTGGCACACCTAACCCTGCCATCACAAGACCAGCAATAAGCTTCACGCGAGAACCGACCTCAATACTCAGTTCATCGTGCATCTTCTGGTTCAGCGTCTTTAGCTTGCGTTCGATGTCATCTTCCAGTTCGAGCTTCTTGTTCTCAATTTCCTCTTCGGTAAGCTTGAGTGCATCAACCCTGCGAATAAACTCCTCAACGTTATCGTTGAGCAAAAACGACAAATCTGAATACTCGCCTACACACTTGGGCACAAACAGATTGTCCTTTGATACGTAATAAACTCCAATTTCTTTGGTTAATATACCGGCAGTTTCATACCCATTTACGCCAATAGCTATTACTTCTTTGTAGCTGTCAGTGTAATTTAAAATGGCATGGGCATAGTGAACAGCACCATTCACAGCATATTTGGCGATGTTGGTATAGTTGGGCTCATTATCCTTCTTCTTGTTCTCGATGTTTCCATTGGTATCTTGTTTGATGAAGTTGCCCTTAGTCCCTTTCACTTCAATCATCACAGGTATTCGTCGCATTGAAGCAGTCTGAATAAAACTCTTGAGGTCAGGATAGTTTGCCCCAACACCTCCGTTTTTACTGGGAGCCTTACGCAAAGCTTCATCAATTTCCGGATTGATGTTCTCGGTCTTGGTGTAGTATTTTTGACCTTTAAATTGTTGTTTACACCAATCTTCTATACGTTCTTCAATGCTGTGTTTATTGTCTCTTGCCATGTTTGGTGAGTTTTTGCAATAAATACAAATATATTGAAAATAATGCAGTTTGCAAAAAAACAAATGCAAGGCGCGACAGATGATAATTGTACTTAGGTTTTGACGAGTGACATTTTCTCAGTAAATTTGCGAGTGTAAGCGATAGAAATATCATGTTACATTCCAGAATATTTCCCTTTAACCCGCTGGGAACCAATTGTGTAGTGCTGTGGAAAGACGGGCAGCAGGCGTGCACGGTGGTGGACCCCGGCATGCCTTCGCAGGAGAGTTTGGAGCAGCTGCAGGCCTTTTTCAGGGAGCACGGCCTCACGCCGGACGCCATCCTGCTCACGCACGGCCACTTCGACCATTTCTGGGGCGTCGCCAAGTTGCTGGCGGTGTACAAGGTGCCGGTTTACCTGCATCCGCTGGATATCGACACCATGGAAAACGTGACCGGAAGTGCGCATGTGGCACAGTCCTTCTCCTTCCTCAAGCACGATTTCCCCACGGTGGACATTGCCGACGGCGACGTCATCACCACGGCCGGAACGGCCTGGACGGTCATCCATACGCCCGGGCACTCGCGCGGGAGCGTGTGTTATTATTCAGCGGAGAACAGCCTCCTCCTGTGCGGCGATACGCTTTTTGCCGGCAGCATAGGCCGTACGGACCTATATGGCGGTGATTATGATGAACTCATGACTTCCATCAAGGAGCGCCTGCTCAACCTGCCCGGGGAAACGGATGTGATTCCCGGCCACGGACAGCCCACCTCCATTGCCCGGGAAGGCATGTACAATCCCTTCCTGGAGCCTTTTAACGAACCGCTGGAGGACGTGGAATGAACATCATCTGGCTAGACACCATCGACTCTACCAATACCGAGGCCCTGCGCCGGCTCCCGGAACTGCCCTCCATGACCGTCCTGGCCGCCCGGGAACAGACCGCCGGCAGGGGACAGCGGGGCAATACCTGGTTCACCGAGCCGGGGAAGAACCTTACCTTTTCCATTGTGGTGAAGTTCGCGGAAGGGGAGCTGCATGCCTCGCAGGTACACTGGCTCAATTACCTGATGTCGGACGTGGTGTCCATGTTCCTGCGTTCCTATGGCATCGACTGCACCATCAAATGGCCCAACGACGTGTATGTGCAGCGGCGCAAAATCTGCGGCATCCTCATTGAGAACACCTTGAAAGGGGAGTGGGTGGATGCGGCGGTGATCGGCACGGGCATCAATATCAACCAGCGGGAGTTCCCGCAGCTGGCCAACGCCACCTCGCTGGTGCGCTGCTATGGCCAGGAGCAGGACCTGGAGGCCTGCATGGAGAAAGTGGCGGCGCTGTTCCAGGAAGAACTGCCGTGGCTGTTCAGCGAGCGGAGCCGGGCCAGCCTGTTCCGCAGCTATTCCAACCAGCTGTTCCAGATGGGGAAAAACGCCCGCTTCCACGACCTCCTGGAGGACCGGGAATATTGGGGCCGGATCCAGGGCGTGGAGCCGGACGGCCGCCTGTGCATCTGGGACCTGGAGGCTCCCGGCAAGCCGTATCGGTACTATCGGTTCAAAGAAGTAGGATATATCTTATGAAACGGGATATTTGGGTAGATTTTCTGCGGGTGACCGCGTGCTTCATGGTCATGGTGGTCCATGGAACGGAACCTTTTTACATTGGGGCCGATGGTGCCAATATCCTGACGGCCACCGACGCCTTCTGGGTGGCGGCCTTCGAGGCGCTGTGCCGCTGCTGCGTGCCGGTGTTCCTCATCGCCTCCAGTTACCTGCAGTTCCCGCTGCACTATTCCACGGGTGAGTTTTTCAAGCGCCGCGCGGTGCGCATTCTCTTGCCGATAGCCTTTTGGACGCTGGTGTATGCCCTTGTATGGGGAGAGCCGGTGGCCAACCTGAAGGGTCTTCTGCTCAACTTCAACTATGCGGCGGGGCACCTGTGGTTCGTTTACATGCTCATCGGCATTTATCTGATTATGCCGCTGCTGTCTCCGTGGGCGGAAAAAGTGTCCCGGAGGGAGCTGGAAGCGTATTTGGGCATCTGGCTGTTCACCACGCTCATCCCCTTCATCCGCGATTGGGCCGGGGGAGAGGCGCCCATCATCCAGGCGGCGGACGGCCTGCCTGCGCAGGCGCTGTTCCCGCTGTGGGGCGAGGCGGCGTGGAATCCCTTCGGCCTGTTCTATTATGTGAGTGGCTTTATCGGTTATCTGTTGGTGGGGCTGTACCTGCGCCGGTTCCTGGAGAACAACCGCTGGACGCGATACCTTGGCTGGACCATGTTCCTGCTGGGATTTGTAGCGTTGTTCACCAGTGTCCTGGGACACATTTCCGCAACCGGTGATACGTTCCCGCTGGCCGGGCCGTTGGCCATGGCCGTGTACTGGGAAATCCCGCTCGCTTTCTGCGGCCTGCCGGTAGTCCTGACCGCCGTGGGCCTTACCCTGGGCCTCCGCGCCGCCTTTGTCATCCCGGGCTCTTCCCCTGTCATCCCGAGCGAAGTCGAGGGATCTCCTCTCTATCGTCACCTCATCCTCCCCCTCTCCAAGGCCGGCTACGGCATGTACCTCATGCACATGCTGGTACTGGCGCCCTTCTCCGCCCTTTATCGGGGCTGGCTGGGCCTGGGCCCCGACGGCCTCCTGGGCGTCTGGACCACCCCCGTGGAAGTCCTTGCCACGGCCCTCTCCGCCTTTGTGGTGGTGGGCCTGGCCGCCGTCCTCCTCCAACGCCTTCCCCGCGTGGGCAAGTGGCTGGTGGGGTAGCCCCGGCACTTACGCCACAATAACCGTGATGCCCTCCGCCTCCAGGTGATCCACTACGGACTGGGGAACGCCGCTGTCGGTGACAAGCACGTCTATGCTGGAGAAGTCGCTGATTTTTCCAAAGCCGACTTTTCCGTATTTGCTGGAGTCGGCCAGGAGGATAATCTCGGTGGCCGCGCCCATCATGGTATTGGTCATGCGGGCTTCTTCCACGAAGGCCGTAGTGAGGCCGGCCTCCAGGTCAAAGCCGTCGCAGCTGAGGAACAGCTTTGAGCATTTCACATTCTTCAGGCCGTCCAGCGTGTAGCTGTCCCGGACGGAAAGGGAGTTTTTGATAACCTTGCCGCCAAGTATCATTACGTCCACATCCTCTTTCTCGCTGAGGAACACGCCCACGCGGATGGACGGCGTCACCACGTTCAGATGGCCTTTGGGCTTGATGTTCATAGCCATAGCCTCAATGGTGGTGCCCGAGGTCATGATAACGGAGTCGTCCTCCTCCAGAAGGTCTATCGCCGCCAGTGCGATTCTCTTTTTTTCACTGACCTGCAGGGCCGACTTCTCATGGACAGGCAGGTCAATTACCTTTTTCCTTACGGGCGAAGCGCCGCCGTGATTCCGGTACAGCAGGTGGCGGCTCTCCAGGACACGGAGGTCGTTTCTGATGGTGGCGCCTGTTACGCCAAGGTCGTCGGCAAGGTCCTGTACGCGGACATAACCTTCTTTTTCAAGTCTGCCCAGTATGTACTGGTGCCTTTCCTGGATCGAGAGCATAGCTTTCAAGTGAAAAATTTCACAAATATAAAAAATAAATTGTTTTTCAACAAAAAATCTAAATTGGGCAAAAATTTTTTAATTTTCTTTTATTTTTTTGGAAATGAAAAAATGAAAGCATATATTTGCAGAAAACATATTGCTCATGAAAAAAATTGTCATAATCGGCGCCGGAATGATGGGCTCGGCCCTGGCTTTTCCGGCAAGGGAAAACGGAAACGAGGTGCTTCTGGTAGGAACGCCTCTGGACAGGGACATTATCGAGGCCTGCAAAAAAACCGGCCGTCACCCCAAGTTTGAAAGGGATTTTCCTTCCGGTATTGCCTATTTTCAGTTCGAAGACTGGAAAAAAGCCGTGGCCGGGGCCGATTTCATCATTGGCGGTGTGTCGTCCTTCGGTGTGGACTGGTTCCTGGAGGAGGTCCTCACGGAACTGGACCCGGCCGTTCCCGTGATTTCCGTCACCAAGGGGCTTATCAACCTGGAAGACGGCACCCTCATCAGCTACCCGGATTATTGGCAGCGAAAATTGGCCCAAAAGGGCATTCACCGCACGGTGAACGCTATAGGCGGTCCTTGCACCAGTTATGAGTTGGTGTATCACGACCAGACGGAGGTGGCCTTCTGCGGAGAAAAATCGGAGCAAATCCGGATGATGAAAGAGGCCATGCGAACCTCCTACTACCATATCTCCCTGACCAACGACGTTGTGGGCCTGGAAAGCGCCGTGGCCCTGAAAAACGGGTACGCCCTGGCCATTGCCATGACCATCGGCCTTGTGAACCGCCACAACGGTGCAGACGCCGGCCTGCACTTTAATTCCCAGGCGGGCGCCTTCTACCAGGCCACCAAGGAAATGCGCCTTTTACTGGAAATGCAGGGCGCCAGCCGCGACTGCGAGAACATTGGCATCGGAGACCTTTACGTGACGGTCTATGGCGGCCGCACGCGTAAAATCGGCATTCTCCTGGGAGAGGGAAAAACCTACGACGAAGCCCTCCGGATTCTTTCCGGCGTCACGCTGGAGAGCCTTGTGGTGGCCCGCCGCGTGTATAAGGCCATGGTCAAAAAGGCCGAAAACGGCCAGGCCGACCTCGCCCAATTCCCCATGCTCTGCCATGCCGCAGCCGTGCTGGACGAAGGGAAGGACGCGGAACTGCCCTGGGAAGCTTTTACCTTTGATCAAACAAAATAAACAGGTTATGAATAAAAAACAGCTTTATCTTTCCCCGGAGATAATCTGTGTGGAAATCTCCTTTGAGGCTTGCCTCTGTCAAAGTCCGACAGTCACGACAGAAGATGTCGATGAGTTGGATGAACTTTTCCCCGAATATTAATACAATGCAGATGATTATGAAAAAGTATCTACGTTTCGTTTTGGCTGCATTGTCTCTCTTTGCAGCGGTTTCCTGCGCAAAAGAAGTCGCATTCAATGAAGAAGAAGTCATAGCCGAGCCTGTGGCTCCTGCTACGAAGACCATCCCCTACGATCTCACCGTCGGATCGGAGCTGACCAAGTCCTACATCAGCGCGAATCACATTTTTTGGGAAGAGGGCGATGAACTCGCTGTCATTGACAATGTTGATGGGACGGTGGTCCATAAATTTACGCTGAATTCTTTCAAGGATAACGAAGCTCGTTTTTCCGGAGAAATCAACGAAGGGGCAACAACGCTCTATGTTATCTACCCATACGATGAGAGCGCCAGCGTCGATGGGGGGGGCAAAATTACCACAACCCTTCCTGCCGAACAGATTCTTGGTGACAAAAACACGGCCAAAGATGCTCTCGTTGCTGTGGGTACAGCAGCTGTAGGCGACCCGGTGACTCTGAAAAATGCATTCGGCCTGATTCAGGTCACGGCAAAGCATAGTGACATCTCTCAGATTGTCGTATCGGGTACCGGCCTTTCTGGTGAAGCCACCTTCAACGCCGACGACGGCAGTGTCGTGACGCGTCCCTCCGGCAGCAGCGTCACCCTGAAGCCGGGAGAGAGCGGATTCACAAAGGATGACGTCTATTACCTCGCCGCCGTGCCTGGTGAGACCACAACCGGATTCAGCGTGGAAATGACCCGGCCGACAGACCCGGCCGCAGAAGAGGGTTCAGACCTTGACGGCTTCGGTCCCTCTGCAGTGTACACATTTAACAAGTCCATTACCATTCCCCGGAATGGCGGCTTCAAATTCTCTACGGACAACACAGCTTTTTCCTGGGCTTGGCACATTTACAACAAGGCTCAGCTCTTCGAGTGGAACGCCAAATCCGCCATGTGGTCCGACACCGACAAGGTCTATCTGGAGGAAGACATTGATATGAACACCGAGGAGTGGACACCGCACACTTTCCGCGGCGTGTTCGATGGCCAGGACCACAAACTTTACAACATTGTAACTTCCGAGGACAATGAGCACACGGGGTTGTTCGCCGAACTCTTTGGCACTGTCAAAAATCTGGTGATCGGATCCTCGAACGGTACGGCTTATGACGGCGTCTCTCACATTCAGCACGCCTGGGACAAAACCGCAAAATGGGCCAACGTCGGTTCTGTATGCGGAAGAGCACAAAAAAACGCCCTGATTGACCATGTGACCAACTTTGCGACGATTGAGATCCTCTCCACGGATGCCGGAAAGGGACGTCTCGGCGGCATTGCCGCATTCATTGCCGATGAGGATGTGAAAGTGAGCAACTGTATCAACAGAGGCAGCGTCATCAATAACCAGGCCTCGGCCTGTGCCCCCAACAATGTCATGGGCGGCATTGTGGCTTCGGCAGACAAAGCGGCAACATTGGTTGACTGCACCAATTACGGAGCGGTTACCAGCAATAACAATAATGTATACTGGATTGGCGGCATCATGGGCACTACCAATGGCCCGGTTGCTGTTGGCGGTACTGGAGAATGGGTATCAACCCTTACGGGATGCAACAATCACGGCGCAGTGTCCGCTTCTGCAGGTCCCGACAACCTTTCCATGGGCGGCATTGTCGGTTATATAACGGGAGGCGTATTGGAGTCCTGCAACAATGAATCAAGCGGCACCGTGTCTTCCACCTCTACCGGCGGGGCTACTTATATCGGCGGCGTGGCAGGCAGGTCTGCAGGTGCAAATGCCATCTCTCTTACGGGTTGCAACAACCGCGCTGTATTGAATACGGCAAACGGTTACGTCGTGAGGGTTGCCGGAATAGTGGGACAAGTGGCGGTAAGTGCTTCCGATGCAGACGCTAAACTGGAGGATTGCCACAACTACGCCGCTATATCCAATAAGGCATCCACATCGGAGGAGGGAGAATTAAGAGTGGCCGGTATCGTGGCCACCGCAGTCGGTACCTCCGGACGTAAGGTTGTCTTAACCAACTGTTCCAACGAAGCAGCCATCTCTTCTACTAAGCCCAGCACCAGTGCAGGCTATCTTGGCGGTATTGCCGGCCATGCCACTCATGTTAATTTGCAGGGCTGCAGCAATGTTGCTTCTGTAACCGCAGACAACACCCAATCCAACTCCAACATAGGAGGACTCATCGGATTCGGAACGAATGTGAAGATTACATCGGCATCCTTCAACACTGGGGAAATATCTAGAACCGGCACTGCAAAGCAGGGTTTCGTCGGCGGCCTTATAGGCTCGGCCCAGGGCACCACCACCATTGACGGCGGATGCTACAACAACGGTTCCGTACATGGAACGCCTAATACCGAAAGTTCATACGGTGGATTTATCGGCATCATCAATGACAAGACTGCTAATGTTACTCTTCAAGGCGCCGCTGGCAATTATCTGGAGAACCGTTCCTCAGGCTCGGTTTATTGCACCGGCACTGGCAAAACGTATTGCGGCGGTATGGTTGGGAATGTAAGGCACGGAACGCTCACTGTAAATTATGCCCGGAATTACGGAAAAATATCCAAGACTGCGAACAGCCACAGCATGGTGGCAGGAATTCTTGGCATGGCTGGATATCACAATGAGGCCGGTACCTGCAATATAACCATATCAAATTGTGAGAACCACGGGGCTATTGAATCAAAAAATACCAATACAGGCGGTAATTCACTTGTATGGGCCGCCGGGATTGTTGGAAGGGCAATCATGTTTGAGAAAACATCTAGCACAGATCTGGGCGACATCAGCATTTCCAATTGCACCAATGACGGAACAGTAACGGTTTCCACATACTCTTCAGGCAGAACTGTAAGTGTTTATGCTGCAGGAATCGTTGCCGGGGCACCCAGAGATTGCAGCATAAGCAGTTGTACCAACAGCGGAAAAATTTCTTTCACAAACAACTATTCCGGCGGAAAGGCTGCCTACGCAGGCGGTATCCTGGGCGGTGACACAGATGTCGATATTGCCGGGGATGGGACTGTCTCCGTTACAGAATCCACCAACAGCGGCGCCATTGCCGCCACTCTGGCCGGTGCGGGCACGGGCGCAAGAGTAGGCGCAGGCGGAATTGTCGGCCATATCTATCATGCTTCGACCACCCTTACCGACAACACAAGCAGCGGCAATGTAACCGCAACAAAAAATAGCGCTGTTGTTTCCGGAGCTTCCACCAGCGGCGGTTCAGGTGCCGTCATCGGCGACTCCAAGGGTGCCGCGACGGGAATTACGGCGACGGTGAAAAAGAGCATCACCGTGGGTGGCGTGACTTATGCAGCGGCTGAGGCTGCGGGGACGCTGGCCACATGGCTCTGCCCGAACAACAATAACATCACTGCAACTTACGTAGACTAAATCAAATATGAGAAGACTTTTCCAAGTCATCTTCCCTCTGTTCTTCCTGGCGCTGGCAGTATTGTCCTGCCAGGAAGAATTTTCAAGGGATGAAGCAGCGGCCGGTGCTAAAGTGTACCGGACTTTGTACACATGCGCTGAGGAGGCCTTCGCCACCTCCATCCCTACCCGGGTGGGACTTGGAGAGGGGCTCTTCCCCCGATGGGAGGCTTCCGACAGCCTTTCGGTGCTTGACGGGACGGCCAACAATGTCTTTGTGGTTTCAGGGACCGACGGCAGTTCCGCCCGCTTCGGCGGCGAAGTGAGTGAAAGTGCATCGACCCTCCGGGCGCTTTACCCCTATGACAGGGAGGCGGCTTTGGTGGGCGGTGTTATTTCCACGACCCTTCCTGCCGTTCAGACCGTCATGGACAGTGTGTGCCACAGGGCACTCCTCTGTACGGCCGAAGGCCCTGCGGAAGGAGGCTCCCTGAGCTTCCGCAACGCGTATTCCCTGGTCAAGATACACATCTCCCTGTCTGGCGTGAACTCCGTCACGCTCCGGGGACTCGACGGGGAACTGCTTGCGGGTCCTGGCAGCATCACGGCTGGCAGTACAGAGGGTTTTGTCCCCGGGGAGAACGGCTCCGCTACAGTCACGCTTCTCCCGGAAGGGGAGTCCTTTGTCAAAGGGGCCAATTACTACATTGCCATTGCGCCGACAGCCTTCAGTGCGGGGTTTGAAATAACGATGAACCGCATTGACGGGGCGGATGCCATCCGCAGTACCGACAAACAGTTGACCCTTCTGCGCAACGAGGGTGTAAACCTGGACGATGTGGCCACATCGCTTGTCTGGAGCAATGTGATTACCACTAAGGAAGAACTATTCATCTGGAACGAGGGTTACAAATCCTGGACGGCCAATGATGAAGTCCGGCTCGGTGCCGACATTGACATGGAAGGAGAGGAATGGACTCCTCACACTTTCCGAGGTGTTTTTGACGGGCAGGAGCACAGGCTCAGCAATTTTGTCTGCAAGAGCGACACGCATCTCTCCGGTTTCTTCTCGGACCTCTACGGTACAGTGAAGAATCTCACGATTGGTTCCTCCGACGGCATCTCCTGGGACGGAAACAGCATTGTCCGGCATGAATACCATGGCAACGAGACTTCATGGCCCAATGCCGGATCCGTCTGTGCACGGCTGCAGCCGGGTGGATATCTCTATAGGGTCACCAATTTCGCAAAAGTCGAGCAGGGGGCTGCCGATGCAAAGAAACGTTGCCGGCTGGGTGGAATAGTCGCTTACGTCGCTCAGGCAGGAAGCCTGGGCATTGAAGCTTGTGTGAATTATGGCGAGGTTGTCAATAATTGCACATCAACGACGGCCAATCAGCCGATGGGCGGCATCACTGGCTCGGCAGAGGGTGCTGTAACCATCAAGTCTTGCGCCAATTATGGTCATGTGACAAGCAACTGCGCCGGCGTCAACATGATAGGAGGTATCATGGGCGTCAGCAACGGCCGGGCTGCGGTGGATGTTTCCGGGAACACGAATTATGTGGCAACCATTACAGACTGTCGCAATGCCGGAACCATATCCTCTACTATGTGTAGTTCCGATTTGTTCCTTGGCGGAATCGTCGGTTTCCTGACGGGCGCGCAGATTACCACCAGCAGCAACAGCGGAAGCGTTTTCTCGACCGTCGAGGATAAAGTGAACAACATCGGCGGCATCGCAGGGGCCTTCCACAAAGAGAACGAATCCTTCATTGACGACTGCTCCAATTCCGGAGAAATCATAGGAGCCTCCACTTCGGCAAGGAACAATGTGGGCGGTATCGTTGGACTTGTCAACTCAGGTGCTTCCTCTACGCTGACGCTTACTTCCGTGACCAACGAAGGGAAGATTCATTGTTGTGGTTCTTCGGACCAGTCCGCTGTCGGTGGAATTGCCGGCCGTAGCGAGAAGGCCGGATGTGACGTCACGACAGCGACCAATTCCGGTGAAATATACATTGACGGAACCGCAGCGGGACAGCGCAACATAGGCGGCATCTGCGGCGTCACTACCGGCAATACGGTGTATGACGGATGCGTCAATTCCGGGAACATCCACAGCGCGTCAAAGGCCGGCCCCGCCCGCGTGGGAGGATTCTTCGGCCATGGTGCTGCTTTCACCCTTAACTGCACGCACCGGCAGTCCGAGAACAAGGGGAAAATCTATGGATACAGCGCCTCCAATGACGGTGCAATGGGGGGGATTGCCGGTTATGCACAAGGTGGTTTCAATATCATCGGTACCGAAGAACGCCCCGTGCTCAATACCGGGGAGGTTTGCGCCGATGATGCCAGCGCCAGAGTCTGGATTGGTGGCATCACGGGATTCACTCAGGTTGGAAACAATTCCATCACCTGGGCCCGCAATATCGGCAAGGTGTCCAAAAATGCGGCTACCAAGGTTCACTGCATTCTTGGCGGCATTATGGGAAGGGTCCAGGGTGGCGCCAATATCGTGAACCACTGCGTCAACGACGGGCCCGTCACGAATGAGGGAGAAGGAGAAAACCTGTATTGGGTGGGCGGCATTGTGGGACGCGCATTCATGAATTCCGGTAGCATCCAGATTTCGGAATGTACTAACAACGCAAATGTTTCCCTCCGTTCTACTGCCAGCAAAAGGACCAATGGACTCGTCGCTGCCGGCATCCTCGGAAGCGGCAACAAGAACTGCACGGTAACCGGGAACGTCAACAATGGCAGCGTCAGCATCTTCAGTGGAAATGCAGCTGCACACCCGCATGCGGCCGGTATTTTCGGGGATGACGTGGACGTGGACACCGGCTCCTCAGCCCCTGCGGCTAACACAATTACCGGAAATACCAACAACGGCTTGGTTACGGCAACCGGTACGTCCGGTCAGGCCAGGATTGGCGCCGGCGGCATTGTCGGGCGCATGAGTTTTACCAGCGCCCTGTCCACCGTTACCGGAAATAACAGCAACGGAAACGTGAGCGCCTCTGCGGGAGGAACCACTCTCTTTGGTTCCTTTACTACTGGCGGAAGTGGCGCTGTTGTCGGAGACATGCAAACCGAGTCTGTTGCACCCATTACGGCAGCTGTTTCCAAGAATATAACCGTGGGCGGAGTCAGCTATGGAACGGCCGAATCCATCGGCTCCCTTCAAGCTTGGCTGTGCCCGAACAGCAGTAAGATTGAAGCCACTTATATAGACTGATGCTATGAAAAACAAACGCTTCGCATATCTGACACTGTGTCTGGGCCTTGTGATGCTCACCTCGTGCAAAAGGACTTTTGACGATACTTCCCTTTGGAACAGGTTGGAGGGAATTGAGGGGAGAGTGTCGGCTCTTGAAGACCGCTGCAAGCGGATGAATACGAATATTGCGGCACTGAAAGGGCTCGCAACGGTTTCTGCCTCATCGGACCGGATTACATCCATCGTTCCGCTTACTGAAGACGGGATTGTCACGGCTTATACGTTCTATTTCTGTTTTTCAGATCCGGTCACGGTCTATTGTGCCACCGATGGAACCGATGGAACTGATGGGATTGACGGACAGAATGGAACCAATGGGAGAGACGGCTTGGACGGCGTTGTCCCGGTTGTCGGGACCCGGGAAGTGAATGGGGTGCTGTATTGGACGCTTGATGGTGAGTTCCTGCTCGATGATGCCGGAAACAAAATCCCGCTAGTTACATCCGGAGGCATCGTTGTGGATGGCCGTACGCCGGAACTGAAGGTGGAGGCCGGAGTCTGGTATTACAGGATGAGTCCGGAAGAGTCCTGGGTGCAGCTGGAGGTGAAGTCTGAGTATGGGGACGGTAACATTTTCTCATCTGTCACACAGGATAATGAGAACGTGGTGTTTTCTCTCTCCGACGGAACCGTCCTGTCCATCCCCAAAAAACAAATCCTTTCCCTCGAGATCAGTCCTGCGGGGGAGCAGACCATTACGGCTGGTACGTCGGTCCGTATCAATTGGAGAATGGCGACGGATGATGACGTGGCTGAGGTGGATGCCTTTGCGCAAGGAACGTGGTCGGCCCGCATCGAACGCGACGGTTTCGCCAAAGAAGGAACGCTACTTGTCTCGGCTCCTGCAGATGCTGCGGGAACCTGTCCGGTCATTCTTTTTGCAACCGGTTCTGACGGCTTGTCGGCATATCTTACCATCAATTTTACAGTGCTATGAGAAAGTCATTCGCAATGATTCCGGCAGTGCTGCTCTTCCTGAGCGCCTGTACCAGATATGACGATTCAGCCGTCAATGGCCGGATGAACCGGATGGAGACCGAACTGGACCGTCTGGAGAGTATGGCCACACGGATGAACGGCGACATTGCCGCTGCGGCGGATCTCCTCCTTGTTTTCAGCAAAGGAGACTACGTTACGGCATGCCGGCCTCTTGAGGACGGAAGTGGTTATGTCATTGAGTTCTCGGCTTCTTCTCCTATCGTCGTCCATCACGGAAAGGATGGTTTGGACGGCACGGATGGTACCGACGCATTGAATGGAGCAGATGCCGAAGATGGCGTTTCGCCGGTTATCGGCATTTCAAAAGATGAAACTGGTACCTACTGCTGGACGCTGAACGGAACCTACCTTCTTGACGAGAACGGAGGTCATGTTTATCTGACGTTGTCTTCTACTCAAGGAAAGGACGGGACAGTTCCGCAATTGCGGGTCAAGGATGGAATGTGGCAGCTTTCCCTCAACAACGGTTATACATGGACAGATCTTACAAGGGCTTCCGATGCGGCACAGGCGTCACCGTACATTTTTACCGCCGTAGAGCCGCTTGACGATGTCATTCGCTTTACGTTGGCCGATGGCAGCAGTTTCGACCTGCTCCGGCTGGGACCGCCCAGCCTTGTACTTTCCGGATGGCAGGGTGTAAAAGTGGTCCCCGGCAGAAGCGTTGACATTGCTTATACAGTCTCCGGTGCAACTTTACGAACAGGGGTCCGCGCCGTCGGGAATAATGGCTATTCCGCAGTGGTAAATGTACAAGACGTCTCTTCCGGAACCATTACCGTAACCGCACCTCCTCAGGTGGTGGAAGGAGAGGTTTTGGTCGTTGCCGACAACGGATATGGTAGCTTGTCCATCCGTAAGATGACATTCTCCACCACCGGAATTACGGTGACGGAACTGGAGGCCTTTGGAAATATGCAAGACTTTGAATGGTAGGGCTATGAAAAACAGAATCAACATTTTTTTATTGACAGGAATCGCCCTTATTGCAAGTGGATGTCAATCTGCCTATGACGATTCTGCGCTAACAGGACGCCTTGCCGCCCTGGATGCCAGGATACAGGCTTTGTCTGGGGAACTGGACCGGATGAACGGGAACGTCGCGGCTCTGGGCGGACTTTCCGCGGCGTATATGGCTGGTTCCACCATTACGGCGGTGGAGGAACTCTATGATGAAGAGGGCATTCTTACCGGCTACAAAATATCCTTCACCAAGGGCGATCCTGTTATTATCCACAATGGTCGTGATGGCCGCAACGGCCATATTGGGACAGATGGTGTTCCCGGCACGGACGGAACGCCCGGACATTCTCCGGTGGTGGGAATCAAGATGGTGGATGGCGTTCTTTACTGGACGGTTGACGGAGAAATCCTGCTGGACGGGCAAGGGAATCCCTGCCTGGCATCTCCGGATCCATCCTCGGCCCTCGCCAAGGATGGTGAAACCCCTGTCGTATCCGTGGAGGGCGGCAATTGGGTGGTTACCGTCGGAGGAGAGTCCCGGATACTGGGACCGGTATCCGACAGCGAAGTGCTGATTGTTGACGGCGTGTTTGCTGCCGTCGATGTCAGCGGCAATCCGGTCGTATTCACCCTGTCGGGAGGGGAAACCCTTGCAATTTCCAAGGCCGTTCCTTTTTCCATCGGGCTTCAGAAGGGGAGTGGTGATTATGTCCTGGATTGGACGGTGGAAGGGAACTGCAGTGCTGTCAGTGTCGATGTCATAACGGATGGGTCCTGGACGGCAGTCGTATCCAGCCTGTCCGACCATACAGGCACCATCACCCTTTCTCCTCCGGCAACTTACCGGGATGCCTCCTTTATGGTCCTTGCCGGAGACGGTGTCTCTTCCGGGGCATGTTCATTTTCCATTATCAGCGGGACAATTGTATTATGAGAAGATTTGTTACAGCGATATTGGCGGCCATTGTCCTCCTTGCCATCCCGTCGGCTGTGTCGGCGCAGGATTTTTCCCGTCGTACGATTGGCGGAACCGTCTTGGATGAGAACGGGGAAACCATGCCCGGTGCGATGGTTGCAACTTCCGATGGCCGCAGCGGCGTACTGACGGACGAAAAAGGTAATTTTACCCTTTCTGTCAAGACCACCGACAAGACGGTTTCCATATCCATGCTTGGGTACAATGTGCAGGTAGTTGACATAGTAGGGAAGGAAACAATCCGTGTTGTCATGGTTCCCGATGCGGAAAATACGCTCAATGAGGTGGTTGTCATCGGTTACGGGGAAGTGAAGAAGGCTGACTTGACGGGAGCCGTCTCCAATGTCAAGGTGGCGGATGTGCAGGAGGCGGCGGGACTTTCCGTGGGACAGGCGCTTCAGGGACGCATCGCCGGCGTGGATATCATGACCACATCCGGAGACCCGTCGGAAGGAACGTCCATCCGAATCCGTGGAACAAGGTCTATTACGGCCTCCAATGAGCCGCTGATCATTGTGGACGGCGTCATGGATGTAGTCAAGGACCTGTCCCTGCTCAATCCTGATGACATTGCCTCGATTTCTGTCTTGAAAGATGCTTCGGCTACCGCTATATATGGCTCCCAGGGAGCTAATGGCGTCATTATGGTAACGACCAAGTCCGCCACCACTTCCAGGCCGCGCATTATCATCAGTGCCGAAGCCGGTGTATCGCACTTGGCAAGAAAGTTGGATGTTATGGATGGGGCAGAGTTCTCGCGTTATTACAATGACATCCGTTATTTCAATGCCGGCCAGAATTCCGGTGAGCCGCTCCGTCTGGATCCCTCCGCGCCTCTTGGAAATACCGACTGGCTGGGTGAGATTACCCGGATTGCGCCTTATCAGAATTATAACCTGTCTATCGGTGGCAAGGAAGGAAAACTGAACTATTATTTTTCGCTGGGGTACATGGACAACCAGGGAATTATCAAGGATTCCTGGGAACGCCGCGTAACCGCCAGGCTCAATGTGGACTATCAACTGTTCAAATGGCTGAAATTTTCCTATAAGGGTAGTTATACTTTCCGCAGGGACAGCCCGAACAAGGCGAACATCGGAGGTACGAATTTCCACAACGGTGCCATTTATCTTTCTCCACTGATTGGTCCGTACGATGAGATCAACCCCCTGTATGAGAACGGCACCCGCATTGACACACCGTTGACTTCCCTGGAAAGGAGGGAATACTATTATGACCGTCATGATACATTCCACTCCGGAATCCTCGAGATAAAACCGGCAAAGGGTCTCACCATCAAAAGCACGAATACCTTTAAACCTTATCAGCGGCATGACTATGGCCTCTGGCCCAATACACTTTCCAGCCGTTTGGATGAGCAGGGCTCGCGTGCGTATATCTACGACAGCAACAACATGCGTCTCCTATCAGACAATACTGTTTCCTGGAAGAAGGATTTCCGCGGCGGTCATCATTTCGATGCAATGGGAGGTTTCTCCGTCAATTACGTAACGGCGAATACGCTTTCGGTCAATGCCAACGGACTGGTCTCCGACGATACGAAGTGGTATAACGTCAATGCCATCGGCAGCAAGGAGAATTATACGGTGAATTCTTCCCGTACCAGTATCGTCAAGCAATCCTTCCTGGGGCGGGTCAATTACAATTTCAACGGAAGGTATTACCTGACCATTACCGGGCGATTCGACGGGTCTTCCAATTTCGCAGCCAACCACAAGTGGGGATTTTTCCCCTCAGCCGCCTTTAAATGGGCCGCCGGACGGGAACGGTTTGTACAGAGGGCCAAATGGCTCGATGATCTGTCAATCAGGGCGAGCTATGGTTCAACGGGCAATGATGCTATAGGTGCCTATACTTCCCTTGAATCCTATAATACCAACACAAACGCGTATGTTTTTGACGGTACGCAGCCGTTAGCAGCATATATCGTAAGGTTGCACAATCCGGATTTGACGTGGGAGAAGACCCATATGTTCAATGTCGGTGCCGACATGGCATTCCTCGGGAACCGGATCAATTTCACCGCTGAAGCCTATGCCAGCGTCACGACGGATTTGCTGCTCTCTGTCCAGACGGCCCAGGTTACCGGATATACGTCCCGGTATCAGAACCTGGGACGAACGTCGAACAAAGGTTTCGAGCTCACCCTGGAGACCCGGAATATCCAGACCAAAAACTTTGGCTGGACCACGACGCTTACCATGTCCCACAATTCCCAGATGGTCGAAGACATCGGGCACGAAGAATATGTGTCGGCTCTCAAGAGTGCCGGCAACAATTCCTATATGATGTACGGATACAAGAAGGGATATCCGCTTAACGCCCTGTGGGGCTTCCAGTACGCGGGTCCGTGGAAATCCAGTGAAGAGATTGAGCGGAATAAATACACGCATGCCTATGCTTCGGTCAATCCGGCCTCTCCTGGAATCGCCCGGTATGTGGACGTCAATCACGACGGAGTCATATCACAGGATGACCTCCTGTATCTCGGGCAGTCCGATCCCTGGTTATATGGTGGTCTTCAGAACACATTCCACTGGAAAGATTGGAAGCTTTCCCTGTTCTTATCCTATTCATTGGGAGGAAAAATCTACAATTACTCGGAGAGCGTAATGGCCGGTGGCATGTGGGGAAATCAGTACCGTTATATGCTGGATGCCTGGCATCCGGTACGCAACCCCGAGAGCGATTATCCCAGGGCTGGTGCGGATGACGTATATCCTCCCAGTACATTCATGGTCCACGATGCATCTTATTTGAGACTGAAGTCGCTGGTCCTGTCCAAGACCTTCAATTTCCGGAGCCAGCGAGTCTTCAAGAACCTTGTTGTGACGCTCAAGGGGGATAATCTTTTCCTGATTACCGGATACAATGGCTTTGATCCCGATGTCTCCACGGAAAGCGACGGGTCGGTCATGCGCAGAGTCGATATGGGAGCTTATCCGCGCTCCCGGAAGATAACCCTTGGTGTCAAATTAACCTATTAGGAGGGTGTGAATATGAAAAAGAATCTTGTTGTTGTAGTCCTTGTCCTCCTTGCCGTTGCAGCCTGTTCACTCAAGGAAGATTTTCCGGGCATCTCCCAGCAGAATTTCTACAAGACTGAGGCCCAGTGCCGGGCGGTTGTGAACGGCATATACATTCCCCAGCACAGTATTTTCACGTCCAGCATGATGCTGGTAACCGAGGCCCAGACGGATCTTTGGTACAGCAGTTCGACCACCCAGGATGCGAGACTGATGGTGACTCCGGCGAAACCGGAACATGGAAGTACAGTATGGCGCTACGGTTACCGTGGCGTGGATCTTTGCAACGAAGCCATCCACTGCATCGGCGATACACCATACATTCGGGATTCAGTGAAGAATGTGATGATTGCTGAATGCCGTGTAATGCGGGCTTTCTATTATTATTTCCTCACTTGCATGTTCAACGGTGTTCCCTTTTATACGGAGCAGGTGAATACGTATGCGGTGCAGGACAGCCTGCGCTACCTGCCGCGAACGGATGCCAATACCATTAGGCGGATACTGTATGATGACATAAAGAACAATGCCCTGCCGTACTTTACCGAGGAAAACGGCTTGAAGTGCCGCGCTTGCGATGCGCCCTACATGCGTTCGGGCTATGCGCTGGGTCTTATGCTGATGGCCAAATTTGCGATGTGGTATGCTGATTGGGACGCCGCCTTGGAACCGCTTAAGGCCCTGGAAGAACTTTATGGGGAGTTTAATGAGGAAAATTATCCGCTTGAAGATATTCTGTGGAGGAACGAGAATATTCCGGAAACCATTTTTGAGGTGCAGCACAAATATGACCTCTCCGGAATTCAATATTACGGTAGCATAGCCAAGTTTATGATGCCTCCGCATGAGACCGATTATATTTTCGACGGAGTGACGCTTTATGGATACGGCAATACGATACCCAGTGCGGGCACGCTCCGTACCAACCTGCGCTTTGCGGGATTGCGGAGTAACGCCTCCGGTGGAGAGGCAGGATCCACGGCTTCGTCCCTGTTCGGACCGCTGCCGTTGAAGATTACCGATGTCGCCACCAAAGGCCGTTATGCCATTGCTATCGACATGGACGCCCTTTCTACCGGAATGGTCAAAGGGGCCCCGCTTGACCGGAGGGCCGTCTTGAAATTCGGACTGGGAAACCTTGAAACGGGAGATACCTTTTCTTTTGTCCGGAATGACGGCCAATGCTGGCCCGGTCCGCAGTTCTGGTGCCCTAATATCATCAACAATTGCGACGGTAACAATTATCGCCTGTTCCGTTACGCCGACGCGGTCCTGATGATGGCCGAGTGTTACTGTGCCGAGCAGAACTCGTCCAAGGCCCTGGAATATCTGAACAAAATCCGCCGTAGGGCCGGAGTCAACGAGATTAGCGCATTCTCGGGCTATGAAGACCTGATGCTGCAAATCCGTGCCGAGCGGGCACGGGAATTGTGCGGGGAAATGCACCGCAAATTCGACCTGGTCCGCTGGGGTATCTGGTTCGACCAGACTTACAATAACACCGGCAATAGTACGCTCAAGAAGAATATGCGGCGTTGCCACGAATATTATCCCATTCCGGATGTACAGTGCGCCCTCTCGGGATACATCCTGGACAATCCGGAGTACAAGACCAATTTCATTCAATGAATTGCGTATGAAGAGGTTTTTAGTGTTTCTTGTGCTTTTTCTGACGCTACTGGTCACGGGCGGTTGTTCACGTGCTTATAAAGATACGTACGATCACCTGCGTGTGGACCGCGTGCTTCTCAAATTGCAGGCAGAAGAAGGGACCATTCCCATCATGGTCTATTATTCCGGCAGCTGGCAGGCTGCCTTGGATGAAACCTGTGACTGGGCCAGTCTGGACATGTCGTCCGGAACCGGAATTATGGCCATCCATCTCCATTATCAGGAAAACATGCTGACAGCGCGGGAAACGACGCTGACGCTTTCCAACGACAAGGACGAGCCCGTTACCATAACGATTACACAAAATGCAGGCATATAAAAGATTCTTATCGGCAGCCCTTTTTGCGACAGCTTTTTCTGTGCTTCCCGTGAAGGCACAGGAGCGTGATATATACCAGGCTATTGCCGCATGTTGCGGAGAGCGTGAAGACGGACTGGTTACCCGGCTCCCCATTCACGATGTCCCTGCGTTCGAGATGATTGTCGTGAGTGACTGTTTGAGTGAAAATACGGCACTGAATCCCAATCTGTCCTGGAATAAGGTTGACCTGGACGCTTCGGCGCGTACGGCATATCTTGAGTCTCCGGATGGCAGCTGGGGACTACGGCTCGAATTCCGGAAAGGTGCATACAACCGGTTGATGTTATATGATAGGGTGAAACTTGACCTCAATGGCTGCAAAGTGCGTATGGATGCGGCTACAACCGCCCTGCAGGTGACTGGCGCGGGGCCGTTGAATATTCTGTCAAGGACCCGTGGCGATGCTGCCTCCTGTCCGGTCAAGGAAAAATATATTTCCCAATTGACCGATGCGGACATCTATACGCTTGTCACGCTCAAGGATGTGGAATTTGTCTTCAAGGAGGGCGCCATCATTAATATCGATGAAGTTTTTGGCCAGGAAGTGCCCTCTATTCATTCCGGTATCCGGGGCAAGATGCGTCGGGAGGCGGACGGGGCGGTAACAATGCTTCGGGATGCACACGGAGATGGTATCCCGATGGCAGTGAATACGCGTTGCTCATGGCGGAAAGAGGCCGCACCGCGCGGTTCCGGCACAGTTTCCGGCGTCCTGGTGGTAGAGCGCAACAGACGATATGGAGATGCTGCGCCACGAATGTATATCAGACCTATTTCCCGGAATCAGATAAAAATAAGCGACAGCCGCAAGAGTACGGTCTGGAGAAACTGGCTTGGGTGGTTCCCCGGCAGGATGCCAGGTAACAATTTTGACTTTGAGAATGCCGGATTCGCCCCCAAAGGCGTAGATGACCGCCTCCTTAACAACGTAGGTCCGAAAGCCTATTTCTATACCGATTCGGGAGAACGGCGGATTCAGAAGGCCGGCAGCTTCAATTCCCTCAAAAGTGAAGACGGTTTCGAACCCGGTGGGAGCATCAAGCTTTATGGGACTGTCTCCGACTGGTATCGGTGGGGGGCCAGTGGAGAGATTGAATCCGGAAAATCAGTATTTATCGAGTGCAATCCGTCTAAACTCAAGGCTTCCCAATTGCAGCTTTGTTTCGAGATTGCCGCCGGAGACGGAAACCTGCTTAATGACCGGGGAATACCCGTCCGTTGGAAAGTGGAATACAGCATAGATGAAGAGAATTGGAAACCGCTCAAGACTATTGACGGGGAGGAGACTTTCGGACTCAGACCTATCCCCGGAGCGTCGAAGACCGAAAAGGGAAGCGGGCGTGAATATCACCTGATGTATGATGCTTGTCTGGGAATGCAACAGCATTGCTACAATTTGCCGGAGGATGTGATAGGTGCAAAAAAGCTGCTCATTCGCATCAGCCCCTGTGTGGGCCGGTGGTATCATTTGAGCACCAACCCTGCCCGTGACGTGGAGTATCCTGATGCAAAGGTCAACCTCGTAAAACAGGGAAACAAGCAGTTCTCCACCATTCGCTTCGGCTCTATTTTCTTTGATTACAGGTAAGTTATGGAAAAAAAACTGTTATACTTGCTGTCAGCGCTGTGCGCCTTGGTAGCCTGTCATAAATTCAATGATGCGGAACTGGTTAACGTGGTGGAATTTGCCACAGATAAACCCGAATTGCTCGTTGAGGACGGTGGTGGAATGGTCAGCTTGAAGGTGTATTCAAACGGCGTTGTATCTGTCGGTACCGTTGAAGAGGGGATAGACTGGTTGGAACTTTCCGCCAGGGAAATCCATGGTGACGGTGATCTGGAGATTGCCGTACGCCCCAATGGGGGAACCATCCGTATGGCGACGCTTCGCCTTAGTCTTGGAGGAAGTGAAACGGTTATTGATGTCCCTTTGAAACAGGGTGGCCTTCCGCAATATCTGCTTTGTCCGGATCCGTATTGCATCGTCGATGGAAGGTCGGAAGACAAGCAGGCGTTTTCCTTGGTCACCAATGTCCCCGTTGACAAGATACGGGTCACTGTCGATTATCTTGGATTGCAGAAAGACTGGATATCGGAGGTGGCTTTGTCCGATGGGATAGTGTCATTTGTCGCGGGTGTAAATACTACGGATGTGTGCCGCCGGGCAAAGTGTATTTTGTCGTACACGGATGCCTGGGGAATGGAATCCGAACTGGCGCTGTTTGTTACCCAATCTGACTGCAACGGCGCCATCGGAAAGCCTACGGGAGTGACGCTTATCAAGGCGTTGGGTACTCCTGAAGGATTCCGTATCGAGGATGATTTTCTGCTGGAAGGAATAATCGTAGGAGACTGTCTGAGTCCCAATATGGCTCTCAATCCTTCCGTGAACCAGCTTGACAACCCCGTAAAGGCTGATACGACGTTTGCGCGTAGGGTTACCTACATGGAGGGGGAAGACGGAAGCTGGGGCATCCGGCTTGTCTTTGACAATGCAGCCGACAATACCCTCCGCTTTGGGACCCGGATTGCGCTCAATCTGTACGGTGCGACTGTAATTCGTGAAGATTCTCCGGAACGTTACACGTTGACCGGGATATCCGGATGGAATATCTGTTCCTCAGAATCGGGCACCGACGTCCCTGAGAAAAGATGCAGTCTGTCTTCCTTGACTCCTGATGACATCTACACGTTCGTCACGCTCGAAAACATGGAATTTGCTTTTAAATGCGGCACGTATGCGGATGTGATGGAAGATTACGCTCTAAAGAGTACGGTGAACGAAAATGTGACTTCCAAGAGCAGCCTTCTGGATGGATGGGCCAGTCTTTTGACGGACAATACCGGAGTCGGAATCTACGCACCTGTCAATATGCTATGCGCTTGGCGTCGCAGTGGAGCCGGAGTGCCTCAGGGCGTTGGGACGGTCAGTGGCATTCTTGTCCATGAAGAGATGCCTCGGCTGGGAGATGCCGGGAAATATCAGATCCGGGTGATAGATGAGTCGGGATTCGACATGGATGGTAATTCCACACTGAAAGAATATGCCTATTGGATAAACAGTGCAAAGAATACATCAAACTATGCGGCTATAAACAGCCGCTATGCTTACAATAAGCTTCGTACCGTAATTCCGTCGAATGATTTGCTGGATGGGAACAAACTTGTGGCCAATGCCGAGATGGTTTGCGAGAACACCGTGATTCCTGCTTCACGTACGGCAGACCCTTATACCACAGCTAATTACTATAATCGTTTGACAGCAGACAATATGGGCGTATCCTCAGAATATGTCGGCATTGGCGACATAACCACTGCCCGCGATTGGTTCAAGTGGTCGGAAGAAGGGGATTTCGCAGGATACAATGGGTTCGTCTTTACCTTTTCAACGGCTTCAGTCGATGCTTCGCAGTGGGAATTTGCTTTTGATTTCGCCGGTGGTTATACATCAGCCTCCACCGCGCGTTCCTGGCCTGCCCATTGGTGTCTGGAATATAGCATCGACGGGGGAGAGAGCTGGTCTATTGTAGGGAATTCGGTTACGGGGGGAGATTATGTGCATATGCGCGGACTGCCATGGGAACGGGCTTTTTTGAACGGCCAATGGTATCAGACCTCCTCCCAGGCGGGAATGGGTTTTTCTCAGCACAGTTTCGTGCTTCCTCCAGAGGTGGCGGGAAAAGATGAGGTCCGGCTGAAACTCCGTCCTTATGACAGAACTATCGTTTCCCTCCCTTTGGTGTGGGACGATGATATCGAAGTTTCGCAAATAGATTATTCGACGGACGTGGATATCCGGGTCCGCTTCGGGTTTATTTACATTAGATACAGATAGACTATGAAAAAAACGATGCTTTCCTTCGTTGTGGCAATGCTTTTTTCCACTCCGTCCTTCGCCTGGGGATGGCCACACCGGGTAATAGGATATGTCGCTCAAGAACATTGCACTCCGTCCACCCGGGAAGTTTTGGACCGCTATCTGGACTCCCCGCTCAACAATATAGCCATGTGGCCTGATATTTATCGTTGCCGTTTGTGGGTTCCGCAGGACTACAGCGATGCCCCGGATTATACTTTCAAGAGTTGGGAGCATGCGGTGTGTGTTGGCCCGGACTGCTATCCGCTGAAAGAGTCTAACCGTCCGGATGGAAACGGGGCGGGGTACGGAGCGATTCTCGGATATATTGAGCGCTTGCAGAACTACAAGGAGATGACAGATTCGGCTGTTGTCGTGGATATGACCGCATTGGTCCACATGATTGGAGACAATCATTGTCCCGGCCATATCCTGTACTCTAAACCGGACGGAACATGGGACCCCATGGGAGGAGGAATTGCCGGAGGGTATGGGATTTACACGCATAAATTCAAGGGACGCAAAATGACCCTCCATGCCATTATCGACGGGAGTGAAGCCATTCACAACGAGTTTGGTAAAAATCTGGATACGTGGAAAGAATATCTGGACGGCCGATACTGGGAGAGCCGGAACGAGATCCTCTCCGGTTGGGTTGGCGAGTGGCTTCAGGATGCCGCAATCCGCTCTAAAGTAATCTACGAGTGGGTGAAACCCGGACAGGATTTGGACGAAAGCTTTTATTCCGACCCGGAACACGAGGCGCTGCTGTCCTATCTGTTTGCTGCAGCCTCATATCGGCTTGCGCACATTTTCAATACGTTGTTTGATCCTGAATATCGCGGCTTATGAAAAGAATCATCTCCATCGTCTGCTTTGTCGCATGGGGAATCATGCTGAACGCACAGGACTTTGAATCCATCCGGGCAAAGGCTACGGAAAAAGGAGCCGTCCTTCCGAAAGGCGCATCCCTGGAAGGGATCATCATCAGCGATTATCATTCCCTCAACATGGCGCAAAACCCTCAGGTGACCTGGAATCGCGTGGAAGGGCGGATGTGTTATTCGACCGGTTACCTGCAGAGCCTGGATGGCAAGATGGGTTTCCGGGTTTTGTTCAAGGATTTGTATGACAACAGAGTCCCCCGTTTCAGTCGCGTACGGATTGATTTGGCGGGATGTGAAATAACAAAGGAAACCTGTCCCGAAAGATATACCCTTTCCGATGTCCCCATTGAAGCTATTCAAGTCCTCGGCGAAGCCGCCCCCGTGGTGAAAAAAAAGCATATCGGAGAACTGACTGAGGCAGACATCTATACTATGGTGACCTTGGAAGATGTTGAATTCCTCTCCAAAGAGGGGGCCTATACCAACGTCCGTGAGTTTTATGTCCAGTCAACCTGGCTCAATGACTTCAAGAAGCCGGTAGATTCTGACTGGTTTGACGAATCTGGACTGTATGTTCGGGACAATCGTGGAGATGCCTTGTTTCTCCCTGTCAATACTGTGTGTGACTGGCGTCGCCGTGGTGACCGGATGCCTTCCGGGGTGGGAAGCATTACCGGGATTGTCGTCAGTGAGGAACTTCGCCGAAGCGGTCTTCCAGGTCCGTTACAGCTTCGCATAGCGTCGCCTTTGGCTGTGGATATTCCGATGGATGGAAACTCTTCATACGAACTCATCGCCTCTTGGGACTGGGACCGTAATTACTATTATGCCCTTAACTGCGAGAGTGGACTCCGTAAGTGGCTCGAGAATCTTCGCATTGATGCCGAACGGATTGCTCCCGACAAAGGGGAAGGATGGCTTTCGGTAACGGTTCCGGCAAAGATGGGACTCGGCAAAGATTATAATGCCCGCTGCGCTCGCGATGGCCTCAATGCCGGTGAAGGGAACAGGGAGTGCGCTGCCGTTGTTTTCGACACAAAATCCCTGGATTGGTTCAACGGCGGTGCTGTTCTGGTCGAGACATGTACGAAAGGTTTTTCCGGTCAGGGGTTGGCGGTGGAGTTCACCTGGTTAGCAGGGAATGGAACTTCCGAATCGGCATTTGGTTATCCCGCCCATTGGCAGATTGCCTACTCGCTTGACGGTACTCATTATATTCCCGTGAATCAAACATTCTTTCTTCGGCCGCTCGCATGGGCCGACGGAACGCCGGTGTCCTATGATGCTGCTGTAGGTTTCACGGAAAATACTGTTCTGCTGCCGCCGTTGTTGCTCGGGCAGGAGAAAGTCTATATCCGTTTGATGCCTGCAGACCGGGTGGCTACCGCATTCCATGCCGATCCATCCGAACGGATTGACTCTGGCCGTCCGAATGACTCCGGATGTTTTGCCTTGAGACTGGGCAGAATTGCTCTTAAAGCGCTCAAATAAGTAATGTGTAAAAAATAAGTTGCATCAGTTGGCCGGTTTGACGAGGTAGTTCCACTTACCGAATTTCGGGGCGTACAACTTTGACATCGGAGTCGCGGACTCCCTAAATATCCTTTACAATGAAAAGACTGATCGCTTGTCTTCTTATCGCCCTGTCCCTTGCCGTTTCTTGCCGCAGCGGACGGGAAGTGGCTGTCATCACGGACGAGGTTCGCATAGCGGCCATCAACGGCTCGCTGCTGGATTCGCTGGAGGATCAGATTACCGTAACCCCCGTCAAGGTTCAGAGCGGCTTCATCCTGGAGGGCCGGTGGGATCTTCGGGAATATGCCAAACTTCGTTTCCTGGCCCATAATGCCAACGAAGATGATTATCTGTATCTCTTTGTGTACTTGGAGAATGAGACGCCGGATGAGACCGTACGCCCATCGAAAGGAATCAGCGAAGACTGGGTCAAAGTGGCGCCTGGAGAGACAAAACTCTTGGAAATCGACCTTCCCTGCGACATCGCCCACCCGGAGGTGAACCGTCTCCTGACCCTGATGAAGGGAACTCCCTATAATGAGTTCAAGCACCGGCAATACGGGGTGGATCTCTCTGATGTGCGGCGCATCCGTTTCCTTTCCAGAAGACAGTATCCCGGAAGCAGTTGGGCGGTAGAGCATCTGGTCCTGGTGCCGGGTGAGAGGAAAGCGCCAGATTATATGCAGCTGGACAGCGCCTCATTCTTCCCGATGATCGACCGCTATGGGCAGTTCAAGCACCGTGACTGGCCCGGCAAGACACATTCCGATGCGGACCTCCGGATGGCCCGGACCGAGGAAGAAAAGGACCTGGCCGCCCATCCCGGCCCGACGGGTTGGAATCAATATGGCGGCTGGGCAGACGGTCCCCGCTTTGAGGCGACCGGCCATTTTCGCGTGGAGAAAATCAAGGGCAAATGGTGGATGATCGATCCCGAAGGCTGCCTCTTTTGGAGCCACGGAATCGTCAGGGTGAATGCCTCTTCCGCGGTGACTCCCTTGCAAGGAAAGAAACTCGCCTCGCGGAAATATATGTTCGAGTACCTGCCCTCCGAGGGTGACCCGCTTTATCAGTTCCGCTTTACCAACGATGAGTTGTTAAGCCCTTATTACGAGCAATGGCAGGAGGATTCCACCTTTGACTTCTCATCCGCCAACATCTATCGGAAGTATGGACCGGAATACAAGTCCGTTTGGTCCGACCTGGCCCATCGCCGGCTCCGTAGCTGGGGGCTGAATACTATCGCCAATTCTTCGGACAAAGACATTTGCCGACAGGACCGGACGCCGTTTATCGACCGGTTTGAAATCCGGAGCGTCCCGATCGAAGGCGCGGACGGGCAATGGCTCCCGATTATGGACCCGTTCGACCCAAGTTTCCGTCAGTCTATTGAGGCCCAGCTCAAGGCACATCAGCGAGACATCAAGGACCCGTATCTCCTGGGCTATTTCGTGGATAACGAGATTCGCTGGGGGGATGAGACGCACGCGGCCAGGTGCGTGGCGAACGCTCCCGAATCCCAGGCGGCCAAGAAGGCGATGCGAACCTTCTTGAAGGAGCGCTACGAAAAAGCCGTGGAGCCTTCGGCGGCATCGGAAGAAGACTTGCTGCTCTTCAACAAGGCCCTTATCGAAAAGTATTACAAGGTAATCCGCGAGAGTTTCGACCGGTATGCACCGGGCGTCCTGTATATGGGCTGCCGCTTTGCCAGTTTTGTATGCAGCAATCCGGACGTCGTCACGATCGGCGCCAAATACTGCGACGTGATTTCCCACAACCAGTACCGTTATACGGTTGGTTCCTATCACCTTCCCGGAGGCATAGACAAGCCGGTAATGATTGGTGAATGGCATATGGGGGCGTATGACCGTGGTATGTTTCACCCTTCCCTGCAGCAATGCGACAGCCAGGATGAACGGGGTTATTTCTACAAGGAATATGTGCGGAGCGCCCTTGGGAACCCCCTGATTGTCGGCGTCCATTGGCACCAGTTTATGGACCAGGCCACCACCGGCCGTTTTGATGGCGAGAACTTTCAAGTCGGCTTCCTGGATTGCTGCGACACGCCTTATCCGGAGACCATCGCTGCCTGCCGGGAAGTCGGCTATGACCTGTATCAGACACGCTTCGGCGAGGTTTTAAAGTAATTGTTAAATCAAATGAATAAAAAGTATTTTTGTTTTATAGCCATTGTCTGTTCGCTTCTTTCGTGTTCCAAACCTGATGTTGCACCCAAAGGAGGCGGAGAAGAACTGCCAACGCCCTCTCTGTCTGCAGACTTGTTCGATCTCACTGTCAGTTCCAAGGCTCTTGGGGCGGACCTTTCCCGGCATCATTGCAGTGTAGTGACTAATACGGGTTTCCCCCTCTCGGCCTATTACAAGGATATATACAAAAGTTTTGTCGCTGTCTTCAATGCTACGCCCGGTTCAACGGTGGGAAGTGGTTACTATCGGGTGGATTACTCGTCCGACAAAGATCTGCAAGAGCAACTCTCGAAAGGTTTTTCCACCGAAACGGTCTTCAGCGCCGGGGCTCTGCCTTCCGGGAAGACAGATGCCGCAGTATTCTCCTCGGTTCAAGATGGTGGTTTCGGAATTGGGGTGACCTCCGGCACGTCGGGCAATCATATCTGTTTTGAGTTGTACACCGACAAGCGTTATACGCTGGATTCCGGCATTACGCCAATCCCGGGTTACTATTATCATGTAGTTGGTCTCTGGAACAAGGATACAGCAAAGGCGTGTCTGTATGTAGATGGTGTGTTAAAGTCGGAAAAAACTGTCGGAGGTTCCCTCACCTTGCCCCCGGCTTCTGCCGGCAGCTGGTTTTGTATCGGAGGGGATAGCTCATCGTCAGTGAATTATGCGGAACGGATGTGGCAGGGAGAAGTCGCGGTAGCCAGGCTGTGGGGAAGGGCACTTGATGCCGGTGAAATTGCATCGCTCTATGAAAAAGTGAAAAACAATGCGCAAGTCCGTTCAACCATCAAATTGACGGATGTGTCATTCCTCAGCAATTGCAATGTCGGCGCCCGTTACAAATACCATGTCTATGCCAAAGGGGTTGCCAGCGGTGATGTTCTGGTTCTTCGAAACACCCCCCGGGAAATTGCTTGCGAGACTGCTTATGCCGCTGGTCAACTCACGGCAACCCTTCCGGCCGATCTTGTTTCCGGGACCTGGATGTTGTTGCTCCGGAGAGGGGAGGAAGAAAAAACCCTTGGGAATGTGACTTTCAAGGTTTCGTCAAATCCTGGACTTCCATCTATGACGAAGGTTTTCGCGCATAGATGTGTGCACAACAATAAAAGCGGTCCTTCTGAGAATTCCCTGGAAGCGTTAAAGAAAACGCAGACATATGGCATATATGGGGCGGAGTTTGATGTTTGGATTACGAATGACGGATATGTCGTTGTCCACCATAATGCCGCCATAGGCGGCTACACCATTCAGGAAAGCAGTTGGTCCCAGATAAAGAATATAAAGCTCTCCTGTGGAGAACACCTTCCGCTTTTATCTGAATTCTTGGACCAGGGGCTGAAGGTTCCCGGCGTCATTCTCAACTTTGAGATAAAGAAACATAGTACCGTAGCTCGGAACCAGGCTTGTGCCGATGCCGTGGCTGCACTGCTGAAAGAACGGAACATGGCATCCCAGTGCCGTGTGATGTCATATAGCACCGAGGCCCTGGACAGGCTTAGAAGCAAGATTCCATCACTTCAATTGGACTACATGGGAAGTGAGGTCCCTTCCGTGCCGGCCAAGAAGGGCTATAACGGCATATCTTACAACATGAACCTTCTAAGCGCCAATCCCGGCTGGATTGAGCTTTGCCATGCTTCTTCGCTGAAGGTCTGCACGTGGACCCCATCCACGGAGGCAGATCTGATGACGTTTATCAATCTTGGAGTGGACTATGTGACCGTCGATAAAGAAGTTGATTTGGCTAAGACAGTCACTGGTCGTCCTTATATTAGTTTGCCGTAATGACCTTTCTGCTCATCTCCATTCTGTGCAACTTGTTTGCCTGCCAGGGAGTGGTTGAGGCGTCAACCGCTTCCCTGGAATATACTTCTCCGCAGACGGAGAAGATTGACTCGGTTCAGTTTGAAATCACCCGTAGTTTCGATTGCGATGTGCTGGTCGTCGGAGGAGGTCCGGCAGGAATTGCGTCTGCCGTCAGTGCTGCGCGTCACGGAGCCTCCACGATTCTCTGCGAAAGAGGTGGCTATTTGGGCGGAGCTGCAACAAACGCGCTTATAGGTCCGTTTATGAGTTCTACATCTCCGGATGGTGAAATAATGCTTATTCGGGGTTTTTTTGAAGAACTTGTGGATTCTCTGGAGGCAAATGGGGCTGCAATCCATCCACTTAAGGCTGAAATCGGCGCGTTCTCCGGATATCGCGAACCGGGTCATCACGGCGTTACCACTTTTGACCCTGAGGCGCTGAAGCGGACGGCAGAGCGCTTTTGCATCGATGCAGGGGTGCGTCTTTTATACCATTGCCTTTTTGTGAAGAGCAGCGTCAGCAAAGACCGGATAGATGCGGCGTATTTTGCTACGAAAGATGGCATCTGGAGAGTTAGAGCCAAAGTTTATATAGACTGCACCGGAGATGCGGATGTGGCCTATTCCTCAGGAGTCCCTTGTGTCTGGGGGGATGGTAACGGAGAGGTTCAGGCTAGTTCCCTTATCTTCATTCTGAGCGGAGTTGACTGGGATAAGATGGATGCTCATTATAGGAAGACTCTTCTGGAGAATGACTTTGAAGGGCGATTCTATATGAGGGAGATTCGCACCGCCAGAGAAGCAGGGGAATTTCCGCTGTGGAGGGCAAAAATTGCACTTTACAGGCGCTTGGACGGAACGGCCATCGTCAATATGGGACAGACTGATGATGTGGACGGATGTGACCCCGAGCAAGTGACTCGGGCAGAGATTACTGGTCGCGAACAGGCACAGTACATCATTCGTTTCCTGAGGAAATATGTTGACGGTTGTAAGGACAGCTACTTGGTCTCCACGGCAGAGAATCTCGGTGTAAGGGAGTCGAGGCGGATTGTGGGAGAATACACTGTCACTACGGAGGATGCAATTAATTCTGTGAAATATCCCGATCCTGTGTTTTGTTGTTCAAACAGCATGGATATTCACAAAAGGGGATATGTGGAGTATGTGGCCAGAAATACACAAGAACCATATTTCGTACCTTATCGAGCCCTTTTGCCCAAGGGAATCGACAACCTTATTTGCGCCGGTCGGTGTATTTCAGCCGAGCGCCCTGTTTTAGGAGCAATACGGGTGATGCCTCCATGCTTTGCGATGGGACAAGCGGCCGGAACGGCGGCAGCCCTGTGCATAGAGAAGCATGTCGGCCCTAAACAACTGGACGCGGGACTCTTAATTGCTACTTTAAAGAATGACGCGGTGTATCTTCCGTAATATTTTTATATTTTTGTATAAAGCTTAGTTTAAATGAAAAAAGTAGTTCTTGGTATCGTCGCATCTTTTATTTGTCTGACGGCGCTTGCCCAGCCCAAGGTGGTCGGCCACCGCGGATGCCGTTATGAAGGGCCGTTCGAGAATACCCTTGCATCCTTGAAGATAGCTCAGGGAGTGGGCGTAGATGCTGTCGAGTTCGATGTTAACTTGACTTCTGATGGAGAAGTAATTGTCTTTCACGGACCAAAGGTTCCGGGAACAGATCGGGATGTGCGTGATATGACCTTCTCCGAGGCGCGCAATGTCATACTCCCCGGAGGGCATAGGATGCCTACGCTGGAAGAATGGTTCCGTCAGGGGAAGAAGCACCCTGAGATAAAACTGATAATAGAATTCAAGGCCCAGCAAAGCCGTGAGAAAGAAACACTTCTCATCCAAAAAACAATGGAGGTGGTTAGGAAAGCAAAGGTTCAGTCTCAGGTGGAATATACTGCGTTCGGAAGTTTTATGTGCAAGGAAATTCACCGGATGGACCCGGCTGCTAAGGTGATTTATCTCCAGAGCGGTGTGGGTGTACATGATGCTGCTTGGGCCAAAGAAATGGGCTTCAACGGGATTTCGTACAATCTGGACGCGTTTATGAACCATCCGGAGATTGTCTCTCAGGCCCGTGAACTGGGTATTGAAACAACGCTTTGGTTAGTGAACGACTACGAAGTCGCAGACTGGGCAATTTTGCATGGGATAGATTATATATCATCCGATTTCCCGGAAAAACTGGTCCCTTACATAGAGGCCGTAAAAGGTTATCGTAAAGTTTCTCAATAAAGCTTCTTAATAAAGCTTCAGACATCCTATCATGAATCTTCTGTGCTTATTCCTTCTTGGCGGGATGCTGTCCCGATTTGCGGCCGATGTGAACCCGGAGGCCCCGCTCCCGGAGTATCCTCGTCCGCAGATGGTGCGCAGCGAGTGGATAAACCTTAATGGAACGTGGGACTATGCCATCACTTCAGCCCAAGCAGAGGACTTTGTTTGCGAAGGAAAGATAATTGTGCCTTTCGCTGTGGAATCCATCCTGTCCGGTGTTGAGCGATCACTGACTCCGGATAACGCCCTTTGGTACGAGCGGAGCTTCCGAATCCCGGCAAAATGGAAAGGGAAACGGATTATGCTCCATTTTGGCGCAGTGGATTATGAAGCTCAGGTATGGGTTAACGGAAAGCATGTCGGTACTCACCGCGGAGGGTACACGCCTTTTAGTCTTGATATTACAGACGCTCTTTCAAGCCGGGGAAAACAGACGCTACGGGTGAAGGTATCCGATGCAACGGATCATAGTTGGCAGCCGCGCGGCAAACAGTGGCTTAAACCTAACGGTATATGGTATACTGCTGTCAGTGGTATCTGGCAGACAGTATGGTTGGAGCCGGTGGAACTTGTCCACATAGACTCATATTACACCGAAGCCGATTTGGCTGAAGGGTGTATTCATGTTCATACATCTGTTTCCGCCGAGTACGACAAGCTCGTAGTCAGCCTTTTTGATGGGGAGACTCTTGTAAGCGAAGTGTCTGGACGAGACGTCGTTTCTGTTAAATTACCTTCTCCTAAGACCTGGTCACCGGATTCTCCCTTCCTATACGGACTTCGCCTCCGTGTCATGAAGGGGGAGAAAACCACCGACGTTGTCGAAGGTTACACTGCGTTCAGAGAAATAAGTATAAAGAAGGATTCTTCTTGTTGGAAGTATAAACGTATGGCTCTGAACGGAGAGAATCTTTTCCAATTTGGCCCGCTGGACCAGGGTTGGTGGCCTGATGGACTTTATACAGCTCCTACTGATGAAGCGCTTCGCTATGATATTGAACGCACAAAGGCTTGGGGCTTCAATATGATCAGGAAGCATATCAAGGTGGAGCCGGCAAGATGGTACTATTGGTGCGATGTCTTGGGCGTAATGGTTTGGCAGGATATGCCTTGTATCGGGGACTTCTATGCCCATAGAAAGAGCGAAAAATATCCCGGGAATCTTGGACGTGGAGAGCCGCTTTCGACGCAGCAGACAAATATCTGGTCCAAGGATAGCTTTGTCGGGGGAACCGACTGTGATGTTCCGGAGGAATGGAAGGACAATTACTACCGGGAATGGGGAGACATCATTGATGCTCTGCGGGTTTTCCCATCCATTGTTGTTTGGATTCCGTTCAACGAAGCATGGGGACAGTTCGATACGGGTGCTGTGGCACGTTTTACCAAAGAGAAAGACCAGACGCGACTTGTCAACCCCTCATCAGGAGGGAACTTTGACCTTGAAAACTGGGGCGATATCATTGATACGCATCATTATCCTTACCCGGCAATGAATGCCTTTGACGCCAAGTTTGTTAATGTGTTGGGAGAGTATGGCGGAATTGGTTATCCTGTGCCTGGTCATATTTGGAATGAAAGCGGACGTAATTGGGGGTATGGAGAAGACAAAATTTCCGGATCCGAAGTGCTGAAAGATTATTCCCTTTATGCCGATATGATTAAGGAATTCCAGAACCGTGGCCTTGCCGGAGCGGTCTATACCCAAACCACGGATGTGGAACTGGAGGTGAATGGGCTCATGACCTATGACCGCAAGATGGTTAAGATTGATGAATCGGCTCTTCGAGCTATTAATGAATCGGTCATAGGCAATGCAATAAAATAAGCGTGGGCATTTGAAAGGTATTTATAATTATGGACAGAAGAGATTTTCTCAAATTAGCCGGTGCCGGAACAATAGGATTGGGCCTTGCTGGGTCTTTCCCTTTGAACGCCATGGGGCGGCGTCCAAAGGATTCCTACAATTTGATTATCCTTGGCGACACCCACTATGATACCGAGCCGGCAAGTGTCTATCATTCCAACTACAACGAGCCCACGGAGTGGCTGAACCGTGTGCAGCGGGCCGAGTTTGCCCGTAATGGGGAAATGTGGCGGGACCGCTGCCCCAGGCTCCTGAAACGGGCGGCCTGTCTGGTGGATGAAAACACCCGTGCCGTCCTGCACATGGGCGACCTTATCCAGGGTGACTGTGGGAGCGGCGAAGTGCATCGCAAGATGTTGGATGACGTAATGAACTACTTCAAAGAGGCGTTCGGCGGGCTTCCGCTCGTCATGGTAGCCGGGAACCATGACATCCGCGGGGTGGATGCCAAAAAGGTATTCCACGAGTACATGCCGGAGAGAATGGCACGGGAGCTCGGCGTCCCTGTCACAAAGACTACCTTCTCCTTCAATGTGGGCGACGACGCGTTCATCGTGGTGGATTTCAACGACCCCGACGACGCCGAGGTGGACCGTCTGCTGGCCCGGACAAAGGGTTGCCGCCATACGTTTGTGATGGTGCACGGCCCCGTTTTCCCCTTCGACGGCGCTTCCTGCCGCTGGTTCTGGCACGGGAAAGACACCGAGGCCCGTCTCCATTTCCGCCGGGAGCTGGCCGCCCGCAAAGCTATCGTCCTCACCGGCCATGTGCACCGGACGGAACTGGCCGATTGGTGGGGCGACGGCGGACGTATTACCCAGATGACCTTCAACAGCGTATGGTCGAAGCCTGAACTGGACCAGTACACCCTTATCTCCGAAGGCGCGGCACAGTACGGAACCATGCGTAAGGACTTCAAGCGGCCCGACGGAAAGCCCATTCTGGACGAGACGCCCCTGTTTGACGAATACCGTTCCGGCCTCAAGCATTACACGGTTTCTCCCGCCGCCGGAAGCTACAAACTGCATGTTTCCCGCAAGGGTATCACGGTAGATTTTTATGCGGGAGACGCCACATTTGTCACGGAAAAATTTGTACTCAGATAATGAAAAAAGCATCCCTTTTCCTATTGGCCATGGCGGTTTGTGCCATAATGGCTGCCCAGCCCAAGGTTGTGGGCCATCGCGGATGCCGCTATGCCGGCCCGTTTGAGAACACGCTTGCATCTTTGAAAGTGGCGCAGGCTGCCGGCGTGGACGCCGTGGAATTTGACGTCCATCTTACTGCAGACGATGAAGTGATAGTATTTCACGGTCCCCAGGTTCCCGGAGTGGGGAAAGACGTAAGGGAAATGTCTTTTGCCGAGGCCCGCAAAGCGGTGTTGCCCGGCGGACACCGGATGCCAACCCTTCCGGAATGGTTCCGTCAGGCTAACAAGCATCCCGAGATTACCCTTATTATGGAAATAAAGGCGCAGCTTTCCGACGAGAAGCTGGACCTTCTTGTGGACATGGCCATGCAGCAGGCGGCAAAATACAAGGGGAAGGTAAAGGTGGAATACACGTCCTTCAGCACCCGCGCATGCGATCGCATTCGGGCAAAGGACGCCCTTGCCAAGGTGATTTACCTGGATAGTGGGGTTGGGGTTCCCGACGCAGCCTGGGCCAAAGAACGGGGATATAGCGGCATTTCGTACAACTTGGACGCGTTCCTGAACCGTCCGGAGATTGTTGCACAGGCCCGGCAGCTGGGCATTGAAACCACCCTTTGGCTGGTTAATGACTATGAAGTGGCCGACTGGGCCATCCGGCACGGCATTAACTTTATTTCCTCCGACTTCCCGGAAAAACTTGTTCCTTATATTGATGCAGTAAAAGCATATAGGCAGTAATGGATACCCAGACGCAAAAACGCTTTGTGCGTGAGCAGTGGAAAACCCTCGTCATCCTGATGGTGGGGTACATCTGCTATTATTTTCTCCGTAAGAACTTCAGCGCCGCCATCCCGGCCATGGAAGCCTCGCTGGGCCTCTCGAAGGTGCAGCTGGGCATCTTTCTTACCCTGAACGGCATTGTTTACGGCGTTTCCCGGATGATTAACGGCATGCTGGCCGACCGCTACTCCAAGCGGCTGCTCATGAGCCTGGGGCTGGCGCTCTCATGCTTCATCAGCCTGGCCATCTGCTTTTCCCCCAAACTGAACGGTGTGTTCAATCTGTTGGACGCCCAGGGGAAAGCCACCCTGGGGCTGGTGTACCTGATTGGTTCGCTGTGGGTGCTGAACGGGTATGTGCACGGCATGGCTTATCCGCCCATCGCCGCCATGATGGCCCATTGGTTCCGGCCCACGGAACTGGCTACCAAGCAAAGCATCTGGAATGCGTCTCATTCGATAGGCGCCGGCGCGGTAATTGCCCTCTGCGGCTGGATGCTTTCCCGCTGGGGATACGACGCGTGGAACCTGTGTTTTATCGTTCCCGCCATCATTGCTTTCATGGGGGCTATACTGATGTTCACCACCCTGAAAGACACCCCGGATCAGGCCGGGTTCCCGCCGGTGGAAGCGCAGGAGGGGACGGAGACGCCGGGAGAACCGCTGTCCGGCAAGCGTTATCGCCACTACATTTCCCGGATGGTATTCCGCAATCCCGTCATCTGGGGCATTTCCATTGGCGATTTCTGTGTGTATGTCATCCGTTTCACCATTCTGGAGTGGGGCACGTCGTTCCTTACCCAGTATAAGGGGTTTGACATTGCCCTTGCCGCATCCATCGTGGCGGCGTCGGAGCTTATTGGCGGCGTGTTGGGCACCATTGTGGCCGGCTGGGTGACAGACCGCTTCATGGGCAGTCGCACCCTTCGCACAAGCGCCATCTTCACCCTGGGCGCAACCCTTTGCTTTGCCGCGTTCTGGCGGGTTCCTGCGGGGGCGCATTGGATGTGGAGCGCCGTGCTCATCGTTGCATCGGCCTTCTTCATTTATGGGCCTCAGGCTCTGCTGGGGGTCAGTTGCTCGCAGTATGCCACCAAACTTGCAAGCGGCAGCGCCAACGGTTTCTGCGGCATATTCTGCTATGGGGCAACGGTAATTTCCGGCATCGGATTTGGCTATCTGGCCGACCATCCGGGCCTGGGCTGGAACGCCGTGTTTGTAGTGGCCATTGTCTTCGGTCTGCTGGGAACCCTGATTCTGGGCTCCTTCTGGAAGGCTCCCGCCGACGGCTACGCCCGATCGCGGCAAGTCCTGAAGGAGACGGAATAATAGTCCTGTCGTAGTGCGAGGACTTCCTTCAGTGCATAAGAGCAAGGCAAAATTAAATGAGTTCGTTGCGCTCGCGGATGTCCTTGAGCCGGAGCTGCACGGTGGAGGAACCGCGGTAGAAATTCTCCACAATGGAGTAGCAAATGTCGATGGGGTTGCCGGCTTTGATATGGTCATAGAAATGGGCCATGTTAAAGCCGATGGCGGCGATTTGGCGGTACGGCTGGCTTTCCTGCATGAGGTCCAGCTTCAGGTGCACGCCGCCCGCGCCCACCTTGCGTCCGTTGCCGGCGTCATAGACGTCCTCCGTAAGGAACACCGGGTTGCTGTTGCCAGGTCCGAAGGGCTGGAACTGCTTGAGGATGCGCGTGAATTTGGGCGTAATCTGCGAGAAATCCAGTTTGGCGTCTATTTCCACCACCGGCGTGAGTTCCTTGCGCGTGATGTTCCCCGCGACAAAGCTATCCATCCGGCGGCAGAATTCCTCCAGGCACTCCTCCTTCATGGTGAGGCCGGCCGCGTACATGTGCCCGCCGAAGTTCTCCAGCAGGTCTGCGCAGCTTTCAATGGAAGAATAGAGGTCGAAGCCCTGCACGCTGCGGGCGCTGCCGGTGACAAAGCCGTTGCTCTTGGTGAGCACCACCGTGGGTTTGTAATAGGCCTCCACCAGGCGGGACGCCACAATGCCCACTACACCCTTGTTCCAGGTGGGGTTATAGACGAGGATGCCTTCTTCCTGAATGCGGAGTAGACCTTCAACTCCAAGTTTCGTGGACGCAAGTGCAAGTGTACCCGGGTACACATCGTCCATTTTCCTGGAATTATCTATCTGTTAGTCAGGTTTACTATTAAACTCAGTTCGCGATATAAAGGCGTTCAGAAACTCATCCCAATGAGATTGAAGATAAAAATCGAGTATGGTAGAAGGCTCATCATCGAGATAGGGTTTATACTCTTTTATGGTATGAACAAAGTTTATCCCCAATCCTCTTAACTTTGAAAATTCGTTTTTAGATCGGGAATAAATGAGGATTTCATTCAAGAGATTCAGCAACTTGACAGAGGATTCCCCACACATGGGTAGCGTCTCACTGATTAACTCGTTTAAATCAACATATTCCGTGTAGTCAGGGTCCAAAAGAGATAAATTGTCTCGAATTGACTTTATCGTGTCAAATGGAAAGGAGGAGTTCTTTTCAAGTAGATCATTGCACCAGTCATTAAAAGCAGGAAGAATAGACTTTAGTGCTTTTGTAGATATTGCACATGTGGTAAAATTATCAATATTTTGATAATCAACATTCCCTTTGAAATAGCTGGATGCAATAAATCTTGATACATCTTCTGGAGTTACCGACGAATTATCGTACAAGTATCTCACAATTCCCTCGTAGTCAGCACCTTTCCCTGGTATTGCTGTTTCTGCGCCTACAATATAATCAGTAAGGTCTTTAATTTGCCAACATACTTCTATCATTTGCATATAGCAAGCATCAAAATGTAGAATATCAATTGTTTTATTAGATGTGACCTCATAATCCTTTATTGCGGAAGCAAAATTTACTATTGACATTGTTTTGTCTGAACCATACCCAGTGGTATAGTCTTCAATTATTCCTTTTGTCGTGGGAATTGTACAATCTGGATAGACGCCTCTACCATGCCCCCATAAGGTTAATAACGTATGTTTGGCAGGATAGTTGTCCTTGGCCCAGTTCAAAAACGAATACAAGTTCATTGAATTGGTCATGTCCAACTCGCCCATGTCTTCCACTATGTCTGTATTTATACTTCTGCTATTGTTTGTAATTCTAAGTATTTTTGTCCCAGACCAGTCTTCATTGCTTTTATCGAATCTGGGAGAACGATCCAATAGAACAATAATATTTACATTTTCTTTGCTTCCTACTTTTTGCATTGATTCAATATTCTGAATTGCAAACCGCTCAAGATTATTGTCCGCGGCCATATATATTAGAATATTCCACTCTGCACTATGGTGCGATGCTTTAGTTTTCGTACACCCAGTTACAAAAAGAAGAGATACTATGGAGAGGGTGATCAGATATCTACAATACATCGTATACGGAGAACATTAATTCATCTATGTTGGGAGTTCCATTATTTTTTGTGTTTGACGAAGAAAGAATAACGAGGCAAACGTCTTTGTCTTCATTGTAAAACATCAAATTCTCATCTCCTATACTGCGTCCGTATGATCCGATGAACTCCTTGGATTTATAAAATATTTTTCTGACAGCAATGCCATACGCAGATGCCGTGGAGTCAGACTCAATAAAATCATGCACGGATTCAATTATTTTCTCCCGCACGAATTGACTGGACCTTCCTTTAGAGCTAAGCAAGTTGTATCCCCAAATCGCCGTTTCTTTGGCAGATCCAATCATGCCTCCTGCCGCCCAGCTACATTTAGCTTGGAGCTCACAAACGTCAGGTATTATGTCGTCTAAATCAATTAAAGTCGTTCCATCTCCTTCTAAATTCAAAAAAGTATTCGGATAAACATGTGGATGAGTTAGGGAATCATAGTTTATCGTATCTTGTGGCGATAACTTAACATCAATATAGCTTATATGTTCATCAAGATAATTTCTGATAAGAATATTGAGACTTGTCGCTGAAACAATTTCTGCGATTCGTCCTAATACTATATAATTTGAAGACGAATAAATAAAGACTCCTCTTTGATTTGCAGGAGTCCGGATATAATCAAGTATCAGTAGAGGATCCCACGTGCTTACATTGTAAAATGGATTATTAAGAATTAAGTGCGGATTATCAGTATAATCATTTATTCCAGAACGATGAGTTAGGAGTTCCTCTATCGTTGCATCTCCGTTAATATAAAGAGGATTTAATTTGGGCAGAAATTCAGACACATGATTAGTCAAAGACAATTTGCCTTCTTCAACCAAGTTCAATAGTAAGCATTCGGTGAACCCCGTGTAGGGATTCGGTTCGAGAAGTTGTAGTTTTGCAAGTTTGGTCGGAGATTCTCCGACGAAGATGCAAGATTCTCCGATGGAGGCCGGAGATTCTACAAGGTATTC
>Ga0256405_10001941_pt1 | contig 51739 bp, 43 predicted proteins | sample RumenRJG_02DNA_FD_189096 | JGI IMG/M metagenome (GOLD analysis project Ga0256405, IMG submission 189096) | Bovine rumen microbial communities from Lethbridge, Alberta, Canada - RJG_02 | ecosystem: Host-associated > Mammals > Digestive system > Stomach > Rumen | place: Canada: Alberta...
TTCCTATCCCGACGTGAAGTACGGCATCAAACTGGGCTACAAGAACATCGGGTGGAACGGGCAGTTTTACACTTTCCCGTATTTCCTCACCTTCCTGCTGAAGCGGTTTTTGAAAGAACGAGAGAATGGTAACGAATAAAGCAACTGTAAGGAGTTAGTAGATAAACTTGTAAAATATGGCATACACATATAAATATCCAAGACCTGCAGTTACAGCAGACTGCATCGTGATAACGAGGGAGGCAGAGCCGAAGGTGCTACTGATTCAGAGAGGTGACCAGCCGTTTAAGGGTGGATGGGCATTTCCCGGCGGTTTCATGGACATGGATGAGACCACGGAACAGTGCGCCATCAGGGAACTGGAGGAAGAGACGGGGCTTCGGCTGTCGGATGTGCATCAGATTGGAGCATATTCCAAGGTTGATCGTGACCCAAGGGGAAGAACCATTACTGTTGCTTATCTGGCCATCATCGATGAGCCTATTGCTGTCACTGGTCAGGATGATGCTGCCAATGCAGAATGGTGGTCACTGTCGGATTTGCCCCATCTGGCTTTCGACCATTATGACATCATGCAGGATGCGATTAAACTATTAAGGCATCAAAAATAATCAGTATTTAATCAGATAAAACTTAAAAAAACATAATAATAGTATGATTTGAGACAAGTTCTAAAGGCGAAGTATTACAAATTGAAATATTTTCATTATATTTGTGGCATAAAAACCTAGAATATGGAAGATATTAATCGCATTAAGTTAGTACTTGTCGAGAAAAAACGTACCAGCAAGTGGCTGTCTGAGCAGCTGGGAGTAACACCATCAACTGTTTCAAAGTGGTGTACCAATTCGTCACAGCCTGACATTACCAATCTTTTGAAAATAGCAAGTCTCTTGGATGTTGACATCAAAGAGTTGTTGGTCAGTGAGTATAAGAAGAACTACCTATTGCCACAAGAGGATAAACTTCCGTTTTCACAAGGCTTGTGAAAACATTACAGATAAAAGGAATCGTTTTTTATTGTAATTTTGCATCAAGTATGGCAACATGGGAAAAATATAATAGACAAACAGAGGACGGAACAGTTGTCGAAATGCAAGCTCCACTCATTATTTCTGCAAGCAGAAGCACGGATATACCTGCGTTTTATGCAGACTGGTTCTTTGACCGTTTGCAAAAGGGTTATTCTGCATGGACGAACCCTTTCAATGGAAAGAAATATTATGTTTCTTATGAAAATACGCGCTTTATCGTGTTTTGGTCTAAGAACCCCCAGCCTTTGTTGAAATTTCTACCAATATTAAAAGAGCGCAATATCAAGTGCTACGTTCAATATACCTTGAACGATTACGAAAAGGAGAAACTTGAAAAGGTTCCTTCATTAGCAAGCAGAATTGAAACATTTAAGCTTTTGCATGAACTGTTGGGACACGGAGGCGTTATATGGCGCTTTGACCCGTTAATACTTACTGATGACATCTCAATTGATGACCTGCTGAGTAAGATTCAGAATATTGGCGATCAGCTAAAAAACTATTCGGAAAAGCTCGTATTTAGTTTTGCCGATATCGATGGTTATAAAAAGGTGAAAAACAATCTGCTCAATAATGGAATTCCGTATCATGAATGGGAGTATGAGGAGATGAATGACTTTGCCGAAAGACTTGTTGTAATGAACAAAGAGCGGGGTTGGGATTATCAGTTGGCTACATGTGGCGAGAATTTTGATGCTCTTGGTATTTCCCATAATCGTTGTATTGATGGCGATTTAATAGTCCGTCGTGCATGGGATGACAAGAAACTGATGGATTTCATGAGGGTAAAGATTGAAGATGTCCCTGCACCGTCATTGTTTGGTCAGCCAGAACTTCCACAAGATGCAATTCTTCTTCCCAAGAATCACTATTTTATAAGTAAACATAGGAAAGATATGGGTCAGAGGCCATTTTGTGAGTGCATGGCCTCAAAGGATATTGGTGAATACAACACCTGTCCTCACTTGTGCGAGTATTGCTATGCGAATACCAGTAAGCAGGCAGCAATGTTTAATTTCAACTGTCATAAAAATAACCCGTGGGGTGAAACAATAACTGGCAAATAGGACATGAATAAGGTTGATAGTTTTTATATTGTTGACAGGAGGTGGACTATAAAATACCATGATGGCTCCGAGGTTGAATATGACGAGTCACCAATAGAATGTGAATACATAGGTGAGTCTATGACGCTTGAGCCATTAGATATTTCACCAGATGAATATTGTTATGAGGCCTGGTGGAATTTCAAAAATGGATTGTGTCCTATTAGGATTAAAGGAAAGTGGGGCTTCGTCAACTCCAACTTTACGATTGCAATTCGTCCACAATTTGACTTTGTTGGAGAAGTCCTAAGCCAAAAAAGAGCATGTTGGCGGCCAGAAGAATTTATCCATAATGTTGTATGGGATTGCGGAATTTGTAAAGTTATATTTGAAGGAAGAGAACTGGCGATTAATGAAAAAGGCGAATTCCTTTCAACCGATAACTCAAAGCAAACTCTCTCCACAAATAATGTGTCAGAATTCATAAATAGATTTAGGGAAAGAGGAAATATATCTTTCCTTGGTATGCGAGATACTGCGATAAGCATGTTGCCTTCTGACAGGATGGTGCTTGATAACTTGTACAATGACCTAAAACGTGGTACAGGTATTTTGGATGATGAAGTTCATCTGAATATGTATCTTAGGTGCTTTGGCAAGATGCACAAGGCCAAACTTGATTCTGCATTTGCATGCATACCTGCTGCTACAGACTTGTTTTCTAACGAAATTGAAATCTACGATTGGGGATGTGGTCAAGGTATAGCGACAATCTGCCTGCTCGATTATTTAAAAGCGAATCACATCAACTATGATATTAAAAGCATCCATCTTGTAGAACCATCGGCTGCAGCTGTCAAACGTGCTTGCGATGTAATAGAGTGTATGGATGCTGATATTTCGGTTGCTACAACAACCAAGGTCTTTGATAAACTACAGCAAGCAGACTTTACTCCATCTGAAGCAATAAAGTTGCATTTGTTCAGTAACATATTGGATGTAGATAGTTTTGATCTGGCACGTTTTATCCACCTGTTCCAACAATGTTTCAGTGGCACAAACTACTTTGTATGCGTTGGTCCATATTATAGCAACAATAGACGTGTAGATGAATTTGTCGCAGCAACGGCACCCGATGCAGTGTTTGCTGTCATGAACAGAGAGAAAGGTGCATGGCTGAAAGAATGGACTATTTCGATGCGCGTTTTCCTTAAAGAGTTTGTACATGTTGAGCCAATCAAAGATATTAGGAAGCGTATCGAAGAATCACATAAGCAAGACCAATTCTTTGCTGGCTATATTCTTGATGCAATCTCTGAAGAACTTACAAACTCTGACAAGGTTCAAGAAGCAGAGGCTTTGTATAATTCTCTCTGCGCATTTGATGTTAAATCAAATGTCTCGTTGGATGGTCGGTATATCAACGATAACTCAGAACTAGCAGTTCTTTCTAACATAATATCTAGGGGACTCCCAACAAAAGCACCTATTGATATTGAGAATTTCTTTTCAGACATTTTTCATATCTCTAATAAGCCTCCAAAGGATAGTGTCCTTGACTATCATTCAACACACTCAATAACAGCGGATGCCATCTTTGAAGCATTACACGTTATTGATCCACGGTTTGATGTGGAATATTATAATGGAGATATGCTTGAAAGCTCTTTTGAAAGGCAGTTTGTCTGCAATTATCTTAAAGGAAGTCAAGGTGAGTATTTATGCCAAGTCTTGGAGCCACAGCGTTCTTTGTCTTCCATAGTTACTATTCCAGACAGAACTTTTAGTAGAGACCAAAGAGTTGATTTCGCTTTAGAGATACCTTATGGCGAAGGAAGGACAGGCTTTATCGTAGAATTAGACGGTCATCCTTATCATTCAAACATATTCCAACGACTAAGAGATGAGCAAAGAGACAAATCTTCATTGATGAGTGGGTGGGACACGTATCGCATAGAGCATCTAACTGACAATTCATTCATAAATGGATGGGAAAAGGAAACTATAGTCAACCAGTTCCTATCAACTCTAAAGAACAACTATACAAAGACTATATCAGGTGAATGGAGTAAAACGTTAGAAGTTGTCCTCTCTCCGTTGGCGATAGCCCGTGTTGAATTATTATTGTTGGAGGCAATGATGTCTGGGCACCTTAAAATGGATGCAGAATCATGGAACATACTTGTTGTGGAAAGGGATGTTCCATGCGCCGCCATTGCTGTAGATGATTTGAAAACAAAACTTCAGAAGATATATGATCTGTCTGGGAAGCAAGTTCATCTTCCCACGACAAGTTTAAAGATTGTTTCTACTAAGGAATTCAAGGACTCAGACTTACATTTGAGTCTTAAGCCATCAATAGAAGTCCCCAAGGATAGGTTTGACTTATGTATAGACATCGCGATTTTGCTAAAGGACGGTATTGACGCCTTACCTTTGCCTATAGATGCAGATGTTGTATATATTACTCGTACCTCTCACTACAAGAAAAAAGACCGTTCCGTATGTACTGCTGAAAATATACAATACCCTGCACTTGTCAAAAAAGACACTTCTGGACTATTTGTTAGTATAACGGATAGAGAAGAAACGTTGACTTATTTCTTGCAAGAAATATTCCGCAAGCCCAATTTCAGGCCAGGCCAATTGCCAATTCTTAGCCATGCATTAGCCGATAAGACAACTATCGGACTATTACCAACAGGCGGGGGTAAGTCTTTGACATATCAACTGTCGTGTATGCTACAGCCAGGAGTATCAATTATTGTTGATCCATTGGTTTCTTTGATGGTTGATCAAGTTCGAGGAATGCGGGATGTAAGGATTGATGCTTGCGATTGCGTCAATAGCACTATGTCTGGTGCTGCAAAAACTCATAAACTTAATCTCCTCCAAAAAGGGGCTGTTCAGTTTATGCTTCTCTCCCCTGAACGCTTTATGATGGAGAATTTCCGCGAAAGCCTCATTACAATGACAGAAAAGAATCATGTCCATTTCGCCTATGGCGTAATTGACGAGGTTCATTGCGTTTCAGAATGGGGACATGATTTCCGCACATCATATTTGCACCTTGGCCGCAATATGATAAACTTTATGCGCACAAAGTCAGAACGGCCACTTGCTATAATGGGGCTTACAGCAACAGCTTCTTTTGATGTTTTGGCTGATGTGGAACGTGAACTTACACTTGGAGGAAACTTAGCCATTGACAGTGATGCCATCGTTCGTCCTGAGAATGATGAAAGAAAGGAATTGACTTATCGCATAATTGAAGTACATTCTGATTATGATAAGTTACGAGACTCCAATGACCCAAATGTGTTAAATGCCAACATTGATAGAGAACTTCAGAATATAGTAGCAGATACGAAAAAGAAGAAACTGGTAGAACTTATAGGAAATGTACCGCAAGATATAGAAACAATTAACGAAGCATCAATAGACTCGCCATGTAGGATCGCGGATTTTTCAACGGAGGCATTCTTTTTACCATCATCCGAAAAGAAATATGACAATGCAGGAATCGTATTTTGCCCACATGCTCATGGTTCCTTGGGAGTTGTTAGTAGTCGTCATGGCAATCATCCTGGTATATCTTCTTCATTACTTTCCGAGGCTAAGTATTTAAAAATAGGAACTTTTATCGGAGGCGATAAGCCGTCTGGTGACATGAGACTATTCAACGATAACGAACAGAATCTCATGGTTGCTACCAAAGCATTTGGGATGGGCATAGACAAGCCCAACATCCGCTTTACCGTTAATTTCAACCATCCGTCATCAATTGAAAGTTTTGTTCAAGAAGCTGGTCGTGGAGGGCGTGATCGGAAAAATGCTATAGCATATATATTGTTTGATCCTACAGAATATGTACACCTAACAGCAGACAAGATAAATGATATTCGCTATGTCATGGGGAAAGAAAAAGATCCTACTTGGCTAGAACATTATCTTAATAAATTCATACTATTTGACGATTTCTTGAATGTTTGCATTCAGAATAATTGTTCGGAAGAAGACAGTCGCTCTATTATCAACATCTTACGTGATAGAGATTTCATAGAGAATATCGACAAGAATATCGACATGTGTTTCCACAACAATTCTTTCAGAGGTTTGTACAAGGAAAAGGTTATCCTCTGGGAGATGACCGACAGACTTATGAATGTCAAGCCTAATCACCTCAGAGCCATTCAAGCACGATTAAGAGACGAATTAGGTAATGAGGATCTTTTGTTGAGAGTTAATGTAGCAACGAACTCTATTACAATAGTATCTGAGGAAGAAAACGAAAAGCAATACGGTTACATCTATCTCACTGACCTTCAGGCTAATTATCGATATACAAATTTCACGTATAATGTATGTAAGGTCATTTCTGAGGCACTAATCAGTATATTATCAGAATATGAAGATCACTCAGCAAGATCTCTTCTTCGTCCTATAGATGGTGAAGATAATATAATGGAGGGCATATATGCTGCGATGTCGAAAGCAGATAAAGATGGCTACGTGTTTGTAACTGTTTCTTGGGAGAACAACTTCCAGCAAGATGCCGATGGATTCGAGCGTTCGATAAAAGCTGAGATAGAGAGAATCGCAGTTCAGAAGCAATGGAAGAATATAGATGAGGATCATTATGGGAAATTAAAACTGAACAAGGTGGGTGATTTTGATTCGTTAATTGCCCAGATTGCTAAATGCTCAAATGATTCAAGTTGGCTTAGGTGTCATGGAGACGAGGCTACATACAAATCACTTAAGAGGATATTCTGTCAAAAGAGAGACAAAGCAGACACAGACAAAGCGATATACAGACTGTGCTGTATTGGTTTGGTTGAGGATGTAACGATAGATTATCTTTCGGAAACATACGAGTTGAAGATTCATAAGCAGACTGATGATGAGTTCAAGGCTCACATGTTTGATTTCTTTAGGAAATACTATTCTTCTGAACAGGCACAAAAGAGGGTTGATGAGATAAATTCTCAGGACGGTCGTAACTACTTGGACAAATGTTTAGGTTATCTAACAAAATTCGTCTATCAGAATCTGGAAAAGAAGCGTTATCGTGCCATAGAGGATATGCGAATAGCATGCAAAGATAGTGTTTTAAAACGAGCAGAGTCAGGGAATGACAATTGGCTTAAAGAGTTTATCCACCTATATTTCAACTCAAAATACGCCAGAGAAGGATACACGGTGGAAGACAAGCCTTATTCCCTTACCTATGACACAGATGATCAGGGAAGAGATGACTTTGATATAGTGAAGAAGTATATCGACATCATGAATAAGGACTCATCAGGCAGTGAGGTTGACAATGTAAAGCACTTATACGGTGCAACACTCCTGTCTTTACGTGCACACCCTGACAATGCAGCACTTCAATTACTTTTCACTTATTGCGTGACCTTCTTAGGAGTTGGAACTAACGATACATTAAGGTCAGATGCCATTAAAAACTTTCATGAAGGTTTTATGTCACTTTCAAAGAAGAACGGAATGGATGTGTGGGATTGTATTGACGAATATACTGCTATGATAAAGCCTAAAGTACATGATCAACAATTGGAGGAGAGCATTGTAAATCAAGGTAAGGACAGTATACTTCTATTCATTCATGAGGAGAAATTAAATGAGATAGCAAATAAATATTTAAATTAAAGGATATGCCATACGATATTAATTCAGCATTAGAGAGACTGGAGCAGAACCTAAAGGATCTTGACTCAGCGAAGAAACAGGTAGAGGCTACCGTGAATGCCAGCGACAAGCTACAACAGGTCGTTTCTGGCTATGTTAACACTCTCGTATCCGTTCAAGAAGGATTAAAACAGTGGGAAAAGGAACTTCAAGGTATTCAAGTTGGTAACGATACAGCATTCAAAAATGCCATTGAGCAAATGAGGGCAACATGCTCAGAGGTAGTTGATTTGTTTAAATCCAAACTTGACGAAACCAAGGATGGATTTGAAGCCGATACGAATAGTTTCTTAGTTAAGTTAGAAAGAGAGAACGGAAAGTTGTCTGAACAGGTTAATGCATTGAAGATCCTTGGTTCTTCTTTTGATAATGCCATCAAAGATGTAAACAACGTTAAGGCTTTATTGGAAACCCTATCAATTGACTTAAAAGAATCACAGAGGTCACAGGATGAAGTTCTTGACGTGATAAAGGAGGATGTTGGTAGAATCTCGAATACAACATCAAACACAATAAAGGGCTATGTTGACGAGCAGACACGCAAAATAGAAACTCTTCATTCAGGGAAAGATACAAAACTCCAGGAACTTGCAAATGCCATATCCTCAGTAAAACAGGTTTGCGATGATATAAAGGAGAAATCAAATACTATTGAAAACTGCTGTCAAGATATTAGATCTAACTCTGACAGCCTTCTTAGGGAAGCCTTAGCCACTAAAGAATTGAATCATACCATTATTCAAAAAATAGAAAATAGCATAAGCTCAAATGCTGCGAAGGCAGAAGAATTACAGCAAACCATAAAGGCATCTGTCGATGACATTGTTCACCAATCAAACATTAACAAATGGATAATCATAGCAGGTATTATAATACTGTCGGCATTGCAATTCATTGCAAAATAAACACAAAATAAGTTTTCACAAGCCTTGTGGGATGCTTACCTATTACAAAATAGACGATTTTTGATTATCTTTGCAACATATAAATGTCAGATGCGTATGAAGAATTATTTGATAAGCGAGGCAATAGGTGATATAGCGGGGAGTGCTTATGAAGGCAAGTCTCGCCGTATAAAAGACTATGACAAGGTGAAAATGTTCAGTTCCAGAGCCCACTTCACAGATGACACAGTACTTACGTTTGCATGTGCAGAAGCATTCATTGACAAACTTGATATGACAATGAATCTATGGAAATGCGCAAACGAACATCGCCATGCAGGTTTTGGCAGCAAGTTCAAGTTGTGGATGACCAGTCATAATCCTAAACCGTACCGCAGTCTTGGTAATGGTTCTGCCATGCGTTGCTCATCGGCAGGATGGTTGGCACAAACTGAAGAAGAGTGCATTCGTATGGCACATGAAACGGCAGCTCCTACGCATAATCATCCAGAAGGCTTCAAAGGTGCAGAAGCAACTGCCCTTGCTATCTTTCATCTGAAGAATGGTAAAGACAAGGAGTTCGTTCGCGAGCAAATCCTTGATAGATACTATCCGGACTGGTCAAATAAGAAGTATGCAGATTTCCATGACTCGTATGCATTCAACTCCACTTGTGCAGGTACTGTAGGCCCTGCTATCATCTGTTTCATAGAATCCAAAGATTATGTTGATTGTATCAAACTCGCCATTTCCCTTGGGGGCGATGCCGACACCCTCGCTGCTATTGCAGGTCCAATGGCCTATGCCTTTTATAAAAAGATGCCAGATGCCCTTGTTTACCAAGCGTTGAAAAAGCTTCCTGACTGGATGGTTGAAGTTAGCGAAAGGTTTGACGATGTAGTAAATAGATTAGTTGAATTATGAACTATCCACTAATATCTGAATATATAGAAGCCATCAAGTCGGCAGAAGATAACTTTGAAGAATTGAGTTATCTTAGACCAGTATTGGGTGATGACGGACTTCCTGTGATGACTAGTGGCAACTTTGCTGTGGTATTTAAAATGAAGGACGAACAGCACAATAAATTTTATGCAGTAAAGTGCTTTACTAAAGAACAACATGGACGGATAGAGGCATATCGTGATATTGCAAAAACACTAGAAAAAATTAAATCTTCATATATTGTACCTATCACATTTTATGAAAAAGAATTATTTGTAGATACGGATCAGAGTGAAGAGAATGAGTTCCCTGTGTTGCTAATGGATTGGGTAGAAGGTACACCTTTAGACAAATTTATACGCGAAAATTATGATAGAATGATGCAATCTGGAAAAGGCCAATGGGAGTATAAGTCAGGAAAATATGTATTTGAATCCCTCGCATATAATTTTGAACAATTATCTACATGGCTTAAATTACAACCTTTTGCACATGGTGACTTGAAACCAGACAATATTTTGGTGCAAAAAAACGAGTCCCTTGTACTAGTAGATTATGATGGAATGTACGTTCCCACTATGAAAGGTCAAAAGGCTCGTGAATTAGGTTCCTTGGACTTCCGCCATCCATTACGTACAGACAAATATTTTGATGATAGCATAGACAATTTCTCGCTTGCCTCGATTCTACTATCTCTAGAAGCTATTTCATACGATATTGAGTACTATACCACATTTGGGGCTTCTGATAGACTCCTTTTTTCAGAAAAAGACTATAGAAATATAAATAATTGTAAACTGATAAGTGAATTATTAGTCTTAGACAATAAAGACATAAAACAATTCACATATCAATTTATTGAAGAATTACTTATTGTTTCTGATTTTCTTCCCTTCACCGATTTTGGCATGAAGAATACATATGGATACAAAAAGGAAGGGAAGTTTTATGTTTGTGATGAAAACTTTAATGATATAAGTAGCAATTTAGACTTAACTAAAGAAATCACAATTTATCAGGGAGAAACTGAATATTGTTTGAATTTAAAAGAAGGGGGGAAAAATAAAACATTGCTACTGAATCAGCATAGAATAATCAGTATTAAGGTTTCTGAAGATACTATCTTTGCTATTCCGCGGTTATTTATACCGTTCAAATATCGTAAGGTTGATATTCTTGTTAAAGGTGATATTGTTGAGCAATTGGTTGGTGACAATTATACAAGTCAAGATTATCTTATTCTCAATGGGAAAAAATATAATCAGATAAAGTATCTGCTCACTTTAGACAACTATCATCTTTTAGGTAAATATGATACAAATGGAGATATTCTAGAATATTATCTAATTGGTACTGATGAAAAGGTCTGTTTTTATACAAAAGAGAAAGATACTTTGATATTATCTGCTTCACAATACGGAGGGTTTGATTTGATAGGTCAAAACAAAGAGGAAATATGGTACTTCAATTGTTTTCAAGGGTTAAAGAAATACAAAAGAGATAAGGAAATAGATTTGGCAAAAGCTCATGTGCAAAAAGCCAATAAACTAATAATAACCAATCATCCATTGCATCCTGAATGGCCTCTTTGGATGTATGAATCTGAATTGTTTGAGAAAAAACAAACAAATTGGATAATTGCGATATATGGCCATAGCAGGGCAAAGTCTCCCAAGAGTGAGAGTTATGAAGGTCTCTCTACAGAATATGATTTAAAACAAGTCGTATTAAGCGGTACGTTGTTTTGTGGGTATCAGTTTGGACTCCTAAAATACAAGACTGATTACAATAAGAAACCATATTCATTATATAATTCCAATGGAGATTTTTTTGGTATATCTGAGCAAGGGAATATATTTGAAACAAGGTTGTCTATTGTACGAAAATACGATTATGAAACCGATAAAAGAGCTGGGTTGTTTGTACTTTCCCAAAATAAGCAAATAGTACCGAATAATTTCAACGATATAGATTATAGAATTGTTGAAAACAATACTGTTTCTATTGTTATGATTCGTCATAATGAGAAAAGATTGTATGGAGTCTTCCTAAACGATAATATCATTATGCCAATTCAAGAATATAGGGAGATTAAATTCAATGGTTGGACTAATCAGCTTATTGTCGTACGGAAAAATGAAGATGAAGATATTAAGGAACTATACAAATGGGATGGTACTTTTATAACAAATTTCAAATATACCGTTGCTCCTCTTCGCTATTATGATTCATGGCAACAAGAATGTTACTCAAATAGAATCTTTAAGGTCTATGACAAAGACTTTGACCGAGAGCATAAAAATGAGGAAGAAGCCTTCAGGTTATGTATTAATTACGAGATGGTTGCCGAATTATATTTTAAGTCAATCGGTTGGTGCCAAACTTTCGAAGACTGGGAGCACGATGTTCATGACATTCTTCAATGCGTATCCTCTAATGGGAAAAAAGGTTTATTTCATGTTGGCCTAAACAAATGGGTGGTTCCTGTCGAATTTGACTCAATAGCATTTGATCGATCATTTGGGTTGCCAATAATTATTCTTGATGGTAAAATACTACTTAATTACAATTATAAAGAGGTTTTCAGAGGAGAGAATTTAAAAATCGTTAATTTTTCATGGATACATGTAATTAAAGATAGTGTATTAAATAGATATGTTTTTTACAATACGATTAAAGGAGAAGTTATAGAAGACATTAATCAAGATGGTGATATCATCAGCTGCACAGATTTCAAATTCAATCTAGCTGATGAAAAATATCTCTGGCTGAAAGAGCTTGTGTTTGAATCAGACGATTCGACTAATATAGATAATAATGAACAATAAAAACCGTTTCGTATGAATTATCCCTTGATATCAGAATATATAGAAGCCATCAAGTCGGCAGAAGATAACTTTGAAGAATTGAGTTATCTTAGACCAGTATTGGGTGATGACGGACTTCCTGTGATGACTAGTGGCAACTTTGCTGTGGTGTTTAAGGTGAAAGATATGAATACGGGAAAGTTCTATGCTTTGAAGTGCTTTACAAAAGAGCAGGAAGGGAGAGCAAAGGCCTATCATCAAATTACAGAAGAATTACAGGAAGTAGATTCACCGTATCTAATAGGTGTAAGATATTTGGATAAGGAATTATTTGTAGATACGGATCAGAGTGAAGAGAATGAGTTCCCTGTTCTGTTGATGGATTGGGTAGAGGGCAAGACGCTTGATAAGTATCTTCGCGAGAACCTGGATGACAAATATGCTTTGGAGATGCTGGCATATCGTTTCAGCCAACTAGCTCAATGGCTCATTCCACAACCTTTTGCACATGGTGACTTGAAACCAGACAATATCCTAGTCCGAGAGGATGGTTCCTTCGTTCTTGTTGATTATGATGGAATGTATGTTCCCGCTATGAAAGGCCAAAAGGCTCGCGAACTTGGTTCTCCGGATTTCCGTCATCCGTTAAGAACAGAGAATGATTTTGATGAGCATATTGATGATTTTTCGTTGGTGTCAATTCTCTTTTCTCTCAAAGCGATCTCCATTTCTCCAAGTTATCTGATGGAATATGGAGCTGCTGACAGATTGTTATTATCAGCAAAAGATTATTCCGAATTCAATAAGTGCCGCTTTTTAAAAGAACAATCTCCGTTTGCCGATGCAACTCTAGATAGGATAGAAGCTCTATTCCTTCTGTCTATTACTAATAGCATCACTAGCTCTATGATTCTGCAACTTTTGCATATAATTGATGCTCAGGAATTTCAAATGGACGTTACAAAGGATGAAATAGCTGATGCATGGAAAGACGAAAAAGGTGTTAGATATAGTTGCGACAAAAGACGATTATTAAAAAGCCCAATAATTGATTATATTAAAGGAGTTTACAACATACACCAAGAAACAAAAGTTATTTGTAATAGTGCATTGTGTAATTGTTGGGGATTTGAAAAAGTGATTATCCCCAAAGGGCTAATAAAAATAGGCGACAACGCTTTCTATACTTGCCGTTCTTTAAAGTCGATAGAGATTCCTAATTCCGTGAGCGATATTGGAAAGTGGGCGTTTTATGGCTGTAGTATAGTTTCATTATCTATACCTATAAGTGTTAAGCATATTGGAGAGTGGGCATTTGCTGGCTGTGAAGAGTTAATTCAACTCAACCTTTCCAACGGAATATCAAAACTTGAAAATGGGGTTTTTTCTGGTTGCTATAAGTTAGAAGAAGTTGTTGTGCCTAATAGTGTGAGATGTATTGGAAAGAATTCATTTTCGTATTGTAAGAAGTTAAAAGTCGTTTATCTTCCTAACAGAATTAGAGAAATTGGAGAAAATCCATTTATCGGTTGTGAGAGTCTTCTGTCCATTATTGTACCAAAGGGTACCAAATATTGGTATGATCATTTATTGCCTGATTATAAAAATAAGATAGTTGAACCAGAACAAAAAAGAGAGGAACTTAGTACTAAGGTCACTCAAGAAGACTGGAACAATGTTTGGATAGATGAATATGGCGCCACATATAGTAAAGATAAAAGAAGACTATTGAAATGTCCCAAAATAAAAGTATATAGTATCAAAATGGGCACCAAAGTTATTGCCGAAAAGGCATTCAAGGGTTGTGCGGAATTACAAGCGGTTCAAATACCAACAACCGTTGAACTTATTGGTGCGGAAGCTTTTGATTGTTGTTGGAATTTGGAAAAACTCGAAATACCTAATAGTGTCAAATCCATTGGAAAACGATGTTTTGACACTTGTTCTTCTTTGAAAGAAATAAAAATTCCGGAAGGAATAACCAAAATAGAAGACAGGACTTTTGAGGGATGTTCTAAGCTCTATAAGGTTATATTGCCAGATTCGCTACTAGAAATAGGTTCTTATGCCTTTACTATCTGTAGCATAAGCGAAATTGAATTGCCTAAACAATTAAAGACCATTGGTTATAATGCATTTTGGAAAGCAGGTATAACGAAATTATTAATCCCTAATTCTGTGAGTAGAATAGATGCAGGTGCTTTTTGGCATTGCAGTTCGTTAGAAACAATTTCTTTGCCTCCAGGCTTAAACGAAATAAAGGACGAAACGTTCTTCTTCTGCTCGAAATTAAGTCATATTGAGTTGCCCAAGTTCATCAAAAAGATCGGCAGGAGCGCTTTTGATGGGGCAAAATCATTAAAGAATGTAGTTATTCCTGAAGGTGTGACTCATATAGATTATGCAGCTTTTTGTGGCTGTTTACAATTGGAAGTAATAATACTGCCAGGTTCAATATCTTATATCGGAGATAAAGTTTTCATTAACTGTCCTAAGTTAAAGAAGATACTTGTACCTGCAGGTATGAAAGACAAATTTACAAGACTAATTCCCAATTATGCGAATAAGCTTTATGAAGAATAGAAAGGAATATTATAACAAAATGATATTGACATTCTGTATGAACCAGTCATTCAACATGAGAGTATTAATTCATGTGGAAGATGTGTTTTGATGAATTAATAGGGTATATATATGAAAGAATCCAGACACTCACTATATAGGCTTTTCTTCTTTACACTAGCAATCCTAATAACTGCGTCTTGTGCTGAGAGGAAAAGATTCGACGGATATCTATATCCCATACACGAGAATGGATTATATGGGTACATAGACTCTGTAGGTAATAGAATTATTGAACCAGCATTCTTGTGGGTATCAACATTCCATAATGGGTTAGCTATGGCAGTTGTTGACACCATTTATTTGGAAGTGCCAGATTCTATGGCATTCGAGGTTGGAGAAATGGATACTATCATCAACGTGTATCGAATGTATGCTAAGTATGGTTATATTGACAGGTCTGGGGAATTTGTGATAGAGCCAAAGTTTACAAGTTATGTCAATATGCCTAATATCGGTTTCGTTGTTAAAGATATGGACAACTGCAGTAATGCACTATATCGACATTCCTTCCGTAATAAACGTGCCATGTTTTACGATACTACGACTTGGAAGAATGGCTATATTGACACGAAAGGCGATATTGTAATAAAGCCTAAATATTATTATTCTGAACCATTTAGCCAAGGAAAGGCTGTAGTAAGGGATAATGTTGGCGAACGGTTATATTTAAAAGAATGGTGTGTCACCGCGAGTAAACTTCGTTGTGCATATATCGATACAATAGGTAATGCTATAACGGATTTTAAATTTGAAAAATTATCAACATTTAATGGAAGATGTGGCATTGGCTCTTATAAAGAGGTTTTTAAAACTTCATCTGATGATAATGGCAGTTTTACTGAGCATAATTATATTATTGATAAAGAAGGAAACCTTGGTAAAGATTTAGGGTTTTGGGACGAGTTTTATGGGTTTAGCCGAGATGGAATCAGTGTTACCAGGCAGGTTATGCGTCTTCAAGTTTATGATGGAATGCAAGAATCTTATAGTTTCATAGATGAAAAAGGGAACTATTTAAAGCCATTAAAAGGACTATCTGATTATCAATTAGATTCATTAGGAAGGTGCGATGACATCATGCAAGTACTCCCCGAAGATGCAGATATAGTTGATGCTACCTATTTCAGCAATGGTTTTGCTGGAATCTCGCCTGATGGTGAACATTGGTTTGTAATAGACAAACACCTTCTCATCCATGGATATGGAAAAGAATCCATCTTTGATGGTTTCCGTGCATTCGACAATGGATTGGCAGCCGTTAAAAGGAATGGCAAATGGGGGTTCATTAACAGAAAAATCAAGGAACAGATTCCATGCAAGTATGATTCATGCGGTAGTGTCTATCCATATTTAGAGGAAGTCTTTGAATATAATATTCAAGGGGATATAAAGAAGAAAGCTTACATCAACAGGAAAGATAGTCTTGTATGGGAAAGCCCTTTGTACAATTCAGAAAAGATAGAGAATCGCTATTCAATAAAGGATTGTAAGGAGTGGGGGAAGTGGACATACGAACATAATCCTAATAGAAAGTATCTTACATACTTGATTTTGGGAGCAATTGTTGTTTTGATACTTACTATAAGTGTTATTGGGAAATCTGTCTCCCACAAGTCAACAAAAGGTGAATATGTTGAAGAGTTGGCTTTACAAAACAAATCCGTGAATGATGCAGCAACAGATGTTTTCTTAAGCAATGGTAATGACGTTGATCCAGATGAGATTCTTTCATATCCAACTGTTGGTCAATATACTGAAGTTATCAAGGAGTCAGAAAAATCACCTGATGAATATTTTGACAAGCTAAAACATCTGCGTCCGGTACTTAATAGCAATGGTGAACCACTAATGAGTAGTGGAAACTTTGCTGTTGTTTTTAAAATGAAAGACGAGCATGGAAAACAATATGCAGTAAGGTGCTTCCACAGGGCACAACAAGGAAGGGAAAAGAATTATAAATTGATATGTGATGAATTGGCAAAGGTATCTTCGCCTTATTTGTCGCCCATTAGATATTATGACAAGGAACTATTTGTCGAATCTAGCGAATATCCCGTTCTTTTGATGGATTGGGTAGATGGTATGAACCTAGATAAGTATATTCGCAAGATTATAGACGACAAAAAGGCCTTACGCCAATTGGCTGCAAAATTCAAAAAACTTGCAATATGGCTATTGAATCAGCCATTTGCACATGGTGATTTGAAGCCTGACAACATCTTGGTTAAGGACGATGGCTCGCTTGTTTTAGTTGATTATGACGGTATGTTTGTTCCTGCTATGCAAGGGCAAAAAGCAAGAGAGATTGGCAGTCCTGATTTCAGAAATCCTTCAAGAACTGAAATAGATTTTGATAATAATATAGATAATTTTTCAATAGTATCAATACTACTGTCTTTAGAATTAATTGCTGCGAAAAGCGAGTATTTGGAAAGATTTTCCAAAGAAGACCGATTGTTGTTCTCAAATCGAGATTATCTGAATCTTAAAGGTAGCGGAATTTTTAGAAGAGCTCTTACGTCCTATGACGATGATATTCCCGAACTTGCAGTTATGCTAGAAAGAATGGTTAATGGAGAACAATGTGATAGTGATATCGTTAAAAAGCTCTTACTTACAAATAATTGGTATGAACGAATCCGTCCCAATTGGGAGATGGAAAAGAAATTATCTTGGTTCGTCGGAGGTTGTTTCATTTTGGTAATATTTATTCCTTTATATTTGAGATCACTAATTTGTTGGCATATCGTAATGTTAAATTTTACAATTTTATTCCTAATAGCTCTGATGTTCCTTGTTCTGGTCTTCGTTGACAGATTAAGGCCCAATAAAAAGGAACATATTGGCACCTTAGGAAGCGAAGGGCCAGCGGGATTCTTTTGGTGGCTCAATTTCATTCCACTATTATTCATGTCACACTTTATAACGGATTGGTTTAATAGTATTGTTCCTTTCTTACGCCAACCTTACTATGAAGGTGAATGGTATATTACGGTTTTGATGTGGGTCATTTGGTGGTATTCAGGTATGGCAATCGCTTCCATGCCAGAGTATCTGTTGGAATGGAGACTAAAATATTTTAAAACTAAAGAAGAAGCTGACTCAGAACAGATCGGACATGAACTTTCTCTGATAAGAGCTGAAGTTACTAAAGAAGATAAACAATTGGAAGAACAAAAGAAAAGAGGTTCTTATACACATAATGACGATTTACCTTTTTAAAATAACTAGAATATGATAATAATAGAATCAAAACGTAAGAATCCCAAAACGATTCAGAAACATTATCCAGATGCAATCCTAGCAGATGTAACCAGCAGTGCTAAGGATGGACTTGTGAAACTGAGTCCTTTCTATCCTCATGGTGGAATACCAGTGCCATTTAGCGAAGGCTATACGGCTACTTGCGTAGAAGCCATTTGGCAAGGACTGAAGGTGTTTGAGGGAGCAGACGTAGATACAACGCTGTTCCAAAATGACACGATGAGAGGTCTGAAGCGAACGGTTCGCAGATTCGGAAAACCTCTAGGACATCGGAAGGGTGTGAATGGCACGGAATTGCTTGGCTATATTGAGGCAAGGAAGTTGATTTATATACCAACATATCGATGGGTCTTGGAGAATAAGGTAGCTCATATCATTGAACGTATGAAGTCTGCAAATGAAGAAGGTAAGACCATCGTTTTGTTAGATTATGACACGAATGCTGACGTGGAGAATGCAAAGAAGCCTTTGTCACATGCATCGTTAATTAAGGCGTATGTAGAAGGTATCTATCCTTATGGGGACAAGAAGTTAGACGTAGCAGAGGAAATATCTGGACCGGCCAAGAAGAAAAAGTCCACGAAGAAAGGCAATAATAAGCAATTGGATTTGTTTAATGATTAAAAGATGACGACTATGGATAAGAAGAGTAATTGGCAAGAGTTCAAGGCTGTGCTGGATGAGCACAGCATAACGAAGTTGTATCACTTCACTGATAGAGACAACTTGGAATCAATCATAAAGAACGGTGGATTGTATTCCTGGATGGATTGTGAACGTAAAGGCATTAGGATTAATAAACCTGGTGGCAGTACTGCTTCGAGACAATTGGATAGTAGTAGAAATCTTGAGGACTATGTGAGAGTAAGTTTCACGACACAGCATCCAATGATGTTTGTGGCAATGAAAGATGGTAGAATATCCAATCCCGTTATATTGGAGATTGATTTGGAGACCATTTATTGGAATGAAACCTTGTATGCTAATCTTAATGCGGCAAGATATACACTTAAACCTAATATTGGCCCAACTATTTCTGATTTCAAGCAGATACATTTTCAATCGGTGAAAGCTCGTAAACACTTCGATTTGCCAGAAGAGGAACAGCCTTATTTTCAGGCAGAGGTGTTGGTCAAGAATTTTATCCCACTGGAGTATATCAAGAACATTGGTAACTTTGGTATACCTATTCCTGCTCAGCCCAAGAAACTGCAAATCAAGAATCCATATACTGCTCAGATTACAAGGAATACGCCTACAGCATTTATCTTTATGATTGACCAGTCGATTTCCATGAGTCGCAAACTGAATTATCGTGGTGAGTTTATCACGTTGGCCGATGCTGTGTCTAGAATCGTCAACAACCAGATTAACGAGCTTGTTCTTAGATGTATAAAGACTAATGAGGTCAGACACTATTATGATATAGCTGTAATCTGCTATGGTGATGATGCTAGCTATGGATGGAAAGGCACTTTGGCTGGACGTGATTTTGTATCGCCAGAAGAATTGAAGAACAATCCTTTCAAGAAAATCACTGTCAAGGAAGAGAAGCGGACAAGGAAAGGAGTTGAATTGAAAGAGGTTGAAAAGGTGCAATGGGTAGAACCGGTTGCTGCAGGCAAATACACAAGAGCGCATAAAGCATTCGCTATGGCAAAAGACCTTTTAGATAAGTGGATGAAGGAACATCATGAGAAAGATTGCTATCCTCCGACGATTATCAATATTACTGATGGTGCTTTCAATGGTATTGTCAATCCCCGAGAAGTAAATACTCAATTAGCAAACGAGTTGAAGGCTCTTTTTACGAATGATGGAAACGTCTTGTTATGGAATATTCATGTCACACCAGACAACCATGAGCAGATCCTTTTGCCTATCAGTAAGACAGAATTGAATGAAGATAAGTATTCTGAGTGGCTATATGATATGTCAAGCTTACTACCTTCAAGGTATAATCAACCTATTGGCGATTTACGTGGTGATGCAGAGAATACAAGACATGTTGCTATGGCCACTAATACAGACCTCTCGACCTTGATACAGTTAATGGATATTGGTACACCAACTAACATTAGTCCCAAATGACAGAAGCTAAGAAAGTCTCTATACCCAAGTTTGGAGAGAAACTAAGTGAGGATGCTGTTCTTGCTAGGAATGGTTTAATTGCTGTATCAGATGGTGCTGGTGGTGGTGGAGTGTTCGCAGATCATTGGGCAAAATATCTGGTGAGTAATCTGCCGGAAGTGCCAATTTGCAGCTTCCCTAACTTTGATGCATGGATAGATGGCATTTGGGAGTCTTTTTATAATGAACATGAAATTCTTGCAAAACAAGAAGGGGGTATGTTTTTGGACAAGTTTTATGATGAAGGCTCTTTTGCAACTCTTGTGGCAGTTTGGAAAGAATCAGAAAATGAATGCAGATGGATGAGTTATGGCGACAGCGTGGCCTTTTGTTATGACAGGAACAATGGTGAACTACAGCATTCGTTTACAAGACTGGTAGATTTCAATCGCCCACCATATCTGATTAATTGCAAAGACCCTTTGGATGAGAAAGGCTTCAGAGGTGGGACTTTTCATACATCAAAGACATCCGTTGTTTTCTGTGCAAGTGATGCTTTAGCACACATGTTATTGATGTTATATGAAATATGGCTAAAACAGTTGGGGAGTAACCGATTTGACTCAGAAATAGAAGCAGCAATCAATGCACAAACAAAAAATAGCCAATACATTAAACTCGCTTCAAGTAAAACGATAGATTTTGACCGGGAATTGAAATATTTCCTTCGCCTCTCCAAAAACAATCTAGGCTTCAGAAGCGGGATGTATATGCATAGGAATAGGTTGAAAATCGTAGCTGAAGACGACTACTCTTTGGCCGTCTTGGACTATAATGAAGAAGCATTTGATGAATGTTCACCACTTATAAACATTGATTAACATGGAAGAAAAGGATTATAAAGGGTTTACTCCTGATTATATTGACAGACTATTGCCGAACCAGATATTCGTTTTTGGTAGTAACACGCTAGGATACCATACTGGCGGTGCTTCAGGCACTGCTCGTAAGAAGTTTGGCGCAGTTTGGGGACAGGCAGAAGGATTACAAGGACAGAGTTATGCGATTCCTGTAGATTTCGGTAAGGGCATTAGAAAAGATACAGAAGTGAAAGCTTCAGTCGAAAAATTTATTGCCTTTGCAAAAGAGAACGAGAAGTTATTCTTTTTTGTAACTCGAATAGGTTGTGGTTTAGGAGGATATAGGGATGATGAAATGGCACAGTTCTTTAAGAATGCTTTGGATGTCAAGAATATTTGCTTGCCTAAGAGCTTTGTCGATGCATTAAGAGGTGGAGAGGTTAGTTTTGACTTGGATAGATTTGTCAAAGCGCAAGATTCTGAGATGTATACTTATGCTGATGCCTTGAATGAAATTAAGGAGGGGCACAAGCAAGGCCACTGGATATGGTATGTGTTTCCTCAGATAAAAGGACTTGGGCATAGTTATAAGTCAGAATTCTACGGTATAGCAAGCACAGAAGAGGCAAAGGCATATATGGGACACCCCGTACTCAGTAAGCGGTTAAGAGATATTACAGGGGCTTTCCTCAATTGTAACAACCCATCTGCATTTAATGTGTTAGGATTCCCGGACGTACTGAAAGTACAATCTTGTATGACCCTATTTGATATTGTTTCTCCCAATGACGTCTTTAATGATGTTCTTGACAAATACTATGAGGGAAAACGATGCGAGAAAACTGTAAGGCGTTTAGGTGTTCGTGACGAGAAAAACAAGAATGCAATAAAACTCAGTCGGCTGACTATTGCCAAAGACTGCACCCTCACCCTTTCAGACTATCAACAAGAGGTAAAGATGGAACCAATCGTTAAGGCGATCTATCTGTTGTTTTTGAATCATCCAGAAGGAATAGCATTTAAGTATTTGCCTGATTACAGGAAAGAACTAGCCGACATCTATCAGAAAATCAAACCCTTTGGACTTAACGAAAGAGCTATCCGTAGTATTGAAGATGTGACTAATCCTCTTCTGAATTCCATCAATGAGAAATGTTCTCGAATTAGAGCTGCATTTTTACCTGTGGTTGACTCCACGTTGTTGGAACAATATATCATAGTGGGTAAGAGTGGTGAAGTAAAAAAAATCACGTTGCCTCGTGATTTAGTAGTCTGGAAATAAAATCAAGATTCCACAAGCCTTGTGGAACAATATTTCTTGGTTGCAGAGAAGGATTTCCCTATCTTTGCAACCAAGTTTAATTTTACTATATTGGAATTATGGAATTTGTCTATATCATTATTTTAATAACAATCGTACATGTGATTTTTCTTCTTTATCCTGTTTATAGGGATGAAGTATTGGATGTATATTCATGGACCCCCTGGACTGAACGTGAATATGTATTATTCAAGAAGGTTACAGGTAATAATAAGGCAGTAAAGATTCGACTTCTGATAAATTGGCTTATCTGGCCGTTTCTATTGTTATTTATTCTTGTGATGCCTATAGTTTTCCTTTTCAAGTTACCTTGTATACTAAAGGAATATGATGGAGAAATAATCTATAGTAATGATGGGAAAAAACTCTTGAAGGTTGCGGATAATTGTAAGAGGGTAAAAGTTAGAAAAGGTGTTGAGGTCATTGCGAGTGAAGCATTTGACAGCACTAGGGTTACACATGTCAAGCTACCAGATACTGTCAAAATATTAAAGCCCAATGCTTTCCTAAGAGCACATTATTTGGAGAGCATTAATCTTCCAGATTCCATAATCAAAATAGATCGATATGCTTTTCAGTTTTGTGGAGGATTCGGGAAAGGACTAAAAGAAATTGTACTACCCAAACACTTGCACAATCTTGGAGAGAATGCATTTTATGGTTGCGAAAAGCTAGTAAAATTGGTTATAAATGGCGATTTTAGATGGGAACACTCCTGGTTGGAAAACAACCCTTTCTATTATACAAAAAATTTATCTGTTATTAAGAACTCAAACCCAAACTTCAAAGTTGAAGATGGAATGCTAATGAGTTCTGATGGCATAATTTTATTCAGGTGTGTTAATGATAATAATAGAGTCGTTGTAAAAGATGGCATTAAAATAATAGCACAAGGTGCATTCTGCGGCAGAGACAGAATGGAGGAAGTCATTTTGCCAACTTCATTAAGAACTGTATGTAAGGATGCGTTTAGTGGATGTCGTATTATCGATAATGTTGTATTACCAGAAGGAACGGAATCAATAGGTATTGAGTCTTTCAGTTTCTGTTGGAACCTAAAGACAATGACTTTGCCATCAACACTAAAAAATATTGCATATAATGCATTTGAACATAGTGATTATCTACAAAACTTTATCTTCCCAAAAGGAATGGAGGATAAATTTGAGAAAATGATTAGTGGGGGGAATGCAATTTACCCTTCTAAAAAAGAACGTTAAACCGAAAAATAGACTATATTATGAATGATTTTGAGTACATTTATCAACAAGTCAAGAAGGCGCATTATTCGAAATGGAATGATGAAGAGCTAAGAAAGTGTGTAGATATGCTAATTGGATTGACACACGAGCAACTATTTTCTCTTTACACATCTAAGTGGCTAAAAGGTGATAAAGTGATGAGAGAAGAGGTGTTCAAATGTATGTATATGGACAAACTCGGGAAAAGGGAAGAACGTATAAAAAACATGTCAACTGATGATCTGCTAGAAGAATTCAAGGACAAAAAGAGTGGCAACGTATCGCTGATAAGAAACGAAATGAAATATCGTTATAAAGAAAATGTTGGTGACGATAGAATTAAGATTTCTATTGCATTTAAAAACTCTTCAGTTGGTGATCAGACGTGGATAGAACATCAAGAGCGGAAAGAGTTGTATGGAGAACAAAAGGGTAAAGTATAATAAAATATATATGTAAGATAGAAGTCCACATATTTGAAAAAGATAATAGTAGCATGAGTATTGAAGAGGTCATTGACAGGGCTATTATGTCTCAACAGACTATAGAGATTGAATACTGTACCCGTAATGGTAGAGTTTTTAACTGCATGATTTCCGACATAAAATACTCACGTTATTATGGAGGAGGATACATTCAAGCTTATCGAATAGACATGGGTGAAGAACGAACGTTCAGAATTAGCAGAATTATGAGTGTAAACGGGCATTCCTTCTCACGTATTTTTTGGAACCAGATAGGTGATGCATTTAAAAGACTATATTAATATGGAACACATCAGTAAAGTATTAGACAAGATTTCTCGGCAAGTGATAACACCAATAGAAACAGGTATTAAGTATTTTGATTCTACGATTGGTGGTTATTACCCTGGAGAGGTGACTACCATTTGCGGAGAGGATTGTTGTTGTAAGACTGCGTTTATCATTCATCAAGTATGTCACATTGCAATTGATCAAAAAATACCGACTTTGGTGTTGCTTGATTACATCTCTGAGCGTAATTTCATATCATCAATGATAGCTTACTATTGTAATATTGAGCCCAATAATATGCATGACATATTAGTATCAAAGCAGTATAAAGAGTTAGTTGAGGAGTTCTTAAGTAAACTGAAAGATGCTCCTTTGTATATTATGAGGGCCAGCTGGTATGAAGATAAGAAGACCTTGGATGGTATAGAAGAATTCATCGACATGAAGAATATTGAGATTGTTTTTGTCGATGAAGTGTATTTAGACCTTAGCCGCGATGTTACTACAGAATTTAGTAGCATTGGATCTATAGCTATCAAGAAAAACATTCCTGTTGTAGTGAGCTGCTATATATGGAATGACAGGGAGGGAATAGAAGGTATTCGACCTTGGCTGACTGATATTAGCAGACGAACTTACTTGCATGGCCTTGATGTTGTCATTGGTTTCACTAATTACGAGCAAAATAGGATCTTTATGGATGACCGAGGATTTGATTTACATGATATGATCGGTGTCGAAATTCTGAAATATCGAGGAAAAATAGAGAAGAAGTCACATTATATTCCTAAAGATTACCTTTATTATCGCGATTATGAGAAAAGGAAACAACAACTATTGGAGAACATAAAAAAGTCTGGGGGAGAAATCGTAGGAAATCTTATTGATAAATTTAAACTCACAGTAGAAAAAGATTCGGTGTAATTGTAATTTAAAGAGGAGTATATATGGAATGGCATATAATAGGGATTTTAGCTGCAGTAGTGATATACAATCTATATCGCTACTATCATGAGGACAATAACAATGACTATAGTTCTGCTCCAGACGATGTTAGTTCATATAATAAGGTTGAGGAAACGAGTATGGAAGAAACAATTAGCACTAAGCAATTAGCTTTAAAAACTATTGAAAAGATTGGTAGCGAACCCAAGTTCACCGAAGAAGGGCGCATCCAATTCGAGTATCAAGGAATAACATTTCTGATGGAAACTGCTGATGACTGTATGTTTGTGAATCTGATATGGCCTTGGTGTCATAGTTTCTCCAAATTTGACATCGACGAGTTTGCCAGAGTCCGTCAGGTGGTGAATGACATTAATGCGTATGGTGTTGTTTCTGTGTTTTATGGAGTTACTGATTCTGACGACGTGGCAGTACATGTCAAGAAGAATTTCTTGTTTATTCAGCAGATACCTGGCATAGAGGACTATCTGCGAATGATGCTTGAAGAATTCTTCAGAGCAGTAAGGAAACTGGATTTGGAAATAGAGAAAATAAAAATGCAGGAATGTGAGCGATAATTTTGATTTTATAATTAACTTTGCATCAAAAAGAAAAACGATGGGTAAAATAAAGATGTTAGGGGCACTGGCCGGAGATATTATAGGCTCAGTGTATGAGTTTTGCAATACGAAGTCTACGGATTTTGATTTGTTTTGTGGGGCAAGTAACTTTACGGATGATTCCGTAATGACGTTGGCTGTGGCTAAATGGCTATTGGAAGATTCTTCACACACAATTCACTATTTAATCTATTGTATGCAGGAACTTGGCGACCATCATCCCAATGCAGGTTATGGTGGACGGTTTGCAGGTTGGCTCTGTGAAGATAATCCTCAGCCATACAATAGTTGGGGTAATGGGGCTGGGATGCGTGTAAGTCCTGTTGGGCTGTATGCTAAAACACTTGATGAAGCGTTGGCTTTAGCCGCTGTTACTGCATCAGTAAGTCATAATCATCCTGAAGGGGTGAAAGGTGCACAGGCAATTGCCACAAGTGTTTTTCTCTGCAAGCAAGGGAAGTCGAAACAAGAAATCAAGGAATATGTCGAGAAAACCTTTGGCTACAACTTGAATCGTTCTATTGCAGATATTCGTCCAAGATATGAATTCGATGTGTCGTGTCAAGGCAGTGTCCCTGAAGCCATCATTGCATTCTTAGAGGCTAATTCATTTGAGGAGGTGATTCGTTTGGCTATTTCTCTTGGAGGTGATTCTGATACAATTGGCGCTATGGCTGGAGCGATAGCTGCATGTATGTATCCTATTCCAGATGAAATAGCAGAAAGATGTGACTCCATCCTAACAGAGGACTTGAGAGAGATTAAGGATAGATTCTGCGAATTCATTGAGAAGTGAAAAGGATAATCTATTCGTTTACTAGCATTATTTCAATCAGATCATAAGATGAAAACTATATTAATTGTATATGCTGCTTCATGGCTGATTTTACTTTTTGTGTATATAATCAGCCTGTTTCAAAACAAGAAGTCCAAGAAAAAGGATGGTGCTTTTGAGAAATTTCTGAATAAGCACAAAAGTACGAAGGAAAAGATTTTGGACAAATTAGTCTATGTCATTATGATTGTGTTTGCTCCTCTTGTAGTTTTTGTCATTCCATACATTCTTATCAGGAATATGAAAACTAAGAAACAGACCCGAATTAGAGAGGAAGAAAGGGAACGCTCAGAAAGAGAGGAGAAAGAACACATTGCCGTTTGCGCTACGAATTATTCAGTATTGGTAAGTGAGAAACAAAACCAATGTGGGGATGATTATATACGAATCGCAAAGTCATTGAAGAAACTTGTTGACAAGAAATCTTATCAAGAAATTATTAATCTTTTAGATAAAACATCCTTGCCAGCAGCAATGAAATTGGGAGTGCGAGAATGTGAACATAAGGGGGCTGGTTCTGGAAGTCGGCTCGTTATTGAAACAGCAAAGAATGTAAGTGAGGATAACATTTTCAACTATCTCAAATTCGAAGACTCACCAATGGGAGCATGGCAGGCATATTTGTTATGCCAAATGTGGCATTATCTGCCCTTATGGTGGCATGCCAACTATGACAAGCGAGACTATATATACTCCCGTGAAGACTATCTTAATATTACTCATTTTATCGACAGAGGATTCAATGTGGATGTCCTCAAAGATTTTAATGTAAATCCAGAAATATATGGAAATGATGGGAAATACTATATAAGTTGTTGTTTCTGGACAGATTTTGGTGGGCTAAAACGCGAGTATGTAGAAGTATCTATAAAGAACAACCGATTTGAAGGATTGTTTGTGTTTGAAGAAAAGGTCATCTACGAATATCAGTGTGGCATTATGTTTTGAAATATGGAAAAACAAATTGACAAGATTAAAGGAATCATATATGGTCAAGCCATTGGCGATGCCCTCGGTCTTGGAACAGAGGGTATGACAGATGAAGATATGGCATGGAAGTATCCTAATGGTATCATGCATTATAGTGAGATCTTCCAAGACAGGCATCGTAAACGCTGGAAGATAGGCGATTGGACGGATGATACTGATATGATGCTTTGCATTGCAAACGCAGTCATCAAAGACAGAGGGGTGAATCTTACCAGTATTGCAAAAAAATTCAAAGAGTGGGCAGATGGGGAACCTATGGGCATTGGCGAGAATACCTATAAGGTCTTGATGATTGGGGATTATGTGGAAAAGCCCCTTGAAGTATCTAAAAAGGTATGGGAAATGAGCAACAGACAGGCTGCAGCCAATGGAGGACTGATGCGAACATCTATAGTTGGTCTCTTTCCTAAAGCAGTTGAGGAGTGTGCTGCTAATATATGCAGATTGACTCATTACGATCCTCGCTGTGTTGGGTCATGTGTCATAGCATCTCAGTTAATCCATTCTTTGGTATATGATAATAAAGGGTTGACTTATCACCAAATGATTGATATTGCTCAGAGATACGATGAACGTATTCGAGAGTTTATCGATTTGTCAATGAATACTGATATTAGGGCATTAGAATTACAAGACGATGATTCTGTCGGTTATACATTGAGAACTCTTGCCGCTGGGTTATGGGCATATTGGAATGCTAGTTCATTTGAGGAAGGACTTCTTGCTGTGGTTCTTGCAGGCGGGGATGCTGATACCAATGCAGCTGTTGCCTGTGCTATTTTAGGAGCGAAATATGGCTATAGTTCTATACCACAGGAATATGTAGAGGGACTTATATACAAAGAACAACTCGATGAAGTTGTTAATGGAATGATTGGGTTGATAAAGTGAAATATGGGTTCAGAAAAGAGAAGAATAATTGAATGGGAAAGCCTTTCAAGATTGGGTAAGGTGGTTATGGTGGTTATGCTACCCATCTTTGCTGTTGTAGCTGGGATGGAGCATGTTATTGCGAAACTGACAGGAGCAACATACAATGAGGTAAATATCATCGTTTACTACTTGTTGATTCCTCTGTCATGGGCTGCGATGATTGACTACATCACAAAGATGCCTTTTCTCTCTATCATGTATGTTATAGCATGGATTGTATTCTTATGGAAAGATCCTATGAAATTTCGAGACCGCTGTAACTGGGTTTTCATAAAATCTGTGGATTTCCTCTTATGGTTTAAGAAGATAGGCTGGAACTATGTGGTCAGTTCAGTAATTATCTGTGTGATTATACCTATTCTTATATATATGGAGCTGATATGCGGGATATTTCAATAAGGCAAAAAAAACAATGAAAAGAAATCGGAAAGGAATGGCTTTTTTTATTGTTGTTATAATTGCATTGATAGCTGTTAAGGCTATTTGGGTTAGTTGTTCAATAAATGGTATTGGCTCTTTTGAGACGGAGAAGAAAGACATCATTCGACGAGCGAACTACCTCACCTCAAAGGTTGCCACTACACCCCAAAAGCTGTTGGAAGAGATGCCAAGTGGTATTGGGGAGCAATTCCAAGGAGAATGGGCTATCTATTCATGCTCGATGACATGTGCGGCTTTGGCCAACATAGCAATCCTATATCCTAAGAACAGGGAGCTTTCAATCAAGTTCATTGGAGAAATCATCGATATTGCGCTGTCTGAGGAAATTAAAGAATACGACAGAATGCGTTGGGGGGAAGACCCAATGGATGGTATATATGGCAATCGTAGCCATATATCCTATTACAGTCATGTGGCATGGATGATAAGTCGATATAAGCAAATCGGCGGTGATAACAAATATGATGATACGTATCATTCACTTTGCAAAGCTATGAACAATAGAATTTGCCAAAGTCCGATCTTCAATGCTCCAACATATCCAGGGGAATGTATCTACATACCAGACATGCTCGTATCAATTGTCGCCTTGTCAAACTATGCCCATCAATATAGTGGGAAATACCAGTCAACTGTCGACAAATGGATAAAAAAAGCAAGTTCAGAGTGGATTGACCAGGAAACAGGGCTGCTGGCATCATTCTTAGAAGAGAATCATGGAAAAGCACAGATTGTACTCCCAGTGAAAGGCTCATATTCTGCCTTAAACTGCTACTATCTGTCATTGGTGGATCCAGAGTTCGCAAAGGAGCAATATGATTGTCTGATGAAGAACTATAAACAAGGATTCCCATTTGCTGGCATAAAGGAGTACCACGACAGGACTTGTCTGTTTGGTATGGATATTGATGCAGGCCCTATTATCTTCAATATTAGTCCGTCTGGAACAGCGTTTACCATTGGATGTGCAACAAGTCTTGATGATATGGAGTTCAGAAACCGTCTGCTTAAAACAGCAGAAATTGGAGGCAGTACGGTAACTTGGTTTGGTAAGAGCCATTATCTGTTGGCCGACCTGGCACTGGTCGGGGAAGCCATAGTTCTTGCCATGAGGACTTCTTCACCACAAACCCGAATGTATAACAAATAAAGAAGTGAAATAATGAAAAAGTTTATCGTAGGCTTTATTGCCATTATTATTGCAGGTATCATTGTTGTCTCTTTTCCATTTTCAAAAGATGAAAAGGATGAGCAAATTCCCAAAGACAGTATAGGAAAAGATACTCTTGATGATTCTGATTACTTCTGTATAGAAACGTTGTCTGACAAGGACATATACTTCCATGGACCAGCTGTATGTTTAACCTATGCATCACAAGAAACGAGGAAACTATACGATGATATGGTAAAATTGGCAAATGGCTATGCCATCTTAAGAGCTGCATATTGTGATGCAGAGTTGTGGTTTCGGTTTGGCATGATTGTTAATGACTCCATCCGCAAAATCGAAATATGGCCGGCATGGGATGATAAAATGCAGGCTGATGCGAAGAAATATGTTAATACGCTTGTTGACATCTTACCAAGAGATACAGCTCTGTGGAACCAGTCCGATTCCGTTTTATGGGATAAGGTTTGGAGAGCCTACACGACTTACGCAGATAAGCTATCGAAACGGTTTGCCTTAAATCACTATGGAAAAATCACAGAGAAGGACGTTGCCCGATATATGGACATTGAGCAGTTTATTCCCAACTATGACTCTATCTTTAGCTTGCGTTATAAACAATCTGAAGAAAACGAAAAGTATCTATTGCTAATGGCAGAACAGACTCCAAATTTTGATAGGGAATGTTTATACACAGTCGAATATGCCCATCAAAGACGACACGAAGAGCCGCATAAGGCCATACCAATGTTGGAAAAACTCATGGAGTCTGGCAAATACTCACGTTATCTGCATGAGGTTTGGCGAACTTGGCGTTGTCTTAAACAAATAGCCCTAAGTCCATCACGTGACGGCATGATTCTTAATCTGGAGTATAACGAGATGCGATATCAATGTCTTAGAACTATCCTTAGACAGATAATGAGAAACCCCAAAGACATCTATGCGATTAATGATTTCTGTTTCCTAGCCACATACGATAACATAACCAGATACAGTGAGTTTATGTTTGGAAATTCTGCACCACTCGAACACATGATGCTGTTTCCTGAGATACTTGAAGATGAGTGATAAGATTCTGTGTATGACATTTTGGAAAGCATCCTGATAGTAACGAAATCCTATCAGGATGCGTAGGATGTGCTTAATCCTCTTCAAAGAACGAGCCTACAGGCATGGCGGCATCTTCGGCAACGCAACAGTTGTAGCGTTCGCGGCTGCGGCGCTCGCGAGCGAACATGGCCTTGGTGCCGGCTTCGTCCTGTTGGAACTCCAAGTGCTCGTCGATGGCGAAGGAGTGGGCCATGGTCTCTACGTCGAGGTTGTCGGTGCCGATGAGTGTGAAGGTCCAGTTCTGTTTCTTCAGCTTCTCAATCATCTTACGGATCATCTTCAGCGTCCATTCCTCGCTGCTGTTCTCCTCGCCGTCGGTGATGATGGTCACCAGCACGTGGTCGCCGTCCTCAATCTGGGCGTTAGTTTTGGAGATTCCCTTGCCAATAGCATCGTAGAGAGGTGTACCGCCACCTGGGCAGTAGGCTTTCCAGTCCAAATCCTTAGTCTGTGCAGCGGGCAGGTTGTCGTAATGCCAGGTGGTGTGGCCGCTGTCGAAGGTAAGCAGGGTAACATACTGCTCCTGATCGGGGAATTTCTCCTGCATCTTGCGGACAGTCTGCAGGGTCTCGTTCATGCCTACAAAGGCTTGCTTGCGGATAACTTCCATGGAACCGCTCTCATCGACAATAATCAGGTTGTGGACTCTCTTAGTCTTAACATCATTCGTTTGCATAATCGTAACATTTTAAATGGTGAATACTTCTTTTTTGACTAGTCTTTATCTCTTTAAAGAAGAATTTGCAGAAAAATTAAGCGATGAAGCGATTTTTTTGTAATTTTGCCAAAAATTATCGAGTTATGTACTATCAGCGACTGTCAGACGAAGAGATTCTGAGCGGTTTCCGCGAGGGCGATGCCGACATTATTCGTGAGTATTTCTACGGGTACTGTCAGGTGGGCTATAACATCTTCGACCAGCGGTATCAGCTGCGTGAGAAGGAAAACCTGGACTTCATGTCGCTGGCTCACCAGTATGCGCTGTACCTGATGGAGCACAACTGGAAACCGCTGGAGGATCATTCACCGAACGTAAGCCTGAAGACGTGGCTCATCAACGGGTTCCGCTATGTGGTGCTCGATGCACTGAAATGGTACCGCAAGGAGTACGGCAGCATCACGTTCGAGGACTATCTGATGTCGTTCGAGGTGACCAGCGACCTGCGGTTGCAGTTCAATCGGATGGTAGAGGATGTATGTGACCATGCTCCGCTAGACCGTCAAGAACGGCTGATTATCGACATGCTGCTGTTGCAGGGATTCAAGTCGAAGGAGATTGCAGCGCAGATGGGGATGACCCCGTCGGCTATCTCGCAGAAGTATAAGAAACTGAAGGAACAGATCATCGTGCCGTATTTCAAGAAAAACTTCGATATGGACTTGGATATGCCGGAGGTGATGGACGAAATGGCCATCCTGCGCAGAGAGGCCACGATGGGCGAGGCCAGAATGTCGATGCCTGCACCGTCCATGCCGGGTTCAATGGCAGACATGGCAGAATCGATGGCGTGCGAGGATATGGACTTTATCAGAGAAGAAGTTATGGAGAAAAGAACTACACCAGAGTTTATTACAGAGCTGCAGCCGAACGAAATCTTCGTGTTTGGCAGTAATCTCAAAGGTATGCACGGTGGTGGAGCGGCCTACATCGCTTACCGTAAGTTTGGAGCTATCATGGGCCAGGGCGTGGGTCTGCAAGGTCAGAGCTATGCCATCCCAACGATGCAGGGCGGGGTAGAAACCATTCGTCCGTATGTGGACGAGTTCATCCAGTTCGCCAAAAAGAACAAGAATCTGACGTTCCTCGTGACCCGCATCGGCTGTGGCATTGCTGGATTCACGGATGATGAAATCTCTCCGTTGTTCGAGAAGGCTCACGACGTGGAGAATATCGTGCTGCCACCAGGTTGGTAATATCATAAAGAATGGGAAAAATCAGCCGTTTTCGAGATTTTTTTTGAAAATGGCTGACTTTTACTTTGTGGTTTGACAAAAAAGTTGTAATTTTGCACCATCATTGATTATAATTATGGTGTACAAAAGTATAATAGGACGAAACGAGGAAATCAGGAAACTGGAGAAGTTCCTGAAATCACCCAAGTCGGAGTTTGTAGCCATCTATGGTCGCAGACGTGTTGGCAAATCCTATCTGGTTGAGGAGGTGTATAAGGATAAGATAGCGTTTCGTGCCATTGGTTCCTATATCAAGGACAAAGACGAGAAAACCTATAGACAAATCCAGCTTGAGCACTTTTACGAGAGTCTTCTGGATGTAGGTATGCCGGAAGAAACGCCACGACCTGCCAACTGGCGTGAGGCTTTCCGTCTGCTCAGAAAGTATCTTGAAGGGGTTGATGCAGAGCGTCGCGTTGTTTTCCTCGACGAGCTGCCTTGGCTGGCTGGTCCTCAGTCATCGGAAATGATTACTGAACTTGGCTATTTTTGGAACTCATGGGCCGACCGCCAGAGGAATGTCGTGCTTGTAGTTTGTGGCTCCGCTACCAGTTGGATGCTTGATAACGTCATCCGAGACTATGGCGGTCTGCATGGACGAATTACGGAAACTATAAGGTTGCTGCCTTTCACGCTGAAGGAATGTGAGATGTACTTCCAGAGTCGTGGATTCCATCTGTCCCGCTATGAAATGGCTGTTGCCTACATGGCCTTCGGCGGCATACCCTATTATCTTGACCGAATAGACAACGAGAAGAACCTGTCGGAGAATATCGATGCCTTCTTCTTCAAGGACACCATGATCGACCAGGAGTTCAAGGATGTATATGCCGGACTCTATGCTACCTCGGAGCGGTATGTGTATATCGTCAAGGCACTCGGCACGAAATTCTACGGTATGACACGCCGTGAGCTTGCTGAAGCTGTGGGCATTGAACTGGGCGGGACGTTCTCGAAGATACTTGACAACTTGCATGAGTCTGGCATCACCCGCGAATATCCCCGCTACGGAAAAGAGCGCGTCGAGACAGTCTATCAACTGAAAGACTTCTTTTCCATGTTCTACCTTCACTTCATCCACGGGAAAGGTGCTGATGCCGGTAATTGGAGAACCATACAGCGCACCCCGAAATTCTATTCGTGGGCTGGCAATACCTTTGAGATGCTTTGCATTGAGCATCTGCCACAGATAAAGGACAAGCTGCGAATCGCCACCATCAACCGCAACTACTGTTGGAGAGGTCAGGCACCTAACGGGAAGACGGCTCAGATTGACCTTGTGCTGGAATGGAAGGGTGAGCGCACTGACTACATCTGCGAGATGAAATTCAGCGAGCACGACTTCACCATCGACAAGTCGTACGAGTCAGAATTGGCCAATAAGATTGATGCTTTCCTACATTGCAAGCAGCACACGAAAACCCATTCCATCCAGCTGGTAATGGTCACGACAAACGGTGTGACACATAACGAACATTCGAAGGATGTCAATCAGGAGGTTACATTGGATGATTTGTTCTTATAGTAAGCCGGTAATAAGACTCATAGATATGAACTATAATATAGGAAAGAAACTGCTGTCAGAGAGATTTTACCTGACATGGGCAGGAGAAGAGATGAGTTGGACAGTCCGCATGACACTGAAGATGCGGGATTCCGTTGACGGGGATCTGTTGCGACAGGCTGTGGAACAAGCCCGTCAGCGATATCCATACTATCAAGTGAAGCTCGACGTAAAGAAAGATGATGCTGGTACGGAATATTTTGTTTATGAAGACAATAGCGAGCCGTGGGTGGTCAGCGAAGGTGAAAAGCCTGTGCAACTGATTGGCCCGGAGTCGAACCACCATCTGCTGGCGTTTTGCTATTGGGACGACTGCATCGCCATCGATTTCTTCCACTGTCTGACTGACGGAACGGGGGCCTACAACATCCTTCGCACGTTGCTCTATGAGTATTGTAACCGCCGCTATGATGTGGCTCTGAGTCGTGCGAACGTTCGTGTAGTAAGTGACACTATCAGTCCAGCAGAATGGGAAGATCCTGCCGCTCAGCCTAAGCCCGACAACCTTGCCCCGTTCCAAGTGCCAGAACGCAAACGGTGTATCAATCTGACTACACAGGCTAAGACGGCGTTAAACGAGGCTGTGGAAACCGTTAACATCCTTGTCGAGGAGCAAGAGATGATGAAGTATGTTTCTTCAGGCGACACATCACCAGCTACGCTTGTGTCGCTGCTACTTACCCGTGCCATTGCCCGCCTGCATCCCGACATGACAGAAGGTGTGCCGATGGTGGCACTGGCCATTAACCAGCGTCCTGCCCTGGGCTGTCCGCAAGCTGGCCAGACAATGGCTGGGTCGCTCCGTCTGACCCTGAACGACGAGATGCGCGGTATGGATCTTGAATTGCAGCAGACGATATTCCGAGGCATGGTGGCCCTGCAGTCGAACGAGGATAACGTCATTGAGGGCTTTTGGCAGACGCAGAACACCCAAGATATGTTCGAGAAGGTGCCCACCCTTGATGGTCGTCATCAGGCGATGGCTAAAGCCTTCAGTGTAGCGTTGTCGGCTGCTTCAGCCTGTGTCAGCTATGTCGGCAAGGCCAACCTGGGTGCTGCAGAGCAATATGTCAGTGAAATGTACACAGAGGCCTATACGCCGTATGCCCTTACCGTCGAGATGAGTGCTGTGAACGGCACGTTCTGTCTCAGTCTGATGCAGCGGTTTGCAGACGATAACTACCTTGATGCTTTCCTCGACGAGCTTCTCCAGATAGGCATCAGCTATCGCATTGCCACACGCCATCCGGTGACGGTGGCACCTATAGCAGACTATCGGAAAAACTAAAGAAACAAAAATAAAGCAGAGCCTAATCGTCCTGAACGAAGGAGTCTGGATGAAATCGTGAAGTTCTTCTAAAAGTATGACGAAAAAAATATGGATGATGGCTGCCATCCTAATCTGCAGCCTTGGAATGACATCGTGCAGCAAGGATGACGATGACATTGTAGTAGTGCCGACTCCTGAAGAGCAGGTTGTGCTGAACTGCGCGAAGCCTGACTATCTGAAAGCGGGCGACAGGGTGGCGATGATTTCTCCCTCGTACTATACGCCGATGGAGACCATTGAGAAAGCAGCCGACGTGGTTCGCTCATGGGGTTTTGAACCCGTCATCGGCCCCAATGTCGACAAGGTGCTGGACGGAAAGATTGGAGGAACGGTGGAAGAGCGCGTGAGTGATATCCGCTGGGCTTTGAGTGACCCAAGCATCAAGGCCATCCTCTGCAATCGCGGCGGCTATGGCACTATCCAACTCATCGACCAGCTTCCATTCGACGAAGTGAAGGCTGCCAGGAAGTGGATTGTCGGCTACAGCGACATTTCCACTATTCACGGGTTCTGGAACCGCGCCGGAGTGATGAGCATCCTCGGCACCATGAGTACCACGCTGGCCAAGGGCGGTACCGACAAGACCTGTACGATGATGCGCGACCTGTTGCTGGGCAAAGTTCCCCGCTATGAAGTTCCTGCACATCAGCAGAACATTCTGGGCCAGGCCAGTGGCGTGCTCGTTGGCGGAAATCTCTGCACCTTCGCGCCCAACGTCGGCTCTCGGGCTGATGCCACCAAGGCCAAAGACCTGATTCTTTTCGTGGAAGAAATCGGTGAGAATATGCGTAACATCGACCGCCAGATGCGCTTGCTGAAGATGAACGGCGTGTTCGACCGTTGCAAGGGAGTCATTCTCGGCGAGTTCATCAGCTGCGGCACGGAGTTCACAGACGAGAACGGCAAGGTCATAAGTATTGAAGCCATGCTCCACGAGCTGTTGGCTGAGTACCACATTCCTGTGCTTTGCGGATTCCCAACTGGTCACGGCGACGTCAACCTGCCATTGGTGATGGGTGCTCCCGTCACCATCGACGTGCGCACAGACGGAGCTTCCCTACAGTTCGACATCGACGGAAATCAGCAGACGGTCAATACCGCCACTATCACCGCCACGCCGACACCAGCGGCAACTCGTATGAGGTTGGCAGGAAAGATTGAATAGTATGAAGAGAAATATAGAGATACGCAAGGCTGAACGACAAGATGTGCCGTTGCTATTGGAGTTCATAAGGGGTATTGCCCGATATGAGAAGATGGAGAACGAGGTGGTTGCCTCGGCAGATGTGTTGGAAAGGGAAATGTTTGATGAACACAGGGCAGAAGCTGTTTTCGCTGTCGTGGACGGGCGAGAGGTCGGCTTCGCGCTCTACTTCTACAACTTTTCGACATTCATCGGACATTCAGGATTGTATCTTGAAGACTTGTTTGTGTGGCCGGAAGAGCGAGGCAAAGGCTATGGAAAGACCTTGCTACTTCATCTGGTCAAGATAGCACGAGAGCACCACTGTGGACGCATGGAGTGGTCGTGTCTGAACTGGAACCAGCCCAGCATCGACTTCTACCTCTCACTCGGAGCCATGCCTATGAAGGAGTGGACGGTGTATCGGCTGGATGCAGCCGCATTAGAACGATTATCGAAATGGGTATGATTCAGAAGCATTGTTATGAGTGTGGTACAGCACTCACAGAACGAGAATTAGAGGGCGAGGGGATCGTTCCTTACTGTCCTCAGTGTCAACAGTATCGTTTCCCGATGTACAATGTGGCCGTAAGTATGGTGGTTATCAATGAGCAGACTGGACAGATTCTGCTTATTCGACAATATGGGAAACCGCACTTTATACTTGTGGCTGGTTATGTCAACCGTGGTGAACAGCTGGAACATGCCGTCTGCCGTGAAGTGAAAGAAGAAACAGGTATGACAGTTGCTCACCTGAAATTCAATCGTACCAGTTTCTTTGAGCCGTCAAACACATTGATGTGCAACTTTACGGCATTCGTTACTGATGCCAGCGAGTTCAATCCAAACAAGGAAATCGATTCTTATCAATGGTTCAGCCCTGACGATGCACGCAAGAACATCAAGGAGAATAGTCTGGCAGCAGCATTCCTTAATGCCTATCTTGATGAATAAATAACATGAAACAAAATATTCTAAGCCCCGACCTGCAGTTACAAGTCAGGGCTTATCCTATTTTTTGAATTCCTGTTCAACTTCAAGAATTAGGCTGTCAACATCGGCTTTTACGCGGTTGTAGTTCATATATAAGATACGCTCGCGGGCATCGACGGACTTGAAATCATAGGCGATGGGGAGCGGATAATTGGCGTAATCCTCCTCTTCGGCCTTGATTTCGGCCATGTCGAAATTAGTCTTGCAATAGAACTTCGAGGTCTGGAACTCTTCCGACTTCTGGATGTTCATCGAGCCGTGACGGCCAGTCTTGGTGGGGGTGAAGTCGCGGGCCACTTGTCCGCAGATCCAGCCAGAGGGCATATCCGAGATTTTCGAGGCAGGCACCATCGAGTCCATGTTCTCGTTGAGATTGATGCTGGTGCGGTCGCGGTCGATGGTGACACCCTTTTTGAGTTGCACCGTTTTGCCGAAGATATCGTTGGAGAGCCATTCGAGCGTCTCTTTGTTACGCGCAGAGCCGGAGACGACATTACCGATAGTGGTGATAATCTTCTGCATACCCACCTTGCCGTAGTCGGCCTCCAGCTGTGGCAGTTCCTGGAATCCAAGGATGACAGCCACCTTGTTGCTTCGTGCCGTACCAATCAGACGATCAATCTTGTGGAAATAGAGCGTCGGCACCTCGTCCACACAGATGTCAACGGGAATGTTCTTGCCCTGGCCACTGTTCACTCGCGTCACAAGACGGTTCAGAATCATAGCGTTCAAGGCACCCACAATCTGCTCCTTCTCCGGGTCGTTGGCAATGAGCAGGTACGACGGACTCTTGGGGTCGCTGACTTTCAGGTCGAAGTCGTCGCCGTCCTTGTGGAATATCCAGTAGGCCTCCTTGGTGGCCAGCTTCGAGGTCTGCACTCGCAGCGTACCAATCATACCCTCCAATTGTTCCATCGCCTTGCCATCGAGAGCCGACTTGAACGGTGCAATCAGCGGGAATATCTCAGGGTCGGTCTGCAGAATCTCGAACATGGTCTTATAGTCGATGTTCAGGAACGACAGCACATGCGGCATGTCGCTATACTTGCCCAACCAATAGGCAGGCGTGACGGTATTGCCAGCCTTGTCGAACACGCGACCCGTCAGTTTTCTGTGGTGTGTCTCTTTGTCCTCCGTATATTCCGGCACCAGCTCGTTGCCGTCCTTGTCGTAGGGCAGACGCTTATAGTTCACGAAAAAGTAGATGCAGGCGGCGAGGAAGTTGACTGCAGAGGTCTTGAAGAACTGGTCGGAGCCACCGCCACCCTCGTTCTTGCCCTTGTTCAGCGAATCGACCAACGTCTCTGCGGTCTCCTGGGCAGCGGCCAATGAGTCGATGTACTTATGCTGGATAGGGTTCACACGGCGCGAATACTCCACATTCACGAAGTTGATGATGTTGAACTGACAGCCCGGCGGCGTCTTGCCCTTCGCCTTGTTGATGCGGTAGTGATAGTAGAGCTTCTGGGCGAGGGTAGGGAACTTGTAGTCGTACACCACCATCGAAAAACCCTTGGCCGAGTGTTGACGGATGAACGGCTCGATGACAGAAAAGGTCTTACCCGATCCAGGCGTACCCACCACGAACGTACCACGGAAGGGGTTATTGATGTTGATCCAGCCATGACGGAACTTGCCGTGATAGTAGTAGCGCATGGGGATGTTCACGCCGTACTTGGTATCGACACGTTTTTCGTTCTGCTCGAAGCTTTCGTTCTCAAAGTTGAAGCGGTCTTTCATCAGTCCCTCCTTCAGGTACTTCGATACGTTGTCGAGTGCCACATGGACGCACACCGTGCCAACGATGGAGGCCACCATGTAGAGCCAGATGCTCAGCGGGAATATCCACAGGCGGTAGCGCAGCCAGTCGGTGTAGTAGAGCCACACGGCCAGCAGAACCAGCACGAATCCGATGACAATGGGCCAGAACACCATCTTACGGGCATCGAACTCAATCTGTTTCTTGTTGCGCGTGCCAATGCAGGTGATGATGACCAGCAGGAGCGTGGCAATCTTGCTATAAGCGAGGTGGCCAGGCTGGTAAATCAGCCAGCGTCCTATGCGCTCATGCAGGTCGGTTAGCACTCCGGCGAACGTGTCGAGCAGCTCAGGATTGCAGGCATACTCAAAAAACTCAACGACCAGCGAGACGTAGATGACGACTCGGAATATGCTGTAAATGCTTTGTATCTCTTTCGACTCTTCCATTTCTATCTTACCGATTTAGCGTTGTTCCACCACTGGCGGCGGCAACGGGTGATGATGTCGTGCTTGGTGGCGGGGTTCATGTAATAAGCCCGCTCCATCAGCTCGTTCCACACATCAAGAAACGACGTATAGCGGAGCGCGAGGGTGAGCTGGCGCAACTGTTTGTTGATGGTGCGCAGTTTGGGCCGGATAGTCGAGATGACCTTGTTCTTCTCCTGTTCCGTCATCTTGCTACTCTCAAAGCACACCTTACGGATGTCCATGATGACGTCGAGCGTGGTGCGCACGATGTTGCGATAGACCACATTGCGGCGTGTGGAGAAAGCCACGGCCAAGGCGTTCTCAGGACTGTCAGCGAGGACATGGCCCAAGTCCTTCACGCATTTCGAGGTTTGCGTCACCTCGTAGTAGATGCCGTAGATCTCAGCCGCTATCGACAGCACATCGTGGAACTTATCCAGATAGTCGTTGAACTCGCGCTGGAAGTCGGTCGTGGCTTCCACCTCCTCCTTTATCCAGACATGGCCGGTGGTCATCAGCAGCTGCGCCTTCTCCTGCGACTCAATGGTTTTCTTCGCCTGGTCGGAGGCTAATTCTATGGCAGCCACACGTCCCGGGTCGATACCCGCCACCGATTTCAGCGGCACACACAACAGTATTAACAAGTATAGCTTTTTCATCACTCATTCAATATTTGACTCACGGTTAATGCCCTTCGCCAGCGTTCGTAGGCCTCACTGGCTATCTCGGCATGGCTCTTGTCAACCATCCCAGCCGTGTACTGGTTCCAGACATCCGTCAGATTATGATATGCGATACTGATGGCGAGGGTGCGCAACTTGGCATTCAGCCGGGCCAGTTCGTCGGACAGCTGCCAGAGCATTTCCGTCCGTTCGGCTCCCGTCAGCATATTGTCCGTGCCACCCTTGGCCACCGACACCTTCAACAGGCGGTAGGTCTTGATGAACTCCGTCGCTGTTTCGAGATAGAGGTCGTTCATGGCCAACGTGGCACCGATACCCACAGGATTGGCATTGATTGCCCGTTGTATCTCATAGAGATGTTGCAGGGTCTGAACACCATCGGCATAAAGTGAGCAACCAGCTTTAAGGGCATCGGCATAGCCACGAGCCGTTTTCAGGTAAGCATTATACTTACCCTCCCACTGTTTCATCTTCGTGAACTCAGCCGCGATGGTTCCCTGAAAAGCAGCGGTCTTCTGCATACCTTTCGTCTGACTGTTTATCGTGCTGTTCAGCAGGCTCGTTCCCTCGGCAATAGCGGCATATTGCAGCGGATTGGCCTCGCCAACCTGCCCAAAACTACTGGCAGGCACGCCCATCAGGACGGCCAATGCCAGTAGTCCGCGTCGATTATGAAAGAATAAAGATGGTATCATTCTTATTTAATAAAGATAAATTATCTACATGCCACGTCTGATACCCTCGTCTGGTCCAGGAACACCAAGGTTGGCTTCCTCTGAGCGGAAGTTGGCAGCAGCCACATCAGCCGGACTGACAACTCCTGCCTTATGATAGACAGGGCCTGTACGGGTCTCATAAATCTCAGGTCTCGGCTCATGTGGGACAGACAGACCGTCGCGCATCACCTCACCACCAACGACCAATGCGGCCAAAAGAGCAGCACCGAGGTTATGGCCTTCGCCTGGACGGGTCTTGATATCGACCTCATTGAAGATCTTAGAGAAGAGCTGCATACGGTGATAGTCATCGACAGCGAGGAACTTGTCATACTGTTTCTGGGTAATCTCATGCGAAATAGCCTGTCCATTGATGACAGCGGTCATCTTGTATTTGCCATTCGCTGTAGGGTCAACCTGAATATTCCCTACCTCGACCTCACGGCCATGTGCTCTCTCGCGGTAAAAGCCCTTGCGCTCATTAAACTCCAAAAGGGCTGCACCGTCCACCCTGTTGGAAGTGGCATTTTGGATGTCCACTTCCTTTTGGTGGACGATGCTTTGCCCGTCGTGCGCAAGGTATAGGTCATCCTGATATAGACTCTCCCCATGTGCCGACTTGATTTCGACCTCGTTGAAAACCTTATCGAACATCTTCAGGCGATGGGCATCGTCGAGGTCGAGGAACTTCTGATAGTCCTTGGCTGAGATGGAGTGGGCGAGGAGTCGGCCATTGACTTCTGCCTCCATGACGTATGTACCATTGAGCGTTTTATCTACCCGGATCTCACCAACGACCATTTCACGGCCATTGGCTACTGGCTGAAACCAACCCTTGTTGCCCAAGATGGCCTGAATCTCCCTGCCATTGATGGCATTAGGGTCGCGTTCAATACGCTCAGACTCTCTGCGCTGTTCAGCTTTTGCTTCGGCGAGACGCTGCTGTTCTGCGATGCGGCGTTCCTGTTCGATAAAAGGTGCTTCCACCTCCTGACGAACCTCCGGCTTCAGGTCGAGCGATACCAGTTCCTTGGTTTCGAGCATATCCTTGGTGAGCTTCGTGTCGAAGTCCTTGCCGATGACCTCATTGATGATGGCCAGACGGGCATCAACTGATACGCCGCCTTTGCCACTGACCTTGTTGGCCATGAGCTTTTGCAGTTCCTCCGGCTTCAGGTCATACTGGAGATCCACCTTTGAGAGATTCGACTGGATGGTGAGTGTCTTCTTGGCTTCGTCGATGACGATGCCATGCGACTTCAACACCTCCTGGAACTTGTCATTGCTGAAATAGACATCGGAGGTGATGACAGAAGAGTAGGGGATGCCCTGACCTTGTGGACGGGGTGCTGCCTCCAAAGGCTTTATCTTGGGTTCGATGGAAATCTGGTCCAGCACCTCGACGGGCGTTTCCTTCTGATGGCCTTTGAAGTAAAAGCCATAACCGCCAGAGAGCATCTCTCCTGGCTTCACTCTGTTGTCTGGTCGCTCCGTTACCATCGGGCCACCTCCCCAAGGACGATAGGCATGGTCACCGATACGGCGAAGATGGAATCCTTCTGTACGAGGGGCATAGCCAACGAAGTCACCTGCCCAACCACGGCCCTGACGGCTGAAGGGAGCAAACCAAGGTGTTCGGCGGGCTGGTCTGGCATCGTAGCCATACTCACCGTGTCCGATACGATAGCCATGCAGTCCCATCGCCACACGACCGAAGGCATTGCTGGCAGAAACAAAGTTCTGCGGCATGTAGAAGTCATCCTTCACGATAGAGGCGAAAGTGTTATAGGCTTTCTTATTCTCATAGGTGGTTCCCCAGCCCATGAGGTTCTCCACCTGTTTCTCATTCAGTTTGTAGGTCAAAACAGGAGAGTCGTGACCCAATACTATGAGTTCACGACCACCGTCCTTCGCCAAACTGATATGCGCCTGCATACCGTTCTTGCGCAAAACCTCCTGAAGACCTGTCGAGAGATCCAACTCTCGCGGATTAGTATATTTCCGTATTGCCATAGACTACTTGAAATAAAGTACGACGCAGGTGTTACGATTGCCATTGAGCGGTTCGTAGCTGTCGATACCGCCACGATGTTTCTTCTGGATATGAGTCTCGTCAACGCCATGAGCCTTCAGCAGTCCTGCGATATAGTCGGCTCGCTCGACACTCAGGCGTTCGTTGATCTCAGGCGTACCCGTCTCGCTGTCGGCAGCACCAATGATTCGGGCCTGAAGGCCATACTTCTTGATGACTTCTGACACCTCCTTGATATTGATGAACTGTGCGTTCTCTGTCAACTCATGGGTTCCTATCTTAAAGAAGAAATAGATAGGTGCGCCAATGTACTTCTTGCCAGACTTCAGGATGTGCAGGTACTTGTTGGCGGCGATGGCGGTTGAATCATCCAGACTATCCACGTTGATAGTATCGCTGATGCCATCCCAATCCTTGTTGGCCAAACGCTTACGAAGAGAGTTAAGACCGCTATAGTTATTGCGCTCATGGGCAACGGTGGACTGAGCCGAAGGAGCTGTCCCCTGGTTCTGGTTCTGCCATGAGTCGTAATATCGGTTCACCTGGTTCAAATCAACTTCATGGACGCGAGCTTTCTTCCATCCGACTTTACCGATGGTAACGCTCAGACCGATACTGGCCTGCAGCAGATGGTCACCGAGTTTATCAGATGCTCCCTGCCCGTCGAAGTTCTGCCAAGTGGTCGTGGCTCCGAGTTCTCCAGACAAATGCAGACGCTCCGACAGTCGGTAGCGACCAATGAGGCCATAGGAGATAGCGAATGGCTTCTGACCATTATAGCTGTTATGAATCAGTCCACATCCGGCGTATGGGATGATGTCCCACTTCTGCATCCCGTCACTATGCGCTGTGAGGTTATACAAGAAGTCCACATGCAGGTTCTGGTAATTACATGATACCATATTGGCATCCTTCAGTTGAAGGCCCTGAAAAGCCAGTCGGCCAGCCACATGAGGCGTGAACCACTTGCCCACCGACACATTCAGTAGCGGTTTCTCACGATCAAACAAATCACCATGTCCTACTGGCTTACCAATGAAAGCCGATACACCTCCCTTGGCTGAGAGGAACCAATTTGCTCCCCAATCATCGACGGGAGAATCTTGTGCTGCAGCTGTCCCTGCTACGAGACATGCCGCCATTAAAATCATTGTTTTCTTCATTTGCTTAATACCTTTTTAATTTTTTAGCCGCGAAAGTACAACATCTATTTCACTGTACAGACGCACAGAAATTATCATGCTTGAATTAACGTTTCAATTTTCGTCCAGCTGGTCTCATCATCATGCGGCCCATGATGCAACAACGCCTACGATACGCATACTCGTCCTCGTCTTCCTTGCGTCGCCAGCCACTTCCAGGGCCATTACCGCCGCCACCATGATCCTGTGCATACTTTGTAGCACCATCTATCAATCCCGTGAAAATAGCGGTTGCGGCGGCGACAATTGCATTGCCTCTTTCGGCTATGTCTTCGATGAAAGAACCATCTATCAGTCCCTCAAACTCATTCCGCAGTCCAGGCGGCAGTTTCTTGGAGAAGTCGCACAACCTCTGGTGTTCCTTCTGAACCTCTTCGATGGCCTCGCTCCACATCATTGTAGTCATTTCACGCATGGCATCATCCTCCAGTGATGGACTGTTCTTTTCGACATGCTCATATAGCGAATCGTATGCCTTTTCAAGATTCTCTTTCATGCCTGTCAGTTCCTCTAACTGTGTCATGGCTGCATCGAGCTTTGTTTTCTTGTCATCCAACTTTGTCTGTATATCGTTAAGTTGGTCTTCTAACTTTTGTTTCTTCTCTTCAAGTTCATCGATGGGAATATGACCATTCTTGTATTCCTCTTCAAGACCACCAATCTCTGTGATGATTTTCTGCTTCTGTTCCCGAAGATTGATTATCATAGTGGTCAATCCCTTGTAGCGTTTCTCGGCTCTTCTGATTTCGGTTTCCAGATTGTCAAGTCTCCCTTGATTTGCCGTAATCTGTGTGGACTGCTCGTTCAACTTCTGCTCTTGCTCATTGAGGGTCACCTTGCCGGAATCAATCTGTTCCTCCAGCCACTGCATATATGACTTATGCTTGGCATTGGTCGTGGCGATACTGTCACCACGTTCCAGTCCGTACTTGGCATTCACCTCGGCCAACTGGTCGTGCAGTTCCTTGAACTTGCGTGAGCCATCCTCCTTGTTACCGCCAAAGAACTTATTGTAGGAAAACTTGTTCTTTTCTGTGATGGGTAGCAGTGTACAATGGATATGCGGTAGGGTCTCATCGAGGTGAACTACAAATGCCGCAATGTTCTCCTCACCGTATTTGTCGGCCATGAAATGATACATGTCCTGTGCCCACTTCTCAATTCCTGGGCAGCGGGTGACCTGAGAATTGTCAGATCCACGTTTGAAATTCACCTCCTGATTGCCGAAGGCCAACTGACGCATCACGTCGCGTGAACCCTCTAATATGATATTCGCAACCGTCCGACGGCGACGCGGATCATCCTCAGAAAGCCCAGCATTGGGGTCGGTGATACCCCTTGCCTTCAGGATTTCCCTGATACGGGTGGGGATGGAGATGTCTTTATCCACCTCTTTTACTACGCCACCACGGCCAATCTCGAAGTTGAGATGCTCGCGGGTGGGGTCTTGTGTACCTGATACCTGCTTATTATAAGCTGATTGCTGAGCAATACGCAGATGTTCATTGCTTTGTGCTCGTGTCATGCCCTTACTGGGCTTTAAGTCGCAAACTTGCTTTGCCATTTTTTTATTCGTTTATTAGTTCAAATGGGGGTCTTGGGGTGTGAACCCTGAGCCTAACCGTCCGAGAGCTTGCTCCAATCCGCTTGCGATTGAGGACGGGCATCTTTGTGGGGCATCTGCCGACAAAGTGCGTATTAGGCTACGTCCTTCTGCCCAAGGGCAGTGTGGCACGACCTGGGGCAGACGCGCAAGCGCTCTCCGTTTCAGTCGTTGTACACACAAAAATCGTTGTCTGTGATATAGTTTAACTTGATTGCCTTTCGGTTGCCTGCCAAGGTCATGGTGACAATGCCAAGCTCCTGTAACTTCTCCAAGAAACGGCTGACCGTATCGCGGTCCCATCCCCAGGCTTTCGAGAACTCGAGGACGCTGCCTTTCATGAACTTTCCGTCACCCGTAAGCAGCGCGATGCGCTGACGCTCCATCAGGTCGCGGAAGGCTTCGAGGCGACTGTACTTCGGCTGTTTCTTCACACCCTGCAGCAGCAGGTTCCAGAGAGCGATGTCTGTGACAATTCGCACCTGGCTGTTTCTAACTGTTTCCTTATCCATGTCGTAATGCTTTTGTGTTTATGCCAGCACGGCATCCCGCATAGTGGACTGCGGGATGCCGCCTCCTGTTATGTTGCCGATACGGTTGGGGTAGATGTATGCTGCAAGCAGCACTATCTCCAGCATCTCGGTGACGATGATGTAGCGGGGCGAGACCATGGCGATGAGCATGGCGACGGCTGCCACGACGAGGAAATGCTTCGGGTGGTTGTGGAGGTAGGTGAGCACCGTGTCGTCCCATTTGTACGAGAACATAGCCAGGCTCATCACTGCGGCTAAGAGTGTGGCGTAGGGGCGTGTCATCAGTGCGCCGTAAAGGCCGATGGTCTGTGCGGCATCAGCTGCGGACAGATGACCGTCGTGCATCATCGTGGCAATGGCTGTGGATGCCTGAAAGTCGATGAACTCGAGGGCTATCATCACCATCAGGATGACGAGCGTGAAGAACTTGCGGAAGTTGTTGCTGCGCTTCATACCCTCAAAGAATCGCGTGGCGAATGCAGGTCGCCAGCGCATGGCGAACGTGAACGGCACGGCGGCCATCACGAACATCAGAATCATTTTCAAGTCTATTATACTCATGTTGCTTTATGAATTTGTTAAGTCGTGTATTTTTTTGTTTTTGTCGTTTGAAAGGTGACTGCCAGTGGCGGTCAGAGGAAGTTGATGAGCAATGCGTCGAGACGCTGCAGCTCCTCAATGTCGAGGTCGGGCTGCGGTTGCTCCAGTCGCTTCAGTTCCTGCTTCAGGAAGGTGAACACGGTTTCGATGGAGGCATAGAAATCGACGTGTATCTCATCAATGATGCCGCACTGGTGTGACGCTATGCGTACCACATACATTTCGTCCTGATAGGGCATGGAGTAGGCGAGGGCGTGGAAGTTGTTGCCGGCCTTGTCGCTGTAGAGATAGAGCACCTGCAAGAGGAGCTTCGAGACGAGCAGGTCAATCAGGTCGTCTATCATTTCCTGATGGGTCAGGGGGATGGTTACCGTCGCCTGATTGCCGTCGTTCAGAGCGGTCAGTTCGAGGTCGTCGGTCTTGAACTTGTCCATGCTCTCGGTGGCTTCGAGGAAGCCCATCAGGTTTGCGATGATGCGCTCATCGACTTCTCCAGTTATAATGAATAGCATCACAAAACGCTTTTGAGGTAACACTTCAGGAAATACTCGCTCAGCACTGAGGAGAGTTTTTCCGTTTCCGATTTGGGCGAGTGTGCATAGTCTTTGCCGTCAACGTAGGCAAGGAGCATGGGCAGTTCCTCGGCCAAATGTGTCAACGTCTGCTCCTGTTGCGGGGTCAGCATGGCTGTGGCGTAGTTGTCCATCGCCAGGAACGGCTGAATGAGGAGCCATCGGTAGTTGGCCGATTGTTTGGCATCCAACGGTTTTTGGGCCTTGATGTCGTTGCGGCATATCTCGGCACTTTGGATGATGCGGCGGTTAAAGTCGAGGTAATACTGACGCGCCGAACGGAATTCATCGGAGGCCAGCATGGCCTTGCGGCTGGCAGAGGTGCCTACCTTCAGTTTCACCACGTCGGCCATCGAGCGCTGCTTGGCAAGTGCCTGTCGGGTGATGACCATCCTGAAGCTGTCGGTAACGGCAAAGAACTCCGAGGCGAGTCGGGCATCGTTCTGGAGTGTGGAATCCCGCACCATGAGGGTGAGTGTCGAGTCCTGCAGTTCCTGCCAGATGTTGATGCGGGCCACCAGTTCGTCGATGGTGGCATCCTTCTGGTCCTTGACTGTCGCCAACTCCTGATGACAGGCGGCTATGGCCTCCTGTGCGTGGTCGAACTCGAACTTCTGTTTCTTACTGTTGCAAGCCGTCAGACCTGCAATCATCGCTGCACCTATTATTATAATAAGGTGGCGTTTCCATTGTGGATTTCTCTGTTTCATTTCGCTGTTTGTTTCTTTATCGCTTTCGCGGCGCAAAACTACAACAATCTGCTGGCTCAGGCCTGCTGTTTCAGTTTTCTTGCGTGAATTAACAATTCACGAATGGAATCCAATCTGAATTGTTAAACCAGGAATGATAATTTCGTAAGGCTGATGGTTTCATCGGTTTGCAGTTCCTTTGCACGAAAAAACGATATGATAGTATGTATATGTGAGAAGCCTTCGGTGGCCTTAGAGGTCGCCAAGGTGTTAGGAGCGAGAACGAAGAAAGAAGGCTATTACGAGGGTAATGGCTATCAGGTAACGTGGACTTTCGGTCACTTGTGTGAACTGAAATCGCCGGATAAATATTATCCTCAGTGGAAGAAGTGGAGCATGTGTGTGTTGCCGATGATTCCACCTCAGTATGAGGTAGAGCTTATCAACAACCCAGGCATTAAGAAGCAGTTCAAGGTCATCAAGGATCTGTATAAGAAGGCCGATAGCATCGTGAACTGCGGTGATGCCGGTCAAGAGGGCGAACTCATCCAACGGTGGGTGATGCAGCTCGCGGGAGTTAAGTGTCCCGTCAAGCGCCTGTGGATTTCGTCGCTGACAGAAGAAGCCATTCGTCAGGGGTTCCAGAATCTGAAACCTCAGAGCAATTATGACTCGCTCTTCGAGGCTGGACTGGCTCGCGCCGAGGGTGACTGGCTGTTGGGTATGAACTGCACCAGACTTTATACTCTCAAGTATGGTCAGTTCAAACAGCTGCTCAGTGTGGGACGTGTGCAGACTCCGACATTGGCGATGATCGTCGCCCGTGACAATGAGATTGAGCATTTTGTGCCAAAACCATACTGGACGTTGGCCACGAAGTACCGCGATACGGTGTTTACCAATGGGGCTTTCCAGACTCAACAAGCTGCTGAAGAAGCCTTGGCCGTAGCCCGTCGCAGTCCTTTAATTATAAAAGATGTGCAGGAGAAACGCAGCAGTGAACTACCGCCACAGCTCTATGACCTCACGGCGCTTCAGGTCGATTGCAATAGGAAGTTTGGTTTCTCTGCCGATACGACGTTGAAGAATCTGCAGAGCCTATATGAGAAGAAACTGACCAGCTATCCGCGTGTCGATACCCGTTTCCTGACGGATGATATCTATCCCAAGTGTCCTGGCATTATCGCCAACCTTACGGATATTTGCGCTGGAACACGACCTTTGGTAGGTCGCCAGTTGCCGAAGAGCAAGCGGGTGTTCGACAATAGCAAGGTGACAGATCATCATGCTATTATTCCGACTGGTGACATTCGAAACCTTAGCACTCTCAATGACTTTGAGCAAAAAGTCTATGACTTAGTAGTCCGTCGCTTTTGTGCGGCGTTCTATCCGGCTTGCGAATATGCCAATACAACTGTCTTGGCCAATGCTGGTTCTCTTACGTTCAAGGTCACAGGTCGTACCATCCTCTCCGGAGGTTGGCGTGCTGTTTATGGTAAGGAGCTTATAGACGATGACAGTCAGAGCAATGAGAAGGTAACCCTCCCGTCATTCAGGATTGGCGAGTCTGGTCAGCACACTCCCTCCATCGATAAGAAGATGACCACTGCGCCCAAGCACTATACTGAGGCCTCACTCCTTCAGGCAATGGAAACTGCCGGAAAGTTCGTAGAGGATGAGACCTTGAAAGAGGTCATGAAGGAAAACGGCATTGGCCGCCCATCAAGCCGTGCCTCTATCATCGAAACATTGGTAAAGCGTGACTATGTTCGACGTGATCATCGCAACTTGATTTCCAATCCTGAAGGTCGAAATCTGATAGCACAGATTCATTCAACTCTGCTGAAGAGTCCTGAACTCACTGGCCAGTGGGAACACAAACTGCGCCAAATAGAACGAGGAAGCTATTCGCTTCATGACTTCATGCAAGAGCTGGAGCACCAACTTGTGACTATGATTAGGGAGGTACAATCTACATAATCAGCTCGATTTTGTAGAATAAACTATGTGCAACAAATGGATTTGCACAGATAACCATAAAAAAACAGTATAATTTTTCGTTTAAATGAAATAATTGTTGTATATTTGCACTCGCAATATGGCATAATTTCGTTTAAAGCGAATAAGTGCATGAGCAAAAGCGCATTCGCGTCTCAGTCTAAAAACTGGCAAAAAATTTAGAACGCAGGAGACGAAGTGGATGTGCACACGGTTGTATTGTATCCCTACAGGAAACATATAACAACGCGTGGCG
>Ga0256405_10001942_pt1 | contig 51738 bp, 44 predicted proteins | sample RumenRJG_02DNA_FD_189096 | JGI IMG/M metagenome (GOLD analysis project Ga0256405, IMG submission 189096) | Bovine rumen microbial communities from Lethbridge, Alberta, Canada - RJG_02 | ecosystem: Host-associated > Mammals > Digestive system > Stomach > Rumen | place: Canada: Alberta...
CATACGAGATGAACTTGAAACCGCGTGTCTCGTCAAACTTCTCAGCAGCCTTGATAAGTCCCATATTGCCCTCGTTGATAAGGTCGGGCAGAGACAAACCCTGATTCTGATACTGTTTTGCCACTGAGACAACAAATCTGAGGTTGGCCTTGGTGAGTCGTTCCAGCGCCTTATGGTCGCCCTTACGGATGCGTTGTGCCAGTTCCACTTCTTCTTCGGTAGAAATGAGTTCTTCCTTACCGATTTCTTGCAAATACTTCTCAAGAGATTCGCTCTCTCGATTGGTAATTGATTTTGTGATTTTTAGTTGTCTCATTTAGTCAGATTTTTATAAGCCGAATGCAAAAGTAAGGTATTTTTTCGGAATAACCAAAAGAATACCTTACTTTTTTGCTTTTAGCCTTCAGCTATTGACTATTTATTCGTTTTGCAGATAAACCACGAATCCGCCGCGCTTGCCAGTAGGGAACATTCCCTTGATAACCAGCATCTGGTCCTTGGCATCCTTCACAACCTGTTGCAAATCATCGAAGGAGTGCATAGGCTGGTCGTTGACCACCTGAATGATAAAGCCCTTTGGTACACCGGCTTCCTTCATCTTGCCACCGCTGACTTTCAGCACTTCCAGTCCGTAGGAAATCTCAAGCTGTTTCTTCTGAGAGTCGGTGATAGGACGTACGTCGATGCCCAGGATGTCAACGTCAGCATTTTTCACTACCTTGGTATTGCCTTGCTCGTTTTTGAGTGTCATGGTGATGGTATTCTCCTTTTTATTGCGCAGGTAGCTTACCTTCACCTTGTCGCCAGGACGCTTCTGAGCCATGATGCCCTGCAGTTCGCCGAACTTCTTCACTTTCTGTCCGTCGATGGCGGTAATGACATCGCCCTTCTGGAGTCCGGCAGCGGCTGCTGCACCGTCTTCAACAACTTCAGCCACATAGATACCCTCCATGGTGCCGAGGTCTATTTCGTTACCCTTTTCCTTCTCAGCATCTACGTACAGGCTGACATCGCTACCCTTGATACCAATCATGGCACGCTGTACGGCTCCGTATTTCTTGATATCCTCAACCACCTTATTCATAATGGCAGTAGGAATAGCAAAGCCATAACCGATATTTGAACCTGTCTGTGAATAAATCATGGCGTTGATACCAATCAGTTCACCACGGGTGTTCACCAGTGCACCGCCTGAGTTACCCTGATTGATGGCGGCATCAGTCTGAATCATAGAGGCTACGCCTTCGCCCATCTGACGGGCTTTGGCACTGACAATACCAGCGGTAACGGTGTTGTTCAGTCCGAGCGGATTACCAACTGCCAATACCCACTCACCGATTTTAACGTTGTCGGAATTGGCAATGACGATAGCAGGCAGGTCTTTGGCGTCAATCTTGATGAGTGCCAAATCGGTGGTCTTGTCTGCACCGATGATGCGTGCTGAGTATTCTTTCGAATTCTCGTTCAGGGTGACAGTCAGTTCGTCAGCACCGTCCACCACGTGATTGTTGGTGACAATGTAGCCGTCAGCTGAAATAATCACACCACTGCCGGCAGCTGCACGCTTCGGAGTCTGCACCTGACGCTTACGTGTACCGTTATTGCCACCTTGTCCACGTCCGAAGAAACCGCCAAACGGGTCGGAGAAGAAATCCTCGAAGGGGTCGCTGTATTCCACTGTCTGTGTCTTGGAATTGATGACCGACTTGATATAAACTACTGAAGGCAGCGATTTCTCAGCTGCATAGGTTAAATCAACGGGCTGTCCTGGAGCAGCTGCAGGAGCTGCTTGAGTCTTGTTGCATGAAGCCGTAGAGAATGCAATTACAACTAAGTAAATTGCGGGGAAAATGCTTTTTACAATCTTTTTCATCTCATTATTCTTTTAAATGTTTATAATCTTGTTTTCAAATTCGAGTGCAAATATAGCCGCAAAAATTAAGAAACTGACAAATTGTCCTTTTCTTTTGTCGCAATTTAACAATTTCGACTTTTTGCTTAACGGCTATTTGAAATTAACGCTTAAAAGTTGAAATACTGATAAAATTAACAGAACCATCAATCGATAGTTCTGTATTTTTAATCAACGCTAATTTCTCCCCTGATGTTTTGCCGCATAAGTTGTCTGACTTGTTCAGGATCGTCGTAATGTGACTGTAAGAACATCAGTTTGGTGACAGCACTCTCGACCGTTGAGTCGTAGCCGCTGATGACGCCAGCCTCCTTTAATTGGAATCCCGTATCGTAACGTCCCATTTCTACGGTTCCTTGCATACACTGACTGATATTGATGACTACTTTCCCATTTCGGGTGGCTTCTTTCAGCGCCTTCATCACCCAGGGACGCTGGGGCGCGTTACCACTGCCGAAGGTACGCATCACGATGCTCTTGAGATTGGGAGTGGCAATGATGTGGCGAACCAAGTCTTCGCGGATGCCTGGGAAAAGGGAGAAGATAATTACATTGTTATCGAGTCGGAAGTGTGGTTTCATGGGACGTTCCCAATGGGGCTTTAGCATACGGTCGGCATGATAGGTGATATTGACGCCCGCATCAACCAAATGGGGATAATTAAAGGATTCGAAGGCGTTAAACTCCTCGGCACTTTGTTTGGTGGTACGGTTACCACGAAGTAAACGCCCATTGAAATAGATGCCTACCTCAGGTACGCAGGCGTGTCCGTCAGCATCCTTGGCAGCAGCTATTTCAATCGACGTAATCAGGTTTTCCTTGCCATCGGTTCGCAACTGTCCGATAGGCAATTGCGAACCAGTGAAGATGACAGGTTTAGTGAGATTTTCCAGCATATAGGAGAGGGCAGAAGCAGTATATGCCATTGTGTCAGTGCCATGTAGTACCACGAAACCGTCATAGTCGTCGTAATGTTCGGCAATGACGTGGCTCAGTTCTGTCCATTTAGCCGGTGTCATATCACTTGAGTCAATGGGGGGATTGAACTGATGGGCATCAATCACGAGGTCGAATTCCTGCAATTCGGGTATCTTTTGAAGCAGATGCTCAAAATTGAAGGGTTCGAGAGCCCCCGTATGTGGATTACGATTCATTCCAATCGTTCCACCGGTGTAAATCAGTAATACTTTTCCCATTGCACTGAATGATATATTTTAAAGTGCTATTTCGTACATGATGAAGGAGTAGGGGGCAATATCCAAAGTCATCTTGCTGTTCATCTTGACAGTTTCAGTCTTTGGAGCGATAGGCTGTGCCTCATAATTGTTCTCCTCGTCAGGCTTTCCGGACAGGGTGGTCTTGACAGCCGATTTGATGCCCTTGAAACGGGAGAGGTCAACATCGGCATACTTCTTTTCGCTGCTGGCGTTGCACACTTTGACAAAGAGCTTGCGCGTCTTGGTGTTGAGAACGACGGACTGCTCTTGCAGGTTGGTGGCATTCTTGATTTTCACGCAGTCGCCATAGTAGTAATTGCCTGATGACTGTCCGAACATCTGCTGAACATAATAGCTGCATGTGAGATAAGGACGCTCGTTGTCGAAATAGATAAGGTCTGGATCCCAGTTGGTGGCATTCTTGCGGGCAAAGAGGGGAGCATAGCTGGTCATGCAGACTACATCAGCATTGCGCTCCACATGCAACAGATAGAGAGCCTCTGCCAAAGCGTCAATCATCTTCTTGTCTTTGGATGCGTATTCGCCCAAATAAACCTTGGTCTTGCGGTCGCGAGGATAACTGTCGTACTGACGACTCTTCAGGAAATAGTCATGAGGCTCGTAATAGTGCTCATCGAGAATTGGAAGATTAATCTCTTCAGCCAGTCTCCAACCGTTCTGGAAATCGGGGTTGTCAGGATGAGAACCAGGACCTGCCGTACCTACAATGACAATTTCAGGATGGGCTTTGGTCACCTTATTATATATATATTTGAAACGTTCCTCGAACTCAGGGGTGATTTTCTCTTCGTTACCGATACCCAGATACTTCAGGTTGAAGGGTTTGGGATGTCCGGCTTCTGCACGTACGCGTCCCCACTTGGTGTTGACATCGCCATTAGCCCATTCTATCAGGTCGAGCGCATCCTGTACCCATTCGTCCATTTCCGACATAGGAACAACTTCTTGTGCCTGTGTCTTCATAAACCAACCGCCATTCGTTCCTTGACAGCTCACACCACAAGGCAGAATGGGAACGGGCTCCATATTCAGGTCTTCGCAGAACTGGAAATACTCGAAATAGCCTAAACCCATTGACTGGTGGTAGCCCCAAGTGTTCTTCAGACCGCGACGCTGTTCTTTAGGACCGACAGTGGTCTTCCAACGATAAGTATTCCAGAAACCGTCACCACCGCCGTGAATCACACAACCGCCAGGGAATCGCATAAACTTGGGATGAAGGTCAGCCAAAGCCTGAGCCAAATCCTTGCGTAGTCCGTGACCCTTGAAAGTGTCCTGAGGCATCAGCGACACCATATCCATATCGATAGTTCCTGTGGTAAGCACCAAGATTTGCAGAACGGCTTTCTTGGAATCAGCAGTAGGAGCGAGTGTTGCCTCATACTTCTTCCAATCCTTACTGTCAGCTGTGATGGTAGCTTCAGCCAAGAGCTTCGGACCTTTTGTCCAAGGACCCTTCTGAGGCTCTTCTACCAACGCGATACGTATCTGTTTGGCGTCGCCCGATATGTTACGCAGGAAAACGGAGAAGTCGTATTTCTGACCAGCTTTGACGGAAATGCCGTCGAACCCGTCGTTCTGCATACCGACTCCCTTCCAACCGTCGTAATCGTAGAACTCTTTTACACGCTCAATATACAGGCGCATGTAGGTAGGGTTGTTGGGGTGGATTGGTGCGTCCTTACGAACCTCGGGATAACCCAGAGAATGTCCAGGACGAACAGCTTTCCAAGCAGTTCCTGCGCCCCATCCATCACGTTCGGCCGGATTGTATTCAAACGAACCGTTTTGTGTCAACTCTGCGTAGAGTCCACCATCGGCAGAACTGCTGATGTCTTCAAAGAAAATACCAATTAACTCGTCACTGATAGCCTTTCCGCCCGCAGGCGCATTCATGGCTTTTTGGGCGTTAGCCCCCATGCTTGTTGCTAAAAGAGCAATGCCTAAGAATAGCTTTTTGTCCATTATACTTTTTAATTGTTGATATATATTATATGATTTCTTTGCAAAATTAAGCATAACAAACGAAAATCCGTCATCGTTTACGTTAATTTTTCTTCAAAAGCACCTATATAATTTCCAAAACACAAAAAATATTAGTATATTTGCAGAAAATTACAAGTAATCTCTAAAACAATATTATTATAAAATGAAACAGTTTAACGACAAAAATTTTGTGCTTGATAATGAGATAGCACAGGACTTGTTCCACAATCATGCGGCTAAGATGCCGATTATCGATTATCACTGTCACTTGATTCCTGAGATGGTGGCTAATGATCATCGTTTTAAGAGTATTACCGAACTTTGGTTGGGTGGTGATCACTATAAGTGGCGTGCTATGCGTACCAATGGTGTTGACGAGAAGTACTGCACAGGTAAGGATACCAGCGACTGGGAGAAATTCGAGAAATGGGCTGAGACCGTACCTTACACCCTGCGTAACCCATTGTATCACTGGACGCATCTGGAGTTGAAGACGGCCTTCGGTATCGAGAAATTGCTCTCACCCAAGACGGCTCGCGAAATCTTCGATGAGTGTAACGAGAAGTTGAAGCAGCCTGAATTCTCAGCCCGTGGACTGATGAAGCATTACAACGTAGAGTGTGTATGTACCACCGACGACCCTGTTGATGATTTGCACAACCACATCGAATATGCCAAGCACAAGGCTGCCGATGATCCTATCATGATTCCAGCATGGCGTCCTGACAAGGCCATGAATATCGAGAAGCCTGAATTCTCTGCTTATGTTCATCAACTGGAGCAGGTGAGTGGTGTTACCATTACCAAGTTTGCTGATATGGTTGATGCACTGCAGAAGCGTCACGACTTCTTCCAGGAGCAGGGCTGCAAACTGTCAGACCATGGTATTGAGGAGTTCTATGATGAGGACTATACCGATTCACAGATTGAGACAATTTTCGAGAAAGCTATGCGTGGTCAGCAGCTCTCTAATATGGAGATTCGCCAGTATAAGAACTGTTTCCTTACCGTGATGGCTGAGATGGATGCTGATGCCGACTGGACACAGCAGTTCCACTATGGTGCTATTCGCGATAACAACACCAAGATGTATAACGCACTGGGTCCTGACACCGGTTTTGATTCTATCGGTGAGTTCAATACTGCCAAGGCTATGTCTAAGTTCCTGAATAAGTTGAATATGGAAGACAAGCTCACGCGTACCATTTTATATACATTGAACCCATGTGCCAACGAGGTGATTGCCACAATGCTGGGTAACTTCCAAGGTGGCGAACCAGGTAAGATTCAGTTTGGTTCTGGTTGGTGGTTCAACGATCAGAAGGATGGTATGGAACGCCAGATGAACGCTCTGAGTGTACTGGGCTTGCTGAGCCGTTTCGTAGGAATGCTCACAGACTCTCGTTCATTCCTGAGCTATCCACGTCACGAGTATTTCCGTCGCATCCTTTGTAACATTCTGGGTAACGACGTAGAGAAAGGACTCCTGCCCGACGATCGCGAATTGTTAGGCAAAATGGTTGAGGACATTTCCTATAACAATGCCCGTCGCTATTTCAAGTTCTATTAAGAACATAGGTTAAAATAATCAGGTGCCTGCTTTCCAGTAAGTAGGCACCTTCATTATAAGAAATCGTATATGAAGTTGACAATATCAAGTCTACAGAATGCAAGAGTAAAACAATTGCTGCTTTTGGAACAGAAATCACAGGAACGTCGCCGTCAAGGTGTTTTTGTGGTAGAGGGTGCACGTGAATTGATGCACTGTGTGGAAGCTGGCTATGAAGTGGTAGATAGATACGTATGTCCAGAACTGTTTGATGGTACAGTGAATGACGATGATATCGAGGTGTCAACCGCAGTATATGAGAAAATAGCCTATCGCGGTTCTACGGAAGGCATTGTTGCCGTAGTCCGTGAGAAGCGTTTATCGCTGAACGACCTGCAACTGTCCCGGTCACCACTTCTAATGGTATTGGAGCGTGTGGAGAAACCTGGTAATCTGGGAGCCATCCTAAGGTCGGCTGATGCCGCAAAGGCAGATGCAGTCGTCGTCTGTGACCCGTTAACAGATTTGTATAATCCCAATCTTATCCGTAGTAGTATCGGAGCTATCTTTTCTGTACCTACGGTGGCATGCACTTCTGAAGAGTGTATTGAATTTCTAAAGCAAAAACAGATACAGATTCTAACTGCTCAACTGCAGGATTCCAACCTGTATTACGATCAGGATATGAAGCGTGCCACTGCTATTGTGATGGGTACCGAGGCAACAGGCTTGACCGACCAATGGCGCCAAGCGGCAACGGCTCATATCCGTATTCCGATGTTAGGAAAGATGGATTCTTTGAATGTCAGTGTATCGGCAGCTATTCTGCTATTTGAGGCAGTTCGTCAAAGAGCACAGTGAAGTAGGGGCGCTGCCAATCTTTTTCATGAAAACGCTGATGGTCATAGAGCATTAAATCAAGATCTATCGTAATGCGCTCCTTGGTGCGTCCTGACTCTATCTCAATTTCTTTTAGCTGAGTTTGCAACTGGTTTACAGGGATATCTGTGAATCCGTAAGCTATGCGATTCTGATACCATACCCCCGAACCTTTAATATCCTGAGTCCACAATCTGCGACTGAATTGGCAGTTCTCAATGAGTGATGCTAAAAGTCCTGAAGCCCATTCGATATGAGCAACAGGCAAATAGTTAGAGCCAAGCGCAATCACGACACGATGTTTCATTACTTCTTTTCTTTCTCTTTCAGTATTCCGTGACGGTAGCAGTATAACAGTTCACGAAGATCTCTAACCTGTGAACGGAGTTCTACACCTCGATCGGTATCTGCCACCAGCATGCGGTGGGCAGAGAGTTCCACCAGTTGGGTAGTCGACTTGATGTCGGTTCCTTTCTGTATGGCATCGGTGGTGCTGGTAAAAGGTTCGTGTTGCACTAATTGGAATCCACGACTATGATATACCAACGTGTAGCCGGCAATACCTGTTTCATGATGGTAAGCCTCTGAGAAACCTCCGTCAATCACCATCAATTTGCCATTAGCTTTAATTGGATTCTCGCCTTTCGACGCATGAACGGGCACGTGACCATTGATGATGTGTCGGTTAGGTCCTTCCACACCGAAAGCATCGAGTATCCGGTCACAAATTGCCTCATCATCGCGTAGTTGGAAATAGTAGCCCTTTTCCTCTTTATAGGTTTCTCGGTCCAACAGGAAGTAACGCTCAAAAGTAGCCATCTTCGATTTGTCAAACAGGGGCGAGTCCTTGCCACACCATAGATAGAGGAAGTAGTCTTTGGCAAACTGACGAAGTTCTGGATCAGAATCGGTATTGAAAGCCGCGCGAATCATCATTCCGATATTATGCATCAGTTCCATACCGTGATACTTCTTTCCCTGATACAGTTCTACATCCTTCAGACTGCCATCGGCATTCAGCGGACAGGAAGCATGGAAGAGCAGGTTATGATTGCTCACCTGATACATACATCCGTGAGATAGTAGCATCTTGATATGTTTGCGCAATTTCTCGCAGACACGGAAGCTATGGTGTAGTTTCTGCATCAGTTGTTCTTCTTCAGGAGTCAGACGTGAGGGAGCTTGAAGGTCGATAGTAGGGAAGTTGCACGACGACATCTGATATTCCTTATCTCCTAATCGGCAGACACCTTTCTCATAGTCTATAGCATCCAGCAGACAACGGTCCTGCATCTGCCATTCCTTACGGCGATTCAAAATTTGAGCCTCGGTCTTGAATTGTATGATTGTGATAGCCTTATGCATCTGAGCTGTCAGACGCATGGTTTTCTCGTCCAGGGTATTACCTTTTAACAGGATAGGGACAAATTCCTCACAGGGGTCGTCACCATATACATCCATCGCAAAGGTAGCCAGGGGCACGAGGTTGATGCCATAGCCTTCTTCGAGTGTGGCCAAATTGGCATAGCGCAGGGAGAGTCTGAGCACATTACAGATGCAGGCGTCATTGCCCGCACAGGCTCCCATCCACAGAATATCGTGGTTGCCCCATTGGATATCCCACGAATGGTATTGGCGCATAGTGTCCAATATGATGTGGGCTCCCGGACCGCGGTCGTAAATGTCTCCCAGAATATGCAGTTGGTCAATGGCCAAACGTTGTATGACGTTACATAGTGCGATGATAAAATCATCAGCACGTCCTGTTGATATGATAGTGTCCACAATCACACTCACATAGGCAGCCTTATCGTTATCATCGGTACGTTCGTGTAACAGCTCCTCGATGATGTAACCAAAGTCTTGGGGTAAGGCCTTACGCACCTTACTGCGTGTGTATTTACTGCTGACGTCGCGACACACAGCCACCAGTCGGTGAATGGTGATGTGATACCAATCTTCTATATCAGGTTCTGAGGCTTTAATCAGTTCTATTTTTTGCTCTGGATAGTAGATGAGCGTACAGAGTTCCTTGCGCTCTTTGTCTCTGATATCTCCGGCAAAGAGTTCCGTCACCTTACGCTTAATATTTCCTGAAGCGTTTTTCAGCACATGCAGAAAAGCCTCACTCTCTCCATGCAAGTCTGCCAGGAAGTGTTCTGTTCCTTTAGGCAAATTCATGATGGCTTCAAGATTGATAATCTCCGTCGATGCTGAGGCTATCGTTGGAAACGAGTTTGACAGCAGTTGCAAATATTGCATGTCATGTGTCAGGGTATTTTGTTCAGTAGTCTGTTTACTCATATTTTCAGATGATGATATATTTGTTGATGGATTTTTTTGGTAATTTTGTCATTCAATGGGGGCATAGGCATAAAACCCTCGTCAAACCCAGTATAGTCAGTCAGCAACTGCATCGTTCGACAGGCTGTAGCATATAGTTTCTCGTCTTTAAGCGCCTCACACAGATGGTCTTCTTCCACATCGTGTTCACGCAGTTCCTTGTCTATCTCACAAAGGTGCCCGATGGTGAGCTGGTGTTGCTGAATCAATTTGCGTACCTGCTTGAAAGTAGCCACCAACCGGTCTTTTTCAGAGGCATACTGCATACCGATACTCTCTTGAATAGACTTCGGAGTAGCATCTTGATAGGGTAGGAAACAGGGAATTTTATAAACATCGATATCGGGCACCTGGTAATTCAGAATATGAGCACCTCGCATCACGATGTTGGTGATGTTTTCCTGGTGGGCATAACATTGCAGATAACGCCATTGTTCCCTGTCTGTCAATTCTGTGAGATCTTCGGTCACCCAACGGCTGTCGTTCGTAATACCGGCTTTGATAAAACAGCGCAGCAGTACGCGTGTTTGTGGCTTCATCAGTTCTATGGTGTTGCTGTCTAACACTTTACGATAGACGTAGTATGTCTTCTGAGCCATCTCCGTGAAAGTGATGGAGTTGGTGATAATAGGATTGCGAATAATCTCCATACGTGGATTCCACCCCAAATTCCTGATACATTCTTCCTCCATCTTACCCTGTATAATCAGCACGTAAGCCTGTTCTACCAGCGATTTCTGGTAAAGCAGCTTCTTGGGCAGCTTGTCTTTCCAATAGTTCTCATTCATTACCCAGGGCTCCAATTGTCCGTAAGGAGAGAGCACCATACGGATGCCTCTTTTTTTAGCTATGCTAAAGATGCGAGCAGCAGCGTGGTGCCAACAGCCATGAATATGGATTAAATGAAAAGGTGTAGTCTGTAATTTCTCCTTGGCGACAGCCTCGTCAGTTACTATGACATTCTCAGCTTCCAGTCCCATACTGCCAACAAGCATGTTTACGTATTTGGTAATCATGCTGTTGTTGTCTGGGATGTAGTGCAGTATTTTCATGGGTATCGTAATATCAGAGAGTTATGTTCTCAAAGAAAACTTTTAAACGCAGTCCAAGTAATGCTGCACCTTTAACGGATTGGTCATAAAGACGAATAGCCTCGAAAACCCGTTCCCGACAGATAGCAATCGCGTCATAAACACCCTTTTTCTTTTTCATCCTATGGGCGTTATGTCCTTTGCCCGAACGACGTTCTGCCTTTCGGATGATAGATGCAGCATCCTCCAGTGAGAAGAAAGACTGGAAAGCACTAACCTCAGTACGCTTCCTGTCTGTATAGACTAATGCTACCTCGTTTCCTTTGAGTGCTTCAGCCAGTCCGTCCATAAATTCAGCAGATACAGGAGGTCGATTAATATCTGCAATCACAATGTTGTTGCTCTTGGCAGCTTTTATTCCCACATAGAGAGCCAGTTGTATGCGACTGGGATTAGGCACCGACTGAGGAAAGAAGGTGGTGCGAAGATGGGGATACTGCTCCTTCATGTTTTTCAAGATATCGGGGGTGCCGTCAGAAGAAGCATCATCTACCACGATAACCTCATAAGGAATTTTACATTCCTGACTGAGGAACAATGGTAAGTTTTGCTCTAATATGACGTCATCGTCGTGAACTACCATCACGACAGACAGTTGGACTTCTTGATTATTCGTTGTTTGTTCGACCATGATTATGTTTAAATCTCATCACTCGTTATACCTTGAGGCAGGCGTCGGCAATTATATTGCGAAGCCATGATTTCTCCATAAGCTCCAGCAGACCGTATAGCAAGTATGTCGCCTCTTCGGCATTCGTTCAAATCAATATGTTTGGCAAAGACATCCGTTGATTCACAGATAGGACCCACTACATCGTAAGCCTGCATGGCATCCTCACTGCTGATGTTCTCTATTTTGTGGTAAGCCTGATAGAGTGCAGGACGAATCAAGTCGGTAAACCCAGCATCTACAATACAGAATTGTTTGGTAGCACCTTTTTTAATATATAGGGTTTTAGTAATCAAACTGCCACACTGGGCTACTACCGCACGTCCTAATTCGAAATGTAGTGTCTGTCCTGGGCGCAGTTTCAACTTTTTGGCATAGGTGTCGAAGTAAGCTTTGAAATCAGGGATAGGTACACGATTGGGATGCTGATAGTCAATACCCAGTCCGCCACCGACATTGATATGTTCTACCAAGATGCGGTGTTTTTCTAACTCCGTTTGCAATTCGTTCACGCGATTACACAAAGCCTCAAAGTCGCCCATGTCCAAAATCTGACTGCCGATGTGGAAATGCAGTCCCACCACTTTGATATGCTGCATACCCTGTGCCTCTTCCATCACGCTCATCATGTCGTTCATGTCGATACCAAACTTGTTTTCTGCCAAGCCCGTTGTGATGTTAGCATGAGTATGGGCACCTACATTCGGGTTCAGTCGGAAAGCCACTCGAGCCGTTTTTCCACGTTGAGAAGCCAATTCATTGATAACTTCCAATTCAGGAATACTTTCCACATTGAAGCAGAAGATATCGTTATCAAGTCCTAACAGAATCTCCCAGTCGCTCTTTCCTACACCTGCAAAGACGATTTTCGAAGCGGGGAAGCCTGCTTTCAGCGAAGCTTCTATCTCGCCACCGCTGACGCAGTCAGCTCCCAATCCTGCCTGACGGATGGTGCGCAGTATCTGTGGATTGGCATTGGCCTTAACAGCATAGTGTACCACGAATCCCTCGTGTTTACTTGCTTCTGTATTGATAGTCTCCAACGTCTGTCGCAGCAACTCCATATCATAGAAGTAGAACGGCGTCTGCAACTGTTGGAATTTCTCTATTGGGAATAGTCCTTTTGCCATTGTGTTGTGTTGTTATTGTATTATTTACTGAATAAGGTGTCGCTCAGACTCTGGAGGGCACGCTTCTTGTCTTCCTCGCGAATCAAGAAAGAGATATTGTAGTTCGAACCTCCGTAGCTCACCATGCGTACAGGAATATTCTTCATCGCATCGAGTGTGAGGGTCTCAAAACCAATGTTCGACCAGTCCAAATCACCTACTACACAGATGATGCACATACCTGTATCTACAGTCACTGTACCATATTTCTTCAGTTCGTCAACAATCTCTCCCAAGTGCGACGAATTGTCGATGGACATTGATACGCCCACCTCGGAAGTACATACCATATCAATAGGAGTTTGATAACTCTCAAAAATCTCGAACACCTTACGGAGGAAACCGGTTGCCAGCAACATTCTACTTGACTTAATCTTGATGGCGATGATGTTGTCCTTGGCAGCTACAGCCTTAATCTTACCATATTCCGTTTGGTTAGAAATGGTAGTACCCTCCGCATCAGGGTCCATCGTGTTCAACAGACGGACGGGGATGCCGGCATATTTAGCAGGCTGCACACAGGTGGGGTGCAGAATCTTTGCACCGAAGTAAGCCAGCTCAGCGGCCTCTTCGAAGTGCAACTGATGCACAGGAGCAGTCTTGTCAACTACGCGTGGGTCGTTGTTGTGCATACCGTCAATGTCAGTCCAAATCTGAATCTCCTCAGCATTCAGTGCAGCACCAACGAGCGAAGCTGTATAATCACTTCCGCCACGTTGCAGATTGTCTATCTCGCCATAGGCATTACGACAGATGAATCCCTGGGTGATGTAAACCTGCTGGCCTTCGTTCTTCTCCATGATAGCCGACAGCTTCTCGCGGATATAGGTAGGATCGGGTTCGGAATTCTTGTCTGTACGCATGAAGTCGAGAGCATTGAGCAGCACTGCCTTGAAACCCTGTTCCTTCATATAGTTCACCACCATATTGGTTGACATCATTTCGCCTTGAGCAACAATGCTTTTCTCTTCAAACGAAGTAAACAGCTCTTTGGTGAACGAACGCAGATAGTTCATTTCGTTGATGATAAACTCACGCGTTGTTTCCTTCATTTCATTCGTAGAGTAGAGTTCATCAATATGCTTCATGTATTTACGCTCCAAAGAATTGATGACCTCATTAGCGCCATCTGGATTCTTCTTGTAAAGATAGTCGGAAATCTCTACAAGCGAATTGGTTGTGCCTGCCATAGCAGATAAAACCACGAATACAGGTTCTCCTGATTTTGTAATCAGTTTAGTTACTTCTTTCATGCGGTCAGGGCTTCCCACCGATGTACCGCCAAACTTCATTACTTTCATATCTTTATCTTTTTTTACCTTTTTACTTTTTTACGCTTAAATATCTTCTCGTGTAGAATAGTCCACCTTGCGAATTTCTTCTGGTTCATTCTCCAATTCGTATGCTGCAATCTTGTTGTAGTCATTCGTAATTTCTTCCAAGTGTCCGTCAATGCAACGATACACGATGCCTGGATAATCTTTCAGCAAGGGTATGTTGTGCGTAGTCATCACCACCGCAGTGCCCATCTGGGTCACCTGACGGAGCAGGCGGATAATGTTGGCAGCTGTTTCCGGGTCCAGATTACCGGTCGGCTCGTCGGCAATGATGATTTTGGGCTTGTTGAGAATGGCACGGGCAATAGCGATACGTTGTTGCTCACCACCAGAAAGTTCATGAGGAAAACGGTCTGCATAATCCTGCATTTCCACATCCTCCAATACATCACTGATGCGCTCTTCTATCTCGTCACGGTCTTTCCATCCGGTAGCTCTTAGTACAAAAGCCAGATTGTCGTGAACGGTACGGTCGCCCAGCAACTGGAAGTCCTGGAAGATGATACCCATCTGTCGGCGCAAAGCAGGAATATATTTGCGCTTCAGTCCGCGCAGATCGTGATTCAGCACGAAAGCATTTTCTGCTTCGTCAACATCCAGCTCGAAATAGAGTGTCTTCAGTAGTGTACTCTTACCAGCACCCACACGACCGATAATATAGATAAACTCACCCTCGTTCACATGAAAATCTACTTCCTTTAGTACAAGGATTCCATCTTTCTGGTAGATGTTAGCTTTCTGATAATCTATTAACATATCTCTAAACTCTAAACATTTTACTTCATTTCGCCTTTGGCCTTGGCCTCACGGCGTTTCTTATCCCAATTCGGATCGTGGCGTTTCTGTAACTCCGATGCCACATCCTCGATACGCAATCCTTTTTCTGTCAGCAATACGAGAAGATGATAAAGCAAGTCGGAAGCTTCATAGACCAGATGGTCATTCGTGCCATTGGTAGCCTCGATAACCGTCTCTAATGCCTCTTCGCCCACCTTCTGCGCTATCTTGTTGACGCCTTTCGTAAACAGACTGGTGGTATATGAACCTTCAGGCATTTCCTCCTTGCGCTTGTTAATGAAGTCCTGCAACTCTGTCAAAAAGAGTAGGGGATTCATGTCATTATCCTCGCCCCAGCACGTGTCTGTTCCTGTATGGCACGTAGGACCGTTGGGAATAGCCTTCACCAACAACGTATCGTTGTCACAGTCTATCTGCATACTCACCAAGTCCAGGAAGTGGCCGCTTGTCTCTCCCTTGGTCCAGAGTGTCTGACGGGTGCGGCTCCAGAAGGTCACATGCTTGGTATCGACAGTCTTCTGATAGGCCTCCTCATTCATAAAGCCCAGCATCAGTACATTCTTTGTTCTTGCATCTTGGACGATGGCAGGTACCAGTCCACCCATTTTTTCGAAATCTATCTTCATAGTCGTACGTTAATTCCTTCGTTAGCTAAATATTGTTTCAATTCAGGCACAGGTATTTCGCCAAAGTGGAATACCGAAGCCGCCAAAGCTGCATCAGCATGACCTTCCACAAAGACATCGCGGAAATGCTCCTTGCACCCGGCACCTCCACTGGCAATAATGGGGATGGAGAGATGGTCGGCCAGTTCGCGTAGTGCTTCGTTGGCATACCCGTTCTTGGTACCGTCATGGTTCATCGATGTAAACAGTATCTCACCGGCTCCACGCTCCTGCACTTCATGTGCCCACTCAAAGAGTCCGCGTTCAGTGCGCTCGCGCCCACCTTTCAGGTAGCAGTGCCACCCGTCTTCGTCCAGTTGGGCATCAATGGCACAGACACACACCTGACTGCCGAAACGAGTCGTAATCTCGTCAATGAGTTCCGGGCGACGGATAGCAGCACTGTTCACACTTACTTTGTCTGCACCGGCATAGAGCAGTCGCTCCACGTCCTTCAACTCATTGATACCTCCTCCTACGGTGAAGGGGATGTTGAGGGTTTCAGCCACTTTCGTCACCATATCCGTAAACGTCTTACGACCTTCGAACGATGCTGTGATATCCAGGAACACCAGTTCGTCGGCTCCTTGGTCGGAATAAGCCTTCCCCAGTTCTACGGGATCACCGGCAGAACGGAGATTCACAAAGTTGGTGCCTTTTACGGTCTCACCGTCTTTCACATCCAAGCAGGGTATTATGCGTTTTGCCAGTCCCATAGTTCTTTCAAATTGATTTTTCCTTCATAAATAGCCTTTCCGAATACTACCGCAGGAATTCCTGCTTCGTTCAAGGCTTGAATGTCTTCGATACTCGATACACCGCCACTGGCTATCAGATGCAAATCAGGATATTCCTTCATCACACTCCGATAGAGCTCGATAGCCGGACCTTGCAGGGTGCCGTCTTTGGAAATCTCTGTGCAGAGCACATTCTTCACGCCTGCTTCTATATATTTCTTGAGAAAGGGCAGCAAGTCTTCAGTAGAATCTTCTTTCCACCCGTTAATACTAATCTTTCCGTTACGCACATCGGCACCTAAAATCAGTCTTTCAGCACCGTATTTCTGTAGCCACGCGATAAAGCGTTCAGGATGGGTGACGGCTATAGAACCTACAGTCACCATTTCAGCCCCGTTCTCAAAGGCGGTCTCTATGTCTTTATCGGTCTTGATACCTCCACCGAAGTCCACACGCAGATGGGTCGTCTTCGTAATAGCTTGCAGCACTTCCGTATTAACAATATGCTTTGACTTAGCCCCGTCGAGGTCCACCACATGCAGGCGTTTAAAGCCAAGTTCCTCAAACTCACGGGCCACTTCGGCAGGCGAGTCGCGATACACCGTCTTCTGGTCGTAATCGCCTTTGGTCAGTCGAACGCACTGTCCGTTGATGATATCAATAGCAGGAATCAGTTCAATCATAATTCCAAGAAGTTTTGAATGATACGTTCGCCCACCTTTCCACTTTTCTCGGGGTGGAACTGGCAAGCGTAGAAATTTCCTTTGTGCATGGCAGCAGAGTAGGGCAGTATGTAGTCTGCAGTTGCCGCTGTGTCTTCACAAAGCGGAACGTAGTAGGAGTGCACGAAATAGACGTAGGAATCATCTTCAAATAACGGGCTCTTTACATTCGTCAGTCTGTTCCATCCCATGCAGGGCACTTTGTCCTCGTGGCGTACGGGTTGGAAACGCTTCACTTCCGCATCGAATACGCCAATACAATCCACATCGCCCTCTTCCGAGTGCCGGCAGAGCAGTTGCTGTCCCACACAGATGCCCAGCACAGGCTGTTGCAAGTTGCGAATCACCTCGTCCAGTCGGTGGGCTTTCAGATACTCCATAGCACCGCGAGCCTCGCCCTGTCCGGGGAAGAGTACCCGGTCGGCCTTCTGAAGCTGTTCTGCATCGTCCGTCAAAAGCGGTTCAACGCCCAGTCGCTTCAGCGCATTCACTACCGAGTAGATGTTGCCGGCATTATATTTTACAATGGCTACGTTCATTTAGCTAAAGATGATAGTCTTGTTCTTATAGGTCAGAATCTTGCGCTGTATATGTTTTGAAACAGCGTGAGAGAGCACAATCTTTTCCAAGTCCTTGCCTTTCAGTACAAGACTCTCTGGAGTGTCTTTGTGCGTGATACGTGTCACATCCTGTTCGATAATCGGACCCGCATCCAACTCAGCCGTCACGTAGTGGCTTGTAGCACCGATAATCTTCACACCGCGTTCCCAAGCCTGATGATAGGGCTTCGCTCCTACGAAAGCGGGTAGGAAAGAGTGGTGTATGTTGATGATGTGATTCGGATAGGCAGCAATCATTTCGTCACTGATAATCTGCATATAGCGCGCCAATACGATGAAGGTCACTTCGTTCTTCTTCAAGAGCTCCATTTCGGCAGCCTCTACCTCGGCTTTGTTCGAATGGTCTTTCTTGATGCTGTAAACGTAGTAGGGAATGTTAAATTGCTCAGCCACGTAGCGCAGGTCCTCGTGGTTCGAGATGATGCAGGGAATGTCAATTTCCCATTCGCCTGCCTTCCATCGAGCCAGCAGGTCATACAGGCAGTGGCTCATCTTCGATACGAAAATAGCCATTCTGGGGCGCTTGTCGCTGAAATACAGTCTGCAAGTCATCTGGTAGCGCTGTGCATAGAGCGTGTTGATATATTCCTGTATTTTATCACGCGGAATCAGGAAATTCTCCAACTCCCATTCTATACGCATGAAAAACATACCGTCTTGTTTATCTACATATTGGTCAAGGTAAACGATATTTCCCTGATTATCAGTAATAAAGCGAGTTACTTCTGAGATGATGCCCTGTTGGTCGGGGCAGTGTAGAAGCAGGATTGCTGTTGGTTTCTTCATTTTTGTTTTTATGCTTTGTTGTTATTTAACGTGCAAAATTACACAAAAAATCTCAGATTACCAAAGGTAATCAGCAAAAACATAAAAAGAAAAATCAAGAATCAGCTATTGGGAGTCAATTTGAGGATAATACTGGTGGCTCCTAATGTAAAAAGAGTTCCATCTTCTATTCTGCGTCGCTCACGGGGCTGCAACTCCACATTGTCAACGAAGGTTCCCGTATTGCTGTTGTTGTCGCTCAAAGTGTAGATGAGCTCTCCCCGTTTGTTACGGCTCACATTGAGCGTACAGTGGTTGAGGTCAACACTGGGGTCAACTGTTTCGAAGGGGGTGTTTATTGGATTTCCCTTCTGGTATTTGCCAATCACATTATCACCCATACGGAGGGGAATTTCCTGCTTGAAATGGAAAACATTTTCAATAACCACAATACACCCGTATGCTGCCTCTTCTGATGATATCTGTGTCTTGATGTTCTCTTCCTTCTGGGTGTCTCTCAGTTTCGATACACCAATACGGATGCCAAACTGCTTTCCACACTCGTTGCATTGGAACACCAACGACTGACCAGGTTCATACTTGGTCTCGTCGAATATGATAAAGGTATCGCATTTAGGGCAACGTACGCGTTTCATCCTTCTGTTTTCCGTTTATAGACCCATGCCTCTTCGAAATCCTCCTCAAAGTGCAATTTCGAAAGTTCTTTATAGGCATCGCTCTCCGATTTAAAATGTCCATACACCACGCGTACGACACCATTGTGAACATTGATTTCCGTATCCTTGAAACCTCGCTCCTTCAGTTTATTGGCAAAGAGTTCGGCATTGGAACGTTTCACCTGACTGGCCAATACCAGACAGTAGGGATTGCTGTTGTCGGTCTTGGCCGTTTCCTGCTTAGGTGCCGGTGCAGGCTTCACTGCGGGTACTGTTTTCTGCGAGTCCACTTTTGCCTCCACTTTGCTGTCTGTTTCTTTTGGAGCAATGACGGGGACGGCAGGAGTCATATTGGTGTCCTTAGGCATCATCTTCTGGAAGAAAGTCTGCTTGAGGGCACTCATGGTCTGCGATTCCAAATTGCTGTTAGCCACAGGACTGGACATCAGGAAGAAAAGCACGATAGCAGCTGCAACGGCTACCGCATTGCGAATCCACGACATCTTGATGTGTATGGCGCTGTCGGTATCGCCCTCATCGTCCATCAGTTCTATCAGTGGCTTCTTGGAGATGTCTTCCTCCTCCTCATCCATGACAACAGTCTCTTCCGTCGTTTTTGTCTGGACCGTTTCAGCGGGCTTTGGTGGCGTAGCGCTTGCCCCTTTGAGTGTGCTGAATTCGTAGGATGTCAGTCCGTAGAGCGAGGGGGTGAGCAGTCCTGCCTCATAGGGCTCGAAGCTATAGTTTCCTTCATCGTTCGACGTCAGAGTGCCGATTCCGTCCAGAAGACAAGCCCCTTCGTGCAATACCTTTTTCCTGATTTCCTCCACATCCTGCTCTATGCGTCTGAGCGCCTCGGGGTAGCTGATGTCGTAGGCTTCTACATACGACTGGGCCAGTAACGAATCGTTCATCTTCAGTTGGGGGTTGAATCCAATGGTTCGCATAGGGGGAAGAAACATCCCGTCAGCCTCGTCCACACGGGCTGGAACGTAGTGCGCAACGAAGCCTCCGAAGTCGGGCACTGTCACACAGTCGTTGCTCAGTAGGAGTATTTCCAGATGTCTTGCTAATTCAATCACAGTGCAAAAATAGATATTTTTTTGGAAACCTGCAAGGATTTTTTGTTTTAAAGTGAAAAAAAGGGAAAACTTTTTGTTTTACGACAAATAATTACTACTTTTGCACAAACGTTTTTCGTAATGGAATACAAGGAAACTGAAATCAAAGGCGTATATATCATTGAGCCACGTGTGTTTAACGATGCTCGCGGCTATTTCTTTGAGGCTTGGAAACAGGCTGAGTTCAACGAGAAAGTGGGGCCTGTAGAATTTGTGCAGGACAACGAGTCAAAGTCGAGCAAGGGTGTGCTTCGTGGACTGCATTTCCAGAAGGGCGATGCATCGCAGGCTAAGTTGGTGCGCGTCATCAAGGGGCGTGTGCTGGATGTGGCTGTTGACTGTCGCAGAAGCAGTCCTACCTTTGGCAAATACGTCATGGCTGAATTGAGCGACGAAAATAAGCGCCAGCTCTTTATTCCCCGTGGTTTTGCTCACGGCTTCCTGGTATTGAGCGATGAGGCTGTTTTCACTTATAAAGTGGACAATCCCTATGCGCCTCAGGCTGATGGCGGCATCCGTTGGGACGATCCCGATCTGAACATCCAGTGGCCCGTCACAGCCGACGAGATACTGACCAGTGAGAAAGACCTGAAACTGCCTTTCATGAAAGATGCAGAGCTTTTTGATTAATCATTTGAATATCAATATTATATAATTATGAATATAGCAATTGTTGGAACGGGATATGTAGGGCTCGTATCGGGCACATGTTTTGCCGATACAGGTGCTAATGTGACTTGTGTGGATGTGGATGCCAATAAGATAGAACGCCTCAAGAACGGCGATATTCCCATCTATGAGCCGGGGCTCGACGAGTTGGTGAAGAAGAACTATGCTGCCGGTCGGTTGCATTTCACTACCGACCTGGCATCTATTCTCGACGACGTGCAGATTGTGTTCTCGGCTGTGGGTACACCTCCTGACGAGGATGGCTCAGCCGATTTGAAATATGTGTTGCAGGTGGCTCGCACCATCGGTCAGCATCTGAACCATTACGTGGTGGTGGTCACCAAATCGACCGTTCCTGTTGGAACTGCCAAAAAGGTGCGTCACGCTATCGAGGAGGAGTTGCAGAAGCGTGGGGTGGATATCGAGTTCGATGTGGCTTCCAATCCCGAATTTCTCAAGGAGGGTAATGCCATCAAGGACTTCATGTCGCCCGACCGTGTGGTGGTGGGTGTAGAGAGCGAACATGCCAAGAAGGTGCTCACCAAGCTCTACAAGCCTTTCCTGCTCAATAATTTCCGTGTCATCTTCATGGATATCCCTTCTGCCGAGATGACGAAATATGCTGCCAATTCCATGTTGGCCACCCGTATCTCGTTCATGAACGATATTGCTAATCTTTGTGAGCGTGTGGGTGCCGATGTTAATATGGTACGCGCAGGTATAGGAGCCGACACCCGCATCGGGCGTAAGTTCCTGTATGCCGGTTGCGGCTATGGTGGCAGTTGTTTCCCCAAGGATGTGAAGGCACTCATCAAGACTGCCGACCAGAACGGTTACTCCATGGAGGTGCTGAAGGCCGTTGAGCGTGTCAACGAGAAACAGAAGTCTATTCTCTTTGAGAAACTCCAGAAGGCTTATGGTGACGAACCCCTCAAGGGCAAGACCGTTGCCATGTGGGGCTTGTCGTTCAAGCCCGAAACCGACGATATGCGCGAATCTACGGCACTGGTGATGATTAAGCTGCTGTTGGATGCCGGTTGCACCATCCGAGCCTACGACCCTGTGGCTATGGACGAGTGTAAACGTCGCGTAGGCGACAGCATAACGTATTGTCGTGATATGTACGATGCCGTACTGGATGCCGATGCCCTGTTGCTGCTCACGGAATGGAAAGAGTTCCGCCTGCCTACCTGGGGCGTCATCAAGAAGGCGATGAAGCGTCCTTTGGTCATCGACGGTCGTAATATCTTTGACACCGAGGAACTTGCAGAAAACGGATTCGAATATCATTGCATCGGTAAATAAGCATGAAAGTAGCCCTTCTACAGACCGATATTGCATGGGGCGAGCCTGAGGAGAATATCCGTAGTGCTGAGGCGTTGATGGCTTCTGTAGAAGCGTCCGACCTATATGTGCTGCCTGAAATGTGGAGCACGGGATTTGCCACCAAGCCCGAAGGCATTGCCCATGCCGTTGACGATAATGTGGCATTGCGGTGGATGCGTGAGGTGGCTGAGCGTAAGCAGTGTGCCGTCTGTGGCAGTCTGGCTGTCCGTCTGGCTGACGGCAGCTATCGCAACCGCCATTATTTCGTGGACGGGCGTCATCACCGGGAAGTCTTTTACGACAAGCATCATCTCTTCACCTATGGGGGGGAAGACCGTTACTACACGGCTGGACAAGAACATACGATGGTTGAGTACGAAGGTTTCCGCATCCTGCTGTTGACCTGTTACGACTTGCGTTTCCCCTGTTGGAGCCGTTATTCCGCCGAGCGCGATTTCGATATGATGGTGGTGGTGGCCAATTGGCCCCAGTCGCGCCAGTCGGCTTGGCAGATTCTCACCCGGGCCCGGGCTATCGAGAACCAAGCCTATCTGGTGGGTGTCAATCGGGTGGGGGATGATGAGTATTCTCATTACCTCGGAGCCAGTTGCGTGGTCGATGCCATTGGTCGCACCCTCGGTCATTGTCATACCGATGTGGCTGAGGCTTTGCAGGTGGAAGTCTCACTTCCCGAACTGCAGCGCCGGCGTTCCAAATTTCGCGTCTTAGAGGATAGAGATTGAAAAAATCAGTCGTAAAACCTTGTCGTTTGCAAGATTTTTTCTACCTTTGTGGTCGGAAACCAATTTTTCTGTCGCATGACACTGATAATCGTTATATTACTAATAGCCGCATACCTGCTGATAGCAACGGGTCACCTAACGGGAGTGAACAAAGCCGCCATCGCCATGTTCTTAGGAACGGCAGGGTGGGTGGTCTATGTCTGCTACGGTACGGATTTCGTGATGCAGCAACATCCGTCTGAGTATTTGGAATATCTGGCTGGCAGCCAGCCGACGAGCGATGCCGTCAAGTTCTTCATCTACGACCATATTTTCCTCACGTATGTGGGCAGGGCGGCAGCCATCGTCATGTTCCTGTTGGCTACGATGTCCATCATCGAACTGCTCAATAACAACGGTTGCTTCGATTTCATTACGGAGTGGATTCGTACGCGTAATTCCAAGCGTCTGCTATGGACCATTACGGTGGCTACGTTTATCATTTCTGCCAATCTCGATAATCTGACCACCACCACGATGATGCTGGTCATCATGCATAACATCGTGCAGAGTGGGCGTCAGCGCATGTTGGTAGGCTCTGCCATCGTACTGGCGGCAACCTGTGGCGGATGCTTTACCGTTATCGGCGACCCTACCGGACTGATTCTGTGGGGCGACGGAGCTGTCACGGCTACCCACTTCTCGGCTTATCTGGCACTGCCGGCTATCCTGGCATGGGTCATTCCTACCGTCCTGATTAACTATCAGTTGCCTGAGCGTCTGGATTGCGAATGGAGCACGTCGCCCTATCGTGGTGACGATACGCGTCTGAACCGTTGGCAGCGTTTCGTGATGCTGATTGTGGGCATCGGTGGACTATGGTTCATCCCCACCTTCCACAACATCACCAAGTTGGCCCCCTTCCTCGGTGCCCTGTGTGTGCTGAGTGTGCTGTGGGTGGTCAACGAAGCCTTCAACCGCCGTTTGATGAATGCCGACCAGATGGCACAGCGCCGCATACCGCGTGCCCTTCAGTATGGTGCCATCCAGCAGATGCTCTTCGTGATGGGCATCATGATGGGACTGGGTGTAGTGGCTGAAACGGGCGTGTTCAGCGATATTGCCGCATGGTTCGACCATCATATTCACAACATCTGGCTCACCGGTATCGTGTCGGCTGTACTGAGTTCGTTGATTGATTCGTTCACGGTAGCCGTCAGCAACATCATGCTCTATCAGGTGGCTGAAGTGGGCGATATGGCTACCAACGGCATCTACTGGGAGATTATAGCCTACTGTACGGCTGTAGGAGGTGCCCTGTTGTGTGTGGGCTCCACCAGCGGACTGGCACTCATGAAGATGGAGCACGTGCGCCTGTGGTGGTATCTGAAGAACCTGACCCCTAAAGTCTGCATCGGATTCCTGGTGGGACTGGTGGTATTATGGATGGAAATAAACCTAATCTGAATAATATTATGAGTAAAATTAAGACAATCGGTATCCTGACATCAGGAGGTGATGCACCAGGTATGAATGCAGCCATTCGTGCCGTCACGCGTGCAGGTATTTATAACGGTTTTCATATCAAGGGAATCTATCGTGGTTACGACGGACTCATCAAGGGCGAGGTGAAGAAGTTCACCACCGAGGACGTATCGGGCATCATCACGCGCGGCGGTACCATACTGAAGACGGCTCGTTCCAAGGAGTTCATGACCATGGACGGTATGAAGAAGGCCTACGAGACTTGTAAGAACGAGAAGATTGACGCACTGGTGGTCATCGGTGGTAACGGTTCGCTCACGGGTGCCCGCAATTTCGGTATGGAGTTCGACTTCCCCGTCATCGGTCTCCCTGGCACTATTGATAACGACCTCTACGGCACCGATTCTACCATTGGCTACGATACGACGATGAACACCATCATGGAGTGCGTTGACCGCATCCGCGATACGGCAAATTCGCACGAACGCATTTTCTTTGTTGAGGTCATGGGGCGCGATGCCGGTTTTCTGGCACAGAATTCAGCCATTGCCTGTGGTGCCGAGGCTGCCATTATTCCCGAGGAGATGACCGAGGTTGACCAGCTGGCACAGTTCATGGGTCGAGGCATCCGTAAGTCTAAGAAGTCGTGCATCGTCATCGTGTCCGAGAGCCCGAAGTGTGGTGCCCTTTACTATGCTGAGCGTGTCAAGAAGGAGTTCCCTGAGTTCGATGTACGTGTGTCTATTCTCGGTCACCTGCAGCGCGGCGGTTCACCGTCAGCCCACGACCGCATCCTGGCTTCCCGTACGGGTGTCGGTGCCATCGAGGCCATCAAGCAGGGACAGCGTAACATCATGGTGGGTGTGCGTAACAACGAGGTTGTCTATGTGCCCTTCTCTGAGTGCATCCGCACCGATAAGCCCTTCAACAAGAAACTCATCAAAGTGCTCGACGAACTGAGCATTTGATTCTATGCATACAAGATTCACGAAAAGAGTGAAGATTGCGGACGTCTTGATTACCGCAATCGGCGGCACACTTTCGGTGGGAGTAATGCTATACGGTATTTTCCTTTTCGGACTCAGCGAAACATGGCCTGAATTGGTGCTTAATGCCTTCTACATTGCCTGCCTGGTGATGATTTGGATGTTCTTCTACGACATCCGAATCACTGCCCGCCAGTTCAACTATTGGTGCTCCATATCCATAGGCATGACGGTGCTGCTGCGCGACATACTCTGTCCGCCACCCTTGGCCAGTTTCCCCATGCGCTCGGCATGCTTCATACTGGCGGTGATGCTGCTCTGTATGCTCACCTATTATTTTGCACGCCGCGAATGGAAAACCTATACGAAGGGAAACCTATGGCTTATCTTCGGTGTTGATGCGCTCATTGCCATACTCTATAACATCGACCTCATGTTTTTCGAGCCTGTCGATGAGTACACCAGCTATCTCCTCACCGAGATATGGATTCGACCCACCATCACCTACGGGCTGGTGGCATGCTTTATCAAAGAGAAAGATATCAAAGTTACCAATAACACAACTGAAGAAACAATGAAACAAACCCTTATTCTTGGCAACATCATTACGATGGACGAAAAAAAGCCCTTTGCCAAGGCTGCCATAGTGAAGGACGGTGTCTTCGCCTATATCGGCAGCGCCGAAGATGCAAGAAAGTTGGTAGATAAGGACACACCCGTACTGGACTATGGTGAGAACTTTATCTACCCGGGTTTCCTGGAGTCACACTGTCACGGTCATCTGGCTGGCTACCGTGCCATCGGACAGGCTGACCTGACGAAGGCTGGTTTCTCGAACTATCCCAAATACCGCGAAGTCATCAAGGAGTTCATTGCGAAGAACCCACAGCGCGATTTCTATCTGGCTGCCGGATGGGTGGAGAATGATGAATACGTCAGCAAAACCTATCTGGACGAAATCTGCTCTGACAAGCCGCTCATCATGCAGACGGGCGGCGGACACTCCATGCTGCTCAATACCAAGGCGATGGAGTGGGCTGGTATCGATGCGGAGTATGCCAGGAAATGGGGTTACGACCTGGTACACGTAGATAAGGACGGCAACCCCGACGGCTACATCTGCGAGGGTCCTGTGTTCGAGATAGTACCGAAACTGCCCACTTCGGTGGAGGATATCAAGGAATATCTGCTGGCTTGGCAAGACATCGCCTTCAAGTCAGGCTTTACTGCTGTTGGTGATGCCGGTGTTGAGGTGGTGCATCGTGATGCTCCTCAGGCCTATTACGAACTGCAGCAGGAAGGCAAGTTGAAGTTGCGCACCTATGCATGGATGTATGTGACTGACAATATAGCCGACCCCAAGGCTGAGATAGCCCGCATTGCTGCCCAGCGTGCGCAGATGAGTGGCGAGTATTTCAATATCATCGGTGCTAAGGCATTCCTCGATGGCGTCACCGAGGCGCATACGGGTTGGCAGAACCAGGATTATCTGGATACCCCGGGCTACCACGGTGCAGAGCGCTTCAACGACCACGACAAGATGGTGCAGCTGATTGTAGAGGCTGATAAGGAAGGCATGTCCGTACACGTCCATTCTGAGGGCGGTGGTGCTACCCACTATATGCTGGGCTGTATCGAGGACGCTGAGAAGATTACCGGCAATCTCGACCAGCGCAACGTGCTGGCGCATCTGCACTTCGTCACCGACGAGGATGTGCGTCGTATGGCTGCCACGGGCTCCGTACCGGCAGTACCGCCGCTGTGGACACCGAAGGCTCCTGGTATGTACGAACAGGAAGTGGGCTACGTTGGGCAGGAATTGACGGATCAGGCTTACCCCATCAAGTCGTTCTTTGATGCAGGTGCTACCACCGTGTTCCATTCCGACTATCCCGTTTCACCGATGATGGATATAAAGCTCAGCGTTTATACGGCAGAAAAGCGCGACTATCCTAAGTTTGTGCTTGGCGGTGTCACCAGTCCGCGCAATCTCAAGGAGGCTATCACGCGCGAGCAGTCGCTGCGTGCCATGACCATCAACGTTGCACGTTTGTTCCATCAGGAGCATCGTCTCGGTTCCATCGAGTTCGGCAAGATTGCCAACATGACCGTTTACGACTGCGACTTCCTGCATGATGACATCGAGAAGGTGGCTCAGGCCAATATCATAGCCACCATCGTGGACGGTGAGGAAGTCTATAAAGCCTAACGCTCAGAATAATAAAAAAACAGGGTGAGTGGTTCATACCACTCACCTTTTTGTTTACCAATTACCAAACTCTTTATAGACATCGAAGCACGGACAGGCTCAAGGCGGATAGGGCGGAGAAATTCTCTGCCGTAAGGGGAGATAATCTCTCCAGCAGGCGGAGAAATTCTGCCGACGGCCCGGACTTCGCCTTTGTGAGAAATCCCGCGGGGATTCGCATTAAGGTGTGTTGTGTTTCGTGCGCATGGAAAGTCCTGACGGAAAGTCTGGTGACCCGTAAGTGCAGGATCGCCAGACGAAGGAGGGTAAAAACTTTAAGTCGCAGTCGATAAGAATTTCTAACATTGCCCCCCTCTGGGGACATGGAGATTCTAATCCGTAAAGGGTGGAGACTCCCGGACTCCCGACTCCCGAACTCCCGAAATGTGCATTTTTGAAAGAAAGAGAACTTAAAATTATATTTTATATAATATATATATTATATAAAATATAAAAATTTATTTCTTATTTCTGGGATGTTGAAAACACGGAAAACGGGAGTTCGGGAGTCGGGAGTCGGGAGTTTTAAAAATTGGAGTAAATTATTTACAAATTTAAAAAGTTATGTTCCCCAAAGCCACCGTGAAGGTGATGAGGAACAGTGCACTGGAGCAGGAGGTGGCATCGTGGCTGGAAGAGGGGTCTGCATCCAACTGACAATCAGCCACTTGCAAGCGTAACATCGTTTCGCGTTCGTTATCTGGGCTGCTTTTCTTGCGAGGCAGCCCTTTTCTTTGTAATTTTGCATCGTCTGAAAGGTACCAACGGACAGCGTGTTAACTAACTTATTATCAATTTTAAAAAACATTCAATTATGGCAGTAAACAGTATTCAAATGCCCATCAACATCAAGTTGAATCAGAACGAGGCTATGTCGGCAGCCTATGGCAAGTACTACCTGGAGGTGGCTACCGCCGAGGTGCTCTCCACCGAGGGTCTCGTCAACCACATCACCCATCACAACTGTGCCTCAAGGCACTGAGCGTTTTTTATTCCTCAATGTGTGAAAGTGAGTGGGCGAAGTTGGCAATGAAATTGGTGACTGCTTCGCTGGGAAAATAATTCATGTATTTGGCGGAATGACGTACATGCCACATCATGGCACCGGAGTTCGTACTTGTGACAAATACACTCTTACCCTGGGTGAAATACCATTCTGCAGCCTGCTTGCTGGATGTATTGAGGAAATTCTCGGCAAGATTGACTGCTGAAGAATTGACAACTGCCTCGGAAAATGGAATCTCCTCGGGTTTGAAGTCGAAGAAACATACCAATAGGGCTGCCTCGAGTTTGACGATTTTCGTCATGTGCAACTTCTTAATCCAATCTTTCAGTTGCTCATAGTCTATCTGGTCTTTTGTCGTTCGCAGATAGATGCCTAACTCTACCAGATAACGCATATTCAAGCCTTGTGTAAGAATAAAGCGGGCCAAACGGATAATGTTCTGCAACAACTCGAGAGTGGGGGTGTCCTTCTGTTCTTCGATGACGTGCTGCAATTTCCTGTTCAACAGTGGATTGGTCAGGTGCTGTTCTTCTTCCCTTGGTATCTCTTCATCCATCTCTTGAACAGTCTGCTGCCATAATTGCATCTGTTCAGGGCGGATTTTCAGGAAGAAATCATCAGCGCAGTTCTTCATGCCGTCAAAGCACCAGGGACAGACTTCATGCATCTGCGACAATTGGTAGAGTCTGTTCCACTTCCATGCCGACATGGGTTCTATCTGTTCGCGAAGTCCAAATGCTCCACTTTTCAGTAATCTGAGGAAATTGCGCTGTATGACATCCATGTTTATGAGTATTTTTTAGGATAACGGACAAGAATTGATCCCAAGGCCATGATGCCCAGTAAGAATGGGTAATAGAGATAGGGTATAATGCTGATAGGATTCAAGGCTGCCAATCCGCCTGCCATCAACAACTGGGCTCCATAAGGAATAATGCCCTGCATCATGCAGGAGAAGGTGTCGAGTATAGATGCGCATTTTCGACTATCAACGCCAAAGCGGTCGCCTATTTTCTTGGCAATACCACCCACGGTAAGAATAGCTACAGTATTATTGGCTGTACAGATGTTCACAAGCGACACCAATGCTGCTATTGACAGTTCTGCACCACGTTTGCTATTTACATGTCGTGTCATCATGTTGATGATGTAGTCAATGCCGCCATTATACTTGATTAATTCCAGCATACCGCCAGCCATGATGGTAATGATGATGAGTTCACCCATCCCCATGATACCATTGCCCATAGCCTGCATCCAACCGTAGAAGTCAAAAGCTCCATGCAACAGACCTATAATTCCTGTTAGTAACAGACCTATGGTCAGTACTGCCATGACATTCATCCCCAGTATGGCAGTAATCAAGACTACAAGATAGGGAATCACACTGATAAAATCTATATCACCTATCTTATTTTCTACCTGCGAGTCTATTCCCATAAAGAGATAGATAATAAGCATCAATGCGGCCACAGGCATCACAATGAAAGAGTTGACACGGAATTTATCACTCAACCGACATCCCTGCGTAGAAGTGGCTACTATCGTTGTGTCTGAGATAAACGAAAGATTGTCTCCGAAGAAAGAACCTCCCACGACAACAGCCACTATCATTGGTAATGACATTCCTGTATAATCAGCTATACCTGCAGCTATAGGCACTAAGGCTACAATAGTACCGACACTGGTTCCGATAGACAGGGAGATAAAACAGGCCGCCAGAAACAATCCTGCCAACAGCATATTGGCGGGTAGGAGCATCAATGATAAATTGACGGTTGCATCAATGGCTCCCATCACTTTGGCAGAATTAGCAAAGGCTCCTGCCAGAATAAAAATCCAGATCATCAGCATCATCTGTGACGTACCAGCCCCACTGCTGAAGATATCTATGCGCTTCTTAAGGGGTAAACCTCTGGAAACAATAACAGCATAGATGCTTGACACCATAAAGGCTACGGTGATGGGGACTTTGTAAAAGTCACGAGCGATAATACTCGTGACTAAATACAATAGTATAAACACCAGAAGTGGTGATAATGCTAATAATCCTTTTTTCATTAAAGCGTTACTCCGTTTTTGAAAATAGATATTTCCCGATAACCGTTGGCTTCGTTATGGGCATGCTTGCCACTGGCTACATCCAGCACCATATCAATGAACTCCGGAACCAATTCCTGCATGGTACGACCCTCAATCAACTGACCTGCCGAGAAATCTATCCAATGCGGTTTGTTTTTTGCAAGGGTAGGGTTGGTGGCTATCTTCATCGTAGGAACGAAAGTGCCAAATGGCGTACCTCGTCCTGTTGTGAAGAGAACTATATGGCATCCAGCTGAAGCCAGAGCTGTAGCTGCCACCAAATCATTACCAGGAGCTGATAGCAGGTTAAGGCCCGTATGTTGCAGTCTGTCGCCATATTCCATCACGCCGCTTACAGGAGCCTTGCCACACTTTTGTGTGCATCCTAAAGCTTTGTCTTCCAGTGTGGAGATGCCACCGGCCTTGTTGCCAGGACTTGGATTTTCGCCTACTGGTTCACCATGCGAAAGGAAATACTCCTTGAAATTATTAATCATCGAAACAGTCTGGTCGAAGAGTTCTGTGGTCTCACAACGGTTCATCAGAATGGTTTCAGCACCAAACATCTCAGGAACCTCTGTCAGAATACTTGTACCGCCCTGTGCTACGAGCCAGTCGCTGAATTCACCGACAAGTGGATTGGCTGTGATGCCACTGAAGCCGTCGGAACCACCGCATTTCAGTCCTACACGCAGTTTGGATACGGGAACTTCCTCACGCTTATCATTCTTGGCAATGGCATAGAGCTCGCGAAGGATTTCCATACCAGCCTCTACCTCGTCACCTTCAACCTTTTGAGTCACTAAGAGACGAATGCGATCTTTATCGTAATCGCCTAACATTTTCATGAATTCATCAGGCTGGTTGTTCTCACAACCTAAGCTCAGCACCAGTACGCCACCGGCATTGGGATGAAGACAAATGTCACGCAATATCTTACGGGTGTTCTCGTGATCGCCTGACAACTGTGAGCAGCCAAAGTTATGATGCCATGACCAGATAGCGTCAATACCTTCTTCCTGCGTCTCTTTCTTCAGTTGATTCACCAGTCTTTCCGCAATACCGTTTACACAACCTACAGTAGGCACAATCCATATTTCATTACGGACACCCACATCTCCGTTCTTACGAACATAACCTTTAAAGGTACGGTTTTCGTTTTTGATGTTAAGTCTTTCATTAACAGGACGGTATGTGTATTCCAGTGTGCCACTCAGATTGGTCTTCAGATTATTTTCATTCACCCAATCGCCAGCCTTCAGATTCTGACGAGCATGACCGATAGGATAGCCATATTTAATAATGTCTTCTCCTTCTTTTGCATCTTTAATCAGTACCTTGTGACCAGCCGGAGTGTCCTGGTTCACCACAATTTGTTTGCCGTCAATTTCAATAATGTCGCCCTTCTTTTTGGGTTGCAAACATACTACCACTGAATCGGCAGGATTGATTTTTAAAAATGTTGCTAAAGCCATAATAGTATTTGTTTTAGTAATTAGTGATTTATCCAATATTCTTGCGACGGTAGAAATCGATATTCTCCTTGGTCAGCAGTTCGATAGGCATGTAGTTAATGGGTTCTACCTCCTTCTTCAGTACAATCGCATTGAACAAGGTCTCGATGCATGAATACCCCTGCATATAGCCATGTTGGGCTATCAGAAAAGAGATACTGCCTTGACGCACACACTCTGCATTCTTAGGCACCATGTCATAACCCATAATTTGGATGTTACGACGATTCGAACGCAACAGGAATTCACCAACAAGATGGGCCTTGGAATTAAAGGTAATACAATGATGTGTTTGGGGATGCTTACTGAAGAACGTATCCAAAATGGCATCATACCTTTCACGTTTTTCGTCCAAGGAGAGATTCACCTCATGAATGACTACCTCGGGGAAATGGTCGTGCATATAGTGACGGAAGCCCGTTTGACGATTCTCCTGCTGCTTAGATGCCACATTCCCATTGCGCATCTGTTTCATCAGCATGATTTCCTTTTCATGAGGAGCCATCATCATCAGCATGCGAGCTGCAAAATATCCACTTGAGAAGGAATCCTGCCCATAGAACGACAGGGGCTTCAAGTCTGGCATATAGGAGTCGAGAAGGATAAAGGGAATATCCTGTTCATGCAACTGGTCAGTAAACTTACGGGTAACGTCCAATTTCGAGGGCACGATAATCACACCGTCCGGTTTTTGCTTCAGGCATTCTGCCGTCACTCTCGTGAAGGTGTCGGTCGAGAAACGGTTGTAATACATCATCTTCTGGCTGACACGGAAGTCACGCCTGCGCTCACAGGCATCTATGACACCTTCTTCAACCTCTTCCCAATAAGCTTCTGATTCATGTTTGGGAATAATACAATAGAAAGTATAAGACTTATTATAGGCCAGGGCTGATGCATACATATTGGGCTTGTAGTCCATCTCCTTCAATGCTTTCTCCACCTTTTCCAAGGCTTTCTTGGAAACATTAGGGCGTTTATGTAGCACACGGTCAACAGTACCTACACTCACTCCTGCTCTTGCTGCGATATCTTTGATTCTTATTTTAGCAGTATCCATGCTCATTTGATATTTTGAATGCAAAGATAAGGAAAAAAAAACGTTTACGGAACAAATTTGGAATATTTTTGATGATTATTTTGGTATTTGCACAATTTTGTGTTATCTTTGCCAACGAAACCAAATTTAATATTTATATAAATACTAAAACAAATGGCTAAAATTGTAACATTAGGTGAGATTATGCTCCGCCTTTCTCCAAACGGTAACGACCGTTTCATTCAGAGTGAATCATTCCGCATTATCCCTGGCGGAGGTGAAGCCAACGTTGCTATTTCTGTAGCAAACTACGGTCACGATGCTTATTTCGTATCAAAACTCCCAAAGCATGAGATTGGTCAGATTGCAGTGAATGCTTTGCGCCGTTATGGCGTCAACACTGAGTTCATTGCCCGTGGTGGGGACCGTGTAGGTCTTTATTACGCAGAAACAGGTGCTTCTATGCGTCCTTCCAAGGTGATTTACGATCGTGCACACTCTGCTATTGCTGAGGCAGATCCTTCTGATTTTGATTTCGACAAGATTATGGAAGGTGCTGCTTGGTTCCATTGGAGTGGTATTACTCCAGCTATTAGCGACAAGGCAGCAGAACTGACCAAGTTGGCTTGCGAGGCTGCTAAGCGTCATGGAGTATGCGTATCAGTTGACCTGAACTTCCGTAAGAAGCTGTGGACTTCTGAGAAGGCTATTTCTATCATGCGTCCTCTGATGAAGTATGTTGATGTATGTATTGGTAATGAAGAAGATGCAGAACTCTGTCTCGGTTTCAAGCCCGAAGCTGATGTGGAAGGTGGTAAGACTGATGCAGCTGGTTATGAGGGTATCTTCAAACAAATGAAGGAAGAGTTCGGCTTCAAGTATGTCGTATCTACCCTTCGTGAGTCATTCTCTGCTACTTTCAATGGTTGGAAGGCTTTGATTTATGATGGTAAGGAGTTCTATCAGTCTAAGCGTTACGAAATCAATCCTATCATTGACCGTGTTGGTGGTGGCGACTCTTTCTCTGGTGGTCTGATTCATGGTTTGCTTACCAAGCCGACCCAGGGCGAGGCTCTTGAGTTTGCTGTGGCTGCTTCCGCTTTGAAGCACACTATTAATGGTGACTTCAATCTGGTAAGTGTTGAGGAAGTTGAATCGCTTGCAGGTGGTAACGCCAGCGGACGCGTTCAGAGATAATTATTTAGAAATAATTTAAGAATATATTATGGCAAAATTTGATAAAATTGCAGTTCTGAAGAAGATAGGTGATACCGGCATGGTTCCCGTCTTCTACAACAAAGACTTAGAGATCTGTAAGAATGTGGTCAAGGCCTGCTACGAGGGTGGTGTTCGTGCATTTGAGTTTACCAATCGTGGCGACTTCGCCCAGGAAGTATTCGGTGAGTTGGTTAAGTGGGCCGACAAGGAGTGTCCTGAGTTGGCATTGGGTATTGGTTCTGTTGTTGATGCTCCCACAGCAGCTCTTTACATCCAGTTGGGTGCTTGTTTTGTAGTAGGTCCCTTGTTCAATCCTGACATTGCACCAGTCTGCAACCGCCGTTTGATTCCATACTGCCCAGGCTGTATGACAGTCAGCGAGATCGGTAAGGCTCAGGAGTTGGGATGCGACCTCACCAAAGTATTCCCTGGTGATGTAGTAGGTCCTAACATGGTGAAGGGCTTGAAGGCACCAATGCCATGGTCTAAGATTATGGTGACTGGTGGCGTTGCTCCTGAGGAAGAGAATCTTCAGAAGTGGTTCAAGGCAGGAGTCTTCTGCGTAGGCATGGGTTCGAAGCTGTTCCCCAGCGACAAGGTGAAGGCTGGCGACTGGCAGTATGTAACCGACAAGTGCAAGGAGGCACTCGGTTATGTGGCTAAGGCTCGCGCTTAATCTTGCAGTTATTGTTCTATTATCAGCTTGTTCATCGTCCGATCAGGAAGCGGTGGACAAGCTGAATTCTCTTTCCTATTCTAACCATTATCGCAATCTTGATTCTACTGAGGTCTATGCCCATCGTGCCATAGCCCTTTCTTCTTCGTATAAAGACGGTCATGCCGAAGCCCTCAACCATTTGGCTTTTGTCAGCATGGCGCGTATGGATTATCAACGTGCCGATGAGTATCTGAAAGAAGCCATATCGTTGACTGACAATCAAATAGAATTGTTTGTAGCAGAAGTCCAGCAGATGCGTCTATGTCAGCGCCGTTCTCGCAATCGCGAGTTCTATGAACATCGTGAACGGGCCATGGAATGTCGGTTGCGCATCAACGAAGAACGGGCATCACTCTCTGAGCGCATGTGGCATCGTCTCATCTATGCAGAAAGCGAGTTTGCCATTGTCAATTCCACCTATTATTATTATGTAGGTTTGGAGCGTCAGTCTATCCAAGCCCTTAAGAATATCAATCTCGACGAGTTACGTCACGATACAGCTCAGTATCTCAATTATTTATATAATGTAGGAGCTGGAGGCGTTATAGTTGAAGGTAGTGATGACGAGGTATATCAAGAGGAGATAGAATACCTGAATCGCTGTCTCAATATCTCGCAACGCTACTTCTATCCCTATTTTGAAGCCAATGCCAAGGAAGCCCTTTCCGACCACTTAGGCGATGTTGATTTAGCGCAGGAAGCATTAGAGGGATTCCAGTCTTATGGCGATATTTACCAGATAGCTGGTGCCTATCGTACGTTGGCATCCTGCTATCATGCTATGGGCGACAACGAACATGCCTTGAACTATCTGCAACAAGCCTTGTCAGACAAACGTATCAATCAGGCTCCTGATCTTGTGGCCAGTATTCGCGAGCAGATGAGTGTTGTCTATTCGGCAATGGACGACAAGCAACATAGTGATTACAACCGTAATATCTATATTGATCTTCAGGAACAGACACGACAGGATAGGGAATTGGAAGCTCGTGCAGCCATGCTTGACCAATCTGTTACCCAACTGAATTGGATGATGGTTGCAGTTATCATAGCCATACTGCTACTCATTTGTATGCTATGGCTTTTTAATCGGGTGCATAAACGGGAGCAACAGCATAATGCCTTGGACGATTTATTGGAGCAGAAAGACGAGGAGATAGCCGTCGCTCATTTACAATTAGAGAAGAGTGAGCGTCACCACTTGGAGCAGCGAGCCAAAGTTTCTATGGTAGTCAGCATCATCCCTCTCATTGACCGCATTATCCATGAGGCAAAAAGCCTGGAGAATTCAGATAGTCCTGATAATCCAGAACGTTTCTCCTATATTCGTGAACTCACCGACCAGATTAATGCCCAAAATGATATTCTCACCCGCTGGATACAGTTACGTCAGGGTGAACTGAGTCTGCATATAGAGAGTTTTGCCTTGCAACCCTTGTTTGATATTATTAGCCGTAGTAAGGCCGCCTTTAACATGAAAGGGCTTACTTTGGATGTGCAACCCACTCAGGCTGTGGTAAAAGCTGATCAGGTATTAACCCTCTTTATGCTTAACACGCTGGCTGATAATGCCCGTAAATTTACTGATAAGGGTGGGTCTGTTCAAATCAAGGCCGAGGAATTTGCCGATTATGTCGAACTGTCTGTTGTTGATACAGGCAAAGGTATGGGAAAACAGGAACTCTCTCAGGTTTTCAATCATCAGGTAAAGGGCGGACATGGTTTCGGTCTGATGAACTGCAAGGGCATCATCGAGAAATACCGTAAAATCAGTCAGATTTTCCAAGTATGTCAACTCTCAGCCGAGAGCGAGGAGGGCAGAGGCAGTCGTTTCTTCTTCCGTTTACCAAAAGGTATTTTGCGCGTATTGGGTTTTGTCTTTTGGCTATTTGCATTTGGTTCAATTCCTGCCAATAGTCAGCAGCAGTTGTCCTTGGATCGTGCCCATATATTTGCCGACTCTGCTTATTTCTCGAACATCAATGGCACCTATAGCAAGACCTTGGAATTTGCTGATTCATGTTTGAAATATCTGAATGCCCATTATCTCCAGCAGCATCCTAAAGGACAGTTGCTGATGCATCACTTGGGCAATGCCTCGCTGATGCCTCCCGAAATACAGTGGTTACACGATAGTGTGGCTACCAATTTTCAGATTATTCTGGACATCCGCAACGAGAGTGCAGTGGCTGCATTGGCATTGCATGAGTGGGAACTCTACCATTATAATAATAAGGTATATACTCAACTCTTCAAGGAACTCTCTGCCGATAATACCCTCGACGACTATTGTCGCACCATGCAGCAGGCTCAGAGCAACAAGCGCATTGCCATCATCCTGTTGATATTGATTCTGATGTTCATCATACCAGCGTATTATATGCTGTACTACCGTCATCGTCTGTTGACTCGATTCCATAAGGAGCGTCAGCAGCAGGATCATATAGAGATGGCTGAGGACGAACTGCGGCGTGCAGAACTGGAAGACAGCAAATTGCATGTGGCGAATGCCGTTTTGGACAACTGTCTCTCTACCATTAAGCATGAGACGATGTATTACCCCAGTCGCATCCGTCAGTTAGCCGATAGTGGCGATACGCAGTCTATGTTGGAAGTAGCTTCTTATTATCGCGAGCTCTATGGTATGCTCAGCGAACAGGCATTGCATCAGGTAGAGCGAGTGAATCTGCATCTGAAACGTGTGCATCTTTACGGACAGGATGTGCTGGGTGATGAACACATGCTGCACTATCTCTTCGAACTGCTGAAGGGGGAAGTGTCTGTAGAAGTGAAGGATAAGCAGTATCTGCTCTTTACTATTCGCCGTAGCGATCTGCAGTTGACTCCTGAGCAGGTCAACGAGCTGTTTACCCAGCAAACGGAAAATATATCTTATCTGCTATGTCGCCAGATTGTACGCGATCATGGTGAAGCAACCAATCGACGTGGTTGTGGCATCTGGGCTGAGATAGCTGATTCTATTACAATGATTAAAATAACATTACCGAGATATGGAAAATTTTAAACTTATTATCGTAGAAGATGTTCCTTTGGAACTGAAAGGAACAGAAGGTATCGTGCGACATGAGATTCCTGAGGCTGAAATCATAGGCACAGCTTCTAACGAAGTGGAATACTGGCGTCTCATCAAGCAGCAGCAACCTGATTTAGTATTGCTCGACCTTGGCTTGGGCGGCTCTACCACTATCGGTGTGGAAATCTGCCGTCATACCAAAGAGAGCTATCCACAGGTTAAGGTACTCATTTTCACGGGTGAAATATTGAATGAGAAATTGTGGGTCGATGTACTGGATGCCGGTGCCGACGGTATTATCCTCAAAAGCGGCGAACTTCTTACCCGTTCTGATGTTCGTGCCGTCATGGAAGGCAAACAACTGGTATTCAACGAACCCATTCTCCAGAAGATTGTCGAGCGCTTCAAACATGCGGTTTCCTCGCAGTTGGCTCGCCAGGAAGCCCTCATCAATTACGAGATTGACGAGTACGACGAACGTTTCCTGCGTCATTTGGCTTTAGGCTATACCAAAGAGCAGATTACCAATCTGCGTGGTATGCCCTTCGGTGTCAAGAGTCTGGAGAAGCGTCAGAACGATTTGGTTCACAAACTCTTTCCCAACGGTGAAAGTGTAAATGCCACCCGTCTGGTGGTTCGTGCCCTTGAACTTCGTATATTGGATATTGACAATCTCGAACCCGACTCAGAATGAAGAATTTTTGGCCTCGTCTTGCCCTCGTCCTGTTTGTAGCTGAAGTACTGCTCATACTACTGTCCTGGTTACTCAGTGCAGCACTTCCTGCCAGTGGTGTGCGTTCTATCCTGTCAGGACAGGGCATCCGTTGGTTCATGGGGCATTTTGGCAATATTCTGGCTACTCTGCAACTCTCATGGCTCCTGTTGGCATCTATCGCGGCAGGTTGTCTGAAGTGCTGTGGATTGAAAACTGCTAAACTCAACTATCGGGAACGCCGTGCATTATTCATCGGTGGCGCACTGTGGTTAGTATGTCTGGTGTCTATGGCATTACTGGCTATGATTCCTCATGCCGTTCTGCTCAGTGCCACAGGCGATTTGTGGCCTTCACCATTCTCCTATAGTCTCATTCCTGCACTGTCGTTCAGCCTCTGTCTGTTCAGCATTGTCTATGGTACTATAGCAGGCACCTTCCAGTCGCTCCGTGATGTTTACAATGCCTTGCTGTATGGCATTCGTTGGGCAGCACCGCTTTTGCTCTTTTACCTTTTATTCATCCAATTTTATGAGACTTTGATGTTCGTCTTTTTCTAAACACTCATTTTTAGGTATTGCACGTCATCATTTTTCTTCCTACCTTTGCAAACAGAAAATCATAGCCATTTTAAGGCTTTTGGAAATAATAACTTTTCTCATATGAAGAATAAATCATAAAAGGGTATTTGTTTAGTTTAGTTTGAAAAGAAAAAGGCAAGTCGTGAGACCTGCCTTTCTTCTTGTTATTGTCGTTTGTCAACGTATTTATAATCTTTGTATTGCGCTTGTGGGAATGTAAAGAAGTCGTCTGTAATACCTCCCACCTTGAAGTTGCTGATTTTGATGGTTGTTCTGAAAATACCTACACGCACCCTCACGTTAATAGGGTAGTGTGTATGGTGATCCAGCAACACACGTGCTTCCTTGATACCTTTCACGCCCTTCTTCGCCTTCAGCGTAATATAGTAACCCTTTTCCGGATCGTTTTTGATACTGTAGGTATAATTGTCGGGCACAAACTTAAATTTCGTGGCATACTTGTCGCGTTCTTCTGAATGGGCATCATAGATGGTTACCGTCTTTTTCTTACGCTCCAGTCGATAGTATGTCACATCGTCGTTCCACGCAATATACTTTTCGTCAACAAACTTACTCTTCTTACCTTTGTTCCAAATCGTACCCTGAGTTTTATAAATCCCAATGATATTTACCTTATATGTCAGTTGCGAACCTTCAGGACCGAACACCATCTGGTACACTTGGTCAAAAATACGACGTGCCTGCTTTGCATTAGGAGTTTCCTGTGCCTGCGCCCCCAGTGAGAGACACAGACACAGGAAGAGAGTTAAGCGTTGTATTCCTGCCATGATTTAATCTTGATATCGTCTTCACTCATGGCTGTAAAGGCTTCAATGAAGGCCTTAGCCAGACGGACATTGGTCATCAGAGGAATATTGTGATCAATGGCACCACGACGAATACGATAGCCATTTGTCAATTCGCGCTTGGTGTGGTTCTTAGGCACATTCACTATCAGGTCGAACTCATGGTTGGCAATCATATCCATCACCTTGTTCTCACCCTCTTCATCGGGCCAGCTCACTGCGGTTGCGGCAACACCGTTCTCGTTGAAGAACTTAGCAGTACCAGGAGTAGCATATACCTGATAGCCCTTCTTCACCAACTGCTGGGCGGGTTCCAACAGACTTACCTTACCCTTGGCATCACCACTGGAAATCAGTACGCTCTTCTTAGGCAGACGATAGCCGGTTGCAATCAAGGCATTGAGCATCGCCTCGTTCAGGTCGTCACCCAGACAGCCTACCTCACCCGTTGATGACATATCTACGCCCAGTACCGGGTCGGCATTCTGCAAACGGGCAAATGAGAACTGACTGGCTTTCACACCGATGCGGTCAATATCGAACTCGCTCTTCTCAGGTTTCTGGTAAGGAGCATCCAACATAATCTTCGTAGCCGTCTCAATGAAGTTGCGTTTCAGAATCTTTGAAACGAAGGGGAATGAACGTGAAGCACGCAGGTTGCACTCAATCACCTTCACCTCACGGTTCTTAGCCAGGAACTGGATGTTGAAAGGACCAGAGATGTTGAGCTCTTTGGCAATCTTACGCGAAATCTTCTTAATCTGACGGATGGTTGAGAAGTAGATGTGCTGAGCAGGGAATACCATAGTGGCGTCACCTGAGTGCACACCGGCATACTCTACATGCTCAGAAATTGCATACTCTATCACTTCGCCCTTATCGGCTACAGCGTCGAACTCAATCTCCTTGGTTTCGGTCATGAACTTCGAAATCACTACGGGGAATTCCTTGCTGACCTCTGTAGCCATATTCAGGAAGCGATGCAGCTCCTCATCGTCATAGCATACATTCATGGCAGCACCTGAGAGCACGTACGAAGGACGTACCAAGACGGGATAACCTACCTCGTCCACAAACTCCTTCACATCCTCAAACGATGTAAGCGCTCTCCATGCAGGCTGGTCAATACCCAGTTTGTCGAGCATAGCCGAGAACTTGTCGCGGTTTTCAGCGCGGTCGATGTTCACAGGACTGGTACCCAGTACAGGCACTCCCTGACGATAGAGTTTCATAGCCAGGTTGTTAGGAATCTGACCACCCACACTCACAATCACGCCACGAGGCTCTTCCAAGTCAATCACGTCGAGCACACGCTCCAGCGACAACTCGTCAAAGTACAGGCGGTCGCACATATCATAGTCGGTCGAAACCGTCTCAGGGTTATAGTTAATCATGATAGACTTGTAACCCAGTTTGCGAGCCGTATTGATGGCATTCACCGAACACCAGTCGAATTCTACGCTCGAACCGATGCGATAGGCACCTGAACCCAATACGATGACCGACTTCTCGTTCTTATAATAATTAATGTCGTGCTTAGGCTGATAAGGCTTGCCGTCAGGCTGTGCAAAAGCAGGTGTGTGGGTATAGGTGAAATACAGATAGTTTGTCAACTCAGGATGTTCAGAAGCCACCGTAGGAATACGCTTCACTGAAGGCAGAATACCCTTCTGCTTACGATACTGGCGCACCTCAAGATTCTCCTTCTCCATATTGCCGCCCTGTGGTTTCAGCACGAAGCGGGCAATCTGGAAATCACTGAATCCGCACTGCTTCACCTCTAATAACAGTGAGGTTGGCACGTCCTCCAAGGTGTTGTAACCCATCAACTGGTGCTTCAGGTCAACAATATGCTTCAAACGTTCCAGGAACCACTTGTCAATCTTGGTCAGTTCCTCGATATGGTCGATGGTGTAACCCTCTTCCAAAGCCTGTGCAATAGCAAAAATACGCAGGTCGGTAGGATTAGCCAGTGCATCCTCCAGATTATCAAACTTGGTATGGTCGTTGCCTACGAAACCGTGCATGCCCTGACCAATCATGCGGAGACCCTTCTGAATCATTTCTTCGAACGAACGGCCGATGGACATGATTTCGCCCACCGACTTCATGCTCGAACCGATATGACGGCTCACACCGGCAAACTTGGTCAAGTCCCAACGTGGAATCTTACAAATCATATAGTCGAGCGAAGGAGCCACGTATGCGGATGAGGTGGTACCCATCTCACCAATCTGGTCGAGGGTATAGCCCAAAGCAATCTTGGCTGCTACGAAGGCCAGAGGATAACCGGTAGCCTTGGAAGCCAAAGCCGACGAACGGCTCAGACGTGCATTAATCTCGATGATACGGTAGTCGTTGGTCTGTGCGTTGAAAGCAAACTGAATGTTGCACTCACCCACAATACCCAGGTGCTTCACACACTTGATGGTGATGTCCTGCAACATCTTCACCTGCTCCTCAGTCAGCGAACAGGTAGGAGCTACAACGATAGACTCACCGGTGTGAATACCCAGTGGGTCGAAGTTTTCCATCGAGGCTACGGTGAAACAACGGTCGTTGGCATCACGGATGCACTCAAACTCAATTTCCTTCCATCCCTTCAGCGATTCCTCTACCAGAATCTGTGGGGCAAAGGTAAAGGCACTCTCAGCCAGTTCTGTGAAAGCCTTCTCGTCAGGACAGATACCTGAACCCAGACCGCCCAGTGCGTATGCCGAGCGAATCATGATGGGGAATCCGATTTCACGAGCTGCCTTCAAAGCGTCTTCCATATTTTCTACGGCATGACTGACGGGCACTTTCAAATCAACCTCAGCCAACTTCTTCACGAAGAGGTCGCGGTCTTCCGTATTCATAATAGCTTCAACGGATGTACCAAGCACTTCCACACCATACTCCTGCAGCACCCCTGTCTGATAGAGTTCCGTACCACAGTTCAGGGCTGTCTGTCCACCGAAAGCCAGCAGAATACCGTCAGGACGTTCCTTCTTGATGATTTCTGTGACGAAATGGGTGGTGACAGGTTGGAAATACACCTTGTCGGCAATACCTTCCGAAGTCTGAATGGTTGCAATGTTTGGATTAACCAGTACTGACGAGATACCCTCTTCACGCAGGGCTTTCAGAGCTTGCGATCCCGAGTAGTCAAACTCGCCTGCTTGTCCGATTTTAAGGGCACCCGAGCCTAATACGAGTACCTTCTTGAGTTGTTTCTTCATATCGTAGATAAAATTTGTGATTGCATCTTTTCGGGTTGCAAAGGTACTAATTTTTATGCTAACCGCAAAGCATACATCTTATAAAAAATACTAATCTGCATCATTTCGGTATGAATATTTGAATTTATTTTCGTATCTTTGCAAAAACAAAATGTCAAAAATCCCCCTTCTATGGCAACAGTTGACGATAAGAAAGTAATATTCTCGATGGTGGGAGTGAGCAAGACCATCCAGCAGAATCAGAAACAAGTGCTCAAGAACATCTATCTCAGCTTCTTCTATGGAGCCAAGATAGGCATCATCGGTCTGAATGGTGCAGGTAAATCGACCCTCATGAAGATTATTGCCGGTCTCGACCAGCAGTATCAGGGCAATGTGGTGTGGAGCCCAGGTTACAGTGTGGGCTATCTGCCTCAGGACCCGCCTCTCGACGAGACGAAGACGGTCAAGGAGAACGTGATGGAGGGCGTGCAAAGCGTTTACGATGCTTTGAGGGAGTACGACGACATCAATCAGAAATTCGGACTGCCTGAATATTACGAAGACCCCGACAAGATGGAACAGCTGATGGCACGCCAAGCCGAACTGCAGGACATCATTGATGCTACCGATGCCTGGAATATGGACTCCAAGCTCGACCGCGCGATGGCAGCCCTGAACTGTCCCCCGGGCGATAGCAGTGTCACCCATCTTTCGGGTGGTGAGCGTCGCCGTGTGGCTCTCTGCCGTCTGTTGCTGCAAAAGCCTGATGTACTGTTGCTCGACGAGCCCACCAACCATCTCGATGCCGAATCCATCGACTGGCTCGAACAGCACCTGCAACAATACGAGGGCACCGTCATTGCCGTTACCCACGACCGCTATTTCCTCGACGATGTGGCTGAGTGGATTCTTGAACTCGACCGCGGCGAGGGTATTCCCTGGAAGGGCAACTACTCTTCATGGCTCGAACAGAAGAGTCAGCGATTGGCTTTGGAGGAGAAGACGGCATCTAAGCGCCGTAAGACGCTGGAGCGTGAGTTGGAGTGGGTGCGTATGGCACCCAAGGCTCGTCAGGCAAAGGGTAAGGCTCGTCTGAACTCCTACGATAAGATGCTTAATGAAGAACAGAAGCAGAAGGAGGAAAAACTGGAAATCTACATTCCCAACGGACCTCGTCTGGGCAATAAGGTGATTGAAGCCGAACATGTGGCAAAGGCTTACGGTGACAAGACACTCTTCAGCGACCTCAATTTCTCATTGCCGCCCAATGGTATTGTGGGTGTCATAGGTCCTAACGGTGCGGGTAAGACCACCTTGTTCCGCCTCATCATGGGTTTGGAACAGCCCGATGCAGGCACCTTCAGTATCGGTGAGACGGTGAAACTCAGCTATGTTGACCAGCAGCATAAGGACATAGACCCCGCCAAGTCGGTTTACGAGGTAGTCAGTCAGGGCAACGAGACCATCCGCATGGGCGGTCGTGATGTCAATGTGCGTGCCTATCTCTCGCGTTTCAATTTCGGTGGTGTCGATCAGGAAAAGAAGTGTGGCGTGCTCTCCGGCGGTGAGCGCAACCGTCTGCATCTGGCGATAGCCCTCAAGCAGGAGGGCAATGTGCTGTTGCTCGACGAGCCCACCAACGATATTGACGTCAACACCCTGCGTGCCCTTGAAGAAGGTTTGGAGGCGTTTGCCGGCTGTGCCGTTGTCATCAGTCACGACCGCTGGTTCCTCGACCGTATCTGCACGCATATCCTGGCATACGAGGGCGATGGCAATGTCTTCTATTTCGAGGGCAACTATTCCGACTATGAAATCAACAAAGCCCAGCGTCTCGGCATCGAAGAACCCAAGCGCGCCCGCTATCGCAAGCTGATGGAGGATTAATGACTCATCAAGTAATCAAGCAACAATATGGAAAGAAAACTATTTTGTGAAATATCGCCATTTACCTACCGACTGTCCGTGGAGAAGGAAATTCTGAAACGCCACGTGAAGGACTTCTTGAGCAAGAAACGGTTCGCCCGCGAACTGCATGACGAGCCGTTGCCCGTTCTCGTCTATGCCCACAAGTCGCTCATTCGTCGCCGACTTGGTAATGTCGATATGCAGTTGCAGGAGAATAAGGCCACCAACCTCGCGCTGGCAGTCACCCATATCAATGGCTTGCTCATTCAGCCGGGAGAAACCTTTTCCGTGTGGAAGCGGATAGGAAGAACCACCAAAAACAAAGGCTATAAAGAGGGACTGACCATTGCGCGTGGAAAGCCCTCAAAAGGTATCGGGGGCGGACTCTGTCAACTCTCCAACCTCATTCACTGGCTTGTATTGCACAGCGAACTGACCATCACCGAACATCACCACCACGACGGGCTAGACCTCTTTCCCGACTTCGGTCGTCAAATACCCTTTGGCACAGGCACCAGCATATCCTACAACTACATTGATTATCGAGTAAAGAATGAGACCGTCAACACCTACCAACTTCGTCTTTGGGTTGACGGAGAGTATCTTTGTGGTGAACTCCGTGCCGTTGAGCGTCTGCCCCATACCTTCCACATCCATGTCGAGAACGAATACTTCTCTCGGGAAAAGCAGCCGGCAAAGTACGGGTCATCAGCTACCGACACAGCAGTATATCGGAACGGCGAAGTTTATCGCGACATTATTGACCGCTCCACAGGCCGCATCATCGACTCTCAACTTATCCGCACCAATCACGCCAAAGTCATGTACGACGTTCCACCATCCCTCCCCATACGGGAAGATTAAATCCGTAGTTGCCTGAGCCTAAAAAAATTCAAAGATTTGGGTGTTATAACCCGACAGGGTAGTGATAAAACAGGATTGTGGATTATAAATAAAATAACAAAATGAAAATTCCACCAAAAAACACCCCTGCCAAGTCCAAAAGCTCAGCAGGGGTGTTTCATTACTCATTCCTCATTTCAGAATGGTCCATGTCCCATACATGTTTAGAGCCCCTTGGTAAGGGGCGGCTATAATGCAGGGTTATAGCCAATACATGATACAGTGCCTAATGCCGTTCCCATTGCGGTGAGGATACTAACCAGTATCTGAATCACCAATTTCCACGTTTCTTTCTTCATAATCTTTTTGTTTTTTGTCACACAGAAATCACGGAAATTCACAGAAATCTTAATCTATGCCGCGGGAAATCAAAGAATCTATCGGAGCACCAATGTTTCTGTGATTTCTGTGAATTTCTGTGTGACCTGAAAAATTCACTGCTTATCCTTCGGCAGAAGGATGGGGTGCATTGCCGCCGCTTGAAGTGTTGCCACCCTCAGCCTCAGGGTCTTCGATGTCCCCGCTGTCACCCGAGGTCACACGCTTCAGCACATTGCCCTGCTCGTCGATGCAGGTAATCTGAATGGCGGTGTTCTTCAGCTCGTCCTTCACCTCCACGGAGGGAGTGAACACGATGCGACGGGTGGTGATCAGTCCAGCCTTCACGTCCTCCAAGCTCTCCACCGCCTTCGAACGCACACCGAAGCGCATGGTGCCGAGACCTGGCAGAGGTACTGAGTGACCTTCCGTAGCCCACGTGCGGAGCACTTCACCTGCTGCATCCCAGGCAGCCTTGATAACACCTGCGGAGATACCCGAATGCGTGGAAGCCTCAGTGAACACCTTCTTCTCCTGCATGGGAGTGTAGAGGTCGGGACGCATCACGAATTTCTTACCAGGATTCTTGCCGATTTTAACCTCACGGCGTTGGGCGATAACTTTAATTGCCATTGTTTGTAATGTTTTTTGATAGTTAATAATAAGTTAGATTCTGTCGCTCGTCAGGCGGATATTCGAAGAAAATTTTGCTACCATTAATGCGCGCAATTTCAAGACTTAATGCTCACAATTTTTCTCCTTAATCCCCGTGGTCACTACCACTTCCGATTGACAATGCAAAGGTACGAAAATTTCATGACCCCACCAAATTTAGAGGGGTCAGAATTTACACTTTTGAACATCAAAATTTGCAAATTGCACACACGAATGCGAACAGATAACAGATAACAGTTTCTAATTCTGAGATTCACAGCCTAACAATAGGTGTATTTATATATTATTATATAATATAATAAAAATAATAGTACCAGTATTTTTTGCGAAATTAAAAAACTGTTATCTGTTATCTGTTCGCTGTTCGCACGCAAAAACATTCTGGAAAGGTTGACTTTTTCATCAGGTATAGTTGTCTGCTACCCCTGAGTTGGTTGACCGTATTCCTAAAAACGTTGACTGCCACAAGTTTTTTGCGCAAATCCTTCCGTATCTAAAAAACTTATTGCTGTCAGTACTGTCCCCACTGTTTATGCTCATATTTAGAGTTATATGCGTGTATTTTGCTTCCAAATTCGATAAAAATGCGAATTTGGAGATAAAAATCTATAAAATAGTGTGGTTTTAGGCGAAAACAGTACAAAGCTAATATTTTTTTTATTATATTTGCACCAAAATTACTTAGTATGACATTACAAAAGTGGATTGAAGATAGAGCTATTCATGGCTTCCCTACGTTTTCTGTTGAGGATGTAAGGGCTGCTGACTTGTGTTCTTCTGAACAGATTCTTCAGAACGAACTTTCCAGGCTATGTTCAAATAAGACTATAGCTAGTGTTTATAGAGGGTATTACGTTATTATTCCCACTCAATATGTGTTGCGTGGATCTGTGCCAGCAACCTATTATATTGATCAGTTAATGTCGTACCTGCAAAAGCCTTACTATGTATGTATGCTTAGTGCAGCAGAGCTACTTGGCGCTGCTCATCAACGTCCCCAGCAATTCTCTGTAATGACGACTTTTCCTAAGCGTAGGACAGTCTCTACTCGTAATGTAACCATTGATTGGTATTATCGGGATGGACTGCCAGAGGAAGCCCTGATTACAAAGAATACTGAAACGGGAACTATCCGTATATCAAATCCTCTTCTAACCGCCGCTGACTTAGTGCAATATCAGCAACATGTAGGCGGATTGTCGCGAGTCGCCACCATACTTGAAGAACTTTCAGAGCAGATTGACATTAATAATCAGTTTGCGCCACTTGCAACTTATGTGAAAAAGGTTGTATGGCAACGACTTGGCTATATACTTGAAAATGTTGTCGGGGAAAAGAAGTTAGCAGATAAATTGTATGAACAGCTTCGTACATCATCGGGGTATTTCAAATATCAACCTTTGAGTACATCGGCAGAAGATAATCCATCAAATAGAGATAGCCGATGGAAGATAAATATTAATGTGGAAATCGAAACAGATGATTTATGATTAATAGAACAGCGATACAACAATGGAGTGAACATGCTCCGTGGATAGATAATGCACAGATTGAACAAGATCTTATTATATGTCGTGCCTTGGTTGCCATCTTTAGTGATGAGTTCTTGGCGTCGCAGTTAGCTTTCCGTGGTGGAACAGCCTTACATAAATTGTATCTCTCACCTCAGCCACGCTATAGTGAAGATATCGATTTGGTTCAGATTACCCCTGGACCTATCAAGCCAATCATGTATCGATTAGGCGAAGTTCTTGACTGGCTACCAGACAGAGTAACTAAGCAGAAGCGATACAATAATACGATGTTGTTTCGTGTGGAGTCTGAAATACCACCTACGGTACAGATACGTCTGAAAGTTGAAATCAATTGCTTCGAACATTTCAACGTACTTGGGCTGACAAAGATTCCGTTCAAAGTGGAGAATTCATGGTTCACTGGCGAAGCCGAGTTGACGACCTATCATTTCGAGGAATTGCTGGGTACAAAACTTCGTGCTCTTTACCAGCGAAAGAAAGGCCGCGACCTCTTTGACCTTTATATTGCCTTACAGCGAAAGGATGTGGATGTTGACAAAGTCCTTCTGTGCTACAAGAAGTATATGGAGTTTGTGGTTGAAAAGGCTCCGTCCTATAAGCAGTTCGTCAATAACATGCAGGAGAAGATGGAGGATGCCGAGTTTACCAACGATATGCAATCTCTCTTGCGCCCAGGCATAACATTCAATGCAAGTGATGCTTATCCTCTCATTTATGAGACGTTTATTGATAAGATGGAGGGGAAAAGAGAGTAATTTAAACGTGAGACATAGGGACAGCCCCTGTTTCGATATCAGACCGAGGACGGACAGACACAGATAGATGTCCGTTTGGAGAATGACACCGTGTGGCTGACGCAAAAGCAAATAGCAGAGTTGTTTGGTACTAAAAGACCCGCTATCACAAAACACTTAAAGAATATCTATGACTCAGAAGAATTAGATGAAAATAGCACATGTTCCATTTTGGAACACATGGGTAACGAAGGCAAGCAGGCATATGCTACTAAGTACTATAATCTTGATGCCATCCTATCCGTTGGCTACCGAGTAAAGAGTAAACATGGTACAGCTTTCCGTATTTGGGCGCGTTCCGGTAGCCGTGGAGACAGTACCCACTGTTTCTAAAAATGGGACCGTCCACACCGGACAGTCCCATTTATCAGTATCATTGACGGATAACGTTGGCACCTTCCTCGATGGTGACGGTGCCGCAAACGCCATTATGCCCTGCGCCTATTGAACCTGTTACCGTTACGCTGGTAACGGTTTCCTTGATGGTGATGTTACAACAATAGGCTTCATATCCACTTCCAATTCCTGCACTATAATCAGTATCTCTAGAAGTAGCAATTATCGTGCCGCCGCTAATCAGGATGTCGCCTACGTATGAGCCATGTCCGCTGCCAATGCCTGCATGACCTTTTGCTGTAACTGTACCTTTAGTAATAGTAATTGTGCCACAGACACTATATCTGCTGCCACTATATCCGCCACTTCCGATACCTGCAGCTTGATTGCCACCTTGGGCAGTAACCGTGCCACCGCTAATCAAGATATTGCCGCATGAGTAACCATATCCCGAGCCGACACCTGCACATCCTTCACCGCCTGTTGCCGTGATGACACCGCCTTGAATCTCAACGTTGCCACTATTCATGGTACTGCTGCCGCCTATGCCGCAACCTTGTCCATTGCTGCTGGCGTCGAGCGTGCCCGTAGTGCCCTGAATGACCAGCGTGCTGCCTTCTGGAACATAGATCCCGGGCATTGTTGCGTTGAATCCCTTGACCACATTCTTTGAGCCGTCGGCAAGCACTATGATGTTATTGCCCTGACATGTGATACCTGCCCAGTTGTATGCCTCGTCGTTTGTGCCATTGATGGTCACACCGTTCAGCGTAACGACAGCGCCATTGGCTATGGATATCTTGTAGTTGCCGCCGAGCGTTCCTGTCAGCACGTCGCCGTCTTGAGCCACATAGTCGGCAGTGAGCTTCGACAGGTCAACAGGGTCGCGCTGCTTTTCCTCCTTGCCTGGGTCGGGATCGCCCTCAGCTTTGATGGTCAGCTGATAGGTGTTATGGTTGGTACCTGCGCAATACCATTTGATGGTGAACTCGCTAATCTTATAGGTCAGTGCATATTCGCGCAGCGTCTGCAGGGCGTTTGGGTCCATCAGCAGGTTCTTTGATGCTGACACTATCTGCTTGATGGTGTTCTCACTCTCAGGCGTCTGGTCTGCCAATAAAAGCTCTGGCTGATAGACGCTGGGGAACTGGTTCTGCAGGGCGGCAGTCAGTTTAGGCTTCACCTCGTTAAAGCCGTCCTGAGTAATCTCGGGGTAGGTCACGTCCATATTCCAAATCTGTTGAGAGCGGTTGGGCATAAGCAGAGTGTACGACAACGTGGCTCCCACTGCCGAGTTAAAAAGCCTTTTTGACGGATCATGGTATCCATAATTGTCTGCTATCAGCGTAGTCATCCATGACTTCTGGTCTATGTTCACGGTGTAGTTGCCCTCTGGATTGCCCACTGACCAGCAAGCCTGATTGTTGATGTCAACATCACCTACAAGCACATCGGGAGCCAAGGGGTGTTGTTCAGGTTCGCCTTCCATCATGTCGGGACCGCAGCGGTAGGTCCAACTCACCTTCGTGCCGTCTGTATTCTTCTGACAGGTCAGCTCTGCATAGTTGGCCGTGCTGCCCAAGATGAAAGCCGTACCCTGTGTATAGCCTGTAGAGAAAATGGCAGACCCCGTGATGCTGG